>Ga0182021_10002361_pt1 | contig 21957 bp, 19 predicted proteins | sample 612E3MmetaG_FD_120493 | JGI IMG/M metagenome (GOLD analysis project Ga0182021, IMG submission 120493) | Permafrost microbial communities from Stordalen Mire, Sweden - 612E3M metaG (Illumina Assembly) | ecosystem: Environmental > Terrestrial > Soil > Wetlands > Permafrost | place: Sweden... | reverse complement strand
CACCTCCTTATCTAAGTGGTGACAGACCAATCGTTTGGTAGAACTAATAGGACTACGTCTACGTGGTGGACGCATTCATCCTGCCGCTAACGCGGCAGGTATTCTGCTAGGTTTTTTATAAAAATTATTTTAGGTTGAAAGGTTTTCCTTCAGTCACTATTTTTTCTGGAACTTTTGCCTTCCATTTCTTTAAAAATGGCAGATCATCAGCTTCTTTTCGCAATTCGTCAGGTAGCATTTCTGGAATTTCATCTCTTATTGGATACCAACGTAAACATTTCGGGCATACGATTAAGCCTTCTGTTATTTCGTCTTTTTCTTCAAACACATGTAACTCAAGAGGATGATACTTGTCAATTGGGCAAGCTAAAATTTCCATCAGTTTCCGCTTCATTATTTTTCACGGATTAAATAGTTGAAGGCAGGGCTATTAAAACTTGCTTGGCATCGAAGTAACGTGTATATCTAGAACGGTCTGGTACCAGTTAGGACCTGTACTACGTACAACACGTGAAAAAGCAAAAGAGTAAGTTGCGCCTAGGCTATCAAGTTTTTCAGCGACCTTCACCTTGGTTTTTTCGACTGGATTTTCAGTTCCAATCGCGTGTTGGAAATCGTAGTAGTGGATCCAACCTCCTTCTTTCTTAAGTGCAGAAAGTGCATAAGGCAAATATTCGAGAGCTTTTTCAGGCAAAGGCATCAAAACGCGGTCAGCCATACCATTCATTGCTGATTGGATTATTTCCTTTGAGTCCCCGAGCAAAGGAATTACTTTGCCGAAAACTCTGTTGATTCTAATATTCTCCGTCATATATTGAACCGCTACTGGATTAATGTCAATTGATAAAACCTTAGTTTGACATACCTTTTTGGCAATTATTATACTGAAACAGCCTACACCTGCAAACATGTTAATAATTGTCTCGCCAGGCGAAACCAATCTTGTAATTCGTGATCGCTCATACAAAAGCCGAGGTGAAAAATAACATTTCTCAACATCAACTGCAAACACGCAGCCCCCCTCTTTGTACATAGTATTTGTTTTGTTTTCTCCCATCAACAGGCTTAATTTTCGGATTCTAAAATTGCCTAAGATAGGGCTAGTTTGTAATAGGACTGTTTTTACACTTTGATTGATAGCCATTATTTGGATAGCTACAGTTTTTGCGTTAACATTGTCGTTGTTTGGAGTTTTCATAATCGCAATATCGCCAACTATATCAAAGGAAGTGTAAACTTTAGCTAACTCTTCAGGATCAAGTGTTCCTGAAAGTTTTTCTCGAAAGCGTTTAGTCAACTAACATATCCTCATTAAAGGAGTAAGTATTGGAAATGTTTAAAAGCAAAATACTTTTCTTTGTAGGAAGAGGCGTTTCTAATGGAAAAGGCAGGAATTGTTTACGAGTGCATGAGATGCGGGGCAAGAGTGCCATCAGAAGAACTAGAACTACGCGGTGGAGAAACAAAATGCATTATATGCGGCTATAGGATTCTAAAGAAAGTTAAACCGCCAGTAGTAAAACGTGTTCAATCAAAATAAGAAAGGGATACTCGTTCTTCTTTTACGAGTAACTTATTTTTGATTTTTTCAAACCAATTTTTTAATAGATTTCCTTGTCTCCGAGTTTTCGCAGTGCCTTACCTTTAATCTTTATCGATTCACCCAAGAAATCGTCGTCAACGTCTTTTTCAACAGTTTTGCGTTTGACTGTTTCGCCGCAAACTCCGCCGGGTAGCAATCGTCTTTTCATGCACATTGAATATGTGCAGTTTGCAACGTCACATTTCTCCTCGGTTAATCTACACCCAATAGAGTCTCTACGGTAGAAAACATTGTTTTGAGCGCATTTAAAAGAGCTGCAATTTGGAGAGCAAGCTTTTGATTGATCCATTAGATACACCTCAACTGTCAAATCAAAATCTTAAGTTGTTTATCCTTATATTTTCTCTATGTTCGTTGATAGCAATATAAACTTTTTTCCTAATAAGGGGGAAATTGATTTTTTAGCTTCCAGCCGTATGTTTAACTCTTTTTCGCCTATAGATTTCCACAATGGCTAACAAGATTATACCCAACAAAATCACTAGAACAGCAATCAGTGAACTTACAGGTATCAAAAGAGATCCAAGAGCAACGTACCTATCGATCTTTAGTTGGACGGTGGTTGGTTGATCAACGGTTAGCGCTACAGATTGATAATCATTTTGTTTGCTTGAAGCAAACGCTATAACTTGCATATCGCCACCAACAACATTACTAAAGGTTGCGGTTCCATCGCCTTTAGTCATGGCGGAGAACCACTCTGTTGCTGGTCCATTTAAAGTCACGTTAGCGTTTGAAATTGGGCTACCGAAAAAGTCAACAACTTTTACTGCTACTTGAATACCGTAGAGACTGCAAACTATTCTTGTTTGAGTGTTACTGAACACTGAAATGTCTGTTTGGTTAATTAGAATATCATCTTTGTAGAATCTTGCGCGGTACATTCCAAAGCTGACTTGGCTTGTTACTGAACCTGAAGTATCGGTTGTTGCAGCATAGAATACGCCATTTGTTAATTCAACTAGTTCTATTCGTGTATTAGGTATTGCTTCTTGGTTATAACCGACTACGTTAAGGGACACTGTTTCGTTTGGACAAGTTATAACTAAGGTTGTAACTGGTTGTGTCGGAATATTGTTGAATGTGTTGTTACCTGAATTGAAAACGTTGTTGTATAATGAAGCGTTTATTGTATAGCTTATCCCTGTTAGAGTAGAGTTCAAGACGAAGATACCTGTGGAATCCGTTTGACCGGAAGCGCTTCCAGTTTGAGAACCTCCAGCTGCTGGTTGATATTGATATGTAATGGCTAAGTCAACGAAGGGCATTGCAACGCTGTTTTGGTTCTGGACTTCAACCTTAAGATTAGTTAATTGGCATTGAAAAGTGAAAGTGGCATTGCCGGTAATTGTTATGTTGGTTGTTCCTATGTTAACGCCGTTCTTAAATGCGTTCAAAACATCGGTTCCTGATTCAAGGTTGAGATTTGCTATGCCATTTGCTCCACTTGTGTTATTGTATGGTGTATTGGTTGCTCCATCTATGGCTTGGACTTGTATCTGCGGAACCACATCACCACCTAAGTTTACTGTTTTAACTTGAACAGCGTATCCATTAATTGAAAAGGTCTGGGAATCCTCTATTCCCTTCGCGGTACCTTGAGGAGCTATTGTTACCTTGTAACTTCCAAGTGCAGCGTTGGATGGAACTACCCATGCTTTACTAATAACGCCATCGGTTCCAGCTGTTACCGTCTCAGAGTCGAGATTGGAACCACCTGAAGTGCTGGCAACACTCAAAGTCGCAGTTTCACCCGATGTATAACCTATCGCGCGTATTGTAACTGTTTGACCTCTGTGATATGTCGATGAGTCAAGAAAACCTGCTGAAAATTGGCTTTGCGCCAACGACTGATTAAAGTTGATAGAGTAGGTACCCAAATAATCGGTGAGCGAACCGCTCGGTTGGAAGGCAGTTCCTGGATAAGTTACTTGAGCACTGGCACTTCCTGCCTGATTAGATGTTCCCAGCGACACTATTTCTGAGTATTGTGTGCTGAGCGGGCTTGGAAGCACGACGGAAACATTAGCATAATAAGGGGTACTAGCAACACCACCAGTGACACCAACATTAATCACTACGCTATTTCCTTCCTGAATTTGTGATGGGACAGCATTTATGGTATAAGATGTTGTAACTTGAAAGTCATCTTCAGTTGAATTTGTGTTAAGCACAACATCTCTGAGTCTTAATGCATAAGTTCCAGTGGGAACTGCAGGCACACTAAAATTTGCATTAACGTAATATCCTTCAGATTCACCGCTAGCGACAATTTGATTGGCAAATATTACGTCGTAGCTACTGTTAGAAGTGTAAATTGTTCCTTGAAGATTCAAGGCATAACCTACGGGTCCGGTCAATGTGCTCGATCCATTATTAAGAGTTTGACCTGCAGGTTGAACCTGCAAAATTGATACTTGATTATATTGACCAGAGGCTAGTTTTGAGGGCATATACATTATCGCTAATGACATCATAACTAAGAGAATGACCGTGACTATTTTATTATTCAAACTGCTCTGCTCTCCCGATTTATCCCTATCCTTTTCCGTAATGACTCATGATTTAACTAAGAGATGATTTTAAACTTTGCCATTTAATCGTTGCATAAAGACTCAAATTGACTTAAACAAGTTAGTAGAAGCATTATTCCCATTAAAACAATCATTTGAACCATATGATTTTTAATAGATCGGATTTCCTTGCTTAACAAGTTCGGTGACACGTTGGAAAAAAACACTGAAATTACGCTTTCAGGAGCTTTAAAGAAACAAAAGTACCACTTAGTAGGCAATCATTCTGCGGTTAAAAGATGCAAGTGGCTCTACGAATCAATAGTGAATGACAGAACCTGCTATAAACAGAAATTTTACGGCATAAAATCGCATAGATGCATCCAAATGTCGCCGTCTCTATATTATTGCACGCAAGAATGCTTGTTTTGCTGGAGAGCTCAAAGCGGAGACTTACAAGTTACTTGGGACGAAATGAAAATTCCCAAAATTGACTCGCCGGAAGAAATTGTGGAAGGCTGCTTCAAAGCCCAAGAAAAAATTTTAACCGGTTACAAAGGAAATCCAAAAACCAACTGGCGCAAATTCCAAGAAGCCCTAATACCAAAACAGGTTGCCATAAGTCTTACTGGCGAACCGACACTTTATGAGCCGTTAGGAGAGTTAATTCAAACATTTTGCAGAAAAGGTTTAACAACTTTTCTTGTTTCCAACGGCACATTGCCTTCCAAACTTTCAAAACTAAGCAAAGAACCTACCCAACTCTATATTTCTGTGTGTGCCCCCAACGAAATAGTGTACAAGCGGGTTTGCCGTCCTCACTTTCCCAACGCTTGGGCAAAATTAAACGAAACACTGGGTTTATTGCAGAGTTTCCGTTGCCCAACAGTAGTACGAACGACGCTGGTCAAAGAACACAACATGGAGCATGTAGATCAATACGCTAAACTTATTGAGAAAGCTAATCCTACCTACATTGAAGCAAAAGCATACATGCACATTGGTTTTTCAAACTTACGTTTAGGTTTCGAACGTATGCCAATGCATACGGAAGTGAAGGATTTCGCTGTCCAGTTATCTGAGAAAACTGGGTATAAGATAATTAATGAAGCGCCGGAAAGCAGAGTGGTCTTGTTAAGCAGATTGGAAAAGCCTATTCAAGTTGGCAACAGTTAATTTTATTCTTTGGCAAATTCGGTCGCAGGTTAAACATAAATAGTTATTTTTTTTCCTTATCGCTTGATTGTCCATCAAGATGTTATTATAAATGGTAATTGAAGGAAAAGAACGTTATTCAAGAAGAAAGACGACAAATATGTTGTATACCTATCTAAAGACCTACCAATAGATAATTTGTTTCCATCTAAAAAATTAGATACAACATTCGTTAAAATTACCTTTGCAATAGAAATTCCAAGCTTAAAAAGCGAGAAAACGTAAAAGTTTTTTAGGAAATTGAAATAAGCATCTTTAATTCATTTAATAATTCGGTGAATTTTTGTCCGCCCTAGAAACTGTCCTTCAAAAAATCAAAAATGACCTAATGCAGAAAAATGATGTACGTGAAAAAGCACATGAAAGTATGCGGAAAACAACAAGCCTGTCAAAACAAGCGATACTTTTGATTCACCAAAAAAAATATTCGGATGCTGAAGAGCTTATAGAGAGTGCAAAAGAAAAAATTTCAAATCTTCAAGATTTAGCTAAGCAATACCCCGAGATTATTTATGGGGGCATGTTTAGTGCAGCACTTCAGGAACACTCAGAAGCACGAATATTTTTAACACTTATCAAAGAATCACGTTTTATAACGCCTGCTGAAGTAGGTGTACCGTCGGTTGATTACGTTCTTGGTTTGGCCGACGTTATTGGGGAATACAGACGCCTAGCACTCGATGATTTACGTGAAGGCGAAGTAAAAAAAGGCGAAGAATGCTTAGAAATTATGGATCAGATATTCATCCAGCTCTTGGCTCTTGACGAGGCCTACATGCTTGTCCCTGGACTTAGACACAAATCAGATACAGCAAGAAGAATAATAGAGTCTACGCGGGGCGATGTCACAGTTGAGGTTCGCAGAAAATCTCTTGAAGATTACCTAAGAAAGTTTGACCCAACAATACGAACCCCTAAACGAAAATCGAAAAAGGCTAAGATTTGAGTGAACCGCTTAAGCTAATGAAGATTTTTTCTGCAAAAAAACTCCAAAACGCAGCAGTGTTTATCACAGAAAATTATTTTAAAAGACAGACTACCCTCAGAAATAAAAACTGTGGCAGGCGTCGATGTTTCCTACATTGGACGAGCAGGCATTGGCGCTGTAGCGGTTGTAGATTATGAGTCTTTAGGGCGTCTAGAAACTCAGGTTGAAACTTGCCAAGCGTGACGGGAGACTTTTCTGGTTGATAAGAACGAAATTATCGGTGCTGTAGTAATTACAAAGCAAAACACCAAGCCTGTTTCCGTAAGTATTGGTTACATGGTTTCTCTTGAAACGGCAATAAAATCGTTAAGCATTGCGCCAAAAATGGTATTCCCGAACCGCTGTTTCAAGCTTATAAATTAGCCACAAAAGAAAGAATCAGGCTTACATTTGAAAGCAAAGTAAATATCACTGAAAACTAAATTATCGCTAGAGCGTGAAAACATTTGGCTGAAGAAGTATCATTCGATGAATTTCAAAAACTTGATTTGCGCATTGGAAAAATAGTTGAGGCAATTCCAATTCCTAATTCGAAAAAACTCATCAAAATAATGGTTGATTTTGGCTCGGAAAAACGGCAGGCTGTTGCAGGTCTACTTAAGTATTATCAGCCTGAGGAGTTGGTGGGGAAAAAATGTGTTTTTCTATTGAACCTTCAAAGACGCATATTAGCTGGAGTGGAATCACAGTGCATGGTTTTAGCGGCTGAGGACAGCGAAGGAAACATTACAGTGCTTCAACCTGAGAAGGATATTTTGGAAGGAAGCAAAATAGGCTAAATAATTAAGAATTCACGGTTCTGTTAGATTAGAGTTAAGTCGTTAGGGAAAAGTTAAATTCTTTAATTAAACCACTTTACTGTATAATTTATTGTTGAAGGTTATCTTAATGGCTGTTAATGATGAAGCACTTATGTGGGTTGAGAAATACCGCCCGAAAAACCTGAATGAAGTCGTAGACTTACATGACATCGTTGAAAGTCTTAAAGCTTTTATGAGAAATCCCAAAACGATGCCTCATCTTATGTTCGCGGGCATACCGGGAACTGGAAAAACTACGCTTGCTTTGTGTATTGCTCATGAACTTTTTGGTCCAAACTGGAAAAACTTCACCCTTGAGCTTAATGCCTCCGACGAAAGAGGCATTGACACAGTGCGTGAAAGAGTTAAGGACTTCTCGCGCTATAGCCGTGCAGGTTTTGGAGAAATCCCGTTTGCACTGATTATTCTTGATGAATGCGACCAAATGACGGGTCCTGCTCAGACAGCGCTAAGAAGAATTATGGAAACAAGCTCCCGCACATCCAGATTCATTCTAATTTGCAACCAATCAAGCAAAATAATTGAACCAATTCAAAGCCGTTGTGCCATATTCAGGTTTTCAAGGCTCGACAAACAAGCGATGAAAGATCAACTGCTGTGCATCGCCAAAAAAGAAAAGGTTAACCTTTTACCTGAAGCAGCTGAGAGAATAGTGGATTTCTCTGAAGGCGACCTTAGACACGCAATAAACGCTTTTCAGACAGCCTCTGCCTACAAAGAAGGAGGAGAAGTAGATGAAAAAACAATCTCACTTGTTATCGGGGAAGCTAGCCCAATACAGGTTCAAAAAATGATTAGAAAGGCACTTTTTGGAGAGTTCATGGAATCAAGAAAGACAATGTATGAAATAATGGGGTCTTTTGGCTTTTCAGGCACCGAAATAATTCGTCAAATCCAACGGGAAATCTTTAAAATGTCTGATCTAACCCCTGAACAAAAAGCGGACTTGTCAAACGTAATCGGCGAATATGATTACCGCTTAACACAAGGCGCAAACAGCGACATCCAATTGAGCGCTTTGCTTGCTCAATTCGGAAAATTCGGTAAAGCCCTAGGGGAAACTTATTGAGAAAGGATCTTCTATGGGTGGAAAAATACCGCCCCAAAAAAATAGAAGACATAGTTGGAAACGAAGAAGCTAAAGCTACCTTCATCGAATGGCTAAAAAGCAAGCGTAAAACCAAGAAAGCCGTCTTACTTTATGGTTCACCCGGGGTTGGCAAGACAGCGCTGGTTAATGCTGCTGCAAAAGAATTTGGTTTTACAATCATTGAAATGAACGCCAGCGATACAAGATCAGAAAAAGCTGTTAATGAGATTGCTAAACCAGCTACTTCCTATTTGGCGCTCGACACATTTACTGCTGAAAGCAAAGGCAACCTTCTTTTTCTCGACGAAGTTGATGGTATTGCAGGCAACGAGGACAGGGGTGGAGTAAGCGCCATTATTGACATTGTTGAAAAATCAAGAGTCCCCGTTATAATGGCAGCAAACGATCCAGAAGTAGACAAGTTAAGACCTTTAAAGAAAGTTTGTTTGCTGATTCGTTTTCACCAAATCCGACTACCGCTCATTATAACATTACTGCAGAAGATTTGTCTGCTTGAGCATGTAAAGGCAGATTTTGAAGCTCTTGAGCACATAGCTCAAAACAGCAAAGGTGATGTCCGCTCAGCAATAAATGATCTGCAAAGTCTAGGCGAAGAAAATCATGTCTTAACACTGCAGGATACAATGGCGTTGGCTCCAAGAAATAAAGACATCAGAATGGACGAAACACTTAGAGGCTTTTTCAGTGCAAAATCAGTGGATGAGGCTTCATCGTTACTTTTCCGCTCAAGCGTTGACTATGATGAGTTTATAATGTCAGTAAGCGATAACCTTCCCAGGAGATACACTAACCCAGATGAACTTGCAGTCGCCTACGATTATGTTTCTCAAGCGGACCTTTTCCGAGGAAGAATTGGAACAGAGTATTGGCATCTTCTAAAGTACTTTTTCAATGATTTGTCAAAAGCCGCCGCAGTCGCTCCTGAATCGTATAAGCCCTTTGAATTTATTTCGCCGCCAATTAGGATCATTAGTTTGTTTTGGACCAAAGGCAAAAGAACCATGCTTAACGGTATCTGCGGAAAAATTGGTGCTCAATGCCATGTTTCCATTTCAAAAGCTAAACATGAATTTGTGCCATTCATCAAAATTATGTTGCAAAAACAAAAGTCAAGCGCATTGATTTCTTGGCTTGAGCTTACGCCTGAAGAGGTTGATTTCCTAGTTAAAATGAACAGGTACTAAGAGGAAAGTAAACATGGTTATAGTTTTGAATCCTAAGGGTTTTAAGCTTCCAAGGGTTGAAAAAGAAAAATTTACGCTTTTGATACGTTTAGGCTTAGATTACAACAGAGAACAATGCCTCTACTCTATTAAAAACTTTAACAATATTGAAAAAGTAATTGACACAATCGCCTCCATACTAAACACTGAAGTCGTTTTTTCTCAAACATGCATACGATGTGGAAAAAACTTTCCATGTTCAGAATGCAAATACAATGATTTATGCGCAACAAAAGATCAACCTTTCAGTTGCGTTTGCCCCCAATGTTTGAGAGATAGAAAACTTTTTGAAGAATATTTAGAAAAATTATAGTTTCTTTCCGTATTCACATCTTTTTTGCGACTTATTGCTTTCTTACTAACTTATGTTAACTAACAAAATAGTGTAAAAATGGCTTGCCGCAACCAATAAATTTTAATTTAAAATATAGTGAAAATTAGAATCTTACGTGAAAAATAAACAGATTTCAGCTAATACTGAGGTATATTGAATTATAGTTTAAGCATAAAGTAGACTGTGGAAGACAAAAAGTGCAGGTGCACCCTATTTTGGATCAAGAGTCTTAAAAAAAAAAACTAAACACTAACCCTGTATACAAAAGCATCAACCAAACCCACTAAATACCCAACGGCAATTCTTATCTAGCCATTTCCAATTACTTTTATTTCTGAAGGTTTTGTTATGTCAGAAGAACATACTGGATTATCGGTTGCTCTTTCTCAACTCAAACTCGCATGTAAAAAGTTGCAGTTAGATGCTGGGACGCATAAAATGCTCAGCTTACCAAAACGCTCCATGAGCGTCAGCGTCGACATCCGCATGGACAACGGATCCGTCGGCGTATTCAACGGCTTAAGAGTTCAACATTGGGATGCGCGTGGACCATTCAAAGGCGGAATCCGCTACTCCCCAAACATCACCCTTGATGAAGTAACAGCGTTGGCTATGCTGATGACTTGGAAATGCGCCATCGCCGACATACCATTCGGCGGAGCAAAAGGCGGCATATGCGTTGACACTAAAAAAATGAGCAAACACGAGCTTGAACGGTTAACCAGAAGATACATCAGCCTAATTTTTGAGTACCTTGGACCCCAACGCGATATTCCCGCGCCAGACATGTACACTGACGCACAAACCATGGCGTGGATAATGGACACCTACAGCCAACTAAAAGGCTACAGGATACCCGAAAGCGTAACCGGCAAACCCGTTGAAATCGGAGGGTCATGGGGAAGAACCGAAGCTACCGGCAGAGGAGTCATCCACTGTGTAAAACAAGCCGCAGAAAACAACAGCCTAAAACTCAAAAACGCCAGCATAGCAATTCAAGGCTTCGGCAACGTCGGCTACAACGCGGCAATTGCAACGCAAGAAGTAGGCGCCAAAGTAATAGCTGTCAGCGATTCAACGGGAGGAATCTACTGCCAAAATGGATTAAACATTCCAGAAGTTTTAACGCATAAAGAAAAAACGAGCTCTGTGCAGAACTACAAAGACTGTAAAAACATAACTAACGAAGAACTGCTAGAATTGTCATGTGATGTGCTTATTCCCGCAGCTTTGGAGAACCAAATTACTTGCAAAAACGCTGACAAAATCAAAGCCAAGATGGTTGCTGAAGCAGCAAACGGACCAACCACCCCTGAAGCGGATAAGGCATTGTATGAAAAAGGAATTTGTTTGATTCCAGATATCCTTGCAAATAGCGGCGGAGTTACTGTAAGTTACTTTGAATGGGTACAAAACTTGACGCGCGAGCAATGGCCGCTTGAGAAGGTAAACAGGAGGCTTGAAGCCAAAATGACCAAAGCATTCACCGATGTGGTTGGCATAGCTGTGAAGGAGGAGAGTGACATGCGCACAGGCGCCTTAATGCTTGGTGTGGGAAGAGTAGCTAACGCCATAAAAACACTGGGACTATGGCCATAAACAACTTTTTTTGGTTTTATGCAAACCCTTAAAACCAGTCTTGCTATATGTGTTGAACCCCACAAAAGGGGAAAACAATCGGGTTTGAGAAGGGAAAAGTAACTTGGCAGCAAAAATTTGTACCTTAGACTTTCGTTATGAAAATTCACTGGTCAAGATTGTTGCTAATAGAAATTGTCCAGAGATTAAGCTTGCTGGATTAACGGTTGGTCCTTTTGACGAAGGAAACGAATACGAAGTTTATTTTTGGGTGGCAAAACAGTTAGCGAGTTCGGGAATGGTTCATTTTCGAGAAGACGATGTTTTAGATGCTACAAAATTGTTTAAGGTGCAGTGGAAAGAGGGCGTACAAATTCCAGGGCAAATTTCTGAATTACCAGATGATTTTTACCCAAAACTCCGCAGATTTATTTTCGATTTGAAAGATCAGGCATCAAAAGAAACCGAAAAATATCAAGAATATAATAAAGCAAAACATTTAGCACGTGACATTGTGAATTCACGGTTAAAAAAAATAGTGGCTTTATCTTCTGCCCCCACACAAACGGAGCAAATTCTAAAGAAACTCACCAGCGAAGAAAAAATTCTCTTTGAGCAACTCGTCAAAATAATTTCACAATGGAAAACTGAAATAATAGAGACCGAGGGAGAGAAGTAAGATGGCTAACGACCAATTAATGGTAGATCCACAACAGCTTTTTCAAGAGTTTTTCAAAAGAGAAAAATATCGGCAGAGAATAGCGCAGTTAGCCATTTCTGGAAAGAACTCAATAGTAATTGATTTTGAAGAGCTTTATGGATTTGATCAGGCACTTGCTGAACAATTACTTAACAAGCCTGAGGAATACTTGCAACATGCGGGAAAAGGTGCGTACGAACAACTCCGCATCGAAGATTCAGAGTACGCTGAGAAAATAGAAAAAATCAATGTAAGAATCGTTCAGCTTCTAGGCAAAGAAGTACTTAGAAAACTTGGCTCGAGACAAATGTCAAAGTTAATCATGATTGAAGGCATTGTTGTTAGAGCCACACCAGTGCGACCAATGGTTCTACAAGGAGCTTTCAAATGCAAACGCTGTGGAACAATGAACCTAGTAGAGCAAACGGGGCAATTCCTAAAAGCTCCAACAATATGCCAAGCCCCTGACTGCGGAAGAGATGGTCCCTTCGAATTTACTCAAGAAGAATCTACATTTATTGATTCTCAAGATCTACGTCTGCAGGAAAAACCTGAAGATTTACCTCCGGGACAATTGCCGCGCACATTGGCTGTAAAGACTATCGGCGACGACATTGTTGATGTTGCAAGACCCGGAGATCACATTTCTATAGTTGGCATCGTGCGCGCTTTTGCGCCTTCGCTAATGGGAATGGGAAAACTTCGAACATTCATTCTTCAGCTTGATGCTAACTCTGTAGAAGTGCTCGGAAAAGAACCAGAAACGTCACCTCCAACGCCTGAAGAAGAAGAAAAAATCCGCGCGCTCTCGCAGGATCCTTGGGTTCACAAAAAAATTATGCAGTCAATAGCACCTTCTATCTTCGGTTATGAGCACATAAAAGAAGCAATAATGTACTTGCTTTTCGGCGGGGTATCAAAGAGTCTGCCGGACGTTAACATTAGGGGCGAAATGAATGCTTTACTAATTGGAGATCCGGGTACAGCAAAAAGCCAACTACTCCAATACGTGGCCAGAATAGCGCCAAGGGGACTCTACACTTCAGGCAGAGGAACAACAGCCGCAGGCTTAACAGCTGCAGTTGTGAGAGAAAAAGGCGGAAGCATGAGCCTCGAAGCAGGAGCACTTGTACTAGCTGACAAAGGAATTGCCTGCATTGACGAAATGGACAAAATGCGTCCTGAAGACCGAGTTGCCATCCACGAAGCCATGGAACAGCATACGGTCTCTGTTGCAAAAGGTGGAATTGTAGCCACATTAAATGCAAGAACCGCAGTACTTGCAGCAGCTAACCCATCTTTAGGCAGGTATGAGCCAAACCGAACAGTTGCCGAAAACGTTCCCCTACCAGTAACCATCCTTTCCCGTTTCGACTTAATTTTCGTTCTGCGAGACGTACCAAATAAGGAATCCGACGGCAAAATGTCTCACCACATTTTAGAAATTCACCGCAGAGGAGTAAGCCCTGTAGAAGCTCAAGTTGATGTGGAATTACTTCGAAAATACGTTAGCTTCGCAAAAGGGATAAAACCAGTGCTTAGTGTTGAAGCGTCAAAGCAGCTAAGTGATTTCTATTTAGCTATGCGTGGAGCAAGCGAAACTGAAGGTTCACCAGTGGCAATAACGGCACGACAATTAGAGTCTCTGGTTAGGATATCAGAAGCCCGAGCCCGTGTTGCATTACGTAAAGAAGTGACGGCTGAAGATGCTGGAGCGGCAATAAACATAATGAAGAGGTCTTTAGAGGAAGTAGGAATCGACTTATCTTCCTACAAAGTGGACATTGACTTGATCATGACTGGCAGACCAAAAAGCATGCGAGATAGATTGCACATCATTCTCTCAGCGTTAATGGACATGGAGAAAGTAACGGGCATAGTTGAGAAAGAAGCACTTGTCACCGAACTAGAAACCAAGCATAAAATCCCAAGAGGAGAAATTGAACGCATGATTAGCCAACTGCTACGTGAAGGCACAATTTATGAACCCAGAGAAGGATGCCTAAAGAAAACCTAGCCAAAATGAGAAACCACCGTGAAACCAATACTAGTAGTTGCAGGAACAAGACCTGAAATAATAAAAACGGCTCCGATAATCAGAGCCATAAATAAAACAAAAATGAAATCAGTATTTGTCCACTGTGGGCAACATTATGATTACAACATGGTTCAGCAATTCATTGAAAACCTAGAATTACCACCACCAGACTTCTTTTTGAAAATTAAAGCCTCATCGCCGGGAGCTCAAACAGCAGAAATAATGGCGAATATGAACCAGTTGCTAGAAAAGATCGATCCATCAATAGTTCTGGTTGAAGGCGACACAAATAGTGTTTTGGCTACAGCTTTAGCAGCTAATAAACAAACGATACCTATTGGCCATGTAGAAGCAGGTTTAAGAAGTTTTGATCTTCGCATGCCTGAAGAACATAACCGACGCTTAACTGACCACATGTCCGAATATTTATTTGCACCTACAGAGCGAGCAAAAGCAAATCTTTTAAAAGAAAATGTCTGGGGCAAAATTTACCTAACTGGAAACACAGCAATTGACACCGTAATTGAAAATTTACCAATCGCCGAAAAAAAATCATCAATCATGAAAAAAATTCCGTTTGAAACATTCGCTTTAGCAACTTCACACAGAGCAGAAAACGTTGATGACCCATCCATTCTTGAATCTCTGATTCATGTTTTCTCGAAATCGCCCATCCCCCTTGTATACCCGATGCATCCCAGAACAAGAAAACGACTACAGCAAAACAACTTGCTGTCGAAGATGGAAGCGCTAAAAAATCTGTTAATACTTCCACCCCAGGGATATTTGGATTTTTTGATTTTATTGAAAAACTGCAAATTAGTAATCACCGATTCAGGCGGCGTCCAAGAGGAAGCAACCGCTCCAAACATAAGAAAACCCGTCATAGTGATGCGTTTGTCAACTGAAAGACAAGAGGCAGTGGAAGCAGGATTCGCAAAAGTCGTTGGCACCGACAAGAAAGACATTTTGGAAGCTATAGATGAAGCGGTAGAAAAGGAAACAAGTTTGCCGTACACTTCCCCTTTCGGAGATGGCACAGCAGCCCAAAAAATTCTCGAAATAATAGAGAAAAGCTTTGCCACTTAAGAAATGTAAGTGGTTTTCTTATCATCTTCTTTACGTGTTTCTTCAGCTTGCAAAACACGCTTTTCTTCAATTTGCTGCAGACGAGCCACCATTGTTTCTGCCCGAGTAATTTCTTCGTTTAATCCTGCCAAGTCCAAGTCGAAGTTGAAAGTAGATTTTAAGACTTCTAAAATACTTTTTGCCGCAAGAGGATCAGGCAGATAACCTCGTGTTTCACCAAGGAGGCAGAGAGCGCTTATTTTTTTGAATTTTGCTAGACCCAGAATTAATCCTGCTGTACCAACAATAGGGCTTCCTGAAGTACTCAAAGTGGCGCCTGCCTGCAAAGCTTTGTCTAATACTTCCTGTGACGTTGCTGCGATGAAAACTTTGGGTTTTTCTTGTGGTTCCATTCGATACCCTCCAATGGTAGCAATAGTTTTTACGCCGTATTTTTCTGAGAAATCAAGAATACGATCAGCAATTTCATATTGGCCTTCAATTGTTTGAGATTGGCTATCACCGGTGAACAAAATTATATCGTTTGGCCCAGTTGGATTTTTGTAAAAGTAAAATGCCCCTCGTAATAGACGGACGTTACCCTTTTTGTTAACTAAGACGAAGTAAGGAAAATGAGGCGAGTAGAGATACGCAATTTTCTTGGCCTTTAATTGTTTAATCAAGTAACGAAGGGCAATTTTACCCACAAGTCCTAAACCAGGGAGACCTTCGATAAGAACAGGATTGTTTGGCTCAATTTCTATGAATTCTTTAATGTAGGTTTCTTTCATTCAGCACAACTCTTTTTCATAGCCATTCTATATTTTAGATATTTATCATCGGGAGAAAATTTCGGTGGATGCGGAATCCTAACTGGTCCTCCACAGTAGGGGCATTTATCTTTCTGCAGAGTGTATTTTTCACAGTTTACGCATTTGCGTAGTTGCCATACCATTTAATCTTCCCTTCTGAAAATGTCTTGCCCATATGCTTTGTTGGAAACTAAAATGTATTTATTATTTTCGTGAAGGTCAACGTAAGCGCCGTAATTAGTGACGGTTTTGATACTGGTTATTATTGAATTGCCAGCTTCTCGCCACTCGGGCTTACGCTCAGCCATTAAGTTATTTCATCCCTTATTCAAGAACTGCTTGTACGTCGCCTTTGATCTTTGCCCTTCCACCAGAAGGTTCAGCTAAGGTTTCTCCACACACGTTGCAGTTAATTTTGTTAACAGCATTACTGAAGACCAGTTGTTCGTTACCACATTTTGGACATTTAACTCTAAGGAAGACGCTTCGTGGTTTCGGAATAAGTTTGCTCCATTCAGACATAACATTTTTCTCCATTACTGTATTACTAATTTTCTTAGTCGGATACCATCCTTGTGCCTCATGAAATTGCAGACTTTGCATTTAAGGCGCAAGGTTTGTTTTTTGGTTGTTTTAGCAAATTCTCTTTGAAGTGCATATTTTTGTCCGCCGTAACCCTCTTTTTCTCTAGCGTGGGCACGCTCACCGTGAGCTAACGCTCGTCGCTTCCCAGGCTTGTAAAGGGTTACACTGTGAATTTGATGAGCTTTACATTTTGGACAGTAAGTTTTAACTTCTTTGGGAACGTTCACGTTCTTCACGACCAGCTTTGCATAGAAGAAACATACGCATTCTTATACTTTTTTACTTATGAGCTGAAAACTCGAGGCATTCGCCCATTGAACTATCGCTTTTCGCAATCTTCAAAGCCTATTTATCGATTATTATTCTGCTGGATACTCGCAGTAACCTGAAATTTGACCAAAAGCCATAGCCTTTTTTAAACTGAAGGTAATGTTACTGTGTATCTAGTCTGCAGGTATGAATGCATTGACATCGCAACTTTTTATGAAAATTAGAAGTCACTCAGCATTCTTCATAAAAATGCTTCCGTTATTCGCATTCGTTGTTCCGCTAGTTTTGCTGTATTTGCTAAATCTGCCTGATCCATACCTTGGACCCAGTTCCCAGTTTTCGTTTCAAGTAATGTGGAAGGGCAGAACCTTCGAATTGTTCTTTGTTTGGTTAATAGCATTAGAATTCATTCTCAGCTGGGAAAATATTCATACAAAAATTAATAAACAAAACAAGGCTGGACTTGTCGCCGTCGTCGTTGCCTTGCTACTTCCAACAGTGTACGTAATTTCGGAGTATTATTTTGGTCTAAACTGGACTATTGCAAATGCATCCAAACAAATCGGGATTAACTTCTTCTTGTCCATGCCGATTGCGATGGAGTATCTTGTTTTTTCAGTCCTCTGCCTTTTGATAACTTTCTTGTTTTTTGGGAAAAAGGGTTTAGCAGGTTTTGCTTTACCGGCGCTATTTGTCTGTTTAGTCGGTGTAATTTATGCTATTGATAATATTTTTCCTTATGGCCAATTTACGCCATTTCAACTATTAGTTCCAACGACTGCAACTCTTGCTGCTTTTGTTCTGGGTTTAATGGGATATGCCGTTTTGCCTGGAACAGAAAATGGCATGCCAACGTTGCAAGTTACGGGATCTTTAGGAACTGCTAAATTTGCGATAGCTTGGCCCTGTGCAGGCATTGAAAGCCTTTTAATTTTTACGGCTGTTACTCTGCTGTTTTTGCAGCGGATGCCACTTTCTTGGAAAGCTAAAGTGGGATATTTCGCCTTCGGAGCTGGGGTCACTTATTTCATAAATGTTTTACGAATAGTCACTATCTTTACAATTGGAACACAGTATGGTATTGACTCGCCCCAAGTGCAAGTCTTCCATTACTATTACGGCCCCATATATGCGATTATATGGATTGTTTCTTATCCACTAATTATTCTCGTGAGTCAAGGTTTGTGGCGGAAGATGAAGACGAAAAAAATCAACTCCATCGGCAAGAAGCCTATGAAACCTCAATCGACACAGCTAAACCCTGCTTAACTAACATTTTTGCATTCTCAACAGGCAGAGAAGCAACATCCTCAGCTACAAAAGGACCATAAGTCTTCATGTCGGCTCCAATAATAGTTGGAATACTCTTTACGAATCTTAAAGCCACTCGCTTATGGCTAACCAAAGGTTCCACTTTGGATTCAATCTTCAAGTCTGCTCTAGAGTCCGCAGCGGCAACTGCCACTTTGACAATTTGTCCTTGAAGAATGTCTTTAGCAAATCTTTGGTATGCATCAGCGAAAGCAACAAAACTTTCACACATCTTAGCTTCTTCAACCGTTAACAAATCAGAGGGCAATTTCTTGCTTTGAGTGATGGTTTTAACAAGTTTCCTGTATCTTGCCCAAAGCAGTTCCTCAAGCATCCGCTTAACATTGTGTGCTTCATGGTCCAGCAGGTTAACTTTGACTGATTTTTTGTCAAGCACCTTGTTCTCTTCATTTATATGCCGCAGGTAATCGGCTATTCTGGCATAGAAGTCAGGCGGTAAACCGCCAAGCGACCTCTCTTCGATTTCTCTTCGCCATGCCGCATAAAGTTCATTATACATTAGTTCGCCACCTTTGCTCTACCCTTACAAATAAGCATAACCGCTGCCGCAACAGGCAATTCTACTGTCTCATCCTTGTATGGACCCAAAGTTTCTCCACCCAACTTAAACATTGGCGCATCAGAGACCAACACCTTTACAGCGCCCTTTTTAAAAGCTACCGCTCCAGTAAAAGGATCGAAATCCTCCAAATTTTTAGCTGGGAACCCAACTTTTTTTAGTCCTGTTTTGCCATGCAAAGTGCCATTCATCCTGATAAGCCGGTGTACATCAGTTGTGACGACTGTATCTATATTAGCTGATTGCAGCTCGCGTACATGATCAGCAAGTTTTAGCCATGTTTGAACGCTTACGTCCTTAACGCTGTCCCATCGACCTTCATTTATGCAACGCTTAATAATAATTTCCTTATTTTTTAGAACCGCGTTATTTCTTAAACCTATTTTTTTCAGGTCTTCCTTCGTGGCGTTGAGCAGAAAATTTTGCATTCCCAATTTTAATCGCCTATTCCATCCAAAATCATGTAAACTAAATTTTTTGGCAGCGCGTTTGCCAGGTTTTGACTTAGCATCTTTGTCAAATAAAGATAAGCCTAATCCAGTAACATAATCAACGACTTCCTTCCTTGCCATAGCATCTAATGACCTAACTGATTCATCCTCGACATGAACATGGTATCCTCTATGCCCGGAAAAAAACACATGCAACTCATCTAAAGAAAAACCAAAATCATTTTCCAGCATACCAATCAATTTAGCGGTTTCATCCCGGGCAGATTTTATGCATATTTCGCAAGGCCAAGTTTTGGCTTCAAATTTTGTTCCCTCACACGCAGGACAAGTTTCCAGAGGTATTCCTCTAATTTTAAACCCGCATTTTACACACGTAAATTCGTCGTGGATTTTGTCACAGGTTGTAGGAATATGGTCAGCATCTATGTCAAAGACTAAGTCAGCGCCTAACCAACCTTTTTTGTTCATATCAAAATCTGGGTTTTCATAATAAGCGCATGAATGATAAACATCTGAGGGAACAGTTTCATTTAGTACCGATCTTAGGTTTTCAATTTTCTCAAATCTTTTGTGTCTAACCATAAAACGTTCTTTAAAAAGCAAATAGGCAAACTCTCTCTGGCTATTTGAAACTGGAGCAGGTATAACCGTGGATGGATCTCGATAGTAATCACAGAATTTTTGATAAACGAAGTCTCGAGAAGCCTCCAATTTCCGTTGCCCCCTCTTTTAATAAGTTATTTTAACAATTGCTTTTCCTAAATTTAACTATATACCGAACATAAGAGAAAATGGACTAGAATAATCAAGCCTCTAAAAAATGTGCAATAAATTATGAGACAGGGGTAAAACGATAGCACTATAATATCTAAAAGTAACCATTGTTGAACGTAACCATCTGAAAAAAAGTACAATTATGAACGAGAGATTGCTTTTAATGTGTAGGTTAGGTAGCTTCGGATTTCAGTTGATGTGAGTTTTGATTTTCCGCTTTTTCTGTTAACAAATAAGACGGGAGTTTCTTTCATATTGAAATTTCTAAGAGATGCTTGTCTTATGGTTTCTATTTGGATTTCGTAAGTGTGACTATGGAGGTTGCTTATGGCTTCTGTTAGGAACTTGGTTGAGTAGCAGCGAAAGCCACTTGTGCAGTCGCGGGGCTTTAGACCAAGCGAAAATTTTGCTATGGAGTTAGCTGTTCGGCTAATTATTTTTCTAGTGAAAGGCCAACCTTCTATTTTTCCACCTTTAACATATCGACTGCCGATTACTATCGCGCAATCATTTTCATACATGGTTGACAGCAGCCGTGGAATATCCTTAGGATTATGCGAGTAATCAGCATCCATGGTCATAACATATTTGGGCATTTGTTTTAATGATAAAAAGAATCTAAAGCCATCAGTGATTGCTGTTCCTAAACCGCTTTTCTTAGGCCTGATCATTAAACGAATATTGCTGTATTTGCTTTGTTTTTCTTTTACGATTTTAGCGGTTCCATCTGGGCTTGAATCGTCAATAACGAGAATTGAAGCATCAATTTTTAGGTTTTCAATGGCTTCAATTAATTTGGAAATGTTCTCCTCTTCTCGATAAGTGGGAAGAATTATCCCAATTTGTGAGCTAAGCTCACCATTTCCAATTAATTGATAATTCATATGAATTCTGGTTATTTTACTGTGGCGTTCAATTAATAAATGTTAACTAACTATTCAGCTCTACCTGCTTTTGTTTTCGTTTATAATATGCAAGTGGATGATAGATACGGCGGCAGAGATCATCCCTGCCTTTACAGAGGCCATGCGTTTGCAGAATAGAGCATTGCGGAGGAGTATATCGTGTTCCAGAACCCCTTTCTCCCGCAATATGTTCAATTTGGTATCGAGTTAACCTTTCATTATAGTCTGAAAAACTCTTATAGAGTTCGCTCACTTTTTCCGAAGACATTCCAATGTTCAAAAGAAAGGACGTCAATGTAAAACGTTCCATTTGGGAAAGATGATGAGTTGTTGTCGCTTCTTGATAAATTGCGTTTATGCAAGGCGGAAAAGCCCCTTGTACAACTATTTTTGGTATTTCTTCAATTTCTTGTCCCATTACCTCCTGCGCCGATTTTATCAATTCTTCAGCTATGACAGTTATCTCCGGTGGAAGGTTTCTAATTTCTGGTACATCGAGCCTTTTTTCTACCCGATTTTTTACTTCCTCTTGCAGGAGGCGAACAACCTTGTCTTTATTTAGAAAAACCATGCCCTTATTCATGATTTGATTAACGAGCTTCCACTCTGAACCATGCATGTGAGCAGCATTCTTCAAGTAGAACCCAAAACCAATACGAAAATCTTTTCCAAAGGCGCCTTCGCCTATATCCCAACCAAAGTCTTGAGCTATGGCAAAAATTTTACCTTTATTCTCAGCAAGCATCTGTGAATGTGCCGTTTTTGCGACGGATAGAGCATATCTTTTTTTTATCCACGAATTCTTAGTAGCAATAATCAAAATTAGTGCTGCGGCAAAAGATGAAATTTCAGCTCTTTTGTCCCTGATGGGATCTCCAGTGTTCGTTTCCAAAATAGCTTTTTCTACACGGTTTTGGGCGCGGTTAAAAACCTGTTTTTCTGAAGATAAGGTTCCGATTGTAAATTGGAGTTCTTCTATCTGTTTTGAGGCTTGTTTCAAAAAAGGATATTTGGCAAAATCTTCAGAAGATAATGCCGATTCCATTTGCAATTTGAAGTCCTTATTCTGTTTCGAT
>Ga0182021_10002360_pt1 | contig 21966 bp, 18 predicted proteins | sample 612E3MmetaG_FD_120493 | JGI IMG/M metagenome (GOLD analysis project Ga0182021, IMG submission 120493) | Permafrost microbial communities from Stordalen Mire, Sweden - 612E3M metaG (Illumina Assembly) | ecosystem: Environmental > Terrestrial > Soil > Wetlands > Permafrost | place: Sweden... | reverse complement strand
CTTTGCCTCTCGTCCTTCGGGATCCGGCACAGGCGTCACGCCGGCCGGGTACACGGCACAGATGTCGTTCTCGTCCGAGATGAAGATGACCGCGAGCGCCGCATCGCCGCGGAAGAAGCCCTGGTTGCGCGCCAGCGTCAGGTTGCTGCCGCTCAAGAGCTGTTGGGTGGAGTACAGGCCCTCCTCGCCGCCGTCGGAGTCGAGGTCCCAATCCGTGGAAAAGCCCGTCAGCTTGGCGTGCAGGTCCTGGCGCAGGTCCGCATCGGACAAGTCGCGCGACTTGAGGATCACGGGTTCTCCGGCGCTGGTCTGGAAGAGCTTCCCGCTGCGGGAACTCGTGCTGCCGTGCGCGAGAAGCACTGCGATGCTCGCGTCGGTGGTGCTTGGGAGCGCGGCCATGAAGTTCGCGATCCCGTCCGCGATCGCGTTGCGCTCCTGGTCCAGTGAGCCGGAGGTGTCGGTCACGAAGAGCACGTCGATCTTCGTCGTGAGCCGGTCGCTCGGTTGCTTGAACGTCGCGATGTGGCACTGCCGACCCTGGCTGTCACTGTAATTCGATACGCTCTCCGAGCCGGCCGACGAACATCCCGCAACACCCAGCGCCAGCGCGAGCAGGCACCCCAAGAGCGCCCCTGAAGCGCGCATCGCGCACCGTTCACCCCAGGTCGGTCCAGAAGCACTCGTCTCCATCACGACTCCTCGCACAAGGGCTCTTTGATCACCCCGTCTTCCCACGCACAGGCCCGGGCTTCTCGCATTCGAGCCCTGCCTCTCGCTGTCAGGACCAAACAACACTATCCTCGGTCGCGAACCGCCGTCAAACCTGGCGCGGGAGATCCGAGCGCTGCTGCGCGAGACGCACGTCCCGCCGCGGCGACTGCGCATCGAGATCACGGAGACCACGCTCATGGCCGGCGACTACCGCGTCGCTGCGACAATCGAGCGCCTGCAGGCTCTGTAGATACCCCGCGACATCGATGACTTCGCCACGGGTTACTCCTCCCCGCATTCGCACGCTCGCCGGGGAACCCCACGCGTGCGATCTTCGTCTATCCTAAGAGGGGGCACGCGATGACCAAGTTCTTGCTGTGGCTGATCCTGCTGGTACTGTGCTGGCCGCTGGCGCTTCTGGCCCTGATCCTCTATCCGTTCGTTTGGCTGGTGCTCCTGCCCTTCCGCATCGTCGGCATCGCCGTTGGCGGCGTCCTGGGTCTGCTCAACGCGATCCTGCTCCTGCCTGCCCGAGTCCTGGGAGGACCGCGCCGCTTCTAGTTCGCCGCCCCGACGCCTAGACGAAGGTGACCTTGTTGATCTCGCGCAAGGTGGTCACGCCCGTGAACACCTTTTCGAGCGCCGATTCGCGTAGAAAGGTCATGCCCTCTTCGCGCGCAGCCTGCTTCAGCTCGGCAGCAGGACGGCGCTCGACGATCATCTGTCGAATGTGGTCGGACATGTCGAGCAGCTCGGACACGGCCGTGCGACCGCGAAATCCGGTGAAGCCGCACACCTCGCAGCCCGCGGCCTCGTGAAAGACCTGCTCGCCGTAGAGCTCCGGATCCAAACCCGATTCAGTGAGCAGCGCGGCAGACACGGCGGCGGGCCGCCGGCAACGTTCACAGAGGACGCGCACCAGCCGCTGCGCCATCACGCAGTTCAGCGCGGACACGAAGTTGTAGGGCTCGACGCCCATGTGCAGGAAGCGTCCGATGACGTCGAAGACGTTGTTGGCGTGCACCGTCGTGAACACGAGGTGGCCGGTCAGCGCCGACTGCACCGCGATCTGCGCAGTCTCAGGGTCGCGCACCTCGCCCACCATGATCTTGTCCGGGTCGTGACGCAGGATCGAGCGCAGGCCACGCGCAAAGGTCAGTCCCTTCTTCTCGTTCACCGGCACCTGCGTGATCATCGGGATCTGGTACTCGACCGGGTCTTCGATCGTGATGATCTTGTCCTCCGGCTTCGCGATCTCGGAGAGCGCCGCGTATAGCGTCGTCGTCTTGCCGCTGCCAGTCGGCCCGGTCACGAGCACCATGCCGTAGGGCTCGGTGATGTACTTGCGCAGCTTGCGCAGGTCCGCGCCGGAAAAGCCCAGCACGTCCAGACGCAGGCTGCGGAAAGCGGCGTTCAGCGACTCCTTGTCGAGAATGCGGATGACCGCGTCCTCGCCGTGTAGCGAGGGCATGATCGACACGCGGAAGTCGATGGTGCGCCCCTTCACCTTCAAGCGAAAGCGGCCGTCCTGCGGGACGCGCTTCTCGGCGATGTCCAGCTCCGACATGACCTTGATGCGGCCGATGATCGTATCGTGGTGGCGCTTGTCGAGCGGCTCGATCGCCGGGTAGAGCATGCCGTCGATGCGGTACTTCGCCAGCACCTCGTGGTCCTTGGTCTCGATGTGCACGTCGGAGGCGCGGCGCTCGATCGCCCCGAGCACGAGCGAGTCCACCAGCCGCACGATCGGGCTCTCGGCCGGCAGCGAGGCCAGGTCCACGGCCTCCGTGTCGTCGTCGTCGAGGAGCTGCAGTCGCAAGCCCTCCGTGGCCTGCGTCAGCAACAGCTCGCCGCCGCGATGTCGCCGCAGCACCTCCTCCACCCGCGCCGCAGGCGCGACCACCGCCTCGATCGGTCGCCCCAGCAGGAACTCCACCTCGTCGATGCGCTGTGGATCGTCGAGGCCGCCGAACGCCAGCACCAGCCGGCCGTCCGCGCCCTCGCGCAGCGGCACCCACATGTGACGCACCATCAGGTCCAGGGGTAGCTCGCCCCACACGGCAGGATCCGTCGGCGCCTCCACGAGGGCATCGAACGGCAATCCCAGCGCTTCCGCCTGCGCCCGGGCTTCGGCTTCGCCGTTTCGCGTGGCAGCGGCAGCGAGCGGGTTCGTCGTGTCAGCGTCCGTGCTCATCGGTTGCGATGGTAGCACCGCCAGCAGGACGGGGACACCTTGGTCTTGCCGAGGCTCATCAAGGTCTCCCCGACTAGCAATCTCACACGATCACGCCGAGGTGGCCGCGCGGCTCGTGGGTGGTGGCCTCGTACTCGCGCCAGGCGCGCGCCAGGCGCTTCACCCCGTCCTCGATCGCCTCCGGCTCTTGCACGAACGGCAGCCGCACATAGTCGGCGAACCCGCCGTCTGGCGAGTTGACCGAGCCCGGCACGATCGCGACACCGTGTCGCAGCGCGACCTGCGCCAGTTCGGTCGCATTCCCGCGCGGCAAACGGACCCACAGCAAGAGGCCGCCGCCGGGCCGTCGCCACGTCCACTTCGGCAGATGCTTGCGCAGGAGCGCCGTCAGCCCATCGAGCTTGCGCGTGATCTCCCGCTTCCGGGCGCGCTTCACGCGCGGAGCGAGTGGAAGCACCCTTGCCGCAACGGCTTGACTGAGCACGGGGCTTCCGAGATCGGCCACGGCCTTGAAGCGCGCCAGCCTCTCGATCAGTGCCTGAGGGCCGCGAATCCAGCCCACGCGCAGCCCACCCCAGAAGAGCTTGCTGAGCGAGCCGATCGTCAGGATTGGGGCCTGCGGGGCAAACGCCGCAATCGGCGGAGGCGGCTCGCCTCCGACTGAGAGATCGGAGAGAGTGTGGTCTTCGACGATCGGCACCTGCATCTGCTCCGCGAGCCGCGCCACGGCACGTCGCGCAGGCTCCGGCAGGACCACGCCTGTAGGATTGTGGAAGGTCGGAATGAGGTACGCCATGCGCGCGCCGCGGCCGATGGCCTCGCGCAGACGCACGACGTCGACACCCTCAGTTCCCACCGGCACAGACACGAGCCGCGCACCCGCTGCCGTGTAGCTATCGATCGCCCCCAGGTAGGTGGGATCCTCCACAACCACCGGCGCGCCGCGCTCCACGAAAAGCGCCGCCATCAGGCCGATAGCCTGCTGCGCGCCGTTCGTGACGAGTATCTGTTCCTCGACAGTGGGTACGCCGCGGCGCACGAAGTCGGCGGCGATCGCCTGGCGCAAGCGTGACAGGCCGAGAGGCAAATAGCCGTGGCCGGCAAAGAGACCTTCGGCCTCTTCCCGGACCACTGCCTCGGCAGCAGCCCTCACCTCCGACGCTGCATCGAGGTACGCGCCCAGGAACTCACACGTCGTCCCGAGACTCTGAATCATCCCGCGGAAGACCGTGTTGCGGCGGAACGCGCCGACGATCTCCCGCTCCTGCGCGCTCGGTCCACTCTGCGCCGCGCGGCGGCGCACGCTCGTCCCACTCCCCTGTCGGCTCTCGACCCAACCGTCGTCACGCAGCTTCGCATACGCCGACACCACCGTCGTCCGACTCACACCCAGCTCCTGCGCGAGCGTTCGCTCCGCAGGCAGGCGTGCGCCCGGCGCGATATCCGCCCGATCCACTGCCGCGCGCACAGCCGCAGCGAGCTGAACGTAGAGTGGGCCGTCACTCGCACGCCAGTCTCCCAGCAGCACCTGCCAGCGTTTCATGCGCCCTCCCTTGGCCAGTCCACTTTGGACTGATTGGCTCTTGATGCTAGCCCATGTGCGCCTAGAATGCAGCCTTCAGTCCGCGCCTGGATTGTGGTGGACTGCAAGTGGCCTTGCCTAGGCCTCAGGAGGGACGCCATGCCGCTGCCGCGCTTCGCGTATTTCCGCAAGCAGATCGTGCCTTACCAGGATGCCCGGTTGGGCCTGCTCACGCACGGACTGAACTACGGTACCGGCGCCTTTGCCGGTCTGCGTGGCTACTGGAACGCGGATGACGGAGAGCTCAACGTCTTTCGGCCGCTCGATCACTTTCGCCGCTTCCTCGAATCTGCCCGCCTGCTCCGCATGCAACTCGCCGTCACCGAGGCGGATCTCCTCGAAGCCCTCACTTCCCTCCTGCGCGCCGAGGACCTGCACACGGACTGCTACATCCGCGCCCTGGTCTTCTACGGAGACGAAGTGATCGGCATCCGGCTCCACGGCTTGACGCCTGAGGTCAGCCTCGCGGCCGTGCCGTTCGGGCGCTACATCGCCAAGGCCGATGGCGCGCACGTCACCTTTTCCTCGTGGTGTCGCGTGGACGACAACGTGATCCCACCGCGCGGCAAGATCACAGGCTCCTACGCGAACAGCGCATTCATCAAGAGCGACGCGGAACTGGCAGGCTTTGACGAGGCACTCGTACTCAATCGTGCCGGCCAATTGAGCGAAGGGTCAGCCGAGAACGTCTTCATCGTGCGACACGGCGTTGTGGCCACCCCACCTCTGACCGGCAGTATCCTCGAGGGCGTCACGCGCAAGACCATCATCCACCTGCTGCGCGCCGAGCTCGGCGTCCCTGTCGAGGAGCGCCCGATCGACCGCAGCGAGGTCTATCTCGCCGACGAGCTCTTCCTGACCGGCACGGCCGCTGAGATCACCGCCGCCAATCGGGTCGATCACCGTTCCGTCGGCAACGGCGCCGTCGGGCCGATCACGACGGCCTTACAGCAACTCTTCGGCGACATCGTGCGTGGACGAGTCGAGCGCTATTGCGACTGGTGCCACGGTGTCTACGCCGCGACGGTCCCCGCCGTTCGCCAGACCGCCGTCGCCTAAGGCGACGACAGAGCAGAAGGCCGTGAAGTTCGAGCGCTAGCCGGTTCGACGCTCATTCATGCCGCGGGCGCTTGGCGCTGGCTCGTCCCTCGCCCTCGCCCAGCCCCATCTCGTCGAGCACAGCGCCATTGTCACGCCAGCGCTCGCGCACCTTGACGAAGAGGCCGAGATACACGTGCGTCCCCAGGAATGTCTCGATCTGCCGGCGTGCGCGCGTGCCGATCTCCTTGAGCATCGACCCGCCTTTGCCGATCAGGATCGCCTTCTGACTGTCCCGCTCAGCAAGGATGCTGGCCTCGATGCGCACCAGGTCGCCGTCCTCCTTGAAGGACTCAATCAGCACACCTGTCACGTACGGCATCTCCTGCCGCGTCAGGTGTAGCACCTGCTCGCGAATCATCTCGGCCACGAAGAAGCGTTCGGGGCGATCGGTCAGGAAGTCCTCGGGGTAGAGCGCATCGCCCAGCGGCAGATGCGCCAGAAGACGCTCCCCTGCCAGCGCGACGTTATCGCCCGAGAGCGCGGAGAGCGGCACGATCTCGGCGAACTCGAGCCGGTTGCGGTAGGCGTCGATCGCGTTGAGGATCTGCGGCTTTGGGATCCGATCGATCTTGTTGAGCCCCAGCAGCACCGGGCGCTTGGCGCGGGCGAGCACGTCGCGCACGTGGCGGTCGCCAGGACCGTAGCGCTCTGTGACGTCGACCATCCAAAAGACCACATCCACCATACCGATGCTGCGCACGGCGGTCTCGACCATGCGCCGGTTGAGGCTGTGCTCCGGCTTGTGGATGCCCGGGGTGTCGAACAAGACCATCTGCCCAGCCGGGCGATTGACCACTGCCAGGATCCGGTTGCGCGTCGTCTGCGGCTTATCGGAAACGATCGAGACCTTTGTGCCGACCAGTGCGTTCACAAACGTCGACTTGCCCACGTTGGGCCGGCCGACAACCGCGACAAAGCCCGTACGGCGCCCGTCGGGCAGCTCAGCGCTCAAGGGACGCCTCCTCAGGCTTGCGCCGAAACCGCACACGCTTCACGCGTTTGCGATCGGCGTCGAGCACCTCGATGTCGAAGCCGGCGTGGGTTGCGCGCTCGCCCGTTCGCGGAATCCGCCCGAAGACCTTGGCAACCAGGCCACCCACTGTCCCGACGTCCTCCCCTTGCGACAGCGGCGCGCCCAGTGCCTCCTCCACGCGGTCCACGTTCACGCGTCCCTGCACCACGAAGCTGCCGTCCGCCTCGCGCGCGATCGGTTCGGCCTCCGAGTCGTACTCGTCCTTGATCTCGCCCACGAGCTCCTCGACGATGTCCTCGATCGAGACCAGGCCGGCCGTAGCGCCGTACTCGTCGATCACCACCGCCAGCACCGCGTGCTGCGCCTGCAGCTCCCTGAGCAGGTCTGCCACGCGCTTGGTCTCCGGAACCATGTGCACAGGCCGCACCAACGTCGCGATCGTCTGCTCCTGCCGCCCCTCGAGCTCGACCAGGTCGCGCACGCCGACCAGGCCGACAATGTCGTCGAGATTCTCACGATAGACGGGCACGCGGCTGAACTTCGTCTCGCCCAGAATGCGCCGCACCTCCGCCACGCTCACGCTGAGCGGCACTGCCACCACGTCCGCTCGCGGAGTCATGATGTTGCGCACCACCAGATTCGAGAAGCGCTCGACCGCCGCGGCCAGCCGATCGCCTTCGCGCTCGCTCGCAGCGCGCTCCGCCGCGTGCAACGCGCTAGCGCTATCCGTCGCATCCCCACCGCTCGCTTCCGTCGTCGTCCCCTCTGCTCGACGACGCAGGCGCGAGACAATCGGATCCAGGGCCCGCGCATATCGATCGAACGCGGGCAGCAGCACCAGTAGCACCCGCTCCGGATTCCTGCGCACGATCGCATAGGGTAGGGTCAGGCGAAAGGCAAACAGGTACGTCGCCATTCCCAGTAGTGCGGCCAGGATCGCGCCGTGTCCGAGCCAGTCCAAGAGCAGCGAGCTCAGCAGCACCGTCATGCCCACGTGCGCGGTGTACGTGCCGATCTGCACCGGCATCAGCAGCGATGGCGCGTCGTCGAGGTAGCGGTTGGCCAGCTCCGCGCGCGGGTTCTGCAGGGCAACGTGCGCGAGCCGCCGCCGCTTCAAGAGATAGAACGACGCCTCGAGCGTCGCCAGCGCGACAGATACTGCCGCGAGCGCGACGATCAGTGCCAGGCGCAGCGCGATGGTCATGCGCGCGCACCGCGCGGGCCAGCCGCCAGCACCTTTCGGCGCAGGCGCCGTTCGATGCGCGTCATCGCGCCCCGGTCGCTCTCGTGATCGTAGCCGATCAGGTGCAGCCAGCCGTGCAACACCAGCACCTCCAGCTCGTCCGCCAGGCTGTGCCCTTCGTTGCCCGCGTTGCGCTCCGCTGCATCGATGCTGATGACGATGTCTCCCAGCACACCGGAGTTCTTCCCGCCTTCGAAGGCCAGCACGTCCGTCGCAGCGTCCTTGCCGCGGTACGAGCGATTGAGCCGACGCAGCAGCGGATCGCGCCCCAGCAAGACCACGACGTCTCCGCCTCGCGCGTGGAGCGCCGCGCTGGCGCGCTCGATCACGCCACGCAGTCGCGTGGCACTCACGCGCCGCTTGCGCTGACGATCGAGCACGACGACCGCCGTCGCCGCCTCGGGCGCCTGCCCCACCGCCACCTTCCCACTAGCGCGTCGCGACGTTGGCGCTGCCATGGGCCTCATACGCCCGGATGACGGACTGCACCAGCCGATGACGGACGACGTCCGTCTCGTCAAAGTAGACGAAATGGATGTCCTCAACCTTCGCGAGCACCGCGATCGCCTCGACCAGTCCCGACGTGCGTCCCACCGGCAGGTCGATCTGCGTGATGTCCCCGGTCACGACGACCCGCGAGCCGGGTCCGATGCGAGTCAGCACCATCTTCATCTGCTCGCTGGTGGTGTTCTGTGCCTCGTCGATGATCACGAATGCGTCCGACAGCGTGCGCCCGCGCATGAAGGCGATGGGCGCGACCTCGATGGCGTTGCGCTCCATCAGGCGCGCCACCTTCTCGTAGTCCATCAAATCGTAGAGCGCGTCGTAGAGCGGACGCAGGTACGGGTCGACCTTGTCCTGGAGGTCGCCCGGCAGGAAGCCCAGCTTCTCGCCAGCTTCCACTGCCGGCCGCGCCAAGACGATTCGCGCGATGGACTTCTGCGCGAGCTGCGCCACTGCCAGCGCCATGGCCAGGTAGGTCTTACCGGTCCCGGCCGGCCCGATGCCGAAGACCATGTCGTACTTCCCGATGGCCTCGATGTAGGCGCGCTGGTTGTGACTGCGCGGCACCACCAGCTTGCGGCCACCGCGCACGGCGGACTTCATGAAGTACTCGCGCAGACGCGCCTCGGGCTCTTTCGTGAGCAGCTGCGCGGCCACACGCACGTCCTGCGGGCCCAGGGCATAGCCCTCGTCCATCAACTCGACGAGCTGCCCCACGACCTGCGTCACGGTCTCCTCCGCTCCGACTTCGCCCTCGATCGTCAGGGCGTCCGGCTGCGTGCGGAGGCGCACGCCGAAGGTCGCCTCCAGAAAGCGCAGGTTCTCGTCGCGGATTCCGAACAGGGCCTCGGTGCCCTTCGCAGGCAGGCTGACGCGCCTCATCGGCGGTCTACGTGAGCGCCACGCGATAGCGCGCTCGCGCGCGAGCTCGTCCGACCAGAACGGCACGATGCATGATTGGAGTCTAGCACACGCGCTCCGGCGCCAATGACGCGGCTACTTCTTCACGACGAACAGGCCCAGCTCCCGCAGTTGCTCTTCACGCACCGACGAGGGCGAGCTGCTCATCAAGTCCGTCGCGCTGGCGGTCTTCGGAAACGCGATCACGTCTCGGATCGACGATTCCCCTGTCAGGATCATCACGATGCGGTCGAGCCCCAACGCGATGCCACCGTGCGGTGGCGTGCCGTAGCTCAGCGCGTCGATGAAGAAGCCGAAGCGCTCCCGCGCCTCTTCCTCAGAGAGCGAAAGCTGCTTCAAGACGCGCGCCTGCAGCGCGGAATCGTGGATACGGATGCTGCCGCCGCCGACCTCGCTGCCGTTGAGCACGATGTCGTAGGCCTTGGCGCGCACGCTCGCCGTGTCGCTCTCCAGGCGCGCCACGTCCTCGTCGCGCGGCGCGGTAAACGGGTGGTGCAGGCTCACCCAGCGCCGCTCGCCCGCGTCGTACTCCATCAGCGGGAAATCCGTCACCCACAGGAAGCGATAGGCACGCTCGTCGATCAGGCCCAGCTCGCGTCCCATCTCGAGGCGCAGCATGCCCATCGCTGTCGAGATCGGTCCAGGTGCATCCACACCCATCAGGAGCACGTCGTCCTTACCGGCGCCGGCCTTCTCGAACATCCGGCGCGCCACGGCCTCGCTCGCGCCCTTCTTGACGAGAGCGGCCACGGAGTCGTCACTCGCGCGCAGCGTGAACAGGTTGCGGCGAGCGATGCGCGCGTCGCCGACGATGCGGCCCACCCAGATGTCCTCGTTGATCTTGCGCAGCCGCGTGCCCGAGACGCTGCCGCTCGCAGGCAGGACGATGGCTCGAGCCCGGGCACCCTCGGCGATCAGCCCGGGAAAGGTCTCTAGCCCCAGTGTGCTCATCTCCTCACTGAGGTCGGTGATGGGCATGTCGAAGCGCAGATCTGGCTTGTCCGAGCCGTAGCGCGCGATCGCCTCGGCATAGGGCAGGCGCTGGAAGGGGCGCTGGATCTCGACGCCAATCAGCTTGAACAGCCGCTGGAACAGGGGCTCGATCAGCTCGAAGATCGTCTCGACGCGTGGGAACGAGACTTCGATGTCGACTTGCGTGAACTCGGGCTGGCGGTCCGCGCGCAGGTCCTCGTCGCGGAAGCAGCGCACGATCTGGAAGTACTTGTCCATGCCCGCGACCATCAGCAACTGCTTGAAGAGCTGCGGCGACTGTGGCAGCGCATAGAACTGTCCGTGGTGGACGCGCGACGGAACGAGATAGTCGCGCGCGCCTTCGGGCGTCGACTTGGCGAGGAACGGGGTCTCGATCTCGAGGAAGCCCTGTTCGTCGAGGTAGCGTCGCGTCTGCATCGTGACCGAGTGTCGCAAGCGCAGGCTGCGCTGCAAACGCGGCCGGCGCAGGTCCAGATAGCGGTACTTCAGCCGCACGTCCTCAGAGGTCGTGATCTCGTCCTCGATCGGAAACGGCGGCGTGCGGGCCTCGCTCAGGATGTGGATCTCGCGCGCCTGCACTTCGACCGTGCCTGTGGGCAGCTTCGCGTTGACAGTGTCCGCGCTCCTCAGGACGACCTCGCCCACGACTCCCAGCACGTACTCCGTGCGCACCTGGTCCGCCTTGTCGTGCGCAGCGGTCGACACTTCCGGCCGCGCCACCACCTGGCACAGGCCCTCGCGGTCGCGCAGATCGATGAAGATGACGCCGCCCAGGTCGCGCCGCGTGGCGGCCCAGCCCAGGAGCGTCACGGTCTCGCCCACCATCGCCTCGGTGAGCGCCCCGCAGTAGTGCGTGCGCGTCAGGTTTCCCAGCACGTCAACCATCGAGCCTCTCCCTGAAGTACTCGGCAAGCCGCGCCTCGGGCACTTCTTCCTGCGCCGAGCTCGCCATGTTTCGCACTGTCCAGACCCCGCGTGCCTGCTCGTCCTCGCCCAGGATAGCGACGAAGCGCGCGCCCAGCTTGTCGGCCTTCTTCATCTGCGACTTGAGCCCACGCCCCTCGTGATCGAGAAGCGCGCTGCGCCCGGCGGCCCGCAGCCCACGCTGCGCCAGCAGCGCTCGATCCAGCGCGCCCGGAGCCAACGGGACCAGGTACACCTCACAGCGCCGCGGCTGTGCGCTCTCCCCCTCTGCGGCGGGGATCAGCGCCAGGCGCTCCATGCCCACCGCGAAGCCAATGCCGCACAACTCTGGCCCGCCCAGCTCGTGCACTAGCCCGTCGTAGCGACCGCCGCCGAGCACGCTGTTCTGCGCCCCGAGGGCGCTACTGGTCACCTCGAATGTGGTGCGCACGTAGTAGTCGAGCCCTCGCACCAGCCGAGGCTCCACTCGGTAGGCAATCCCCAGCAGGTCCAGCTGCCGCCGCACCTCGGCGAAATGGTCGCGGCACTCAGCACAGAGGTGATCGGTGATCTTCGGGAGCGTCGCGATCACCGGCTGATCCGCTGGCACCTTGCAATCCAAGACGCGCAGCGGGTTGACGTCGGCCCGGCGCTGGCAGTCGGCGCACAGGCGCGCCTTCTCCTTTGCCAGCGCGCCACGCAGCGTCTCCAGATAGGCCGGCCGGCAGTGCGCGTCGCCCACGGAGTTCAGTAGCAGCTCGCACCCGCCCACGCCGCACTCGGCGAGCAAGGTCAGCGCCAGCTCGACGATCTCGACGTCGATCGACGGACGCGACATACCGAAGGCCTCGACGTTGATCTGATGAAACTGCCGCTGGCGGCCCTTCTGAGGCTGCTCACGCCGGAACATCGGCCCGATGGCGTAGAGCTTGAGCATGGGATCCGACTGGGCGAGATTGTGCTCGATGACGGCACGCACGATCCCGGCCGTGGCTTCGGGCCGCAGCGTGAGCGATCCGCCGTCGCGATCCTCGAAGGTGTACATCTCCTTGGACACGATGTCGGTCTCGCTGCCGATGCCGCGCGCAAAGAGCTGGGTCTCCTCGAAGACCGGCGTGCGGATCTCGCGGTAACCGTAGCGCGCAAAGACAGCGCGCGCGATGCGCTCGTGGCGCTGCCAGGTCTCTGCCTCCTCTGGCAGAATGTCCCGCGTGCCCTTGATTGCCTGGATCACTGCCTCACGCCCCTGCCCGGTGCAGCTCTTTGTACTCGACGTAGTGCGCTGCCGAGAGCCGCAGTTGCTCCACTTCGCCGTCTGCGACCGCACGCCGCAGGCGCGCCGGAACGCCCATCACTAGGCTGCGCCGCGGGACCTGCATGCCCTCCGGCACCACAGCGCCGGCGGCCACGATGCTCTCCTCGCCGACGTGCGCGCCGTTGAGCACCTTGGCGCCCATGCCGATCAGGCAGCGCGCACCGATGCGACATCCGTGCAGGATCGCCCCATGGCCGACCGTGACCTCCTCGGCGATTTCGGTCCAGAGCTCGCCGAAGTCCGCGTGGATCGCACAGAGATCCTGCACGTTGGAGCGCGCGCCGATACGAATGCGATTGACGTCGCCCCGAATGACCGCGCCCGGCCAGACGCTGGCCTGCTCGCCGATGACGACGTCGCCGATGACCAACGCCGAAGTGTCGACGTACGCGCCGGCGCCCAGCGTGGGCAGGGTTCCTCGAAACGGCCGGATCATCTCCCCTCCGAAACGCGGCAGTCTACCAGACGGTTGACACGCGCAGCAAACCTCTGGCAGGCGAGATCTTCTCGCGTCTGGTAGGCACGGCGCGCCGTGCCCCTACAGCATGGATGCTGACCGATCGCGCCACCCCGCGAATCCGTCGACACCTCGTGACGCGTAAAGGTCGTAGGATTGGATGTGCGATGAAGCGCAGAACTGCCGTCACTTCGATGGGCATACTCGTGGGAACCGCGCTGAGCGCTTCGCTCCGCGCTCAGACGCGAACAGGCGACACGCTGCCAGCAGGAAAGGAGACGCGAACGAACATGCCGAGCTACGAACCCAAGGACTTCTCGCGGCTACTGGGGATGGAGGGCTTCAGCGACACGTTGCTGAAGAACCATTTCACCCTCTACCAGGGCTACGTCACCAACACGAACAAGGTCTTCGACGCCCTGGGCCAGATCACGCAGGACGGCAAGGCTGCCACGCCCGACTTCGCCGAGCTCAAGCGCCGCCTCGGCTGGGAGTTCAACGGCATGCGGCTGCACGAGCTCTACTTCGACAACCTCGGCGGCAAGGCCGGCATCGACAAAGGCAGCAAGCTCGCCAAGGCCATCGACGCGGGTTTCGGCGCGTACGAGCGCTGGGAGGCCGACTTCAAGGCGACTGGCACGATGCGCGGCATCGGCTGGACCATCCTCTACCAGGACAACGTCGGCGGACGCCTGTTCAACCAGTGGATCAACGAGCACGACACTGGCCACCCGGCCGGCTGCACGCCACTGCTCATCCTGGACGTCTTCGAGCACGCCTTCATGGTCGACTACGGCCTGAAGCGCGCGGACTACATCGGCGCCTTCTTCAAGAACATCGACTGGAAAGCCGTCGAAGGTCGGGTCAGGTAGGGGCGCACGGCCGTGCGCCCCACGGGGCGAGGCCCTGTCCTCGCCCCTGACGCGCCTAGTCGCGAGGTCGAACGAGCCGGCCCGGAGGGTCAATCTGTGAGCGAACCTGTCATCGCCGGCCGGAAGTCCATCAAGCTCGACCTCGCTGCCGGGACCTACTCGTGGTGCCGCTGCGGCCGCTCAGCTACACAGCCCTTCTGCGATGGCTCGCACAAGGACACCGACCTCGCCCCGGTCGATTTCGAGATCACGGAGCCTCGGCGCGTCTCGCTCTGCCTCTGCAAGCTCACGCAGACCCCCCCTTTCTGCGACCACACGCACAGAACCCTGCCGCCTGACGAGCCCACCGCTGATGCGCTCGTCGGCGACGGTCCGGCGTAGGTCCTGCCCCTCGACCGCCAGCTCAGCGACGCTTGAGCTTCGCGAGGCGGTCGAGTGCGAGCTTCAGGCGTTCTTCGGGGGCCGTGAGGGTCATGCGGAAGTAGCCCTCTCCCGCAGCGCCGAAACCGTTGCCCGGCGTGGCCACGATGCCGGCCTTTTCGAGCAGCTCCGTGCAGAATGCCGCGCTCTTCTTGCCTTTGGGCACCTTCACCCAAACGTAGAACGATGCCTTCGGTAGGCGCACGTCGAAACCGAGCGCCTGGAGCCCTGGCACAAAGAGGTCGCGACGCGCCTGGTAGAGCCTGCGGATCGAGTCCGTCATCTCCGCCGGCGCTCGGAATGCCTCGATCGCCATGGCTTGGATCGCGGAGACCACGCCGGAGTCGAGGTTGCCCTTGACCGCGGCCAGCGCCGCGATCAGCTCGGGCCTAGCCACCGCAAAGCCCACACGCCAACCGGTCATGTTGTACGTCTTCGAAAGCGAGTGGAATTCGATCGCGACGTCTTTCGCGCCGGGAGCTTCGAAGATGCTCGGTGGCCGCGCGCCGTCGTAGTAGATCTCGGAGTACGCCATGTCGTGCGCCAAGATCAGCCCGTGCTTCCTGCAGAAGCGCACGGCTTCGGCAAAGAACGACAACGGCGCTGTGGCTGCGGTGGGGTTGTTGGGATAGTTGAGCCACATCAACCGCGCGCGCTTGAGCTGCGCAGCCGGGATCTTGCCGAAGTCGGGTAGGAAGTCGTTCTGAGACAGCAGCGGCATCCTCACCGGAACGCCGCCGGAGAAGACCGTGCCGGCGTGGTACACGGGGTAGCCAGGGTCTGGGCACAGCACGCGATCGCCAGGATTGACAAAGGCGAGGGGCAAATGGCCAATGCCCTCCTTGGTACCGATGAGCGCCAACACCTGCGTCGCCGGTTCGACCTTCACGCCAAAGCGATGCTCCACCCAGTCGGCAGCGGCCTTGCGAAACTCCGGCAGACCTGCACCCAGCGGGTACTGGTGGTAGGCAGGATTGGCCGCGGCCCGGCTCAGGGCAGCCAGCAAAGGCGCAGGCGTCGGCCGGTCAGGATCTCCGACTCCGAGGTCGACGAGATCCACACCCGCGGCCAGCGCCGCCTTCTTCTTCTTGTCGATCTCGATGAAAAGGTATGGCGGCAGCTTTGACAGACGCGCGGCCAACTCGAACTTCATCCTCTCCTCCCGGGTGGGGAATCAGTATCCAAACGCTGCCAGGTCGAGTTCGCCTTCGAAGAGCACGACCGCTGGCCCCTCGAGCGCCACCTGACGGGCCGAATCGCCGTCCAGCTCGAAATGCACTGTCAGCACTGAGCCGCTCCGCACCGTGACAGCGACCGGCGATTGGACGCGACCCAGGCGCGCCATCAAGATCGCGGACGCCACCGATCCCGTCCCACACGCGAGCGTCTCGTCCTCGACTCCGCGTTCGTACGTGCGCACCTGGATGGCCTTCGGACCTGTCACGCGAACGAAGTTGACGTTGGTCCCCTTCGGCGCAAAGGCCTCGTGGTGGCGCAGTGCACGTCCGAGGTCGCGCACCGGCGCGTCGTTCAGGTCCTCCCAGGGCACGACGATGTGCGGCACGCCGGTGTTGAGACTGTGAACTTTGAGTTTGCGGCCCTGCGCTTCCACTTCCACGTCCAGCCGCATCGAGTGCGGCTCGGTCATGTCCAGCCGCACGCGGCTGTCCTCCGTGAGCGCCGCGTGGAAATCGCCTGCCAGGTTCTCGAAGTCCATGCTGCGGCCGACGGCTCCCACCAGGACGGCAAAGCGCGCGATGCAACGGGCGCCGTTGGCGCACATCTCGGCCTCGCTGCCGTCGGTGTTGAAGTAGCGCATGCGGAAGTCCTTGCGCGGGGATTTTTCGAGCAGCAGCAGACCGTCAGCGCCGATGGCCGCCTGGCGAGCGCACACGCGCGCCGCGAACGTCGTCGCCGGCTCAGGCACGATCCCGGCACGGTCGTCGATGACGACGAAATCGTTCCCTGCGCCGCTCATCTTGAGGAAGCGGATCTTCTCAGCCACGGCGCCCTCTGCTGCTGCCGGCAACGCCCGGAGGGATCGTCTCACCCCGTACGAGATCGGCGTACGACTCGCGCCGACGAATCACGTGCCACTGCTTCCCGTCCACCAGCACCTCGGCTGCGCGGCCACGCGAGTTGTAGTTGCTCGACATGGCAAAGCAGTAGGCCCCCACCGAGCGCACGGCCAGGCAGCGTCCCGCGCGCGGCAGCGCCATCAAGCGATCCTTCGCCAGAAAGTCGGCGCTCTCGCAGATCGGCCCGACGACGTCGATGCGCCGCTTGGTGCCGCGGTTCTCCCGCTCGCGCAGCGGGACGATCGCATGGTACGCGCCATACAGCGTCGGCCGGATCAGGTCGTTCATCCCGGCGTCCACGATCACGAAGGTCTTGCGCGCGGCCGGCTTCACGTAGATCACGCGCGTCAGCAGAACGCCGGCATTGCCCACGATGAACCGTCCGGGCTCGAGCAGCAGCTTGAGCTCCTGCCCGTGCAGCAGCGGCAGGATCGCGCTGGCGAACTCGCGCGCGGTGCGCGGCCGTTCTCTGTCGTAGATGATCCCCATGCCGCCGCCGAGATCGAACGTGCGCATGTCGTGACCGCGGCTGCGCAGCGTCTTCACCAACCCCAGCGTCTTGCGAATCGCGGCCTGGTACGGCGCGACCTCGGTGATCTGCGAGCCGATGTGCAGGTGCACCCCGACAAGATCGATGTGTCTGAGCTTGCGCGCACGGTCGTAGACCTCCGGCGCCTCGGCAATCGGCACACCAAACTTGTTCTCGCTGCGTCCGGTGGTGATGTGCGCGTGCGTGTGCGCGTCGACGTCGGGATTGATGCGGAAGTCGGCGCGCACCTTCTTCCCGAAGCGGCGCGCGATGGAGTTGAGGCGCAGCGCTTCCGGCCAGGATTCCATGTTGAACATCTGAATTCCGGCCCTCACAGCCACTTCAATCTCGGCGTCCGTCTTGCCCACGCCGGCGAAGACCGTCTTGCCCATCGCGCCGCCAGCGCGTCGCACGCGGTACAGCTCGCCGGCCGAAACGACGTCGAAGCCGGCGCCCGCGTGCGCCAGGGCCGCCATGAGTGCCATGCTCGAGTTCGCCTTCGCCGAGTAGTAGATCTGACAGTCGACGTCCGCGAAGGCCTCAGCGAAACGCCGATAGTGGCCGAGCACGGTGCCGAGACTGTAGACGTACGTCGGGGTGCCCACCGAATCCGCGATCCTCTGCAGTGGGACGCCTTCACAGCAGAGCGCGCCGCGTCGGTATTCGTAGAGATCCACGAGCACCACCTCGCACAAGATGTGGGGCGGCCAAGGGTGCACCGCCCCACTTATGGCGTGAAACTAACATACGGCAGCCCAGACCGTCAAAGACGGCCGCCGTTCTGCGCTTCAGCGCTGCGTGGTGCTCGACGCGCCGCCCATGAGGTCTGTGAGGGTCGCCTCGATCTTCTCTCGACGGGCCACCAACGCCGCCACACGCTCGCGGCTCTCGGCAACGACCTCCGGCTTGGCGCGCTCCACGAACTGCGGGTTGTCCAGCTTGCGCTTGAGCCCCTCCAGCTCCTGCTCGAGCTTGAGCCGCTCCTTGGTCAGGCGCGTCTTCTCGGCAGCCACGTCGAAGAGGCCTGCCCTCGGGATATGGATCTCCCCGGTCTCGCCGTGCAGCTTGATGACATCGCCCGTCTCTGCCGGGCTATCGCGCAGCACCTCAATGCGCTCAAGGCGCGCGAGGCTCCGTATCCACTCAGCGTGCGCTCGAACCTGGTCGCTCAGGCTGCCGGCGACGATGGTGGCGTCGAATCTGCGCTTTGGCTCGATGCCGTTCTCCGACCGCCACGTGCGAATGCGTGTCACGTCCGCGCAGAGCCGGTTCATCACAAGCTCCGAACCGAGCGGGGCGGCGGGCACGTCGTCGATCATCGGGAATCGGGAGACCATGATCGTCTCGCCCTCGTGTGGCAGGCGCTGCCAGATCTCCTCGGTGATGAACGGCATGATCGGATGCAGCAGTCGCAGGGATGTCTCGAGCACGTTCAGCAACACTGCGCGGGTCTCGGGCGCCCGCGCCGCATCCGCAAGATACGTCTTGGAAATCTCCAGATACCAGTCGCAGAACTGGCCCCAGACGAAGTGATAGATCGTGTCGGCGGCGCGATCGAATCGGAACTCGCCGAGCGCCTCCGTGACGACGCCAATTGCGCCTCGCAGCTCGCCGAGGATCCAGCGGCTGGCGAGCGGCAGCGCATCGGTGTCGAACGATTTGGCCACCTCGCCTTCGAGATTCATCAACACGAAGCGCGAGGCATTCCAGAGCTTGTTCGCAAACGCCTGATACCCGGCCAGGCGTGCGATCGAGAGCGCCGGGTCCGTGCCGGGCGCTGCGAGCGCCGCGAGCGTGAACCGCAAGGCGTCGGCGCCGTGCTGCTCGATTAGCTCCAGCGGGTCGACCGAGTTGCCCTTGATCTTCGACATCTTCTCGCCCTTTTCGTCGCGGACGAGACCGTTGATGAAGATCTGCTTGAAAGGCACTTCGCCTGTGAAGTGCATGCCCATCATGATCATGCGCGCGACCCAGAAGAAGATGATGTCAAAGCCGGTCATCATCACGTCGTTCGGGTAGTAACGCGCGAGATCGACGGTCTGGTCTGGCCAGCCCAGCGTCGAGAACGGGAAGAGCGCTGACGAGAACCAGGTGTCGAGGACGTCAGTTTCTTGCTTCAGGTCCGAAGCCCCGCACTTGGTGCAGGCCTTTGGGTCCTGACGTGCGACCACGATCTTGCCGCAGCTGCCGCACGTCCAGGCCGGGATGCGGTGTCCCCACCAGAGCTGGCGGCTGATGCACCAGTCGCGGATGTTGCGCATCCACTCGAAGTAGGTCTTGCTCCAGCTCTCTGGGTTGAAGACGATGCGGCGGTCCTCGACAGCTGCGATGGCCGGTTCAGCCAGCGGCTTGGTCTTCACGAACCACTGCCAAGAGAGCCGCGGCTCGACGACGGTGTGGCAGCGCTGGCAATGGCCGAGCGGGACCTGATAGGGCTGCGTCTTGATCAACAGGCCTTCCTCGTCAAGCTGCGCGACGATGCCCTTGCGCGCTGCGAAGCGCTCCTGGCCTGCGTACGGGCCGGCGTTCTCGTTCAAGATGCCGCGATCGTCCATGATGTTTATCGACGGTAGCCCGAGGCGCTGCGCTGCCAGGAAGTCGTTCGGATCGTGAGCGGGTGTGACCTTCACCGCGCCGGTGCCGAACTCGCGGTCCACGAACGGGTCAGCCACGACCGGGATCAGGCGCCCCAACACCGGCAGCACGAGCTTCTTGCCGATGAGCTTGCGATAGCGCTCGTCCTCGGGGTGCACCGCCACGGCCGTGTCGCCCAGCAGCGTCTCCGGCCGTGTAGTGGCCACGACGATGCCCGGGCCCCCGCCTTCCCCCGGATAGCGGATGTGCCAGAGATGGCCGTCCTGCGGCTGCGTCTCGACCTCAAGGTCGGAAAGGGCGGTCACGCAGCGAGGGCACCAGTTGACGATGTACTGGCCGCGGTAGATCAGGCCCTGCTCGTAGAGCGAAACGAACACCTCGCGCACGGCCTTGGACAGCATCGCGTCCAGCGTGAAGCGCTCTCGAGTCCAATCGAGGGAGAAGCCCATCAGGCGCAACTGGCGCGTGATCGTGTCGCCGCTCTCCTGCTTCCAGCTCCAGACGCGTGCCTCGAAGGCCTCGCGACCCAGGTCTTCCTTCTTGAGACCCTCTTTGGCGAGCTGACGCTCGACCACGGTCTGGGTCGCGATGCCGGCGTGATCCAGCCCGGGCAGCCACAGCACATCGAGGCCGCACATGCGCTTCCAGCGCACGATCACGTCCTGCAGCGTGAAGGCGAACGCGTGCCCGATATGCAGCGAGCCCGTGACGTTGGGCGGCGGGATCACCATCGCGAAGCGCTGCCTGTCCGATGCAGGATCGGCCCTGTAGTACCCACGCTCTTCCCAGACGCGGTTCCAGCGCGCTTCGACTGCTTTCGGCTCGTACGCCTTTTCCAGCGGTTGGCTGTTCATGGTCTCGTGAGAACACAAAAGCCCTCGCCTCGGTGGAAAGCCGCACAGCAGGCCCGCCCCCGAGACGGGGCCGAGGGTGTCAGATCTCCGTCTCTACGGCTCCTTCAGTTCGGCAGTCAGGCGCTCGATCTCCTTCTTGATCAGGGCCTCCGCCAGATCGGGCAGAATCTCCCACGCCACCTCGCGGATGACCTTCTCGGAGAGCTGGCCCACGACGCGCTGCGCGATTTGCGACACCATCTCCGCCGGGACAGGGACCTCCGCGGCGCGTGAAGGAGACGGCCGTGCACTGGACTGCCGCTCAGGCTCGATCGCAGCCGCGACGTCGGCAAACGAGACCTCCTCCTCTGCCGGCGGCGACGAGATCGAGGGGCGCGCCGAAGCTGCGCCAGGCGCCGCAACCGCCGGCGCAAGGTCGTCCGCCTCGAAAGTCATGCCCTGCTCCTCGAGGAAGTCCGCTGCCGAAGGCGAGGCCGTCACATGCGGAGGGGAGGGCGGCGGAACCGATGGTGCGCGCACCGCGGTCTTCGCTGCCACCGCCGGTTCGGGTCCGGGCTCGTATTCGAGGAACATCGGCGGTATCGACTCTGGCTCAGCCAGCGGGCGCTGCGCCGCGACCGCAGGCAACGCCGCCATGTCAGGACCGCCCGCGTCGGACTCTAGAACCTCGTCGAACACCGGCGTCTCGGTGAACACCTCCGGCGCCTCTCCGTCAGCCTGCGCACGATCCTCCCACGAGACTTCAACGGTCGGCTGAACCCAGGGCGCGCCTGCCTTGCCTGCCGGTCGTTCACCCACTGCGGCACCTTCGGCAGACATGTCTTGGGTGCTCAGGCCGTCCGTTTCGGCAACATAGACCGATTCCATCTCAGCCGCCGGCTCGCTCTCCTGCTCCTCGGCCGCCTGCTCAACCACGGCGTAGAACTCATCTCCAGTCGCCGCGGGTGCTGCGCTGCCGGTCTCTCCAGCACTAGCGGCCGCGATGTCCGAGCCGCCAAATGGCTCCTCTGGAATGAAAGTGACCTCCGGCTCGACTACGGCTGGCGCGGACGGTGGGGGTGGAGCTGGCGCGGCGACGGCAGTCGGCCCCGGCTGTCTCACAGTTGCTGGCGTCCAAGGCAAAGGACCCGCGGGTGGCGCGCTGATGCCGGAAGTAGGCTGTTTGACAGGCGCGACGGCCGTTGACAGCGCGACCGCCCCGCGGCTCGGCTCGCTCAGCAGCTCCTTCACCTTCGATATCAGCGTCTGCGGCTCGAACGGCTTGGCAAGATGGCCATTGCTGCCGACGCGCGCGGCACGCTCCTGGTCGAACGGTTCGAAAGCGCCGGTTAGAAGCAGCACAGGGATATGGGCGAACGCGGGACTCTTCTTGATGAACTCGCAGACCTCGTAGCCGTCCTTCTCCGGCATGATGATGTCGCAGAGAACTATGTCGGGCTGCACTTCGGGGAGGCGCTCGATCGCAAGGCGACCGTTGCCGACCGTGACGACGTCGAAGTCCTCGTCGGAGAACGTCAGCTCGATGACCTTCTGGATCGTGATGCTGTCGTCGGCCAGCAGTATCTTCTTGCCCATCCGGCCCTCCGCAGGGATACCTGCGCCTCTGCACTACTTCTGAGGGTTGAAGATAGACCTTGGACGAGCCTATGTCAACGATTCGCGGGTGCCCGCAACGCGCGGCCAGGGCGCGCTATTCGCGCACCAACTCGGCCACCACGTTG
>Ga0182021_10002359_pt1 | contig 21970 bp, 22 predicted proteins | sample 612E3MmetaG_FD_120493 | JGI IMG/M metagenome (GOLD analysis project Ga0182021, IMG submission 120493) | Permafrost microbial communities from Stordalen Mire, Sweden - 612E3M metaG (Illumina Assembly) | ecosystem: Environmental > Terrestrial > Soil > Wetlands > Permafrost | place: Sweden... | reverse complement strand
CGGCATAAGTGAAATCATTAGCGGGACTATTGGAAACAGAGCTCATTACCACCGTCTCTCCGGGTGCGAGAGTGCTTTTGTCTACAGTGGAACTAGAACATAAATTGGGTCTAGAAGGAGTAGGTGTTGGTGTGACCGTTGGTGGTGGTCCCGTCGGTGGCGGAGTACACCCCGGAGGGTACTGTCCGGTATGAGGATTGATGGCGCAATTACCCGGACCGCAGGCGGCACCAATAGTGTTATCACACATATGATTACTGGTTCCGGGAGCCACAAAATAACATGTTCTTAGAAGGGGTACATCTGTTCCTTGTAGAGGAGAACAGTAAGTGTCTCCCGGACTTCTTCCGGTACAGCCGTCTTCAGCACCGGTATTGGAGCATGAACCGCCGGAGGGCGGTGCCGTATTACAAGTCGGATCCTTCTCTGCGCAGATTGCATTACACTGCCCGGCTACGGATCCATCTACACAAGTGGAATAACATTTACAGTTACAAGTAAACTCGCCATTAGCCTCGCAACTCCCTGCCTTTTGGTTTACGAGTTGTTTCTGTTGAGTTAGAAACACACCGGCTCCAACCCCTCCTGCGAGCAAAATAAGGCCCAATATTGTTGCAATTATTTTTCCTCCTCCAAACTTTTTCTTTGGTTTGGAAGCTACAGAATGTACATCAGGAGGGGCACTTGAACCGGTGCTGTCGGCAACGGGTTTTTCCGGCGGTTTTTCCTCCGGAGTTTTTACTATGTTGTTATCCTGCAAATTTTGAAATTCGGGAGGAAGGGGTGGAAGATCTGATTGAGGAAAAATTGCCGGCATGGGCGGTTGAGATGCAGGCCGATCTGCTGGTTGATCGGTTGTGGAATTTACCGGATTTTGGTTTTGGGTAGCTTTTTTTTGATCGGGCATTTATTTAATTTTCAGACACCTTCCAAACAAAGAAACTGAAAGCTATGATAGCTATCCCCATGATAGATAATAGTATGGTTGGAGTCAAATCTCCTGTTACAGGCATTGATTCAGCAGTTGCTGTGGGAGCCGGTTTTGGAGTGGCGACTATCGTAGCTTTTGGGGTCGGTGACGGAGTTAGAGTTGGTAATAAAGTTGGTGTTGGTTGGGCAGTCGGAGTAGTACCCAAAGATTTTTTGGGTGTGGCAGTTGGACTGGTTGCCGGGGTTGGGCTTGGACTAGCCGTTGGCGTTGGACTTGGTGAAGGAGTATTACCGGATGGTGTAGCAACAAATGCCGGTACTTCACCTGCCTGCACAATAAAGTCTCTGGTCAGTGTTCTTGTAATTCCGTTTGCATCTATCCAGGATATTGTTATGGTATGAGGACCATCGGAAAGAGGAGCCGGCGGACTATAACTCCAGGACCCGTTGGCCGGGATTTGGACAGTTTCAGCAGGAACATCTTCAGAATGGACGGTAATTGTTATTTTTTCACCGGCCGGTCCCTTACCAAAAAATTGTGGTTGGTTACTGGTAATGGTTTCACCATTTTCAATGCTTTCAAGAATTACACTGGTTGGTTTTGTTGTGCCGGAACCGGTTGAAACATTGAATTTAGATTCCTGGCCGGTGCCTGTCGGAAAATCCAGACTGAGGTTGGGGTTTTCACCATCCAGAATCGGTTGTAGACTACGGTAATCTTCAACCGTACCAAGAACAAGCGGAGGAATTGGTTTGGCCGACTGCGGAAAGATTTGGGCGGAAGCGGTTTCGCCGTCCTCTGCCTGAACCGAAACATTTAATAGTGTTTGAGACTTATCAATTTGCGCGATTTGTTTCAAGTCTGCGGTACGGGCATTACTTAATTGCACAACAAAATTTCCGGCATCAGAGGTCAAGGTTGAAAGAAGGTAGCCTCCGGTGTCTACGTAAATTAAGGCTCTTTTTACGGGTTGCCCGGATGAGGTTATTACGGATCCGGAAATCGGGTTTGAGTTTTGGTCCATAGATATTTGGTCTCCGGTTGTGAATTGCCAAGGTAAACCGTTATTGTCAAAGTTTGTTCCTTCAGAATTAATATCGAAAAAATAATCTGTATCCGGTTTTAAACCCGTGAAGGTTATGCTGTGAGTAAAGAATTTTTGATCGCTTTCACTCTCTTTTTCAACTCTACCCAAACTCTTTTGTGTTTCCCCCCAGCTGATGAAATCTGAGGCGGCAACTCCTGTCGTCCAAGAAATCGTTGCGGAAGAATCGGATAAATTACTGGTTCTGATATCCTTCGGAACCGCAGTAGTACTTGCCCCGATCTTAAAAATCTGACTTTTTTGCAGGAAGAAAACACCCGCGATGGTTGCTGCAAGAAGAAGTGTAATGCCGATTATTGTTGGAATCTTGTGTCTTTTAATCATTCCTGATGTAAGTATTTACGGTACTTCCGGCGTTGCACTTGGACTGGCTACCGGCGTGGCTTGCGGCTTACTTGTCGGTAACGGAGAAGAGGTTGTTGTTGTTACGATTTCGGGAATCTGAGAGCTATCGAAAAATATTTCCGATTCAATTTTGTTGATTGCTGTTTGATCTAAAGTTACAGTGATCGGATTAGACACAGACTCGGGAACCACAAGCTCCGGCTTTTTTGTAAATGCCCAATAGACGTTTAGACAAATCCAAAGAATGCTGGTTAATAGAGTCAAAATCATTATTGTGACCAAGCTCGGTAGTTTATTTTTTTTCATATTTTATTTCAATTGCTTAGAAACGGCTCTCTCCCGGATATAACTGCTACTATAACAACTCCTTTATCTGTGACGGAAGAACCAATACCCAGACTATCAATTTTTGTGACGGTTCTCAGATTTTCAAAGTCTTTAATGAAAGCGGTGAGATTGGCAAAGGTTCCCCTAATGCTTAGTGAAAAAGGCACCTCGTTAGCGTTTCCCGGCAACGGTTTGGTTCCGGATAAATTTTTGTTTGTTTGTTCTCCCTTTATAATTACCTGATTAACAGAAAAACCGAGAATTTCTACGGAATCCTTTGCGGTTAAGCCCAACACCTGCTGAGACAAAATGTCGGGCTTGGGTAAACTGGGAACTGCATTATCAATATCCGGAATAAAAGTTTGGTTTTGTTGCAGGAGGCCACTTGCTGTCTGAAGGTTACTAACCTTTTGGGTTAGGGCAGAAAGAGTGGATTGTTTTTCCTTGATTTGCTGTAAAAGGTTAATAATCGTAATTGCGGTTGGTTTTAACGCAAAAACCAGAAAAATTGTGATAGTCGAAAGCGAAAGAATTATTTCCAAAAAAGCTCTAAGATCCGCCTTTTTTTTGTAAAGGTCCGCGATGTTTAGAAAAAATTCTTTATATCTTATGTATGATCCTCTCCAACCTGATGCCATTTTTTAGTATGTAACCTTAATCGAAAAAATTGTTTGAGCTGCGTTATTTTCGGACGAATTTGTTTGTTCCAAGTCAGCACTTGCTAAAGAACTGTCTGCTTTTAAATTTGCAACATATTGTGCAATCCCAAGTTCTGAACTGGACAGGCCTCTAATAAGAATTGAATCGTCTAAGACTGAAATTGAGGTTAAAGTAACTTCGGGAGGAGTCTTTGAAACAACCGTATCGATTCTCTGTGAATACGGAGTTGCGGCACTGATTTGTTGAACTATATTTAATTTTGACTGAACACTACGGAAATCTTTCTCCGTTTTAGCCATAGCCGAAACTTGGGCGGATTTAATTTTTATCGCATTGCTCAAATCTGAGTTTTGTGCGTCCAACCAAAAACGGGACATAAAGGCGGCCATAACAATCATCTCGGTGACAATAACAATAATTCTGAAAGTACCCATGGCCCACTTAAGGGTCCTGCCGAGGATTGAAACGTCAAATTCCTCTTGAGGAAGTAAATTTATGGATTTATTTTTGGGCATAGCAATAAGACTCGTTAAATCCAATATAACACATGTGAATGCGTGAAAGAAGTTGTCAAAATTTCAAGAATATCCAGTCACCAAATGACAAGGCTAAATCGAATTTGGAACTGTGAAAACGTTACTTTTTCTTAGAAGTTTTATCCTTGGGTTTAACGGTCTTTACCAAGAGTTTTGAGAGCTGAGATTTAATTCTTGCGGCCTTATTCTTATGAATTACCCTTTTCTTTGCTGCCCGGTCTGCAAGTGAGGTTGCGGCAATAACTTTTTCGACAGTCCTATTTTTCTTTGCAATACGGATAGCAACTTCAAGTTTTCCTAAAATTACCCTATTTATTGACTCTTTGTTTTTGGAACCCCTAAGGGCCCTTTTGGCTGTTGTCGTTACAGGCATGTAGTGAGTATAATCGAAACAAAGCTAAAATGGAAGATCTAATCGCCCGGGGGAAGCGGATTATTAACTCTCAACAAAACTCAGTTCTTTCGGCGGCAAGCCTGATAATGCTGATGATAGGCGTATCGATGGTTCTGGGACTTATCAGCCAGAGGGTTCTTGCAAGCTACTTTCCGCCGGATTCCCTTTCGCTTTTCTTTGCTGCGTTCAGACTCCCCGATGCTATTTTTCAGGTTTTAGTCTTCGGAACATTCTCTTCAGCCTTCATTCCGGTTTTTACAAGAACTCTGAGGGAAGGTAAAGCCAAAGCCTGGCTTCTTGCCGGTAAGGTGGCTTCCATCGGGCTTGCAATATTTCTTTTTGCGGTAGCCATAGTCGGATTTGGGGCCGTCAGGATTTATTCGGTTATTGCTCCCGGCTACGGCCCGGCTGGAACCGCCGAGATAGCGTTTTTGGCACGGATTCTTTTTGCGGCTCAGGGATTCTTTGTTATAAGTTATGTTTTAACGGGTGTCCTTGAATCTTTACGGCGCTTTCTGGTTCCGGCTCTGGCGCCGATTTTTTACAATCTCGGCATTATTTTCGGAACGGTGGTTTTAACCCCTTACCTTGGCTTAACTGCTCCTGCGGTCGGAGTTGTGATCGGAGCTTTCGCACATTTTATTATTCAATACCCGCTTTCCAGAAAACTCGGCTTTCGTTTCACCACAGATTTGAAACCGGATGAGGGAGTTAAAAAGATAGGCCAATTGGCTTTACCCAGAGTGATAGATTTGGCTTTCGATCAGGTCGGTCAAAGCACGGAACTTTTTCTTTCGTCGATTATTTCCCGGGCCTCGTATACTTATTTTACCTTTGCCAACTCGCTTCAGCTTCTGCCGGTGACTCTTTTCGGAACATCTCTGGCCAAGGCGGTTCTTCCCATGCTCTCGCGGGTTGAGGGAGATTGGAGGCAGTACCGAAAAATTCTTCTCGGGGCTATTTATCAGGCAATGTTTTTTACTTTACCTCTTTCGGCGGCCCTCATTGCTCTGAGAGTCCCCGCCGTGCGTCTTGTTTACGGAACAAAAATTTTTGATTGGGATGCAACAATTGAGACAGGAACCGTTCTTTCGGTTTTTGCAATTTCTATTATTTCGCAAACTCTGATGTCGGTTTTGGCCCGTGCCTTTTTTGCGCTTCATGATACAAAAACTCCGGTAATAGTGTCCTTCATCGGGCTTTTCATTTTAATCGTAGGGGATTTTACCCTTGTTAAAGGATTCCGTTTTGACGTTTGGGCATTGGCGGCATCGTTTGCGGTGAGCACAATTGTTGAAGCAATTATTTTACTGATCCTTATAAATAAAAGGGTCGGGGAAATTGTTAATTCCAAATTCCTTGTTCATACCCTAAAAATTCTTGCGGCGACTGTAATCTCGGGCGGCGCGATGTACTTTATGTTGAAGCTTTTTGATAAATCCGTGTGGGTAAAAAGACTTTCCTTCTTGAGCGGTGTCGATGCCACAAGAGTCTTTCCGTTTGAAAAATTTGTGCTCGATACGCGCTACACAGGGAATTTAATTATTTTAACAGGGGTAACATTTTTGGTCGGTGCAATTATCTATACGCTTTTATCACTTCTTTTCAGAGTCGATGAGGCGAGTTATTTTTTGAGTGCGGCTAAGAAAGTAATTACCAAAAGAACCCTGCCGCCTCTTCCTCCGAGGGAGCAAGAGCCGGTAACTCCAACAACAGACGCACAGACACAATAAAACAGGTATTGACATCAGTTAGCACTCGTGGTATGTTAGTGCTAACCCTTCGGTTACACTCAGGGCAAGTTAAGAGGGAACTTGTGGTGAGCGAACGAAGTGAGCCGAACCATGACAGACGGACTTACATCGAGACAGACCCAAATTCTTAAAACCATTGTGGACGAATATGTCACCACGGCCGAACCCGTTGGTTCGGAAGCGATGGATAAAAAATATAATCTCGGCGTTTCCCCCGCTACGATTCGGAATGAAATGGTGACTTTAACCAAATCCGGGTATCTAAAACAACCTCACGCGTCAGCCGGAAGAATTCCCACTCCCGTTGCCATGAAGTTTTATATCAACCAGCTTATGGAGGAAAAACAAATGAGTCTTGTTGATGAAGTTAAAGCCAAAGAAGAAGTTTGGGATTCCAGGGATGACATAGATGAGTTAATGGACGAGGCAACTCACGCTTTGGCAACAAGGACAAAATCATTGGCTGTGGCGGCACTTAAAGAAAATGCCACCGTGGGTAATAAAAAGAACAGATTTTGGCAGGCGGGACAATCATATATTTTTAACAACCCCGAGTTTGCCGAAATGGCGGCTTGTCAAAGCCTTTTTTCTATTTTTGACGAGTTTGACAAAATGGACAGACTTTTTTTTGGGATGGCGGAGTCTTCTTCTCCGTTAGAAGTTTTGTTTGGTGAAGAAATAGGCTGGCCGGAGCTTCTTCCTACCGGAATTATCGCGACACATTTTAATATAAAAGGTAGACCGGGAGCACTTGGAGTAATCGGACCGGCAAGATCAAATTACGGAACAGTAATTCCAATTTTAAGATATTTTGGTAATCTTATTGAAGAAGTTGCAAATGGATAATTCTAAGTTAAAAGTTAAAAGTAAAAAGTTAAAAGTTGAGGACAAGGTACATGAGGAATTGGAGACGGTTAAAGGAATGTTGGCGAGAGCTTTGGCGGATTACGACAATTTAAGTAAAAGAGTTGACAGGGAAAGGCAAGACCTAGGTAAAATAGCATCGGTTGGGATTATCGTCAGGCTTATTCCGGTTCTTGATAATCTGGAAAGTGCACAAACACATTTGCAAGATCAAGGGTTAGCCATAAGCATAATAGAATTTAAGAAAGTTTTAAGCGAAGAGGGTTTAACTGAAATTGGGCCAAAGATTGGGGAACCATTTGACCCTGAGATAATGGAAGCTATTGAAGTTGTAAATGGTGCGAGTGATAATAGTATCGCGGAAGTAGTTTTAGTCGGTTGGAAATTTGAGGATGGAACGGTCGTTAGACATGCTAAGGTTAAAGTAGTAAAAAAATAAGCGGAATAATATAAAATTCTGTCAGAAGAGATTAAGCGATTCAGAGAATCTCCAAGGATGAATTTTATATAATTTTAGATTTATAAATAAATATATGAGTAAAATTATTGGAATTGATTTAGGAACAACAAACAGTTGTGTTGCCGTGATGGAAGGGGGACGTCCCAAAGTCATTCCGGCTGTCGATACCGGCAGGAATACCACCCCGTCGGTAGTTGAACCTGTAAAAAATCTCATCGGTGACGTTGCCAAGAGGCAAATGATTCTTAATGCCAAAAATACTATTTATTCAGTTAAACGTTTGATGGGTCGAAGGTTTACGGATAAAGAAGTCAAAAGAACAATTGAGATGGTTCCCTACAAAATTATTGAAGGAAAAGGTGGGGCTGCTGATATAGAAATTGAAGGCAAGACCTACACTCCCCAGGAAATTTCGGCCAAGATTCTGATGAAGCTTAAGAAAGATGCTGAAGCCTATCTTGGAGAAAAAGTCGAACAAGCCGTAATTACAGTTCCTGCTTATTTTGATGATGCTCAAAGGCAAGCCACAAAACAGGCCGGAGAAATTGCCGGACTTAAAGTTGAAAGAATCATCAACGAACCCACAGCAGCCGCTCTAGCTTATGGAATGGACAAGAAAAAGTCAGAAAAGATTGCGGTTTATGACCTCGGCGGCGGAACTTTTGATATCTCTGTCCTTGAAATCGGTGATGGTGTAATTGAAGTCAAAGCCACAAACGGTGATACCCACCTCGGGGGAGACGATTTTGACGCCTTGATAGTTGATTATATTGTTTCCGAATTTAAGAAGGAAAATGGAGTTGATCTTAAGGCCGATGCACAGGCCTATCAAAGAGTCAGGGATGCTGCAGAAAAAGCCAAAATTGAGCTCTCAGCAGCTGAGGAAGTTGAAATTAATCAACCTTACATTACCCAGCGTGACGGACAACCGCTTCATCTAACAATGAAACTTACCCGTGCCAAAATGGAAAGTCTGGTTGACGATCTTATCCAAAAAACTCTTAAACCGGTTGAGCTTTGTCTCAAGGATGCCAAGCTTGATGCTCACGACCTTGACGAAGTAATAATGGTCGGAGGAATGACTAGAATGCCCAAAGTAGTTCAGGTTGTAAAAGATTTCTTTGGCAAAACCCCGAATCAGTCGGTTAATCCGGATGAAGTTGTTGCTGTTGGGGCTGCAATTCAGGGCGGAGTTTTGGGAGGTGAAGTTAAAGATATTCTTCTACTCGATGTTACCCCATTAACTTTGGCTATCGAAACAATGGGGAATATCGCTACCCCCATGATTCCAAGAAATACTACTGTTCCTACCAGTAAAACCGAAGTATTTTCGACCGCTTCCGATAATCAGACACAAGTTCAAATTGTTGTGACTCAGGGAGAGAGGCCCATGAGCGCCGATAACAAAACTCTTGGCACTTTTGTTCTCGATGGTATTCCTCCTGCACCCCGTGGTGTTCCCCAAGTTGAAGTTACTTTTGATATGGATGCAAGCGGAATTTTAACTGTTACTGCAAAAGATAAAGCAACCGGAAAGACTCAAAATATTAAAATTACCGGCGCGGTTGGCCTTTCAGATGATGAAGTTAAAAGAATGCAGGAAGAGGCCGAAAAGCATAAGGTCGAGGATGAAAAGAAATCAGAAACCGTCAAAGCCAAAAATAATGCCGATGCGATGGTTGCTACAGCTGAAAAATCCCTCAAAGATGCAGGGGATAAAGTTCCTGCCGATGTAAAAGAAAAAGTCGAAGAAAAAGTTAAGAAAGTTAAAGAAGTTACGGCTAAAGAGGATTCTTCCAAGGAAGATATTGAAAGTGCAACCAAAGATTTGTCCGACACCATGAGCCAAATCGGTCAGGCTATGTATGGTTCGGCAAGCTCACCACAAGGTGGTCAGCAAGGCGAACGGTCAAAAGAAGAAGATAAAAAAGAAGAGAAATCTGACAAAAAGGACGAAAAAGTTGAAGAAGGCGAAGTGGTAGAATAGCTTCATGGCCACAAAAACGGATTACTACGACATTCTTGGAGTATCCAAAGGTGCTTCTGCTGATGAAATCAAAAAGGCATATCGCAAGCAGGCGTTGGAGTGGCATCCCGATCGCCACAAGGATGATAAGGAAGCCGCGGAAAAGCGCTTCAAGGAAATAAATGAGGCCTACCAGGTCCTAAGCGATCCTCAGAAAAAAGCTGCATTTGATCAGTACGGCTCTGCCGCCTTTACTCCGGGAGGAAACGGCGGGGGTAATCCTTTCGCGGGAGGGTTTGGCGGGCAAGGTAGTCCTTTCACCTATACTTACACGACAGGTGGAGAAAGTCCTTTTGGAAATGTGGATTTTGGTGATCCATTTGACATTTTTGAAAGTTTTTTTGGTGGGGGAAATCCTTTCGGTGGACAAAGACGTCAACAGATTCCGCGTTATTCAATCGATCTGACTTTTATGGAGGCGGTGAAGGGAATTTCCAAAGAAGTTTCTATTAACGACAAAAAGAGAACAATTAAAATCCCGGCAGGGATTTATGAGGGGGCCAGAATTAATTTTGGTGACTTTACCCTATCGGTAAATATTAAACCGGATAAACTTTTTGAAAGACAGGATGATGATATTTATGTTAACGTTGCAATTCCTTTTTCCTTAGCAGTTTTGGGAGGAGAAATTAAAGTACCGACAATTGACGGGGATCTTAAACTGAAAATCCGACAGGGAACTCAAAGTAGTACCATGATGCGTCTTCGTGAACGCGGTGTTTCACATCTTCATGGACGCGGAAAAGGAGACGAATATGTACGAATCAATGTTTTAATTCCCGAAAAATTAAATCACGAACAAAAAATAATTGTTGAGGAAATGAAAGAAGAAGGGTTATAACACTTGACGTCGTTATCGGGTAGTCTAAACTGAATTTGTGGATCCAAATAGTATAAATAATCCAACAATTACTTCTCGGCCTGTAGCTCCGCCCGCCCCTGCTGTTAATCTAACACCACCACCGGTTGTTCCTAATCAAACCCCAGTTCCTGTTCAGACGGAAATTCCTGTTGTTCAAACGATTGCGAATCCTCCGTCAGCAGGAAACGAACCTGCCAAAAAGTTTCCTTGGAAATGGGTAATTTTGGGTACATTACTGTTATTTTTGATTTTAATCGGAGTAGGGATATTCATATTTTTTCAAATAAGATCCAAAAGTTCCGTTACTCAAGACGAATCTGAAAATCAGAGCGCCTATACGCCAATTGTAGTTCCTACCGATACCCCAAAGCCTGTAACTATTGCCCCTCCGGGCACACCAGATTTTGCTCTTGGTTACTACCGCTCAAGTCGGGCTACAACTTCTGAGGCTCAGCAAATTGACAAGGAAATTGGGTCATCTATTGGTGAGTTATCTGCTCCACCCGACTTAAAGTTTGTACACGAAGAAGTCTATAAGGGCATTCCTATCAAATGGACCGCCGGGCAGCTAATCCCCGATGATAGACTGGCTTGGCTTAAATCAGCAATTGATAAATTGCCGCCGTTTTTTGTTGTGGATCATCCGGTAATAGGAATAATTTCAGCAACCCCTGAAGAATTGAAGCTTACCGGGACGAGCCATACGGAAGCGTTAATGGCTTTTGCCTATGCAAGCGGACTCAATATTTTTATTGGGGACAATATGCTTATCGATGATTCGCTTCATGTACCACCTAACCAAAAAGATATTGACCACACTCTTTTTCATGAATGGACACATGTAATCCAGTACTACGAGGCGTTGCAGACATTTACGGAAGATTATCTTAAAATGTCGGGAGGGGGTCAAGCGATGCGTTTAACTCCTTATGTTCACGATTTTGCTGTGACAGCTGGCTGGGATTATAGCGGCTATGGATCCACTTCGTGGGACGCAATTCCGAAACTTAAAACCGATGCAGAATCACAAAAACAGAGTGATTATGGCAAGGAATATGAATATGAAGATCAGGCCGAAACCATGGGATTTTTCTTGACTTGTGATACGGGTAATTTATCCCAGGCCCGTATTCAATGGGCAGAAAAATCAACTAATACTACCGCAGCGAGTTATTGCCACTAATTAAAATAAATAAAAATAGTTTTGCAGAGATTTAGTTTTTCACGAGACTATTGACAGTTAAGAATAAGTGAATATAGACTTAAAATAATGCAACCGGATAACTCTGTCCCACCAGTTGTTCCACAATCTACTCAACCAGTTGTTGATCCGATTTTCCAGTCTGTTCAGACTCCGGTTCAACCAATTCCTCCGCAAGTTCCCCCGGTTACCACAACACTTTCTCCTGTGGTTACGGGCCAAGTTGTTTATGCCAGTTTTGGACGGAGATTGGCAGCAACTTTGGTAGACTCTGTTGCACTCGGAATAATTGGCGGAATAATCAGTATTCCTTTCGGGATTGTTACAGCAGCCCTTTCATCATCAAATTCCCCATCTTTGGCCGGATCCCTGATTTCGGCAATGTCATCGCTTATAATTGGCCTTCTTGAAGCAGGATATTTCATTTATTTCATCGGTGCTAAAGGACAAACCTTGGGTAAAATGGCTCTTAAGATAAAAGTCGTTAAAGAGGATACGGGGGAAGTTCCGGGCTTTGCTAAAGCCTTTTTGAGGGAAATGGTGGGTAAGTTTCTATCTTCTCTTGTTTTCGGTTTAGGATATTTTTCAGTCCTTTGGGATAAAGACAAACAGGCCTGGCACGATAAAATAGCGGGTACGGTTGTTATAAAAGTTTGACTTCATGAAAGACATTGATTACGGGAAAATAATTAAACGTTCTTGGCAGCTGACATGGAAAAATAAATGGTTGTGGGTGATAGGGCTTGTTTTGGCAACCTTTGGTGCAGGAGGTTATAGTGGTAGCAGTGGGGGTTCAAGTAACTCGAGCAGTTCAAATATAAAACTTCCCGGTGCATCCCCGAGCCCTTCACCGTCAAATATCCAGAATTTTCGTAATCAGACGTCATATGTTTTAGGTGCCGCCACTAATTTTCTGAAAAGTTGGTTTATGAGTATTCCGGCCGGAAGTTGGATCTTACTTGTACTTTTGATTTTGCTTTTTGTTGTTTTTATGACCGCAACGGTTTGGATATTAACTTCCTGGGCCAAAGGAGCCCTTATCACAGGCTTAAATATTGCCGATATGGATCAACCGGTGGATCTCAAAAATTCTTCACCGGGTGGAGTCGCAAAGATTAAAGATCTAGTTATTTTCAGGTTAATTTCCACTGGTTTGATGATTGGTATAATTGTCGGAGTCGGAATTATTTTTGGTTTGGGATTTTTGGTGCAGTTGGCAGTTCCGGTTCTGGGTGTTATCTGGCTAATTCTTTTCGGAATTGTCGGTTTCCTGGCTTTAATTGTTGCTATAATTCTTTTTTCTGTATTAACGATATACGCAGAACGCTTGATAGTTCTTAAAAATCTTGCCCCGTGGGAAGCCTGGAAAAAGGGACTATCCATTGGTAGACATAACCTTCTGCCGACAATATTAATGGGAATTATTAATTCCGCGATCGGATGTACTTCCGGGTGTGTCGGCATCATAGCTTTACTTTTGGTTTTTGCTTTGCCGGGCATTCTTTTAATATTTCCGATGTTTAACGGCGGATTTCATTTTCCCGGGATCGGTCAAATTATCGGAATAGCAATTTTAGTGATCCTTTTCTTTTCGATAAACTTGTTGATGAGGGCGGTTTTCCTCGTTTTTGATGCGGGTAACTGGAACTTACTATTTAAAGAAATATATAAGGAGGAAGAAAATGAATAATATAGCAAGCCCCTGGAAGCGTTTATTGGCGTACCTGATCGACCAGATTTTATTTGCGATATTTCCGTTGTTATTGATATTTATTTTCTCGTCTTCACCCGATGTTATAAGTGTTCTTAACCGTTTTTCATCATATTTAATATTTCTGATCTTTGCTTATCCGGTTGTCTACGCCGTTTTTATTTCTTTCCTTGTCTCAGCTTTCGGAGGGACATTCGGAAAGCTTCTTACCGGTACCAAAATAGTCCGTGCTGACGGCACGAAACTAAGTTTTAAAAGAGCCTTTTTCCGGAATTATATTGGCTATATGGTTTCGGGGCTTTTACTTGGTTTGGGATTTTGGTGGATATTAATTGATAAGGAAAGAAGGGGTTGGCATGACCAGATTGCGGACACTTACGTAGTTGTCAGGAACAAGTGGTTGGTAGTCTTGGGGGCAATCTTGTTGGTGGTTTTTATATTTGCAGGATATATGTTGATAAGCGCTTCTATACTTAACTTCAAATCCAATCAAGGTGTCTATTTGACAATAGTTAGTGAGATTACGACAGACCTTAAGCCCAATAGTCCAACAACGGCCGGACAACCAACTCCAATTCCGTTTGACCTCAATCAGCCTTGACATTTACACATCCACACTTCTTGACAATGGTTTTACCCTGCAATAGCATTCGGTATGCCTCTTGAACGTGAGTTTGATTTTGATTCTCCGCGTCAAGTTAATTTACTCCCCACAAACAATTCCGAGTGTTATTACAAACTTTTAAGACTCCAGGATGCTTTGAGAATTTCCTGGCAAGCCGATACAGTTGCCGAGTGGGAACGCGACAAGTGGACCCCATGTTTACCATCTTTTGGACAATGTACAGTTACGGCACTAGTTGTGCAGGATGTTTTTGGTGGAAAAATAGTTAAAGATGCCGTAAACGATCATTTTTGGAATCTTCTTGATGACGGGACTGAGGTGGATCTTTCGAGGGAACAACTTCCGGAAGGACTTGTTTTGAAAATTACAGATGAAAGAGCCCGGGAATATATGCTCTCAAGCGAAAAAGCCATTGTTGCAAAAACTGGTGAGAGGTATCAACTTCTTAGAGAAAGAGTCCGGAAGATTTTGGGGGAATAAATTAAATTTGTGAAAAAACTTACTAACTTCAGGAACAAATGTCTTTCGACAATTGCCAGGGAGTGCCCTGAAGTTAGATTTTTCCCTGTTTTTTCTCGATTTAAAACGAAAAGGTTGTAGCCCAGGCGCAGACGCATATCCACCACATCAAAACAGGTAGATAGATAAAATAGAACATGACAGGCATGCTGAGAGCCACCCCTTCCACAATGCCTCTATATGAGAAAAGTATAGAAGCAACAAAAATATAAACTGTAAGGGGTGCACCCAAAACCGTTGAAATATTGTTCAAGAACTGCCTGTTTACTACCTTTTTTAATCTGCGAACTGACAAATTATTCACTTTCGCCTCCTTAGCATAAAATGATTAGTTTGAATCCACTCAGGCCAAGATTGTAGCACCAAAACAGTCAGAAGTCAATATTATGGGGTGGGTTTGACTTAAGGCATCTTCTGAGCTAAAATTACGTTCGGTGGGAAGAGTGTCCCGCCTTTTTTTTCGAAAAAGTTATTAATAAAAATATATGCCAACAGCAAGAACAGAATTTTCACAGGCACTTAAGGCTATAGCCCAAGAAAGAGGGCTTGACCCCGATGTGATTTTGGAAACCATAAAACAGGCAATAATAGCCGCTTACAAAAGAGATGCTTTTGAACAGGGGGTTGAAATTGAAACTTTTGATTATGAGGCCGTGATTGATCCTGTAAGTGGTGAGACCAGGGTTTTTGCCTGGTCGCTTCCCGCGATTGACGCCTCCGAGAAAGATATCGAGAAAGCTAAAAAAGAGAAAAAGGATGTTACTCCTCCGGGTTTTGGCCGTATTGCAGCCCAAACCGCCAAACAAGTAATCCACCAAAAAATCCGCGAGGCCGAAAAAGGCGCAATTATGGAGGAATTTCAGGAAAAAGTCGGGTCTTTGGTTTCGGGGCTGATTTTAAGATTTGACGGGCCAAATGTCAGAGTTGACCTTGGCAGAACCGAAGCGATAATGCTTGCTGAGGACCGAATTCCCAATGAAAGGCTTAACTTAAACCAGAGACTAAGCTTTTTGATTAAAGCAATCAACGAGACGCCGAGAGGTAAAGAGATATTTTTATCCCGTTCGGATCCTCAATTTGTTGTAAAACTTTTTGCCAGGGAAGTGCCTGAGATTTCTTCTGGGTCAGTCGAAGTTAAGGCTATCGCAAGAGAAGCCGGAGTTAGGACCAAAGCTGCTGTCTTTTCAACCCAAACCGGAGTAGACCCGGTTGGTTCCTGTGTCGGTCAAAAGGGAGTTAGGGTTCAGGCGGTTACAAATGAAATCGGTGGTGAAAGGGTCGATGTAATTCCTTGGAATAATGATGTTTCCGAACTTATTAAATCTTCGCTTTCCCCCGCTGAAAATTTATCAGTGAAACTTGATAAAGAAAGAGTTGTTGCCAGAGTGTCGGCGCCTGAGGATCAACTTTCTATGGCGATTGGAAAAGACGGACAAAACGTGCGTTTGACTGCAAAATTAACAGGCTGGAGAATTGAAGTTGAAGGAAACGGAACTCTCTCTGCACCTGAGGAAAAAGTGGAAGAGCCGGTCCCGGCGCCCGTTGTTAAGAAAATAACAAAGACTAAGGCCAAGAAACTAGCTAAAAAGGCAAAAGAAGCCGGAAAAGAAGAACCGAAAGCCGAGGAAACAAAATCCGACGAGCCGGAAATAAAAGTACCTGTGATGAAAGAAGAAATGAAGCCGGAAGAAGATAAGAAGTCCTAAGTAAAATGAAAACTAATTGTCTAATTTTCAATTTTAGGTCTTCTTAACTAAATTCCAACTTCCAGATTCTAAATTCCTGGTTTAGATATAAATAATTTATGGAAAAAAGTAACCCGCAAATAAATAGCCGTCCGCCTATCGTAGTAGTTTTGGGTCATGTTGATCATGGAAAAACATCCCTCTTGGATGCTATCAGGAAAACCAATGTCACGGCCGGGGAGGCGGGAGGAATTACTCAAAGTATTGGAGCTTCAGTTGTGGAAACAAAACAGGGAGGAAAAATCACTTTTATCGATACGCCGGGACATGCCGCATTCGGAAAAATGAGAAGCCGTGGGGCTCGCGTAGCCGATATCGCCATTTTAGTGGTTGCCCAAGATGACGGTGTTCAACCTCAGACAAAAGAAGCCCTGGAAATTATTAAGACTGCCAATATTCCTTTTGTAGTTGCAGGGACTAAGGCCGATATTGCCGGAGTTAACGCCGAGGTGCTCAAAGGACAGCTTGAAAAAGAAGGAGTGTTTTTTGAAGGACGCGGCGGACAAGTTCCTTTTCTGTCAGTTTCCGCAAAAACAAACATTGGAATTACCGAACTTTTGGAAATGCTGGTTTTGATGTCGGAGGTAGCAGAATTGAAAAATGATTCCACCGGATCCTTGGAGGCGGTTGTTATCGAATCGGGTAGGGACAAAATGGGAAACGTTGCGACAATAGTCGTCAGAAACGGAAACATAAAAGTCGGACAAACTATTTTCGCCGAGGAAGACGAATGTAAGGTTAGGGCCATCTTCGACGACAAAGGAAAGACCGTTAAAGAAGTAACTCCGGGTTATCCGGCCAAGATTTTTGGGTTTACAAATGTTCCGGCAGTAGGAGCATCAGTGACAAGCGAACCCCACCAGGCAGTTAAGGAGACAGCCAAACCAAAAAACGTCTTTGATTTAAGGCGGCTTAAAGATGACGAAATTCCCTTAATCCTGAAAGCGGGTAATGCCGGCGCACTTGAAGCAATAATTGCTTCACTTCCACCCAAGGTTGTGGTGGTAGATAGCGGAGTCGGCGATATCAATTCATCTGATGTAATTAATGCCAAAACAGGAAATGCATACATCTTTGCGTTTGAGTCAAAAATCCCTAACGATATTGTTAAACTAGCCGAGGCGGAAGGAGTGAGAGTCGAAAGATTTGAAATTATTTATGAGCTTTTGCAAAAACTTGAAGAAATTCTGAAAAGCGGGAGGATAGAAATCGTAGGACGGGCCCAAATTTTGGCGACTTTTCCCTTCAACAATAAAATAGTAGCCGGCTGCAAAGTACTGGATGGCAGAATTTCAAAAGGGGATACGCTGGTACTAAATAAAGCCGGTAAAGAGGCCGGAAAGGGAAAGGCGGTTTCTATCAAAAAACAAAAATCGGAAGTTGCCTCGGTCGGACAGTCGGAAGAATTCGGCGTTATAACCGAGCCGCAACTTGATTTTACAGTGGGGGACGTGATAGTATCCGTCCGCAATGGAAAATAGCCTTCTGACGCTTATTGATTCTGCCGCCTCAGTCCTTGTTGTTTTGCCCTCAAAGCCGTATTTTGATCAGGTTGCCGCCGGGCTCTCCCTTTATCTCTCAATTCACGATAGAAAAGAAGCTTCAATTTTTTGCCCATCCCCAATGATGGTAGGATTTAACCGCCTTATTGGGGTAAACAAAATTTCGGCGGAGCTGGGCAGCAAGAATTTGGAGATTAAGTTTGCCGGATACGACGCGACAAATATCGACAAAGTCAGTTACGATATTGATAATGGTGAGTTCAAACTTACGGTAGTGCCGAAGGCGGGCCTTGCTGCTCCTCAAAAAGAACAAGTTGCCGTCAGTTATGCAGGTGTTTCCGCCGACCTTGTGATATTGGTAGGAGGCGCTAACGATTCACACTTCCCGATTCTTTCATCGAGCGAGCTTTCAAGTGCAAAAATTATGCATATCGGTACCCGGGTGCTTGATTCAAAACGGGAAATTATGTCTTTCGCAAAACCCGGTGCAACCACGAGCGAGTTGGTAGCCAATCTTATTAAAGAAAACGGTTTGATAATGGACGCAGACACGTCAACCAACTTGGTTATGGGGATAGAGGAAGGGAGCATGAATTTTACTTCAAGTGAAGCCACACCCGAAACTTTTGAAACGTTTGCATACCTTCTGAGGAATGGAGGTCAACGCATGCCCAAGATCAAACTTAGCCCGATAGGTTTTCCTCCGGGAGCCATTCCCACAAAACCTTTTAGAGTTTCCGTTCCTCAGCCGATGGCCAGCGGTCCGGCTGTTCAACAGATGCCAATCACGAACCCTGATCCGGTTGCCGAACATGTTGAGAATAAGGAAGAAATAATCGAAAATCCCCCGGATGATTGGCTCCAACCGAAGATTTACAAGGGAACCAGTGTCAGTTAATATATAAAAAATGGTCGAAGGAAATCGATCCACAAATAACTGGTATAAGGAAGAGGTTGGGAATACTGGGCATTTTATTGATGTAAGGGAAATTGATCCTGAGATTCAAGCCAAAATGCCGGTTTCAGGCAGAACATTTATGCAAGTAGGGCCAATTGAGTTTTTTGTGAATGAAGTAAAGAAGCTTTTAAAGGGGGAACCCAACGAATTGCTCCCTTGAACTTACCCTGCATTAACTTCTATTTTGACATAATTCTTGATGATGAAATTGAGGCAAAACGGTTTCACCAGACATATGGTTCTAACTCAAGATTTATAAAGGAACCTCAGTTAGTTAAGGAATAAATCGGATTCTCTCTTCACAATACTTAGTAGTTTCTTGTTGGTAAAAAGATGGTATTTCCCGAACCTTTCCTCACTCAAAATACCTGCTTTGGAAAGCTCGTAAAGATATCTGCTGGCGGTTGTGTAGTGAATCCCAAGTTCGTGCGCCAGTTTTAGAGGTGAAATAATTTGGTAAGTATATAAAGCTTCGACCAGTTCTGTGGAATAAATCTTTTTATTATTGGTTTTTATTATTTCACTTAATTTGATAAAGGACTGCATGATCTCGGATAGCAAAATTTTTGTCTGCTTTGCCTGTAGATAGAAACCTTTGAGCATAAAGATTACATACTCTTTCCATTTTCCGTTCATTTCCACGCCCAAAAGTTTACGGTAATATTCATTCTTATTTTTATAAACATACCCGCTCATATAGGTGATCGGGTAGGCAAGCACTCCTTCCTGAACAAGAAGTAAGTTCATAACAATTCTTGCTATGCGGCCGTTGCCATCACGGAAAGGGTGAATTGCAAGTAGTTGATAATGGGCTAAAATAGATTTAATCAATGGGTCGATATCGATATTTTTTTGATTAATAAATTTCTCAAAATCGTCCATTTGTTTCAAATCCTTGCGGTAACCATTTAGCCCCTCGGGTAGTAAATTCGATTGGATCTCCAGAATCATTTGGTTAGAAATTTTATTTTTTCTAAGATTTCTAAAGGCGAGGATGGAGGCCTCTCTGTAAGCTAAAACCTCTTTGCTCTCTTTATCTTGCTCATCTTTAGGTAGTAACTGGTTTCGAAAAACATTTGTAAGAGTCGTATTTATTTCTTCGGTTTCTGAACTGGCCAGCGACTGTAGAATAAAAACCGATGAAAAAATTGTTGGATTTAAAACGGAAGATAAATATCCGTCCAATTCGCCAAGTTCCACTCTGGCCTTGATAAGCATGTCGGCAATCTCATTATTTTTGAAAAGTTTCTTGGGTGGTAGGAGTATTGTTTTCTCTGTGGTTTTTTGACCTAAAGACATTTAATTACTATATGTCACAAAATATAGATTTTTGCAATATATAAAATATTAAATTTGTAAACGTAAGTCAAAGAATTGTCAAAAAATGAACCTAGATTATGTTGTTGAGATTCTGGACAATGGTCTAAATTAGTAAATTGTTTTTGGTAAATACGAACGTGATCTTACTTGACTTATTTCATGATTAGATTCAGAATTTGAAAGAATATAGAGACTTTAATGTACAAAAGAAGGTCAGTGTTTTTGGTACTGTTTGTTTTTGTGGCAATTTTTTCTGTCATTTTTGTCCGGTCAACTAAGATAGCAAAAAGTTCTAATCTTTCGGCGGCCTCTGTCACGATGAGCAATTCAAGGTTGTCATATAAGGCGCAACCCACTTCCGGAGCAATCAACACTTCTCTTATTACGATATCGGGTGTGACTCAACCTGATATTAACACCGGCCATCTTTTTCCCGGAGATGTAATTTGTTTTACAGATGCAGGACAGAACGGATGTATCGGCAACACCACTTATACTGTTGACAGTATTGTCGATGGAACTCATTTCAATTTAACTTCCCCATTAACAACCGCGGTAGACACCGCCGGTTGGGTTATCGCTACACAATCAGGGACTTGGACAATAGCCTTTACCAATGTCGCCGCAGTTCCTATCGGAGGTTCCTTAACCGTTTCGATTCCTATGGCAGACAATGCCAAGGGGGCCAATGGTATTCCGGATTCAGCCACAACTATCGCAGCCAGCGGTTTTGACTTGGGAACAATCGGGCCGAGCAATGTAGTAATCTCGGGTTGTACTCCTGCCAACTGGGGAACAGCAACTATAGCCACAGGAAGTGCTGCAGTCGATCATCTTATCACCTTTACCAGGTCTTCAGGTTCTTGTGCAGCGTCAACTGCAATGGTGGTAACTATCGGAGGTCCCGGAGTTATTAATCCTGCGCCTCTTGTTGCCCCAAATCATACACAGGGCGTTGCCGATGTTTACGGAGTGACTGTAACCACCAAGGATGGCGGTGGAGACACTCTTGATTCTGCCATTCCGAGGGTTGCTCCGGTCGAAGCAGTTCTAATTTCCGGAACGGTTGATGAAAGTTTGACGTTTCAGGTTCAGGGATTGGCTTCGGGGAGCCCTTACTGCGGCAATAACGCATCCGTAAGCGCCAGTGCCACTTCAATTCCCTGGGGACATGCGGCTACAAATACTTTTGTTTATGCCGACCAACAATTAACAGTGAGTACTAATGCAACCAGCGGATATGCTGTAACCGTAGCAGAAAGTGATCAGATGGGTAGAAACGGAAATGTCTGTACCGGTAACGCTCCTTCTTCCGGAAATTACACTTTCGGAACGGCTACATGTATTAGGGATACTGTCTGCTCGGCGGGTCCTTGTTCAGAGACTGTGATGTCAGATTGGACGAGTGCCACCAATTATCCCGGTTTGGGATATTCGCTCGCAAGTCAGAGTGGAAGTGATGCCATATTCTGGTGGAGCCAAGGTGCCAGGATATTTAATGCTAAATCGGTAGCTGATGTCCAGGGAGGGGAGACACCGCAGGCAATAATGAGCAATACCGGACCTGTTAGTGGAAGTAGTATCTATGTTTGTTATAGAATAGCTATACCGGCTATACAACCGTCAGGATATTATTATAATATAATTAAGTACACAGCAACGGCAACGTTCTAAAAGTATTTACATATAATGAAAAAAACTGCCTTAGTTATTACAACTTTCTTGGTTCTTCTGGGTGGAATACTACTGGTTAAGAGTGTTAAAGCTCAACAGATACTCCCCCTGACTGTCATTCCTCCAAAACAGGAGGCATTGATTAATCCGGGTGAACACTACTCCACTTCCGTGAAGTTTCTTAATCAGGGTGATTCTCCTGCAACAGGAACTCTCACCGTTCTTGATTTCATAGTTACAGATGACCAGGGAACCCCGGTATTTATTGATAATCCCGAGGTAATCGGCATCAGCACAATTCCTGCCAAGTATTCGGCTGCAAAATGGGTAACTGTCCCCCAGGATTCAATAACCATAGCTGCCAAAAGTAATGTTGAAGTACCGATCACCATCAATGTTCCCAAGAATGCCGCACCCGGAGGCAGGTATGCGGCAGTCCTTTTCCAACCGT
>Ga0182021_10002358_pt1 | contig 21971 bp, 10 predicted proteins | sample 612E3MmetaG_FD_120493 | JGI IMG/M metagenome (GOLD analysis project Ga0182021, IMG submission 120493) | Permafrost microbial communities from Stordalen Mire, Sweden - 612E3M metaG (Illumina Assembly) | ecosystem: Environmental > Terrestrial > Soil > Wetlands > Permafrost | place: Sweden... | reverse complement strand
GAGAACGCCTGCTCGCTCGGGTTCACGACACGCGCCGTGGCATCGCGCGCGATGGGCGCGGGCGCCCAGTCCAGCAGCGCGTTCAAAATCTCGCGTACGCCGAAGTTGTTGATGGCGGAACCGAAGAACACGGGAGTCTGCTTGCCGTCAAGGAAGCGTTGCTGATCGAACGGATGCGAGGCGCCGTGCACCAGCTCCACTTCCATCTTGAGCTGCTCGATTTCCAGCGGGAAACGTTCGGCCAGCACGGGATTGTCTATGCCCTTGATAACCTCGACCTCGCCGTCGGCACGTTCTTCGCCCGGCGTGAACAGCAGTATCTCGTCGCGCAGCAGGTGGTACGCGGCGCGGAAGGTCTTGCCCATGCCGACCGGCCAGGTCACCGGCGCACATTGTATCTTCAGCACCGACTCGACTTCATCGAGCAGTTCCAGCGGATCGCGCACCTCGCGGTCCATCTTGTTCATGAAGGTGATGATGGGCGTGTCGCGCATGCGGCACACGTCCAGCAGCTTGATGGTCTGTGCTTCCACACCTTTGGCAGCATCGATCACCATCAGCGCCGAGTCCACGGCGGTGAGCACGCGGTACGTATCTTCGGAGAAGTCCTGGTGGCCCGGCGTGTCGAGCAGGTTCACCACATGGTTGCGGTACTCGAATTGCATCACCGAGCTGGCGACGGAAATACCGCGCTGCTTCTCGATCTCGAGGAAGTCGGAGGTGGCATGGCGGCCGCTCTTGCGCGCCTTCACGGCACCGGCCAGCTGGATCGCGCCGGAGAAAAGCAGCAGTTTTTCAGTGAGCGTGGTCTTGCCCGCGTCGGGGTGGGAAATGATGCCGAAAGTGCGGCGGCGCGCCACTTCGCGCGCAATCTGGTCGCGCGGGACGGCGGCGGGTTCTTTGATGGTCGGTTCGATATCGTCGGACATGATGCTGGTCTGTGAAAAAAGTGCGCAAGTCTAATGGCTTAGCGGATGAATGTCTAACCGGCTTTGCGGGCAAAGCCCCCGGCGGGGATGGCACCTTGCTGAATTCTTCGATGCCCCCTAAAGACACAGCAGTTCGTGCCGATACCTGACACTAAGACACAGGTTCTACAACAATTACAACAAAGTCTCATCACAATAATTGCAAAGGATTTTTCATGAACCAGACAACCCCTTCCATTCTCAACCAGCTTAAATTTTCGTTCCTCGGTTTCGGTTTGAGCATGGGGCTGGTCTTCCCGTTCTATGCAAGCTTCTTTGTCACCTGGAAAGAAGGGATGCTGGTCTGGTTCTGTGTCGGCTGCCTGGTCGCGGGGATCACGATAGGCATCGTCAACCACAAACTCCTCGAATGGTTGCTGATCGGCAAATTGCGCAAGATTGCAGTCGCTTCCGAACGCATCAGCAAAGGCGACCTGCGCGAGGGTTGCGGTGTGCACAGTCGCGATACCGTCGGCGAGATCACCGAAGGGTTCGATGCCATGACATCCAGTTTGCGCGAAACCATACGCGGCATGGCGCAATCCGCAGACCTGGTGGATACCACCGCCAAGGAAATCGGCACTGCCATGACTTCAATGGACGGCAACATGACAGAACACCGCAACAATGCGGAAGAGATACTCAAGGTCGTCAACGGCTTGTCCGAAGCCGCCGATTCCATCCTCTCACTTGCAGGAGAAGCGGGAAAGAGCGCGGCAACCGCCGATGAACTGGTGCGTAACGGTTTCACGCATGTCGTTGCCACCGAGCAGGCCATTTCCGTGCTGGATAGCGCCAGCGTCAAAATCTCCGCCAATGCCTCAAGCCTGGCAAGCAGCGCCAAGGAAGTCGAGAAAGCAATCTCCGACATCCGCGCGATTGCGGAGCAAACCAACCTGCTGGCGCTGAACGCAGCCATCGAGGCGGCGCGTGCGGGTGAACAGGGACGCGGCTTCGCGGTCGTCGCCGACGAAGTCAGAAAATTGTCCGAGCAGGCCGCCAAAGCCACCAGGCGTATCGACGATGTGCTCAAGCAAGTCAGCCTCGACGTCGTCTCCACGGTCGCCCTGTCGAACGAAAATGCCGGCGCCGTCAAGGCCGGACTGGAAGCCTCGAAACAATCATCCGAGACCTTCGGGCAAATCGAACAGGCCACCACTGCCATGAAGCGCTCGGTGGACGAAGTGCGCGAAGCCGCCGACGATCAACAGATGCTGGTCGGCATCGTCCGCTCACGCATCGCCGACAATGAAGCACATACCCGAAACGCCGCCCAGCACACAGCCTCCTGCGTCGCCAGAGCCGGACGCATGGTTGATGCTGCCTGCTCTCTCAGCGATTCAACCAAGAAGTTCGTTGTGTAACTTTGGCAGTTCAAACTTGCGCTGCCAAACCAAGACTGAGCACCATCTCAGTCAACCATGAGATGGTCACGAACGTCTGTTTTGCGGCGGCGACAAACCACGCGCAGGCTTCCGCTAGTGTAGTACTGCACTCTTGACCGGACATATGCGCCGCCCTTGCAGGTCGGGCTAAACGGATGTCGTGAGTCTCAAGTAGGGTGCGCCTGCGCACCATCATGCTCTGGTGCGCAAGCGCACCCTACATCTCTGCGACACTCCTGAATATTTCCGGCAAATATTAGGTAATTCTACATATATCAAAAATGATTGATGTGACGTAGCCTTTTGGCGAGGACGTGGGTTCTCTGCATCCGCGCAAGTGCATACAAGCGCGGCACATCATGAAAAATTCAAACTCTCGTCAGTGCCCGGGGAGATTCCGGTTTCCAATCGACAAAACGGGATTAACCATCATGACCGGGAGCCGGAAACAATTGTGTTAATGGAACAATGAGCAGCATTTGTGGGTAAGCACCGAAGCTGCGTTGGGAGGCCCTCATGAAATGGTTCGATTTCCCGTCCATCAGAAGCCACCTTCTGGTCCTGGTCTGTCTCGCGCCATTGCCTGCGGTTGGACTGGTAATCTATAACGCCTCAATACAATATCGGGCCGGGGTGGCCGAAGCCCGGGAAAGTGCTTTGCGCGCTGCAAGGCTGGCCGCCGTCAGCCAGAAGCAACTCATGAACGAAACTCAGCACCTGCTCGATGCATGGGCCAAACTGCCCTCAATCGCCAGGGCACAACCGAGTCAATGTAATGCCTTTCTCTCCGAGCTTCTGCAAGGCTCTCCAAAATATGCGAACTTCGGTCTGATCCGCCACGATGGACAACTAATCTGCGCCGGCCTCCCGTTCAAGCCTCCGGTAGACATGAAAGGGCGGTCTTTCTTTCAGCGTTCCATGCGAACCAAAGCTTTCGTGGTGGGCGACTATGAGGTGGGAGTTCTGTCCGGAAAGCCGTCCCTTTACCTCGCTCAGCCGCTGATCGACGAGGCGGGAAAATTGCGGGCCGTGCTCTACGCCGCCCTGGATCTCTCCTTCGTGAACAGGCTATTGGTCGATTCAATGCCGCAAAGCAATGCCGTGGTGGTGCTGTTTAACAGCAGTGGCGTGATCCTTGGCGAACATCCGGATTCGGGGAAACAGGTGGGGAAAAGCCTTCCGGATGCACCCCTCGTCCGTGCTGCACTGGACAAAAAGGGAGAAGGTGTCGCCGAAGTTGCCGGCCTGGACGGCGTCCGCCGCCTGTACGCATTTACCACGCTTTCCAAGTCGTCGGAGCAAGACGTCTTCTTGACCGTAACCATCGGCATACCCACCGAAGAGGCGTTCGCCAGTGCACGGCAAGACCTTTACCGGCAGGCAACCGTTCTGGGTGCGACGGTGCTCCTCATCCTTGCCATAATATGGGTGGGTGCCGACCGGCTCATCTTGCGCCGCCTGTTGGGATTGATTAAAGCCGCCGAGGCGATGCGCGCCGGCAATCTGGGAGCACGCAGCGGCGTTCCTCCCCGACAGGACGAACTCGGACAATTGGCCAGCACCTTCGATGGCATGGCTGCCGCCCTGGAGGGACGTGAAGCCGAGCGTGCGGTGTCAATCCTGGAGATCAAACACTTGAATGAGGCGCTGGAGGAACGGGTGGAGGAACGGACCCGGCAGTTGGAAACGGCGCAGACAGACCTGCAGCAGGCGAACGAGCGTTTGACCAACTCGCTCAAGGTCGTGCAGAGGCAATCCCGCGAAACGAGCCGGCTCGCCGCGATGTCCGGACTGCTTCAGGCCTGCAGGACAGTGGACGAGGCCTATTCAGCAGTAGCGCAGTTCGCCCAGGAACTCTTCCCCGGCCAATCCGGGGCCCTGTTCATTACGCAGCCGACGCGCGATCTCCTGGCCCCTTGCGTCGTCTGGGGTGACATCTCGGCGGAGGAACAGGTTTTCCCGCCGGAGGATTGCTGGGCACTGCGGGGCGGCAAGCCATATTCGGTGGACGATCTGCACGCCCATCTTCGCTGCCACCATGTGAGAGAGCCCGCGCCCCCCTCCTATATGTGCGTACCTCTGGCTGCTCATGGCGAAACGATGGGCATACTCCACTTGAGAAACACAACGACGCTGGACAAAGTCGACATGAGTGTGGCGGAAAAAGAATCGGCAGCTCAGCTGCAGCTGGCGGAGAATGTTGCGGAGCGTGCTGCGCTCGCCATCGCCAGCCTCAGGCTGCAGGAAAGACTGTTAACCCAGTCCACCCACGATTCCCTGACTAACGTATACAACCGCCGCTACATGGAGGAGGCGATGGAACGGGAAGAATTGCGTGCCCAGCGGGCGTCCCAGGCAGTGGGCATCATCATGTTCGATATTGACTACTTCAAAGCGTTCAATGATACCTACGGCCACGCAGCGGGCGACATGCTATTGCACCAGTTGGGCGAAATACTGCACAAGAGCACGCGCGGGGGAGATATCCCGTGCCGCTACGGCGGAGAGGAGTTTGTGGTGATCATGCCCGGCGCATCTGCAGAGACAACCCGGCAACGCGCCGAAGAATTAAGGCAGGCAGTTGCCACGCTGGAGTTGGAATATGCAGGCAAGGCCCTCGTGCCCGTGACTATTTCCCTTGGCATAGCGATCTTTCCCGTGCATGGAAGGTCGTGGAAAGCCGCGCTGCAGGCAGCAGACGCGGCCCTCTATCGCGCCAAAGCGGAGGGGCGCAATCGCGTGGTCGCGGCATCGCCACAAACCGAAGGCACCGGCCCTGAAACTCATTAGTCCGCATCCCAGCAGTCAAATAGTGCATCGCATTGTGGTTGTCCCCGGTACAAAGTACCATCTTGGACATGATTCCTTAACGCGCCATTAAGTTGTTCACACATGAACTACCCGATACCGGTCGCCATCGTTCTTGCACTTTCGATTGCCATCCAGGCTGCTGCCGCAATTTTGGCTTTCAGACTGATCCGCATCACGGGCAGGCGTTCGGCGTGGAGTCTCATCGTATTGGCATTGACGCTCATGGCCGTGCGCCGCGTGGTACCGCTTTACAACCTAGTTACCGGCGACTTGTCACACGCGCCGGATTTTCTGAATGAAGTCATTGGTCTTGCTTTATCGACTGCCATGGCCGTCGGCATCGCGCGCATCGCACCGATTTTCGCCGAGCGCAAGAAAACGGAGGATGCGCTGCGCGAGAGCGTGGAGTTTCAGCACTCGCTGCTCGATGCGATTCCAATTCCCGTTTTCTATAAGGATCGAGAGGGACGATACCTTGGATTCAACAAGGCTTACGAGACATTCCTCGGCGTAACCAGGGATCAAATGATTGGAAAGAACGCATTCGACATCAGTCCGCCGGAGCTTGCAAAGATCTACCACGCCAAAGATGCCGAGTTGATTGAGAGCGGAGGAATGCAGCAATATGAGTCACAGGTGAAGAACTCCCACGGCGTATTGCGCGATGTTATCTTCAACAAGGCGGTTTTTACCGGCAGTCAGGGGAATATCGGCGGATTGATCGGGGCGATCCTTGATATCACCGAGCGCAAACAGGCAGTGGCGGCTGTGTCTCAGCTCAATGCCGAGCTTGAATTGCGGGTGGCGCAGCGTACCGCCGAACTCGAAACTGCCGTCTACGACCTGGAGAATTTCAACTATTCGGCATCGCATGACCTGCGCATACCGCTTCGTGCGGTCGACGGATTTTCGAAGATACTACTCGACGAATATTCACGGCAGCTTGACGATGAAGGGAAGCGACTGCTGAATGTGGTGCGCGATAACGCAAAAAGAATGGCGCAGCTTATCGACGACATGCAGGCATTTTCCCGCACGGGACGTATGGTGACGGTGTATACCAAGGTCAACATGGATGAACTGGTGCGCGAGGTAGTGGCGGAATTGAAACCCGCCGCTGCCGGACGCGAACTAAAACTGGAAATTCACGACCTGCCTCCCGTTTTCGCCGACCGGGACATGATGCGCCGGGTCGTCGTCAATCTTCTTTCCAACGCCATCAAATTCACCCGCCCCAAAGCGACTGCGCTGATCGAGGTGGGGGCGAAAACTTTGGACCATGAAACCATCTACTATTTCAAGGACAACGGAGTGGGATTCGACATGCAGTATGCAAACAAACTCTTCGGCGTGTTTCATCGGCTGCACGGGCCAACGGAATTCGAAGGCACCGGCATCGGCCTCGCCATCGTCAAACGCATAATCAACCGCCTTGACGGACGGGTGTGGGCAGAAGGCAAGGTCAATGAGGGGGCAACAATCTATTTTGCATTACCCATGAAGGAAACGGCTCATGGATAGTGCGACAAATGAAGTATTTGTCGCACGTAAAAGAAGAACATATTAAGCGACTGCTTCAGGAAAATCTGACCGGCAGAAATAGTTGGTAGCGGCAGTTCATCGTCACCACTAAAGTCTTCAAATCAAGGCCGGCATTTGTACAATTTGAAAGTCCGCTTGCCGAATTCAGACGATTCACCCTTCACGACCGTATCTGCACCTTCATCCACGGCATTATTGCGCGCCATCTGATACATGTTTGCTTCAACGTCTTCTGCGATACGACCTTTGGCGAAGATGCTGATAATGGTCGCCCCCTTGGACTGACAGCCGGCAACCTGATTCGCTTCCGCCAAAGACACCCGATCCGCTCCCTCGCGAACCCCGATGAAGATGTTGTGTGCACATCCACCCAACCCGGCAAACAGCGACACGATGGCAACAATAGCTAATATTGCTTTTGATAATTGCATGGCAAACTCCTGGTCTCTTCAGAAAATTATCTCATCCGTTATGGATGTTGAATGGTAATGCGTTTGATGAATCACATTGTACTTTATAGCAAATAGGATGAAGGCATTGGAAAAAAATAGAACGACTGAAATGGGTTAAGTGATACATGTCTTGAGTGGCTGCTATCGTGCAGTCTGTTAACCACGCATGTTATGCGAATCCGGTCTGGAACTGAACTTCAAGTGTGCGCTGTGCACCTTCCGCTTTTACTGCAAGCGGTCACTGAAAGGAAAATTAGCTCATCTCAATGACCGCAAATAGCCCAAACGGACGCTCGGCTATTGTTTTTCGCTTCCTCAAACCTGCCATTCGGCCAGCGTCCTTTGCCTATATATTCACCGCATCTGGAGTCTTACTGCTCCATTGCCGATAACAATTTGGTCAAAGTAATGGGTTTGAATAACGCGCTCCAGCGGGAAGATTGCATTATAGCGATTTGATCAGGCGAGGTATTTCCTGTCAGTAGCACTGCCCTGATTGGTACTGTCGAGTTTGCCTGAATGGCATCAAGCAACTGCAGGCCATCCATATCGGGAAGACGATAGTCGGAAATGTAAAAGTCTGCCCCCATTGCCTTTGCGTTCCCGAGTGCATCTCCGGCCGTACTAAAGAGGATGACGTGTGCGCCGACCATTTCCAGCGAAAACTTGACGGCCTCAGCCACAATCACATCATCTTCGATGACCACGATCCGCTTGCCGGCAAGTCGAGCCTTTGCAACGATCTCCGGGGTTGCGGAGGCCGGTATCTCTGGGGCATGCTCGTTCGATTCTTTGGCCAGCTGCACACTGAGTTCGAATACGGAGCCTTTGCCCACACGCGAGCGAACGCGCACCTCGATGCCGAGCAACTTGCTCAGCCGCCTGACGATGGCCAAACCCAAGCCAACGCCCTTGGCTCGATCCCGTTCCGGATTGCCGACCTGGAAGTATTCCTCGAATATCGAGTCCATCTGCTCGGAGGCAATTCCGATGCCCGTGTCCCATACCTGGATCAGTGCGCGATCTCCCCGCCGCCGGATGCCCACCAGAACTCCGCCGCGCGCCGTGTATTTCACGGCATTGCCGACGAGGTTGCGCAACAGGGTCAGGAGCAAATTCTCGTCGCTGAACAATGCCAGACCTCCCTGCGGGCAAAAGAGATTGAGGCTCAGGTTCTTCTCCCGGAAAACGGCATCGAACTCGGCTCCGATTATCCCGAGCAAGTCCTCGGCCTGAATCGCCGCGGGCTGCGGCTTGATCGTGCCGGCATCGAGCCTCGATATATCGAGCAATTGATTGAGCAGTTCGCTAAGGGAGTTCACCGACTTCGAGAGATTGCGGCTGATTCTCTTCTGCTTCTCTTCCAGATCCGTCATGCCCAAGGCATCGTTGAACAACCGGATGGCCTGGAGCGGTTGCCTCAAGTCGTGACTGGCCGCAGCGAGGAATTGCGACTTGGCGCGTGTGGCGGCTTCGGCGGTTTCCTTGGCGATGGAGAGGGCGTGCGTCCGATCTTCGACCAGCTTCTCCAGATGCTGACGATGCCGCTCAAGTTCAGCTTCGTTACGCTTGCGCTCGGTGATGTCGCGGGCGACGGCAATCGCGCCTGAAATCCGCCCGTCCGCCGCCCGCTCGGCAGCGATGAAACACAGGCCGGTACGTACGTTGCCGTTCGGCAGTGCAGCCTGCACTTCGAACTCGCTGCGCTCGCCCGTGGCGAGCGTGTGCTCCAGGGCGCGCTGGTAGGTTTCTATTGTCTCCATGCCTGTGGGATTGTTGTCCCGTACTGTCTTGCCTATCAGCTCGTCGTCCATGAGGGTGAAACTTCGCTGCAGAGCGCGGTTGGCATAGGTGCGGCGGCCTTCGCTGTCATAGCGCACCAGGATATCCGGCAGGTTCTCCGCCAGGGTGCGGAATTCCTGCTCGCTGGCGCGCAGCGCCTCCTCGGCCCGTTTGCGCTCAATGGCAATGCTGACCAGACGGGTGGTTATTTCGATGACAGAAACGTCGAAGGCCGCAGGCGAGTGCACCTCGCGATGATAGACGGCGAAAGTGCCCAGCACTTGACCGGATGAAGAGCGGATAGGCTCCGACCAGCAGGCGGCCACCCCAGCCTTGGCCGCGAGCTCTTTGTAGGGCCCCCAATAGGGATGCGTCATGATGTCGTCGACAATGACGCGCTCCCCGGTCGCGGCGGCCGTCCCGCAAGAGCCGACGCCAATGCCGATTTCCAGTCCGTCTAGCCCCGCGTTATAAGAATCAGGCAGGCTTGGCCCGATACCCTTGCAAAAACGTTTACCTTGGCTGTCCAGCAACAGGATGCTGCAAATCATCTCGGAATCGAGTTCCTCAATGCCCCGCACAATGCCTTCGAGAATGTCGGGGAGCGAAGCGCCTTTAGACAGCAACTCCAGCGTCTGGCTGCGAAATTGTTCATACTTCTCGGCCAGCTTGCGCCCTGTGATGTCACGACCAATGCCCAGCGCCCCGACAATCTCGCCGTTGCTATCGTGCTCGGCAACATAGCGCATCTGGTGGATGCGCATTTCGCCGTGGGGATTTGGTATCTGGAATTCCAATTCGCCGGGGATTCCCGTCGCGATGGCCCGCTCGATTACGCGCTGATGGGCGGCTGCTGCGTCGTTGCCGGGAAATGCTTTGGCAGGCGATTTGCCCAGCACCGGCAGGACCTCCGGCGCGATGCCGGCCTTCATCGCCGAATTCATATATTGCACCCGTGCTTGCAGGTCATAGCGAATCAAATTGTCCGGAATATTTTCCGCCAGGGTACGGAATTTCCGTTCGCTTTGCCGCAGACTGCGCTCGTTGCGTTCGCGCTCCAGTTCGGCGGCAACACGAGGCGCCACAATCTGTAAAATTTTGGAAACTACCGCTTCCTCGCGAAGCGGCCGGCTGCACATGACTGAAACCAGGCCAATCGGCTGGCCGGTGGAGTCCCACAGCGCGAGGCCGGCATAGCTCTCGGTGCCCATTTCTGCCAGCAAAGGATCCTCGGGGAACAGTTGCCGTACCCCTTGCGGATAAATACAGAATTTCTGCTCCAGGACGCTCTTGTACGGCGTGCCCTTGAGCGGAAAGCGCTTGTTCGGGACGATCTCACCCTTGGCATATAGCGCAATCGTTTCCACGTGGCCCAAGTCTTCGTCCAGTCGCTTGATAACGGCGTAATCCACGCCCAGGGTCTTGCCAAGATATTGCGCCAGCGCGTCGAAGAAGTTTTCGGCGCTAGCCACCCAGCCGCGTTGTGCGACAAAATACAAGGCGTCTTCTGTGCGCTTGCGCTCGGTGACGTCGCGAAATGTTGTTACAACCCAATACGGCCCGGCTTCACCATCCGAGACCATCGGTTGCGCGTTGATGGATAACCAGGCCAGCGTCCCGTCGGGTCGATGCGCCCCCACCAGCACATTCCGTTGCGGTTTTCCCGTTTGAAGGGCGAGCATGGCAGCGTGGAGTTCCGGGGATAAGGGAGTTTCATCCTCAGTGATGCAATTGAGCGCTTGAACACATTCTGCTGTAGACCGGCCTATCAATTCCGTAGCGGCAAACCCAAGGATGGTCTCGGCGGCAGGATTGACGGCGACGACCTCGCCGCATTTATTCAACAATACCACGCCTTCATCCATGCCCATGAACATCGCCTGGAACATGTGATCGCTGGTGCGACGTTTTCCTTCAGTATTCCTGCGCTCGATTGCCATTACTCAGACTCCAAATGAATAGCTGGAGACTGACCACGATTTACCCGGTCTGAGCAAAGAATCCTTTGAGAAAGATGAGACAAGCGCTCCCCCTTGTCGAACAGTTTGTATTGCCGTCAATGCGCCCGGTCATTGCGGGTCTATCCACCTCCCCGAAACCCGACATTCAGAAACACCAGCCATGCCAGGGCTACCGTTTTTTTACGCGAGTTGAGGTTTGGCTTTATGCAGAAAAATATTCCCTATAATCGGTAAAGTAGTGCTTGTTGTTTCCACGTTAATCAACTGTCACTCTGCCATTGGTGATAAAAAGTTCAGCGAAAGTATCGGCACTCACCGGTCTCCCCAATAAGTAGCCTTGCCCTCTTTGGCAGCCCATTTCACGCAAGACTTCCAGTTGTTCTTGCGTTTCGATTCCCTCGGCAATAGTTTGCATTTTGAGCGCCACACTCACTCCATGTATGGCGGAGGCAATCCCCTTGTCGCTTTCATCAACCGAAATGCCGTCAACGAATTGATTTGGAATTTTCAGGAAGGAAATCGGGAAAGACTTTAAGTATGATAATGATGAATAGTCGGTACCGAAGTCGTCGATTGCTATCGGAATGCCTTCCATTTCGATTTTATTCAGCTTCTGTGCGATGTCTTCATTGTTGCTCATCAGAGTACGTTCCGTGATTTCGATGCCAATTGCGCGAGGCGACAAACGATACTTTTGTAATTGCCGGGTGATGATGGCCAACAATGGCTGGCGCATGAGTTGACGAGAAGCTACATTCACAAACAATGTTCCAGGCAACGGCGTACCTGATTTTTGCCATATACTCAATTGTGCAGCGGCCTGTTCAATGACCCATTCACCAATGTCCAGAATGAGCCCCGATTGCTCGGCAATCGGAATGAATACACTCGGTCCGACCTGACCATATTTCTTGCTGTTCCAACGCAGCAAGGCCTCGGCCCCGACCAGTTTATTGGTTTGCAAATCGAACTCAGGCTGATATACAAGGCTCAGTTCGTGATCTTCAATGGCCGAGTGCAGTGCGTTTTCCAGATCGTGGCGATATGAAAGGATCTCCTTCATTTCTGAAGAAAAAAATTGAAAGTTGTCTTTACCTTTTTCCTTGGCATGGTACATGGCCGAATCGGCATGCTTTGTCAGTGTTTCAACATCGTCTGCATCTTTGGGATACGTCGCAATTCCAATGCTGGCAGAGACAAATAGCTGTTGATCCTTTATCAGGTAAGGCTTGGAAACATGCTCCAGAATGCGCTGAGCCATATTGGCAATCTGAGAGTCCGAAACGTCTTCCAATAGGACATTGAACTCATCGCCGCCAATGCGGGCGACCGTATCCTCGCCACGAACACACAAATTCAATCTCTCTGCGACCTGTTGTAGCAGATAATCGCCACTCTCATGCCCCAAACTATCGTTTACGTTCTTGAAGTTATCCAGATCAATGAACATCAGAGCAAACGAACCACTGCGGCGCTTGGCGCGTGCGAACGCTTGCGTTAGACGTCCTTTCAGCTCATTGCGATTAGGTAGGCTAGTCAACTCATCATGGGCGACCAAATATTCGAGCCTTTGTTGAGATGCCTTGACCAGAGTGATGTCCGAAAATATACCAATATAGTTCGTCAGTCGTCCTGTGTCATCCAACACCTTATTAATCGTCAACCATTCAAGATAGACGTTGCCATTTTTGTGACGGTTCCAAAGCTCACCTTGCCAGTGACCGTGGGTATTGATTTCCTGCCACATCGTTTCATAGAACTTGGAATCTTGCTTTCCCGAGTTGAGCAGTCTTGTGGTTTGTCCGATGGCCTCCGCCTCGCCATATCCTGTGACTTTGCTAAATGCAGGGTTAATCTTAACGATATGTTGGTGGGCATCTGTAATTACAATGCCCTCATTAGCCGCATCGAAAAACTTTGCGGTCAGTTTCTTCTGCTCATCCAGTTGCATGCGCTCGGAAATATTTATTACCTGACTGCATACCGACCTGACAGAACCATTTTCGTCATTGATCGGATAGCATATGAACGAAAACCATTGCGGATGATCTCCAATGACTATTTGCGCTTCTGCTTCCACCCGTGTTTTCTTGTGCAATACATCGAAATGCAGTCTTTCAAATAAAGTGGCAGTATTTTCATTGAAAATCTGTGTATCAGTTTTACCAATAATATTGCTTTGGTCCAGATCGAAAATATACTCAAATTCCTTATTCACGAACTGGTACTGGCCTGCAGGGTCTTTGATACTGATGAGCATTGGCGAATTTTGCATCACCGCGATCAAACGTTCCTGACTTGATACGATGCCTTGTTGAGCATCAATCAACTCGGTTTCATCGATGAAAGTGATAATCACCCCGCCCAGTGTTTGGTCCTGTGAAGTATATGGAAAACACAACACATTGTAGTGTTTACCTCCAAAACTGGTTTGCTGCTGCCGTTTGATCCCGTCTGACATTGCCAGCCTTGCGGTTTCCAGTACCTCGGTAATTGGATGCGCGAGGCCGGGTATCGACTTGCCGATGGTGTGTACGCTGAATCCGAAAAGACCCGCAGCTTCCTTGTTGTAGCGTTGCAAACGCAAGTCCTGATCCAGCAGGATGAGTGAAAATCCAGTGCTGTTTTGCAGGTTTTCCAGCTCAGTGTTCACAAGGCTTAGTTCGCCACCCTTGACGATCAATTCCTCATTTACGGTAGTCAATTCTTCATTGGTTGACTGAAGCTCTTCATTGGAAGCTTCCAGTTCTTCGTTGGAGGATTGCAACTCTTCGTTGGCTGCCTGCATTTCCTCGTTCAGCGCCTGCAGTTCTTCATTAGAGGTTTCCAGTTCTTCAATGACCGTTTGCAAATGCTCGCGTGTAGCAATCAACTCATCCTCAAGCTCACTATTATTGGCCTGAGGGTGATCTGCCACTTGGGATTCGCCAGTTTCAGTGGTTAGCGATATAAAACTGATCAGAAATTGCTTTTGATCGTCGCGCGAGACAACCGGATGAACCTCTATCTTGACGCTGTGGCCGGCTCTATTTTTTATCGGACGGATTCGCCCCGTAGCATTGCTGTGTTTAAGATCGGCATGATGTACCAAGGTTTGTACTTCGGTACGCCATTCCCGGCGCAAGAGTTGCGCCAGGTTCATTTCCAGTTTGCCGGATGGAAATTGCAGAAAACTCTGCATGTCACCGTGTATTTCGATGATGTCCATGTCTCGATTGATTAGCACGCTTGGGGGGGCGTAAATCTCCGAGAGTGCTTTCTGCAGCTTGCTCTCAAGCTTGCGCTGTGTGCGCTCCGCGATGGTGATTGAGGGTTTTGCCCCAGCGCCTGCTTCTTGGCTTGAGTACAACGGGATAGGGATAACCTGATCCTTCGAGGCTACGCGCCTGAATATGCGCGCCTCCTTGCTGACTGGAGAAAACAAATTGTCCTGATGCACGATGCTCTCGGATTTCCCGAGAAACAGATATGCCGATGGCCTCAGCGCAAAATGGAAAATGGATAGTACCCGCGTCTGCAATAGAGGCTGAAAATAGATCAGCAGATTGCGGCAACTGACCAAGTCCAAACGCAGGAAAGGCGGGTCCAACACCAAATCCTGTCGTGCAAAGACGACCATATCACGTATCGGGCGTGCGATTTCGTAGAGTTCAGCGCGCTTGCTGAAGTAGCGTGCAGTTGTTTCGGCGCTGACTTCTGCGAGCGAGGTCTCCGTATATATTCCCTTGCGCGCTACCGCCATTGCATCCATGTCGATGTCGGTGGCAAATATTTGAATGCGGTAATCGGCAATCTGAGACCCCAAGATATCTGAAAGCAATATCCCGATAGAGTATGCCTCTTCTCCCGTCGCACAGGCAGGAACCCATATGCGGATTTCATCTCCCGGCTGTTTCTCGGCAACAATTTCCACTAAGGTTTTGCGCAATCCCTCAAAACTGTTTCGATCACGGAAGAATGCCGTTACCGAGATCAGGATATCTTTGCTTAGCTTGCTCAGTTCGTCCGGATTCTTTTTGCAATAATCGACATAGGCAGCAAGATTATTCAGCCGGTTCGCTGCCATTCGGCGTTCAATACGGCGCGACAACGTCGCCTCCTTATAGCCTGAAAAATCTATCTTTGAGTACTTGTAAACCAGTTGAAGCAGCCCCTTCAGGGTGGCCGGTGTGTTTTCCTGCTTGGTGGCACGTTTAATCAAGCCATGAGCACGTGCGATAGCGGTGATTTCTTCTGCGATCCCTTTGCACGCCAATACCCATTCGACACAGCCCGTACTGATTGCAGCCTGTGGCATACCGCTATATTTCGCCGCCTCCGGATCTTGGGCAAACGTAAAGCCGCCGCCTGCTTTGATTGCTGCAATACCTGCTGCGCCGTCCGAACCCGTTCCGGACAAAATCACGCCGATTGCATCTTCACCCTTCTCTTCGGCCAAAGAATTGAATAACGCGGTAGCAGAAGGCTTGGGCATCACGGTTTTACCCGGAACCAGCAGTCTCATCACGCCATCTTTCAGGATGATGTTCCAATTGGCCGGTGTGACATAAATTACATTGGCCAGCGGGGTCTCGCCGTCTTCAGCATCCTTGACCAACATCGACGTTTCGCGAGCCAGCAACGGAACCATCATGCTGCGATGAGTCGGCGATAAATGCTGCACGACAATGTATGGAATTCCGAGATCATCAGGCAGCGCGCCAATCAAATCAGAGAGCGCTTCCAGCCCCCCGGCGGAAGCACCTATGCCGACTATGAAGTTGCGTTCTTCGATCGACGTGGCGACTACGGTGGCTGTTTTTTCAGCAACCGTTTTTTTGATTGCGGCCTTGCGCGTCTTGTTGGGTTTTTTCCCTGCTTTTTCTGCGATGAAATTGCGTTCATCTGACAAAGTGTCGACATCAATTGTTCTAGATTTTTCTTTGGCTTTACTGACGAGGTGTTTTGCAGTTATTGATCTGTGCGCCGGTTCGTGTGCGTTTGGCGTTTTGCCCCGAGCTGTTTTGGCGGTCGTCGACTTGACGGGGAGATCGTGGACCTTCTTGGCTTTGCTGGTAACAGGAGAGACTACTTTGGGTTGCCGGACTTTTGCCATGATGACGCACGCACGTAGTTTAGGTGCCAGCATCCTAACCCGAGTGAAATTGTGGGCTATATTGGAGAAACCCTTGTTCTTGCCTAAAGGTTTCCTTTATTCGAATTAATTTCAATTAATATCAATATATTACATGGCTGTAACTACTGTAGTTTCTAATGCTCTGCCGTAATCCAATGAGTCGCGTAACGAATCAAATCGGCACCGTCTTTCAAATTCAACTTAATGCGGATGTTGGCGCGATGTACTTCAATAGTCTTGATACTACGGCTGAGCAAATTGGCTATTTCCCGGCTGCTGTGACCGGAACCGATCAAATGCAGTACTTCAAACTCACTGGGAGTCAAGCTGTTGATCAAAAGTTCAGTCCCGGTATCTCCCGTTACGAACCTATCCATCAACTGAGTATGCATGCGTTCGCTCAGATAATAGTTACCCCGCAATATTTCTCGGATCGCAGCTATCAGTACCTCGCCAGACTCCTGCTTCATCACGTAACCACGCGCACCTGCGCGCAAAGCGCGCTCTGCATAGACTGCCTCGTCATGCATGGAAACTACCAGCACGGGCAAGGAGGGAATCAGAATATGCATGCTTTTGATCAACTCCAGGCCAGATAACGTCTTCAGAGACAAATCCACCAGAACGATGTCAGGGTGATGCTCTGACTCAAGCTTCGCCATCGCGTCACCGACATCATTCGCCTCGGCGAATACCTCCATATCAGGCTCAGCATTAACAAGCATCGCCATACCGTGCCGCAACATGGCATGGTCGTCCACCAGCATAACTTGTGATTTTAATGCCATCCTAGACCGTTCGCATTTCTACCTGCACTTCCGTACCACCCTCTGCGCGGGATAAGAGTAACAATGTTCCGCCAATTTGGTTTGCTCGGTACCGCATAATTTTAATGCCCATTCCTGGCTTCGCTTCAAGATTTGTGTCGAGGCCTGCAAAACCGCAACCGTCGTCACATATTGAAAGGGTTAGCAGACCTGCTTTTGCTTCCAGCGAAATAGTAATATGTTGCGCGGCTCCATGATCAATCGCATTGTGCGTGGCTTCTTGTGCAATCCGATAAAGGTTGATGGCCACGTAGTCATCGTCGATTGCAATCTCATTGTTGCTTGCAAAGTCGCAAGTGATCCCGTACGTGCTTGCAATACTCGATGCGAATGCATGCAGCGAGTCAGTTATGCTGTTGGTTTCCAGTTCCAGCGGAAGAAGTCCACGCGCCAGATGTTTGCATTGCACGACAGCATTCTGTGCTGCTGTCGCAATAGATGAAGCAATATTGGCAGTTTCTACACTCCCTGAATTAGTCATTTTGTGCTCCAGCACTTGAGCCTGATAAGCAATAGCGGCAATCTGTTGCCCAAGATTGTCATGTAATTCCTGCCCAATCAAACGCTGGCGCTCTTCCGCCATAGTAAGCATTGCCTGCTCCAGATTCTTGCGCTCGGTAATATCCAAAATCAGAACGAACAAGCCCAGCACCTCGTTGCTGTCAAGATGGGGAATATAGTGAACAAGCGTCTCTTTAGTCTCATCATTGGGCAGGAGCAGAGTGTAATCGAACGTTTGAGATTTACCTGCGAGTGCCGCGCGTATGTAAGGCTCATGTTTGCAAAACAACTCTTCTCCCAGCAAATCCTGAATGGGTATTCCCTTTATTTCATCCGTACTTTTGCCAAACCAGTTCAAGTACTCCCGGTTGACAAACGTGGAGCGCAGATCTTTTGTCCAATATCCCACCATACCAGGCATGAAATCGGTGAGCATCTTCATGAAATGTGCGCTCTCGTGCAATGATTCATTCATTTTGTTAAGTCTAGGTAGTTAATGGCACTTGGCAGTTATAGTAACTTGCTACCTCATTGCGTGACAGCGGCGAAGGGCAGAAATTGGTCGAAAGTGAGATTTAAGTATAGACACCACCAAGTGGGCATTCATCTGCTGGGAAACTTATCGTAAATCCGTCCGCTTAATTTTCCAACCTCATGTTCATTTTCTCATATTTCCAAAGCCAGTGAGTGCGACCGACTGAAAAGCCAGTCGCACTCCGGCACTGGAATTGCCCCACAAAGCGAACCCTGAAGTCCAAACCGACAACATTTTCATAAAATCGCCAGTGTCCGGTAACAGCGAGAAGTGAGCTTCATTGAAATTCTTTTTTGGGGGGGGCTGCTAGGGGTCGTTTGTGTGAGCTCGCCAAGGTCCGGTTTCCGGCAACGAATTCGTTAAGAGCTGTGACCGGAGCGGCCGAATAGCAGCCATACATGTGGAGGGAATTGAAGCGTTTCTGGGAAAGGTTGGAGTTGCAAGACTCGTTATTGCATCCCGGTATAGAAACAAAACACGCCGCGCCCCTTGCGTTTCGAGTTGTACATCGCGGCATCTGCGTTGTGCAGCAATTCTTCCGGCGTATCTCCGTCCGCAGAAAAAACGCTGATACCGATACTGGCGCCGATTTTCAGGGTTATCTTTCCGTATACAATCGGCTCGCGCAGCGCATCGATGATCTTTTGCGCGACATGCGCGACCCCATCCGAATCTTCCGCAGGTTGGATCATCACTCCGAACTCGTCGCCGCTCAAACGCGCCACCGCATCGCTTTCGCGCATGGCCGACTTCAGGCGTTGCACCACGGCAACGAGTACGGCATCGCCTGCCGCGTGCCCGAAGGTGTCGTTGATTGACTTGAAGTAATCGAGGTCGATAAACAGCACCGCCAGTTGCGTACCGTTGCGGCGGGCGCTGCTGATCGCAAAACGCAACAAGTCAAAAAACATCTCGCGATTGGGCGCTCCGGTAAGCACATCGTGCCGCGCCCTGTACTCCATGACATCCTTGCGCATGTTGAGCTCATTGAGGTGCGCCAATAAGTGCTCCTGCATCTGGGCGATGCTGCGCGCCAGCAATCCAAGTTCGTCCCGGCTGCGCACGCGAACCGGACTCAATTCCCGCGTCCTGGAAAAACTCCCCACTGATTCCACCAGTTGCTTGAGTGGTCGGACAAAGACCCATGCCAGGAGAACCGCCAATGCAATGGCCGACAGGCTGAATGCGATGACGATACTCGCGCTGTTTTCCGCCAGCCTTGTCATACCCTTCAGCACCATATCTAGCCGGACCGTCAGGCCGAAAATAACAAAACGATGCTCTGCCTGGTCGCCAAAAGGTATCCTGGCAAAACCGCCGAGCACTTCCTGTTTACTGCCGCCAACCTGCGTGCGCACAATGGCGCTATCGCCCTTCCCCTTGACGATTTCGGCCACCGGCCCGAACGTATCCTGCACCAGAAAGCGCCTGCCGTAGTCGAAACCGAAGGTCTTCGAACGGTCGGGATGGATCAGAAAGTCACCGTTCTGATTCGTCAGATAGATCTGATACTCATCGCGCAAATCCGCCTTGAGCATGTCGAACATGTGGTTCAGATCGACATTGATGACGATCACGCCCAGCACTTCCCCGCCGTTTTTTACCACCGGCGTGGCCACCTGCAGTGTGGGTTGCTGCAGGCCGGCATGTGCCCCCACCTCGCGGTTGATGAAAATCCGGGAGAAATGTACTTTTCCTTCGGCCAACCCGAGTGTCTCGTAAACATAGGGGTAATGCAGTTTTTCCTGCAGATCCGATCCGCCAACTATCCTGATGCTGTCGCCGTCGCGATCTACGCGCACCAGTTCGATGCCGTTGTTGCGCGCGCTGATAAAGCGCACCTGGAAATACTCCGGGTGCTCCGTCATTAAGCCTTTGAACTGGTCCGCCACTGCCTGACGCGCCGCAATTGCCGCCGGTCCTTGTCCGGTGACATCCTGCATGACGCGTATCTTCGTATACACCAAGGCATCCTTGGCAGCCTCGTTGGTCAGGATCGAGAAGCGCCGCCCCATGACCTGGGTCGCCTGCAGCAGATCGCGGCTGGCCTCGTTGACCAGAATTTCGCGCGTGGTGTGGTAGGTGTAATAGCCGGTCAGTCCGCTGGACAACACGCCGAACACGGCCAACAGGATGCCGAGTTTGAAGGTGATGCCGAACCTGATCTTTTGGATTGATTCACTCATGAATCAAAACCTCTCCGGCTGGTCGCCGGAAATGATCCGGTCCCAGAGACGGGCGCGTTTTGCGGAATCTTCCACCTGCTGCAGCCAGATCAGTTTTGCATTTTGCGCGACGGGCGATTCCTCCAGCGTATTGGACAAACCCTGGCGCTCGGTCAGGGCGTGACTGACACGCACTTCCAGCGTGAAATTGATCCAGTCCTCGGCCAGTTTTTTATTTCGTGCACCCTTGCTTAACGACCAGCAATCCAGCCATGCGAGTGCGCCCTCTTTCGGAATAACGTAACCGATATCCGCTCCCGCCTTCTGCAACAGCTGTACTTGCTGCGCCCCGTAGTTGCCAAAGAGCAATACTGCATGGTTCGCCATATAAAGCTGCGTTGCCTCTTCCGGCTGCGAGTAGAACGTCAACACATTGCGCCTGAGTTCGACCAGATGGCGGCTGAGGCGGCTGAAATCGCCCGCGGCTATGTGAAATGGATCGTGCGAACCAAGCGCCAGCGCCGCCAGCGAGAAATTGTGTGTACTGCCCTGATACATGAGAACACGTCCCTTGTAGCGTTTATCCCACATCACCGCAAAAGAATCCGGTGGCGTCCTGAAAGCCTTGCGGTCATAGATCAGGCCCATCTCGGAATAGGTATAAGGAATAGCATACGCCTGCCCATCGCGAATGATCCCCGGAATCTCGGAGAGTTTGCTGAAGCGGGCAAGTTGCCTGGCAGTATTGGGAATGGCGGCGGGATTGAGCGGAACGCTGATGCCGCTATCTATATAGCGTTGCAGTTCGGCGGTGTTCACCGCGAACACATCGAAATTCGCGCCCTGTCCGCTGGACAGAAGACTCCACATCTCGTCGTCGGAACCGACGATGCTCACCTCAACCTTGACCTTGTGGCGCTGTTCGAACAGCCGCACCAGATCGGGATCGGCATAGCCCGGCCAGGTCAGCACACGCAGCGTTTCTTCCGCCAGCGCGGATACGGGAAATAGCGCCCATAGCAGCCATAGTGAAATGCAACATATGCGAAAAATCTGACGATACATCGACCCAGTCCACCTTATTATCAACTTAACAACAACCATTGTAAAAACAAGGCCATTGCGTTATTTCTTGGGACTGCAATTGTAGTGTCGAATACCTTCCCCTGTAAGCCCTATTCCTTCACATCACGCGAGCGCATTCTTTTCAAACACACGGCTTGCGCCGGAACACGTACACGACCGATTCCAGTTCCGGCGGCAACACCAGCGCACTCAGCACTTTGTCTTCTTCCAGTTCGAAATCAGTCTGACGCGTGTAATCGTTCCAGTTGCCGAAAGCAAACCGGTGACGGCTGCCGATGACGATATACAGCCGAACGCTGGCGGTATTGAACACCTCGCGCTCAAAATCATTCTGCGCCGGAGGCCAGGAACAGATGACCACTTCCGGCGCATATTTTGCCAGCGCTTCGCGCGCATCCAGCTTGAGCACCCAATAGGGGTAGGCAACGGACTTTCCCCAGCCGTGATTGTCCGTGGCGGTGAGTTGCACGCCCTGCTCTCGCAGGAAGCGCGCCAGCGTACCGTCGCCCGCACCAATCTCGATGCAGCTTCTGCCAGCAATCATGCCGGCCAGTGCATCAATCAATGATCGAGAATAGAAACAAAAAATTCCCTTCGGTTGCACCAGCGGCATCAGCCGTTTCTTTTGCCATACCAGCGGCCACAGCAGGCGAAACCAGAACATCGAAACCGGTTTGCGCTCCAGTTCCCTGGCAAACAGCAGGCGCTGTGCAATAAAGCCGTTGAACAAATTGAAGCGCAGCTTGCCCTGCGTCACACCGGTATCGGCAGCCAGTACCGACAGGCACAGCTTTCTGACCGATTCATGCGCCATGCGACTGCGCACGAATTGCGACAGCG
>Ga0182021_10002357_pt1 | contig 21973 bp, 20 predicted proteins | sample 612E3MmetaG_FD_120493 | JGI IMG/M metagenome (GOLD analysis project Ga0182021, IMG submission 120493) | Permafrost microbial communities from Stordalen Mire, Sweden - 612E3M metaG (Illumina Assembly) | ecosystem: Environmental > Terrestrial > Soil > Wetlands > Permafrost | place: Sweden... | reverse complement strand
GAGGACCGGGGCCAAAGACTCGGCCACTTCCATGGCGGCCTGATGGAACTCCGGCTCGCCTGGGTTCTTGGCCACCAGTTCGGACATGAACTCGCTGACGTAGTCGCTCATGAATTGCCCTCCAATAAGGCTGTTTGGACTGCGACCGTTTGTACGGGAGAGAGGACCTCTCCACGGTGAAGCAGCATGTCGCCCGGTTCGACCACGTGGACGGCACGCTTGTGCGGTCGGGAACGAGGCGGGCCGATTATACGCCCGGTACCAGCGCGCGCCATATGCCACTTAGCCAAACAAGCGGGTGGCTCACTGGCCCGAGAGTACAATGGCCGATTCCGACCGGACCGCGCCCGTGCGCTGCCGATTTCGACAGTGCAGGAGGAACCCGCGCCCCGAACGGTCGGTTCGCATCGCCCTCGGCCGACCTATACTGTATGTACAGGAAGTACAAACGTGCCGGTGTCGCCCACCGATGTGACGAACTTCTTTGACGGCTCGCCTGCGCGTACCGATAATGCTTAAGGGTCGGTCGGAATGTCCGTTCCGGCAAACACCCCCTCCTTGGCCGCCCGCGGCGGCGGCCCCGGACCACTTATGTACATCCCCGAGCGTGGGTCGTCCGCGGCCTGCGCCGCGTGCGAAGTGAGGAGAGACACAGCATGGCGCTCAAGACACCCGAGCAGTACATCAAGAGCGTGGCCGACCTCGACCTGGAGATCTACATCTTCGGCGAGAAGGTCGACGACTACACGGAACATCCGCTGATCCGGCCCAGCCTCAACTGCATGGCCATGACCTACGAACTGGCCGCGCAGCCGGAATACGAAGACCTCATGCTGGCCACGAGCCATCTCACCGGCAAGAAGGTCAACCGCTTCACCCACATCCACCAGTCGTCCGAGGACCTGGTGAAGAAGGTGAAGATGCAGCGCCTTCTGGGCCAGAAGACCGGCTCCTGCTTCCAGCGCTGCGTCGGCATGGACGCCATCAACGCCCTCTACTCCACCACCTACGACATCGACAAGGCCAAGGGCACTGACTACCACGCCCGCTTCCGCACGTACGTGCAATTCCTGCAAGAGAACGACATCGTCGCCGACGGCGCCATGACGGACGTCAAGGGAGACCGCAGCCTGGCACCTAGCCAGCAGCCGGACCCGGACATGTACCTCCACATCGTCGAGCGCCGCGACGACGGTATCGTTGTCCGCGGCGCCAAGGCCCACCAGACCGGCGCCTGTAACTCGCACGAGATCCTGGTCATGCCGACCATCGCCATGCGACCCGGCGATGAGGACTACGCCGTCAGCTTCAGCACGCCGTCCAACGCGCCCGGCATCAGCTACATCTACGGGCGCCAGAGCTGCGACACCCGCAAACTCGAGGACAACGAGCTGGACGTGGGCAACCGGCGCTTCGGCGGCCAGGAAGCCCTGATGATCTTCCAGGACGTTTTCGTGCCCTGGGACCGCGTGTATCTGTGCGGCGAGGTCGAGTTCGCCGGCTCGCTGGTGGAGCGCTTCGCCGGCTATCACCGCCAGAGCTACGGCGGCTGCAAGGTCGGCGTGGGCGACGTGCTCATCGGCGCCGCCGCCCTGGCCGCCGAGTACAACGGCGCCGCCAAGGCCAGCCACATCAAAGACAAGATCATCGAGATGACCCACCTCAACGAGACGCTGTTCTCTTGTGGCGTCGCCTGTTCGGCCGAAGGCCACTGCACCGCGGCCGGCAACTACGAGATCGACATGCTGCTGGCCAACGTCTGCAAGCAGAACGTCACGCGGTTCCCCTACGAGATCGCCCGCCTGGCCGAAGACATCGCCGGCGGCCTCATGGTCACCATGCCGTCGGCGCAGGACCTGCGCAGCGAGAAGGTCGGCAAGCTGGTGGAGAAGTACCTGGTCGGTGCCTGCGACGTGCCGGTGCTGGACCGCATGAAGGTGCTGCGGCTGGTCGAGAACCTCACGATCGGCGCAGCCGCCGTGGGCTACCGCACCGAGAGCATGCACGGCGCCGGCTCGCCGCAGGCACAGCGCATCATGATCGCCCGGCAAAGCAACCTGGACCACAAGAAGGAACTGGCCAAGGCGCTGGCCGGCGTCGGCAAGAGTCTGGACCACGACGCCAAGGTGCCGGCCTGGACGGCAGCGGCCGAGAAGGCTGGTTCCCCGGCCTGACCCCACGGCGCGAACGGACGGCCGAGCCCTCTGGGCCCGTGGTTTCGGACGACGACTCCCAGGCGACGCCGGGCGCCGATGACCGGATCACCGTACGCTTCTGCGGCGGCTGCAACCCGGCCATAGACCGGGCCGCCGTGGCCGCTGAAGCGCAGGCGTGCGGCGCCGGCGCGGGCGCCACGCTGTACGTGTCCGGCTGCGCCCGCGCCTGTGCATCCGGCAAGCGCCTGATCCTGGACGAGAGCGCCGCGGTAGTCGTCGCCGGCGAGCACGTCGACGGCGAGCCGACCGCCTCGCCGCGCCTCGCACAAGAAGTGAAAGACCGGCTCCGGCGGAGCCGCACCGATAGTCAGACCGGCCGTCCAGGAACGGACGAGCCGCAGTCAGAAGGGTAGGTCAGATGGACTGGGCCGCAGAGTACAGCCGGAAACGGGTATCGGCTGCCGATGCCATGAAGGCCGTGAAGTCGGGCGACCGGGTGGTCTTCGCGCACGCCTGCGGCGAGCCGCTCGACCTGGTGGACGCGCTCGTGGCGCGTGCGCCCGATCTGCGCGACGTGGAGATCGTCCACATGGTCGCCATGGGCAAGGGCGAGTACGCGAAGCCCGAGTACGCCGACAGCTTCTACCACAACTCGCTGTTCGTAGGCGGCAGCACCCGCGAGGCCGTCAGGGACGGCCGCGGCGACTACACGCCCTGCCACTTCCACGAGATCCCGGACCTGTTCCTCGAGGGATACCTTCCGCCAGACGTTGTCCTTGTTCACCTCTCCCCCCCGGACAAGCACGGATTCTGCTCGTTCGGCATCTCCTGCGACTACACCAAGCCGGCCGCGTCGGTCGCCAAGACCGTCATTGCCCAGGTGAATCCCAACATGCCGCGTACCCATGGCGACTCGTTCATCCACGTCAGCAAACTGGACTGGATCGTCGAGAGCGAGCAGCCGATCATCGAGCTGCCGCCGCCCAAGATCGGACCGGTCGAGGAGGCCATCGGCCGGCACATTGCGAGCCTGATCGACGACGGCGCCTGCTTGCAGATGGGCATCGGCGGAATCCCGGACGCGGTACTGCTGTTCCTGCACGACAAGAACGAGCTTGGCGTCCACACCGAGATGTTCAGCGAGGGCGTGGTCGACCTGTACGACGAGGGCGTTATCACCGGCTCGCGCAAGACCCTGAATCGCGACAAGATGGTCGCCAACTTCCTCATGGGCACGCGCCGTCTCTACGACTTCGTCGACGACAACCCCGCCGTGAACATGTTCCCGGTCAGCTATGTCAACGATCCGTACGTCATCGGCCAGAACGACAACGTGGTGGCCATCAACTCGGCGATCCAGGTAGACCTCATGGGCCAGGTGGTCGCCGACACGATGGGACCGCTCCAGTTCACGGGCATCGGCGGTCAGGTCGACTTCGTTCGCGGGGCTGCTCGCAGCAAGGGCGGCAAGGCGATTATCGCGCTCCCCTCTACCGCCAAGCGTGGCGAGGTGAGCCGCATCTGCGCCAAGGTGACCGATGGCGCAGCCATCACCACCATGCGGGCAGACGTCGACTGCGTGGTCACCGAGCACGGCGTGGCCCACCTCAAGGGCAAGACGCTCAGCGAGCGCGCCCACGCCTTGCTGGACATCGCCGATCCCCAGTTCCGCGACCAGATAGTCCAGGACTGCAAGGCGCTCAAGGGCGAGGGCATGTTCTGCGGCTTCCAGGCCAAGCGGCGCGCAACCCGCGACGCGGTCCCGACCGCATGAAGCACACGACAGGCACGATCACGGACGGCGGAGAGGGCTCCCCCGTCCGTGTCCACATCTCCACCACCCAGGAGGAACACAGACTATGGACATGAAGATCCGCACGTTCCTGACTCCGGGCGCCGTTATCATCGGCCCGGGCTGCGTCAGCCAGCTCGGCGTCGAAGCCAAGAAGCTCGGCGCCACCAAGGTGCTCATCGTCACCGACCAGGGCGTCTGCTCGGCCGGCATGGTGGGCGCCGTGGAAGAGCCCATCAAGGCCGCCGGCCTTGAAGTCGGCGTCTACGACAAGTCTGTCCCCGAGCCGCCCATGGGCAGCGTGCTCGAGGCCGCCAAGATCTGTGAAGACGGCGGCTACGACCTGGTCGTCGCCTTCGGCGGCGGCTCGGCCATGGACACTGCCAAGATGGTCGCCATCCTGCCGGGTACCGGCAAGACCGTGGAAGACTTCGTCGGCGTCGACCTCATCCCCAAGCCGGGCATCCCCGTGATCGCCGTCCCCACCACGGCCGGCACCGGCTCCGAAGTGACCAAGGTCGCCATCTTCGCCAACGAGAAGCTCAACGTGAAGCAGGGCGTCAGCAGCCCGTTCCTGGTCCCCGGCGTCGCTCTCGTCGACCCAATGCTGACCATCAGCTGCCCGCCGCGCGTCTCCGCCGCCTCCGGCCTTGACGCCCTCATCCACAACGTCGAGGCCTTCACCTCGGTGAACGCCACGCCGCTCACCGACATGTACGCCCTCGAGGGCATCCGGCTGATCACCAAGAGCATCCGCACCGCCGTCTATCAGGGCAGCAACGTGGAGGCCCGCTACGAGATGGCCATGGGCGCCCTCTACGGCGGCATCAGCTTCGGCAACGCCGGCGTCACGGCCGTGCACGCCTTGTCGTATCCCATCGGCGGCGCCTTCCATGTACCTCACGGCGACGCCAACACCCTCATGCTGCCGTGGGTCATGGAAGTCAACATGCTCGGCTGCCTGGACAAGTTCGTCCGCATCGCCGAGGCCATGGGCCTGTTCGTCGACGGCCTCACGCCGCGTGAGGTGGGCGACGAGGTCATCGAGGCCATGCGCCAGCTGGCCATCGACCTCGAGGTGCCGCAGTACCTCAGCGACGTGAACATCCCCGAAAGCGCCATCGACCAGCTCGCCGACGGTGCGATGGGCCAGACCCGTCTGCTCGTCAACAACCCGCGTGCCCTCACCCGCGACGACGTTGTCGAGATCTATCGCCGCTGCGCCGTGCGCCCCGGCGAGGAGTGAGCCCGCGGGTCTGCTGACGCCGGTCTGCAGGCGCTAGTGACGTCAAGAGGCGGGCGCGCCGCACACTGTGTGCGGCGCGCCCGCCTCTTTCGTTGTCCCCGTGCGCCACTGGGCTGCCAGACCCAGGAGCTGCAGCGGCGGGCTGCAGCGGGCGCGAGCGCCCGGCTGACGGTCGGGGCGCTGTGTCAGCTTGCGGTGCGAGCGGCGGCGGTATCGGCGGCGACGCGCTCCACGACCTGCGCCACGATCTCTGCCGCCTCTTCCACGTCGCCCTCCCGCAGGTCGAGGTGCGTGACAAAGCGCAGCTTCCAGGGCGACTCGTCGAGGGTCCACACGCCGGCCGCCTCCAGACGCTTGACCATCTCCAGGGCCGGCAGCCCGGTGCCGATGGTGCCCACGTAGACCATGTTGGTCTGTACCTTGGTCAGGTCGACGTCCAACCCCGGAATCTGCGCCAGCAGTTCAGCCAGGATGCGGCAGCGACGGTGATCGTCGGCCATGCGCTCGATGTTGTGCTCGAGTGCATAGAGGCCGCCGGCGGCCAGGATGCCGGCCTGCCGCATACCGCCGCCGAAGACCTTGCGCGCGCGCCGTGCGAGCTTGATGAACTCGGCGGAGCCGAGCAGCACGGAGCCCACCGGCGCGCCCAGCCCCTTGGACAGGCAGACGCTGACGGAGTCGAACGGCGCCGCGATGTCGGCCAGCGGCACCCCGCTGGCCACGTGGGCGTTCCAGATGCGGGCGCCGTCCAGGTGCAACACCAAGCCGTAGGCATCGCAGAACTCGCGCACGGCGCGGATCTTCTCCAGCGGATAGACCAGGCCGCCGCAGTGGTTGTGCGTGTCTTCGAGAGCGACCACACGGGTGCGGGCGAAGTGCACGTCGTCGTCGCGGTGCACGTGTTCTTCCATCGCCGCCGGGTCCAGGGTGCCATCTTCGGAGTCGAAGCAGCGCAGCTGCAGCGAGGAGAGCACGGCCGCGCCGCCCTGCTCGTAGTAGATGATGTGCGCCTGGGCGTGCAGGAAGACCTCGTCGCCCCGGCGCGTATGCGTGTGCAGGGCGGCCTGATTGCTCATCGTCCCCGACGGCACGTACAGGCCGGCTTCTTTGCCGAACAGCTCCGCGGTGCGTTCCTGCAGCAGGTTCACCGTAGGATCGTCGCCGAACACGTCGTCGCCGACCGGTGCTTCGGCCATGGCCTGGCGCATCTGCGGACTGGGCCGGGTCACCGTGTCGCTGCGGAAGTCGATCACTCGCTGTGCCATAGTCTCGCTCCAGTTCCTCGCGTCCGGCGCGGCGCGGATGCGCCGGTCGCACTCGCTGCGCGGCGCGGTGAATCCGCGCCGCTCACACTTTCAGGTCGCCGCGGTCGAGCAGCACGACGCCGTCGACCGTCACCGTCGGTTCCATCACCAGCAGGTCCCAGTGCAGGCTGCTGTCGTTGACGCCGCCCAGAAAGAGGCTCTCTCCGACGGCGATGTGGATGGTGCCCAGGATCTTCTCGTCGGTGAGCATGTACCCGCAGGGCTCGCCGACGGCGGGGTTGAGTCCTATGCCGAGCTCCGCGATCACGTTGGCACCGCCGGTCGCATTGTCCAGGACGCCGACGAATGTCTCGAACCCGGTGGCGGCGCGCAGCGGATGGCAGACGCCGTTCTCGAAGCGCGTCTCCAGATCCTCGATGCGGACGCCGTTCCAGAAGGCCAGATCGAAGACGACCGTGCCGTTGGCCTCCGTCTCCAGCGGCGCCAGACAGACCTCGCCGGCCGGCAGGTTGCTGAGCTTGGCGGCCTCGCTGACCACGCCGACGTCCAAGTCGAGCGGACGGCCGTCGACTCGCAGGGTCACGTCGGTGCCCTTGGGCGAGGTGATGTGCACCGAGCTCGCGCCGCGCATCACGGCGGCGACGGCCTCCGCCCGCGCCTGCAACTCCGCGTAGTCGACGTCCAGGGCGCGCCAGAACATGCCGGCGAAGGCGTCGAAGTCCAGGTGGAACGCCTTCGCCTGCTCTTTCGTCGGAAAGTCCGTGCCGATCCAGCGGCGGGTGCCGTCGTAGATATGGTCGGCCAGATGCTTGCGTCCCGAAAGCGCCGCGCCGAACTTGGCGGCCGGCACGTCGCGGAACAGCTCCGGCTTGCCGTCTTCCAGGCGGACGGTGAACACCACGTCGGCCGCCTTGACGGCCTCGACCCAGCATCGGCTCATGGAGGACAACTGGTCCGTGGAGAGCTCCAGCATTCGGGCACGCCGATGCTCGTCGCTGACGGCCGCGAGCATCGGCCGGCCGCCGGCCAGCTCGCACTCCAGCGCCACCATCTCCAGATACGGGATGGAGTCCGCGCGCCCCTCGATGTAGACGTTCTCGCCCGGCTTGACGCCGGCACAGTCGCGCACGATCTTGCGCGCTACAGCACGCAGCTCCTGCTGATCCATCTCACTCCTTGAGGCGTCGGGACGACGTGATGGCGCAGCCTGGGACGCCAGACGCGATCCGTTGGAAGCTACACCCGCCGGCCTGCGACGGCCACCCGCGGACGCGCGCGCCGGCGCCGCAGACGCAGGCGCGGCAGCGGCGCCGGCGCGCCGATAAGCCGGCCGATCAGCAGAGCCAGCGCGTTCCACAGCGGGATGAGCAGCGCCCCGGCCAGGATGAGTGTCTTCTGCAGCGGCGGCATGGGCGTCCAGTACTGCTGCAACTGCGCCTGCAGCTCGGCCCACGGGTGGAAGTTCTTGGGCCACTGCAGCACGAAGTGGCCGTTCACCTGACGGCCCAGGACCACGGCGTTGTTCTCCAGGGCGGTCGAGACGTGGCCGGCATAGTTGACCCAGATGTGGTCGAACGACATCTCGAGCTGGTAAGGGATGTGCTTGTACTTCAGGATGCTGGCCAGCACCAGGGCGCGACCCTGACAGTTCCCCCTGCCCTGGGCCACCGCCTGCTTGGTGGTCGGGAAGTACCAGGGCACGTCGAACGTCTGCCAGTCGTACGAATACGGCTGGACGTTGTTGAGCACGTAGTTCTCGATGACCTTGGGATCGTTGGGCAACGTCCGCGCGATAGCGGACACCACGGCGGGATCGACGTTGGGGTGCTGGAAGTTGTGGATGCTGTTCGTCAGGGTGAACGGGTTCGGATACACCACGAACAGCACCCAGCCCAGCAAAGCAAGGAAGAGGCCGAAACGAGAGGCTTTGAGCGCAGGTCTCATCGCTCGATTGTACCCCGGCGCTTCCGCGACTCACCGCTGCTGGGAGCGCCGATGAGTCCGACGCCGGTGGGACCGGCGCCGGCACGCGGGCGCCCGCAGCCGTGCCGGCCGGAAAACGGTTTCAGAACACGCTGTGGAACCAGTGCCCGACCGACCTGAGGCCGTCGGCGACGTGCCGCCAGCCGCGCTGCAGCCAGTCGCCGGTAGCGTTCGCATCGTGCCAGGTGCTCCAGATGCGGTAGCGCAGGCGCGTCTGCCAATCGGGCAGCGGCACCGAGCGCGCGGCGGCGAGGTGACTGAGGCCGCGCGCCTTGCCATCCACCTTGTAGGTCAACGTCCCGAGGACCGTACCGGCCTTCAGCGGCAGAGTGACCGTCCGCGGAACGCTGAGCGTGCGCGTGACGCGTGCGCCCGGCGGCACTGAGGTCTTGAAGCCCACCTGCAGGTCCAGCGCCACCGGCGTGGTGTTGTACGGCACGGCGACCGTGCCCACCCGGGAGCCGGCCGCCGGCGAACGCCACGTCTTGTACAGCGCTGCTCCGTAGCGATAAAGCGCCATGAGCGCTCGGTTGCGTTGTACCGGGTCAGGCGCTCCCAGCACCGTGACGATCATCTGCTCGCCCCTGTAGGTGCCGGCCGATACCAGGCACGACCCGGCCTGATCGGTGTGTCCCGTCTTGACCCCATAGACCCATCCGGGGTGCTCCAGCATGAATGTGTCCGTGGTCGGGAAACGCTCGGAGCCCTTGCCGTCGGGGTTGGGCAGCACCACGCTGGTCATGCGTACAAAGCCCGCGAAGCGCGGGTCCCTGAGCTCGATCCAGGCAAGGCGCGTGAGGTCGCGGGCCGTGGAGTAGTGACCCGGCGCATCGATGCCGTGAGGGTTCTCATAGTGGGTGTGCTTAAGGCCGAGCCGCAGCGCCGTGGCGTTCATCTGGGCCACGAAAGCCGCCTCACTGCCGCCTATCGAGATGGCCAGCGTGCGGGCTGCGTCGTTGGCGCTGGCCACGAGCAGCGCCTGCAGCAACTGATCGACGGTGAGCTTCTCACCGGCCTTGAGGCCGACCTCCGATTCGTCGTCGGCCAGATGCATCGTGCCGACCGTGACTATCTTGCTTAGCGAGACGCCGCTGTCCAGCACCACCCTGGCCGTCATGATCTTGGTGGTCGAGGCCATCGGCCGCTCGGTGTCGGCGTTGAGCAGGAAGATGAACCGCCCGGTGGAGCGGTCCAGAATGGCCGCGGCTGCCACCGGCAGATTGGGCGGCGCCGGTGCGGCTGTCGCCGCCCACGCGGGTCGCGCGGCCACCGCAGAGAGTGACAAGAGCAGCGCGACGAGCGCCCCCAAGCCGGCGGCCACGACCGCCGAGCGCCCCCGCGAGCACTCGTACGATGTGTTTGTGTGCAGGGAAAAATGCCACCGGGCAGCCATGGGTTCCAGTGTATACTTCGGCGCCATGGAGATGAACCGGCAGACTCTGGGCCAGCGCATCTCCGCCACCATCCAGGCAAAACAGCACCTTGTCTTCTTTGCCTCCGGGCTCGCCGTCCTGGACTTCGCCGCCCCTTTGCTGGCGGTCTGGCTACACCACCACGGGCCCCTGGCCGGCATGATCTCCGACGGGCGCACGCTATTTGAGACCCTCGGATCGCCCGGCGCGGCGGTCGTCGGCGTTGTCGCGGGCTACCTTCTGCTGACGGCGTGGCTGCGCAGCGGCTACATCCGATCGATCGTCGGCACCCTGCACCTGAGCCCGCAGAACGGCCTTCAGTTCGGCAGTATGCTCGGGCTGCAGGTCATCACGTATCTCTATTACTGGGTCACCAACGCAGGGCTGCGTGCCCTCGGCAACTCCGCCTTCGCCCTTTTCATCTACCTCGCATCGCTGGTCGTCCTGTTCGCCCTGCTCTACGCCGACTACGCCATCGTCATCAGTGGACTGGACCCGCTGACGGCCATCCGGCGCTCGTGGGTCACCGGTCGCCACAGGCTGTCGCTCTCGGTCGGCGTCATGATGGGGTTCACGCTCGTGCAGGTGCTGCTGCAGTCGCTGATCGATCCGCATTTGACCGGCGCTTTCGTGCACATGCTGCTCTTGCTGACGGTGCGCATGCTGGCCATCGGCGGAACGACCTATGTCACAGACGTGGTGCTCGTCCTGATCTATGTCGACGCCATCGAACGTGGCGTGGTGCCGCCCGACGGCGAGAAGACAGTCGGCGGGGGTACCATGGACTGGATGCGATGATGAACCGGGACGTCCTTCACACGCAGGTGCAGGCGAGCCGCTCGGCGGTGATCGAGCGCGGCCAGGAGCGTCAGGTGGCCGTGCAGGTGGGCCGCAGCTTCGGCTTCGACCTGCGGCCCAGCCGTCTGTTCGTCTGGGCGGGCGCCGAGCGCGAGGGCCACGAGCGCATCGTCTCGCTGGGCAGGCCGCCGGCGCGCATGCAGGCGCCTCGCCGGCGACGCTGGCTGAAGGTAGGGCCGGCCGAGATCAGCTATCTGGGCAGCCCGGCGGTCACGCTGCCGTTGAGCGCCTGGCGCTACGCGCAGCACATGCGTCGGCAGGTCGGCGAGGCGCAGAAGACCGACCCGTCAAGACCAGACGCACAGAAGCCGTCCGCACAACAGCCGGACGCACAGAAGCCGGACGAAACAGTCTGAGGCAACGCGCCACGCGCCGCGGCGCATGAGGCCCAAACGGAGAGGCGAGCGGCGCCGCCCGACCTTCAGACCGTAGGGCGGACGGCGCAGACCAGGTGCCGCCGACCCATCAGCTACTCCCACTCGATGGTGCTCGGCGGCTTGCTGCTGATGTCCAGCACCACGCGATTCACTTCGGCGACCTCGTTGATGATGCGGCTGCTGATGCGCTCCAGCAGATCGTAGGGGAGCCGGGCCCAGTCGGCCGTCATGGCGTCGTCGCTCTTGACGGCGCGGATGACGATCGGGTACGCGTACGTGCGCTCGTCCCCCTGCACGCCGACGCTGCGGATCACCGGCAGGATGGCGAAGCTTTGCCACAGCTCCCGATACAGACCGGCGGCGCGGATCTCTTCCAGAAGCACGTCGTCCGCGCGCTGCAGGATGTCTACGCGTTCGGCCGTGACCTCACCGATGATGCGGATGCCCAGACCGGGCCCCGGGAAGGGCTGTCGCCAGACTATCTCTTCCGGCAGCCCGAGTTCCTCACCCACGGCGCGCACTTCGTCCTTGAAAAGGAGCCGCAGAGGCTCGACGAGTTCGAATCCCATCTTCTCCGGCAGGCCGCCGACGTTGTGGTGGCTCTTGATCTTGGCGGCCTGCCGCGTGCCGCTTTCGATGACGTCCGAGTAAAGAGTGCCTTGCACGAGGAAGCGAGCGTCCGTCAGCTTGGCTGCTTCCTCCTCGAAACAGCGAATGAACTCTTCGCCGATGATCTTGCGCTTGCGCTCCGGGTCTGTGACGTCGGCCAGCTTGCTCAGGAAGCGCTCCTTGGCATCCACGTGGATCAGCGGCACCTTGAAGGCCCGGGTGAACATGTCGACTACGCTCTCGGCCTCGTTGAGCCGCATCATGCCCTGATCGACGAAGACGCAGGTGAGCTGGTCGCCGATCGCCTTGTGGACAAGCAGGGCCGCCACCGACGAGTCGACCCCGCCGGAGAGACCCAGGACGGCCTTGGCGCTGCCGACACGCTCCCGGATGAGACGCATCTGCTCTTCGATGATGGAGGCTGGCGTCCAGCTCGGCGTGCAGCCGCATGCGTTGACCAGGAAATCGCGCAATACGTCCATGCCCTTGGGCGTGTGCACCACCTCGGGGTGGAACTGCACGCCGTAGAAGCCGCGCCGCGTGTCTTCCATGGCGGCTACCGGGGCGCCGCCGCTGGTGGCCAGCACGTCGAAGCCGGGTGGCGCCTGCGTGACGCAGTCGCGGTGGCTCATCCAACACTGCTCCTCCGCCTCCAGCCCCCCCAGTAGCAGGCCGGGCTCCGCGACGCAGAGGACCGTCTTGCCGAACTCGGAGGTGCCTGTGCGGGTGACCGTGCCGCCAAGCTCCTGCGCCAGGTACTGCATGCCGTAGCAGATGCCGAGCACCGGGATGCCGAGCTCGAAGAGCGCGGGGTCGACCCGGGGCGCGTTCTCCACGTACACGCTCATAGGGCCGCCGGAGAGGATGATCCCTTTAGGCTTGCGGGCGACGATGTCGGCGATCGGCGTATCGTGCGCGATCAGCTGGGAGTAGACGTGCAGCTCACGCACGCGACGGGCGATGAGCTGCCCGTACTGCGCCCCGAAGTCGATGACAAGGACGGTGTCGAACCCGGTGACCTCGGCGCCTGGCGCCACGCTTGCGCTCGTCTGACTCACCCGTGTCTCCTCATGTAGTGGACGATGCCGGTCCGCCGCGCTGCCCGCCGCGCCGTGCTCACGCGGCGGGCTGGTGCGGCTCAGCCCATGCCTACGTCCTGTTCCTTTTGCAGCTTCTTGCCTTCGGTCATGAGCGACGGCGCCACCATGACCTCGGCCTTCTGGAACTCCGCGATGGTGGCGTAGCCGCAGGTGGCCATGCTGGTTCGCAGAGCACCGAACAGGTTCAGTGTGCCGTCGTTCTCGTGCGCCGGGCCGATGAGGATCTCTTCGATGGTGCCCTTGACCGCCTCTTTGACGCGCGTGCCGCGGGGCAGCTCGGGGTGGAACGTGGCCATGCCCCAGTGATACCCGCGGCCCGGCGCCTCGGCGGCGCAGGCGAGCGGCGAACCGACCATGACGCCGTCGGCACCCAGGGCAATCGCCTTGGCGATATCGCCGCCGGTACGCATGCCGCCGTCGGCGATGACGTTGCAGTGCACGCCAGTCTCCAGCAGGTGTTGGATGCGCGCGGCGGCCGCGTCGGCGATCGCGGTAGCCTGGGGCACGCCGATGCCCAACACGCCGCGAGTGGTGCACGCATGGCCCGGACCGACGCCGACCAGGATGCCCACGGCGCCCGTGCGCATGAGGTGCAGAGCGGTGGAGTACGACGCGCAACCGCCCACCACGACGGGCACCGGGACGTCGGCGATGAACTCTTTCAGGTTGAGCGGCGTGGTAGTGCTGGAGACGTGCTCGGCGCTGACCACGGTGCCCTGGATGACGAGCAGGTCCAGACCGGCCTCCATGGCGGTGCGGTAATACTGCTTGACGCGTTGCGGCGTGAGCGAGGCGGCGGCCACCACGCCGCCCTTCTTGATCTCTTCGATGCGCCGGCCGACCAGCTCTTCTTTGATGGGCTCGGCATAGATCTCTTGCATGCGGCGGGTCGCCTTGTCGTTGGGCAGCGAGGCGATCTCGTCCAGCATGGCGTCCGCGTCCTCGTACCTGGTCTGGATGCCCTCAAGGTTGAGGACGCCCAGGCCGCCGAGCTTGCCAATGAGGATCGCCATGCGAGGATCGACCACGCCGTCCATTGCGGAGGCCAGCAGCGGCAGCGCGAACTGGTGCTCTCCGAGGCGGAAGCTGATCTGGACGTCGTCGACGTCCCGCGTCCGTCTGCTGGGTACTATGGCGATATCGTCGAATCCGTAGGCTCGGCGGCCCTTCTTGCCGCGTCCGATCTCTACTTCCATGGCGTCCTCCTGAGGCGGGCGGCTGTAGTGCGGATGAGTGCGTACGGGGCGGTGCCGGTGCACTCCCCCGCCCCGCGCGGATAAACAAAAGACCCGGCACGAAAGTGCCTGGGTCTGGCGCGACCTGTGGTTGCTGCTTCAGCGGCTCCGATGTGTCCTTGCAACGTTCTTGGATGCTAGCAAAGGCCCGTGAGGAGCGTCAACAGCGATGGCGACAGAGAACGGTCCGCGCCAGGGAACGGCGGGTCAGGAGGACACGGTACCGAGCTCCCCGGCCGTCTAGTCGACTACGGAGGACCGCACGGCGTTCTTGCCAGCCGACTTGGCTGCACGCAGCAGCCGGTCGGCCTGTTCGACCATGCCATCCACCGAGTCCGGCGCCGTTACGAACGTCGCCACGCCGATGCTACACGCCACACGGAGTCCGCCGGTCCGGATAGACGCGACGGCACGCGAAAGCCGCTGCGCCAGCGCTAGTGCCTCGTCGGAACCGGTCTCTGGCATCATGACGACGAACTCGTCGCCGCCGAGCCGGGCGACCTCATCCACTGAGCGCACCGAATTCGTGAGGACATCGGCGAAGCACCGCAGGACACGGTCACCTTCCGGGTGGCCCAACTCGTCGTTCACTCGCTTGAAGTCGTCGATGTCGAGAAACGCGAGCGAGAGCGGGTGGCCGTAGCGCCGGCTGCGTTCGAGCTCCAGCTGAGCCATGTCGCCGAACGCCCTCAGGTTGGCGACTCCGCAGAGGGGGTCCGTCATGGCCTGGGCCTCTCGCTCGGCCATGACCTCTTTCAGCACTTCGTCCACCCGGCGACGATGAGTGATGTCACGGATAACGCTGATAACTAGGGCTTCGCCATCCGAACTGACCGTGCCTCGCGAGCTGACTTCCACCGGGAACGTGGACCCATCGAAACGCCGGTGTACGGTCTGGAACAACGCGCCGCCGCGGACGGCTTCGCTCATCTGCTCCTCGACCTGGGCTTCAGTTCCCTCACCCTGCAGATCGAAGAAGGTCCGATCCAGAAGCTGCCTGCGACTGTACCCGTAGGTTGACTCAGCCGCCTCGTTGGCCTCCAGGATCCTGCCGTCGGTCCGCCGCACGACGAGCATCGCGTCCCGAGCGCACTGCCACAGGAGGTCGGCGTGCTCAGCCACTCTCTGTGCGTGCCGCCGCTCCGTAGAGTCGCGCACGACGGTCGAGGAGGGAGGCGCTCCGCCATCCTCGACGCCGTCGCTCTTGTGAGCGGAGGGGGTGGCGGCGTGGGAGCGACGGGGTACTTGCCCGCCCGATCGCCGCCCTGCCCGGCTGCCGGGCTCGAAAAGCCCTATGCGCCCGCCGCCGGGCAGGGCCGCATATACCAGCCGACCTTCGCCGGCATCGTCGACACCCGGGGACGCACCGATGGGACCGGCGTGTAGCTGATCGAAGGCCGCCCCGATATCGTCGCAGGTCAGGTAGAGACGCGCCCTGCCGTCTCTGACGTCGTCCTGCTCTGAAGGCGGCGGGGCAAAGACGCGCCATCCATTGCCCGCCTCGACGGGCACGAGCCCAAGCGAGCCTCGAAAGAAGGCTAGCGCCTCTTCATCGCTTGCGCCGATGACTACCGAGCGCGATCGCGCCACTGCGTCCCACTTTCTGAACAGATTCGGTGAGCAGCAGGATTCTTCCCGACTCGGAAGATATGCACGCTATGAACCAGCGATATCATCCATCGGCAGCCTGCTAGAAGCGTCTAGGAATCTCCCTCGCTCCATGGGCGGGCAACGGAAGAAGCCTGAAAGAGCGCCCCTATTACCGCCGAGCGCGTTCGACCAGATGCATCTCCATCGCCTTGATCACAGCTTCGGCGCGGTTCCTGACGCCCAGCTTGCGATAGACGGAGGAGAGATGGTTCTGGACGGTCTTCTTGGAGAGGAACAGTGCGGCGGCGATCTGCTCTGGCGAGCGAGAGGTCGCCAGCAAGCGCAGGATCTCCAGCTCCCGGTCGGAGAGGCCGAAGCTCTGCTGCGCATAGGAGCCGGGCCGGTAGTCCAGGGTGCGGATGCCCTCGCCCAGCCCGCCGGCGACGCTGCTGCTGAGCACGGTGCCGCCGTGCATGATCACGTCGATGGCGGCAAACAGTTGCTCCGATGAGGTGTCCTTGGCGATGTAGCCGCGGGCGCCGGCGCCGATGGAGCTGAACAGAGCGTCCAGGTCGCCGCGCACAGTGAGCATGACGACCTTCAGGTCGCCGCCGGCGTCGGCAAGCCGACGCGCCGCCTCCAGTCCGTCCACCTCGCCCGGCATGCCGATGTCCAGGAGAATGATGTCGGCCTTCGTGTCGGCCGCGCGGGCCAGAGCGTCCGGCCCATTGCCCGCCTCGGCCACGACCTCGTAGTCCTCCGTCTCCAGCAGCTGTCGCATGCCGCGGCGGAACAGCTCGTGGTCGTCTGCAAGGATGATGCGTCCTTTGCTCATACCCGTTCTCTCCGGCGCCCGCGTTGGCGCGACCCACCTCGGTCTCAGGCTTGCGACCGGCGAGGATCGCGCGGACATGCCGCGCGTCGCCTGCCGCCTTGCCGCCGCACTCCCAAAGGAACATACCCATTCTGCCCGCTCATGCGGACATGTCGGCTATTCGCAGGTGGACGGGCTGCGGGGACCCGAGGCGGGGTGAGACCGAGCGGCGTCGGTCAGGCCGCGGCCAGCGAAGCCCCACCACGGCGACAGGAGGGAGTCATTCCGGCAGCTCGCTGACGAGCTCGGTGACACCAGTGGCAGGGAAGATGCGCTCGACCTCGTCTGGGTCGAACACGCCGGCGCCAGAACGCTGCGTGTTGGCGGCGGCGCAGGCGAGTCCCCACCGCAGGCAGTCGGTGACATCCACACGTTGGTAGCGATAGGCGATGAAGCCTGCCAGGAAGGCGTCCCCCGAGCCGACGGTACTGACGGCGTTCGGCTGGTGCGGCACGGTTGTCTTGTAGATGTGGTAGACACGGCCGCGCCGCACACGCGCGTAGCAGCCTTCCCGCGACTTGATGATGGCGTTCTGTGGCCCGAGATCGCAGATGAGCCGCGTGGCATCCACTATGTCTTCTTCGCTGTTGAACTCGTGGCCGACCAGGTCTTCGGCTTCTCTGATGTTTGGCGTGACAAGATACGGCTTGCCGCGCACGCCCAGGCGCAGTGGCTCTCCGTACGTGTCAAGCACTGCGAAGCAGCGACGCTTTGCGAGCATGCGGCAGACCTGCGTGTAGAAATCCTCTGGCACACGCCGCGGCAACGAGCCGGCCAAGACTACGTAATGGGCGCCTTTGGCGAGGTGGTCTATCTCGTCCAACAGCGCCTGCAACTCTGCGTCCGAGACAACCGGTCCGTATTCGATGATCTCGGTCTGGCTCATGTTCGTGGGGTCTATGACAGCCGTGGACGTACGCGATTCATCGCCGATGCGGATGAAGTCGTTGAGTATGCCCTCGCGGTTGAGCCCCTCGACGATCTGCTGGCCCGCGCGCCCGCCGACTAGCCCGGTGACTATGACAGGCTGTCCGAGCGCCTTGACGGCGCGCGCCACGTTGACGCCCTTGCCGCCCGGGAGGGTGAGGCTCTCGCTGGCACGGTGCCGGAAGCCCGTCTGGAAATTGGGGACAGTGAGCGTCTTGTCTACAGCTGCGTTGGCGGTGACGGTGATGATCATGTGAACGACCCGGTTCGGAAGGGCGCCGACCCCCAGCGGCGCAAGCGGGCGGATTATAGCACCTGCGTACGACGCAGCGGGGACCATGGGGGTAGTGCCTGAGCGGCCGGGCCCGCTCCTCTCCTTGACACTCGCATATGCCGGGGTTACCGTTCGATGTTGGCTTCGATCCTCGTTAGGTGAGGCTCCAGCATACAAAGAGGCCGTTGCCCGGAAACGTCCAGAGACGCCAACGGGTAGGACAGGCATTACCGGTACAAGGTTCTGCCCGAAACGGCTGAGGGTGCCGACCTCCCTCTACGGTATGCCGTGCTAAAGCTGTGGACGAGTGAGGACTCCGCCTCCTCCACCTGCGCACGCATGGAGCCCCTCCTGATGGGAGAGGCCTCGTTTCAGGCGGACGCACGCGAGGAGGTGACCCGGTGTTCTTCTTGAGCAAGCTGCTCGGCCAGACTGTGCGCGATGCGCAGAACCGCACCGTGGGTACCTTGGGCGACCTCGTGGTGGTGGCGGAGGGAGTCTATCCCCGGGTCACCGCTCTGCTGATCAAGCGCCGCACGCAGCGCCTGGTCGCTGCATGGACCATCGTCGCCAGCCTGGAAGAGTCCGGCACGCTGCTGAGGGTGGCCGCACCGGGGCTGTCTGACAGGCCGCTCGCCGCGGACGAGATGCTGTTGAGCGCTGCCTTTCTGGACAAGCAGCTGGTGGACCGCGACGGCCACAAGATGATCCGCGTCAACGACATCCAGCTGGCGCGCACTGGGGCCGACCTGCACGTGGTCGCGGTCGACGTCAGCAGCAACGCCATCATGCGGCGCGTCGGGCTTGCCAAGGTCGGCGACCGCCTGGCTAAGAAGAGCAAGCCACACCTCATAGACTGGCGCACCATCGACGTCTCGGAGAGCGACGCCGCGGCTGTGCGCCTCAGCGTACGGCGCGGCGATCTCAGCCTGTTGCACCCGGCCGACATCGCCGACATTGCCCACGAGCTCAGCCCAGAGGAGCGGGCCGCGGTCCTGGATGCGCTGGAAGACGAGGTGGCGGCCGACGCCGTGGAAGAGATGCATCCGTCGTTCCAGGCGGCCCTGATCGGCGACCTGCCAGACTCCAAAGCCGCCGAGCTGCTGAGCAACATGAGCCCAGACGACGCGGCCGACCTGCTGGCCGACCTCCCGGAGGAGCGCCGCCCCACGCTGCTGGCGCTCATGGAAAAGGACGACCGTGAGGACATCGTCGAGTTGCTCACCTACCCGGAGCGCTCGGCCGGCGGCATCATGACCACCGACTTCGTCCACGTGGCGCCAGACATCACGGCGGCACAGGCCATCGAGCGCCTGCGCGAGCAGGAGCCGGAGGCGGAGACGGTCTACTACATCTACGTCATAGACAGGGGTGAGCACCTGCTCGGCGTCGTGTCGCTGCGCGACGTCCTGGTTGCGCCGCCGCAGAAGCGGGTGCGCGACTTCATGACGGCCGACCCTGTAGCGGTGCGCACCGGCGCCGGCCAGGAAGAGGTCACCCACCTCATCGCCAAATACAACCTGCTCGCCCTGCCGGTCGTCGACGACCAGAACGTGCTGCACGGCATCGTCACCGTCGACGACGCCATCGATCTCGTTCTTCCATTAGCCTGGAAGAAGCGGCTCCCGCGCATCTTCCACTGAGGTAACGGAAGATGCTCCGCCGCTTCGCACAAAGAGGCGTCGGAGGAGCCTTCCGGCGGCTCGGGCGCACCCGCTTGTTCATCTTCCTGGCCGTCATGGGGCCGGGCCTGATCACCGCCGCCTCGGACAACGACGCCGGCGGCGTCACCACGTGGTCAGTCGCCGGCTCAAAGTACGGCTACAGCCTGCTCTGGGTGCTGCTGCTGATCACGCCGATCCTGGCCGTCACCCAGGAGATGGGTGCGCGGATGGGCGCCGTCACCGGGAAGGGCCTGGCGGCGCTCATCCGCGAACGCTTCAGCATGAAGCTCACCGCGTTCGCCATGCTCGCCATGCTGATTGCCAACTTCGGCACCTCGGTGGCCGAGTTTAGCGGCGTGACGGCGGCCTTCGGCCTGGCCGGCGTGCCCGCGTGGGCCGCCATGCCACCGGTCGCCTTTGGCGTCTGGCTGCTGGTGGCCCGGGGCAACTTCCGGCGCGTCCAGAGCGTTTTCCTCTTCCTCACCGCCGTGTATCTGCTGTACGTGGTCTCTGGTTTCCTCGCCCACCCCGACTGGAAGTCGGCGGGCATCCACACCGTGGTCCCGAGCGCCCAGCTGAACACCGCCTGGCTCATTACCGTCATCGCCGCCATCGGCACCACGATCACACCTTGGGGCCAGTTCTTCATCCAGGCGTACGTGGTCGACAAACACATCTCGGTCAAGAAGTACGCGTACACCAGACTCGAGGTCTTCATCGGGGCAGTCTTCACCGACGCGATCGACCTCTTCATCGTAGTCGCCTGCGCCGCCACCCTGTTCACACACGGCATCGCAGTCAATACCGCACAAGACGCTGCCCGTGCCCTGGGTCCGCTGGCCGGCAAGCTCGCGAGCTTGCTGTTCGGCATCGGGCTGCTCAACGTGAGCATCCTGGGGGCGTGCATCCTGCCGCTGGCCACGGCATATGCGTTCTGTGAGGCCTTCGGCCTGGAGGCGAGCCTGGACGACTCGTTCTCCGAGGCGCCGGCGTTCCACGGGCTGCTGGGGTTCTTCATCCTTGCGCCGGCCGTGGTAGCCATCATCCCGCACCTGCCCCTGGTGAAGGTGATACTGCTGTCGCAGGACGTCAATGGGATCCTGTTGCCGATCATCCTCATCTTCGTCCTGGTGATCATCAACGACCGCCGCATCATGGGCGACTACGTGAACAACCGCACCTACAACTGGGTCGCGTGGGGGTTCTCGGTCGTCCTCATCGCGCTGAGCGTGTTCCTGGTGATAAGCGCGCTGCCGTTGCCCTGGTTCAAGTAGCGGCAGCGCAGGAGTCACGGACGTGGAGGCGCCGCGGCGTAGCTGTGAGGCGCCTCCCCCGTCTCCATCAGCGAGGCGAACAGTGTGTGGAGACGCGGGGGCGTAGCCGATGCGGCCCCCCATCCCGAAGCCTTGCCAGCCACAGGATGAAGCACGGTCACCCTAACTTCCGTCTTCGTGCGTCGACGACGCCGGCTCGACGTGCACCAAGACGTCCACGTTTGGGAGACAGCGGCGGATGTCGGTCTCGATGTGCTCTGCCACGTCGTGCGCCTCGCGCACGCTCATGCGCTCGTCGACTTCGATATGAAGGTCGATGTGGCGCCGGCTGCCCGCCCGACGTGCCCGCAGCCGGTGATATCCCACGATCAGATCGCCACGATGCTCCTTCACGCAGGCGCGAATCATCTCCAACTCCGACTCGGGCAGAGCCTCGTCGAGCAGCACGCGGCCCGAGAAGACGATCAGGCGGTACGCGGTGTAGAGAATGAGCAGGGCCACGAGCATGGCCACCACCGGGTCGACCCACATCAGCCCAGTGAACTTGACGATGAGCAGACCGACGACGACCCCGGCGGATGTCCACACATCCGTGCGATGATGCGCCGCATCGGCCTCCAGGGCGGCCGACTCGGTGCGGCGGGCCACCGGATAGAGCAGGCCCTCGGCCACCAGGATGTTGACCACGGTGGACACGCCCATGACTCCGATGGCCAGCCATAGGTGATCGATATGCACGCCATGGATGAGCTTCTGGGCGCCCTCAAAGATGATTAGCACGGCGGCGGCGAAGATGAGCAGAGCCTCGACGATGCCGCTGACGTTCTCGACTTTCTCGTGGCCGTACTGATGCCGCGGGTCGGCGGGACGTGCCGCGGCGCGCACGCTGACGAACGCGATGAAGGCGGCGATGAGATCCGAGGCCGAGTGCGCGGCCTCGGAGACGATGCTGATGGAGCCCGAGAGCAGGCCGACGATCAGCTTGAAGACGAGAAGGAGCGCGTTGGCGGCGATGGAGACGGCGGCCGCGCGCGTCTTTGACTTAAGGGCAGCCGCGCCCTCGGCCGGCGTGCGCCGACTGCTTCCGCTGATCACGGGTCCGTCCATACGTCCTTCAGTGAGGCAACAGTTCCAGCAGAGCCTTGCCAGCCAGTGCCCGGTGACTGGCCTGGTCCTTCATTTCCTGGGGCAGCTGAGCCACCGTCAGTTCTGACCCAACGGGCAGGAAGACCGGGTCGTAGCCGAAACCGCCGTCGCCGCGCGGCTCCGTCGTGATAGCGCCCCACCACTCGCCCGTCGCGACATACTCTCTCGGCGACGGCGAAAAACCGCCAGTC
>Ga0182021_10002356_pt1 | contig 21978 bp, 22 predicted proteins | sample 612E3MmetaG_FD_120493 | JGI IMG/M metagenome (GOLD analysis project Ga0182021, IMG submission 120493) | Permafrost microbial communities from Stordalen Mire, Sweden - 612E3M metaG (Illumina Assembly) | ecosystem: Environmental > Terrestrial > Soil > Wetlands > Permafrost | place: Sweden... | reverse complement strand
TTCAGGGAAGACCTGGAACATATTTTCGGAAAGCGTCCTTTTGAATCGGAAGAGGAGAGAAACCTGCCATGGAGGGATCCCAAGGCATTGGCTGACAACTCTCCTGCCCGGGAAACAAACCCGGATACCACAGCCGTTGCTTCAAATCAATCACCTGATGGTCAGACTATAGGCGATAAGCCGGCACCCGGAGAGGAAAGTCATGATAAACCTGCCCGGGATCCTGATAAACTTTAACTGGAAACATGGAAGAATCCACATCCCGCGAAAAAGTTCTGAAGAAGGTTAGAGATGCCCTGATTGAAAAAACAGAACCTCCCTATCCTATCATTGACCAGGAATCACCGGTTTTCAGGGATATAACAGAACCGCTGGATGTTAATTTTGCACAGGAACTGGTTAAGGTCTCCGGGAAATTTGTTTATTGCGACAGCGAAGACGAGTTTCCCGCCCTGCTACAACAGTTCATTCTTGAAAAAGACTGGGCTGTTCTTTTTTGTCTTGACCCAGTGATACAGAGACTTCTAAAAGAAGCCGGAATTCCTTTCGTGTCGCAGCAGGAAGAATTTCTTGAAGCCAGAATAGGTATCACACGCTGTGAGTATCTTATTGCAAGGCTCGGAAGTGTAATGGTCTCCTCACACCAAAATCCGGGCAGGAGGCTCATTGTATATCCCGAGGTTCACATTGTGATGTCCTATACCTCACAGCTTGTTCCTGACCTGAAACATGCCCTGCAAAATATCCGTAAAAAATATAACCATCAGTATCCGTCGATGGTTTCATTGATCACGGGTCCGAGCCGTACCGCTGATATTGAAAAGACTCTCGTGCTGGGAGCCCACGGCCCGAGGGAACTTTATGTATTCCTTATCGACGACAGCCATGCTCCATCCTGATGGCAATGATTCACGGTGGGAGGTCGTTTACACCACCAAGCAGCTTTATCAGGCAGAGATCTTCAGAGGCCTGCTCGAAGAAGAAGGGATACATTCGGTCATTGTAAATAAACAGGATTCATCATACATTGCATTCGGCGACATTGAACTTGTTGTCAGCCTTGAGGATACTCTTAATGCGAAACAAATCATAGAAAGGGCGTCCCATGAATAATTTCCGGGCCCGGACGATTACCGGGTTTTCAATGGTCTTCCTGCTGTTGTTTTCGCTCTGGTATAATCATTGGTTTCTGGAAGGGATTTTTCTTGTTGTTGTGATCCTGGGTTTATGGGAGTTTTATACTATTTTCACCTCCGGCAATCTGAAACCCCAGAAAATTTACGGAACTGTTTGTGGAATTGTACTCTTCCTGTGTATCGTTTTATGCCATTGGCTTGGTGTTCATTTGTCCAATCAAGGCTGGTTCTTCTTACCGGCGTTGTTCAGTATACTTATATTTTTCCTTTCTTTCATTACAGAGATATTCAGGAAGCAGGCAAATCCCATCCTCAACATTGCAGTTACCATCCTCGGAATATTCTATATCGCCCTTCCTCTTGGGCTGCTTGATATTTTAAATTCTCACAGCACTGTTCATTTCATCGGTTTTCCTGCCTATTTGCTTGGATTCTTTATTATTACATGGTTTCATGATACCGGGGCTTACCTATACGGGAAACGGTTCGGAAAACACAAACTATTTGAGCGGATTTCACCAAAGAAAACATGGGAAGGATCAATTGCAGGGGCTTTGGTTGCGATCCTGACCTCCGCCGGGTTCAGTTCCCTCGTCCCTGGTATTGCATGGTTTGATTGGATTGTTCTTGCGGGATTGATTATAATTTTCGGGACATTCGGTGATCTTGCCGAGTCCATGTTCAAAAGAAGTTTGAACATCAAGGATTCAGGGCATATCCTGCCCGGGCATGGAGGGATTTTGGATCGATTTGATACCGTGTTTATTTCAGCGCCTTTTGTATTTTTGTACTTCATTTTAAGAAACACTATTTAATTCCGGATGACAATACACCGTGAAGGATATAAGACGATCACTATCGTATTCCTGTTTGTCACAGCTGTACTCCTTGCTTTTAATCACATTTTCCCGGTTCAAACGTGGTTCCATTATTGTCTTTATGTTCTGGGATTATGGTTCTTCCTGATGATCGTTCGTTTTTTCCGTTCACCTGACAGGGATACCAACAAAGGAGATCATGTCATTCTTTGTCCGGCCGACGGTAAAGTCGTTGTTATTGAAAGAACTACAGAACCTGAGTACTTCAAGGATGAGCGTATTCAGGTTTCCATCTTCATGTCGGCTACCAATGTGCATGTAAATTGGTTCCCTGTTGACGGGGAGATACACTATTATTATTATCATCCCGGCAAGCATATGGTTGCGTTCAATCCAAAAGCATCCCTCGAAAACGAAAGAGCGACGACAGTTATTGAAACCCCCGAGAAGCAAAAAGTTCTGATACGTCAGATTGCCGGGGCAGTTGCAAGGCGTATCAAATGTTATCCACGGGTCGGTGAGCCGGTGAACCAGGGAGAGGAGCTGGGGTTTATCAAATTCGGGTCCAGGGTGGATCTTCTGTTACCTATCAATACAAAGCTGGAAGTGAAACTCGGGCAGAAGGTCACCGGGAAACAAACGGTCATCGGAAGATTCGAATAGGTCTTATCCGTTTAAAGCCCTGTCAAGAAAGGCATTCAGTGGCTGCATCAATCCGAAAACCTTAATCACATACATCGCAAAGTCCTTTTCAGAAAACTGTTTATCAGCAAGCATATGCGACACCGTATAATGACGGTATTTAAGAAGGTCGATATCGGGGAAATCTTTCGGAAAATCCTTTGGCGGAAGTTTTTGTTTATCCCAATCTGACAATCCATTAAAGAATCTTTTAGCGGACTTGTTTTCAAGTATTGCCTTGAATTCACCGGCGTTATAATAAATTTCCTGGCGGATTTTTTTCAGCTGATCAGGATCAGGCATATAAACTCCGCCTGCGAGCATGGATTCACCCGGCTGGATATGAAGGTAATAACCCGGCCCTGAGCTTTTCCTGCCGCCTTTCGAAATCCATGCCCCCATGTTAAGTTTATATGGTGATTTATCTTTGGAAAATCGTACATCCCTGAAGATGCGGAACAAACAGTCTTTTCCATTGACATACTTGACGGATGGGTCAAAACCGGCAATCCCCGGGATTAATGCATCAACAAATCCTTCCATTTCAGATTTGGCTTCTTCATACATTTTTTTATTCTTCTGAAACCATTCCCTGTTATTGTTTTCCTTTAACTGACCCAGGAAATCAAGAATTATTCTGTTCATGACATCGGTTTTTAGACCTTGCGAATTCTCCTCCGCTCAGGGAGGATTAAAGGCAGTTAATTAATTTTATTTATTCTTTCACCAGTTTTTTAATCGTATTCCAGTTACGGGTTGTGGCATCGACACCCAGTAATTCTTCTATAAAGTTGTTCGGGAATCCATACTTTCCATTGACCTCGTGACTGACAATATACGCGAGATCATTGTCCAGCCTGATGACTTCCAGGTCTTTATTAGCCGAATAGAACGGAAGCCGGCTCTTCTTTGCTGCGGGTGAAGCCAGCAGGCTAAGATAATACTTTCTCCGGTCTGTACCTTCTTTTTCAACAAACGGGCCCGATTGAACGATTGCCCTCATTTCTTCCAAAGACCTGACAAAAACCCTCACTTCATAACCAAGAATATTTCTGATAAGGTTCTCCAGTTCCTTGGTAAGTTCCGCGATCTGATCTGTCATGGCATCAAAAATCACGTTACCGCTTTGGATGAGGGTACGTACATTCAGGAAGCCTGCAGATTTAAACATTTGATTCAGTTCCTCCATCCTGATGACTTTCCGGCCACCTACATTGATCCCCCTTAGAAAAGCCACATACCTGGTGGAAACCTTAGTATAATATCTGACCAACGGGCGGTTTCCGGAAGTCCGGTCGGCTATCAGGAAACCGGCTTGCTCGAATGTTTTAAAAAGACCGGACCATACGAACGGATCAGGCAGATCCTTCGCCGTGATCACCGGGTAAGCCTCGATGATTTCAATATTATTTTTCCGGGCATAATCTGTAATTCCTTTAAGGACCAAAACTGAAAGACCTTGTCTCCTGAATCTCTTATCAATAAAAAGACAAGGGATTGACCATACGGCTTTATTGTCAATCCGTTTATGTATCCTTGAATTTTCCAGCCTCAGGAAAACCTCCCTGGGTGCAAACGCACACCATGAAACAGCCCGGCCATTCAGGATGCCGAGTATACCGGTCGGTTGGTTCTTCCAGACCAGTTGTTTCATGAGGTGTTTATTCCCGTCGTTACATTTACCTGCTTCGAATTCAGGCTTCTTCAGGCGGTAAGCCATACACCAGCAATTTCCGCAAGCACCCTTTTCACCGAAAAGGGCAACGAATTTATCCCAGTTTTCCCTGGATAATGCTTCAAAGGTTAACCGGCCGGAAATTTCCGGCTTACCTGGTTTGACAGGATTAAAGCCGGACTCCATAATAAAGATGGTTTAGGATCATACCGTCAATTTCAGCAACTTCAGGAAGGAAGGCCCATTTTTCGAAATTGTTTTTCTCGAGGAGGTTAATGCTGGGCAGGTTTCTGTCAAAAACAATTGCAAAGATTATCCTGAATCCTGATTCTTTTGCAAAGGTCAGCATATGGTCAAGCAGTTTTTGTCCGATGCCGCTTCGTTGATAATCTTCATGGATATATGCACTGATTTCCCCGCTACGGTTAAAAGCTTCCCTGCCTCTCCGGTAAGGGCTCAGGCTGATCCACCCTTTGATTTTATTTTGATCTTCCGCAAGAAATACCGGAAATCTCCTTTCAGCATGGATGGAGAACCAATCCTGCATGTCCTCAACCGACTGTGCGTTGAAATGACCTACCGAATGCCTGGTTTTGATACCATGGTTAAGTATCTCGACTATTGCCGGAAGGTCCTTGAGAGTAGCACGGCGTATCAGGGTATCCACGAAAACAGGGATTTTGATCCGTAAAGATACTTAAAGTATCATATTACTTTTCTGAGTTTCCCGGATTAAGTGTAAAACGGATCCATGAAATTAATTTTACCGGTTATTTGTTTTTTTTGCCTTCTCCATTTTCAGGGTAAATGTGATGGTGAGTTTAAAGTTCTCGGGGCAAGGGCATCAGGAATGGGGGGAGTATCTGTAACAGCATACGATCAGTGGTCGGCGGGGAACAATCAGGCCGGAAACGCCTGGATTCCCGGGATATCCTGTGGATTATTTTATGAAAACAGGTTCATGGTCAAGGAATTATCTTACCAGGCATTTGCTGTTACAATGAATGGGAAACCGGGGGCATTCTCGGCAGTCTGTGTTCACTTCGGGACCAGTCTCTACAATGAGACCAAAGCAGGATGTGCTTATTCACGTAAATTCGGGAAACATTTTTCAACAGGGGTCCAGGTTGATTATTACCGGATACAGATTGCCGATGGCTATGGCAGTAAGAACCTTTTTAATTGTGAACTGGGACTGATGTTCATGCCTGACAGGCATTGGGTTGTGGGATTTCATTGCCTGAATCCCGTGCCGGTAAGAATTCTTTCAGATATGGATGAATCACTCTCCACGCTGATCCTTCTGGGGCTTTCATATTGCTATTCTGATGCACTGATTTTATCTGCTGAAGTTGAAAAAGACATCCTCAATAAACCTCTGGTCAGGATTGGAGCCGAGTATCGCTTTGCCAGGATCTTATCGGCAAGGATTGGTGTTAACACAGTTCCCTTTCAATTCAGCATTGGAGCCGGTATCCTGGCAGGTCGTTTTTCGATTGATCTGGCATCGGAATACCATCAATATTTGGGATTCAGCCCATCTGTCTCCTTGCAATATCAGATCCGAAATGAAAAAAAAATTCACGCTCACTGAGACCAGCCGGAAGATCCTGCTCAGGATGGGCTTATTTTATCTGCTGTCTTCAGTTCTTCTTAACCAATCCTTTCCGCAGACCGACCCGTTTTACTGGATACCGGATAACACCGAGGGGATAGCCGAAAGGACAGAATCTGAAAATGAATACAGGGTGATGGTTGAAGATCTCGAAGAACTGAGATTACATCCGGTTAACCTGAACTCTGCTACCGAAGAGGAACTGAATCGTATTCCTGTACTCAATGCCATGCAAAGGAAGAACCTTGCTGGATATCTGCATGATTACGGTGAAGTTTTTTCTCTTTATGAATTAGAGGCAGTTCCTGGCTTTGATTCATCCCTGATCAGGAAGCTTAACATGTATATTGAGTTACTTCCTGCAGATAACAGGATCCCGTTAACCCTGCCAAATCTGTACAAATATGGCCGGCATGAACTTATCATCCAGGGAAAACAAAGTTTTCCGAGGGCAAGAGGGTATCTGATCGGAGATACTCTTTCTGATGCCACCGGGATGAATTATTATCCGGGGAGTCCGCTGGCAATCCAGTTCAGGTATTCTTTTTCTTTCGCCGAGCGGCTGATGATCGGGATTTCGGGTGACAAAGATGCCGGGGAACAATTCTTTAAAGGAGCACAGAAGAATGGAATGGATTATTATTCAGGATATTTATGCATGGGCTTTCGGAAGTTTCTGAAACGGGTGATTATTGGAAATTTTCAGGCCGGGTCAGGTCTTGGTCTCACTTTTAGTTCCGGGGCTGCGATGGGGGTGTATCCCTCTTTTATTACAGAATTTCACCAGGCTAATGGATTCAGACCTTCCCAATCTGTGGTTGAATCATCGAATTTGCGTGGGATTGCAGCAAATATGGAAGCAGGCAGGTTTACTTTGCAGGGTTTCTGTTCATACCGGAAGAGGGATGCAAACATTTTAACGGAAGACACAGCATCAGGCAAGGCGCTTATGTTCAGCTCATTTATTGAAACGGGGTATCACAGGACCTTTTCAGAACTTACAAAGAAAGCGAGGGTACCTGAGATATTAAGCGGGGGAAACCTGAATTTCAGGGGGAATTTCTTCAGTATCGGGGCAAGCGCCTACTCAGTTTCATATGGTGCATCGTTCGAGCCTAAACCCGGCCTTTATAATAAGTTCTCCTTCACCGGCAAATACAACTTTGTCGCAGGCACTGATTTTCAGGTATTCTACCATTTCATCCGGCTTGCCGGGGAAATAAGCCGCAGCAGAAATGGGGCAATCGCCTGGATCACATGCCTGACTCTCACCCCTGATCCCCGTTTTAATATGCTCTTCCTCTACCGGAATTACCCTGTTGAATATCAGAATTTCTTTTCAGGTTCGTTCCGACAGGGTTCAAAATGTCAAAACGAGAAAGGCTGGTTCCTTAGTATGTCAACAACACTCCCCGGACACTTCACCCTTAGCGGCTATGCCGATTATTACAGGTTTCCCTGGGCCACGTTTCGAATGAACAATCCTGTGACCGGTTATGAGTCAGGTCTGCAGGTCATATACCAGGTCGGGAAGACCATGACATTAACGGCCAGATATATCCGTTCAAGTAAGGAAGTTGATGTTTCGGGCACCTGCGATTTCGTTCAAAAGACCGGTACTTCTGATCAGGACGATTTTCGTTTCCAGGTAAATCTTCTGGCCGGGGAATTTATAACACTTCAAAGCCGGGTTGAGATCAAAAAGTGTCTGACTGCCGGGGCAGGTACCCAGACGGGTTTCCTGGTTTTCCAGGACTTGTCATGGAAACCTGCACGATTTCCTATAAGTCTGTCGATGAGATATGCAGTATTTGATTGCCCCTGTTATGACTCCAGAATCTCAGCCTATGAACCTGATGTGAAATATGGTTATTCTCTGCCATCTTACTATGGCAGCGGTATATCCGCCTGCAATATTATACGTTACGCAGCAGGAAGGCATCTTGTGGTCAGTTGTAAAGCAGCCATTAACAAGTATACAGGAAAAAGCATTATCGGCAGCGGACTTGATCAGATCAATGCCGATTGGAAATTGGATATAACAGGGCAATTGGAGATCAGGATATAAACAATCCGGCCTTGCCGGATGGCAAGGCCGGATTGCCAGCAATAAAATAAACGGGGTTTCAGCTTATTTTTTTGGGGGCGCCGGCTGGTGCTGATCCTTTATCTTCTGGATTCCTTCCATCCCGTGAATTCCCATCCCACGGGAAATCTTCGAAATATTAGACAAATCGATGGTTCCGCAAAGGCTGAGGACGACGAGTTCTTTCTTGCCCTTCATCAGCATGACCATCTCGCTGATTTTGCCGTCCGCATCCGCTTTGGTCATGAATTTGTAATTATCGCGGCCTTCGGTTACAGCCATCAGCTCTTTATAAGAACCGGCAGGAAATAATCCTGCCCATTCATTATATATAGAGACAGCCTTACTGTAATCAGTAGTGTCTATCGAATATGTAATAACCTTGAGGCCGGTAAGTTTATCCATTATATTTTTCAGCTCCTGGGCTGCAGTATCCTTTGTGTTTCCCATCATACCGGAAAACTGGCTGAACATATCCCTTGTAATATTAACTGTAGTGAACTGATCCTGGCCTGCATATTTTGCAAATACTTTGTCCAGGGCACTTTGTGCTTCCAGGAAAAAGGGAAATACCAGGAATGCACCGATCATTAAAGTCACAATTCTTGTTTTCATTTTACTATTGTTTTGTGGACAGATTCATCATCGCATCCGGGTTCATAAACTGATTTGTATAATTAAAAAATTTATCGACTAACTGAATTTGTTCTACAGCTTTATCCAGGGTATTGAGACGCCGGGCCGCATCGATTCCCGTATTCAGACCTACCGAGACCATCAATAAGGCCTGGCGGGTCTGGATATAAGCGATATCAGGACTGCTGCTTTTTAAAAAGGCTGAAGGTTTATGTTTGAATTCATTTTTTATCACAAAGACCAGGCTGATCAGCAGGAACAATCCTGCAGCAATACCGCTCAGATAGTATAACTTCCTTTTACCCGGATGAGCATGGGCCCTGTAGGCCTCAGCCTTGTATTGGCCGATCCTGCGCATAAGGCTTTCTTCCTGCTTCTTTTCTTCAAGCGACAGACCGGCCTCACTGGCAAAAAAAAGAAACATAGCCCGGTGTGATTTAAGATGTCCGGGAACATCTTCCTTTATAAAGAAATCCTTTAAACGGTTTTCATCCTGGAGGGATGTTTCCCCTTCATAGTATTTATTTAAAAGATCCTCAATTTCTTTGATATTCATACATTTTAGTATTGATCAAAAATTCACGGATTTGCTTTCTTGCTCTTGAAAGTGAAACTCTTACAGCATTTTCCTGCATATCCAGGATCTCAGCTATTTCATCATATTCATACCCTTCAATGTCTCTCAGGTGGACAATCAAACGGGACGATGGGGACAGTTCCTTCATTGCTTCCCTGACCCCGAAGATCAAATCGGAATGATCAGGTTTTACTTCCTCTGCCACCTTTTCAATGAACTGCCGCTGATTGTCCAGGCTTTCTACCGGGAACTTTCTGGCCTTGATTTTATCAAGACAAAGGTTTTTCGTTGTTACCATCGCCAGGGCTTCCACACTTCTGTACCGGTCAAGTTCTTCTTTTTTCTTCCATAACCTGATGAACACTTCCTGGACAATATCCTCTGCCTCTTCATTTTGTTCCAGCATTCGTTTGGCAAACCGGAATATTTTATCCTTTAATGGATATACTTTAGCGTTGAATTCCTGAAGATTCATCTGAAGATAAAGACGAAAGTTGGTTAAATTTATTACATTAATCTGTAACAAATACACGAATTGTCTTCCCGGAAACTTGCCGGCAGAAAAAATTATTTACTTTTGTATCTGTCGGCCGGGACTGATTTAGTATTTACCTAACAACCAAAGATTATGTTCAAAGGACATCCGAAAGGGCTTTTTGTTGCCTTCTTTGCAAACATGGGTGAGCGATTCGGTTATTACACCATGCTTGCGATCTTTTTATTATATCTTCAATCGAAATTTGGGTGGTCGACCAGCGAGGCAGGCCGTATTTATGGGATTTTCCTGTTCGGGGTATATTTTCTTCCGCTTCTGGGAGGGTATATTTCGGACAACATCCTGGGGTATGGAAAAACAATAGTCATTGGTATCATTGTCATGTTCATAGGATACGGGTTGCTGGCCGTGCCGGGTAACGGAGTGTTTTTCATGTATGTTGCGCTTGGTGTCATAGCTTTGGGGACAGGCTTGTTCAAAGGGAACCTGCAGGCCCTGGTAGGGAATATGTATGATGAATCCAAATACAGCCATCTCAGGGATTCAGCCTTCAACCTGTTCTACATGGGGATCAATATCGGTGCGTTTTTTGCACCCAGCGCTGCCGGCGGGATGCGCAATTGGATCCTCGGCCGTGCAGGGTTTACATATGATTCGGCTATTCCCAGCCTGGCTCATAAATATTTAAGCCACACCCTCGAAAATACTGCCCAGCTTGAACAATTCATGCATACACAGGCAGGCGGTAGGTTTACTGACATTGCCGAATTCTGCCACCAATATATAGCCAGCATAGGCCAGGCGTATAACGCAGGTTTCGGAGTGGCAGCTATAAGCATGATTGCCTCATTATTGATCTTTATCGGGTTCAGAAAATATTATAAAACTGCCGATGTAACACATAAGCAGAAGCGGGAAGCCAAAGCTGCCGACCTTGTTGAGCTGTCAAAAAGCCAGATCAAAGACCGTCTGGTTGCTCTCGGGTTGGTTTTCTTTGTCGTGATGTTCTTCTGGATGGCCTTTCAGCAAAACGGATTCACCCTCACAATTTTTGCGAGGGATTATACCGTCTCCTCAATTTCCAAGGGTACAGCGATCATTTTCAACCTTTCCACCCTGCTGCCCCTGTTGATCGCCATCATGGGATTTGTCCTGCTTCTCGGTAAGGCGAATTCAAAAAGGACAAGGATCATTGGCGCCGTGATCGCATTGGTTTCCATTATTGTAGCTTTTTATACGATCAACCTGCTCCAGCCCGAAGGGAATAAAATCTCACCCGAGATCTTCCAGCAGTTCAACCCCATTTTCATTGTGTTCCTCACCCCTGTTGTAATCGGGTACTTTGCTTACCTCAACAAGCGGGGCAAGGAGCCGTCCTCGCCCAAGAAGATCGGGATCGGTATGCTGATCACAGCGATCGGATTCCTTCTCATGATGCTTGCTTCACGCGGACTGATGAGCCCTGCGGAACTGGCTGCAAAAGGGGGCGTTTCCGACACCCTTATTTCACCCTACTGGTTGATCGGCTGTTATTTCACGCTGACAATTGCAGAACTTTTTCTCAGCCCGATCGGCATATCCTTCGTTTCCAAGGTAGCCCCTCCCCAGTATAAAGGGCTGGCGCAGGGGGGCTGGTTCGGAGCTACTGCAATAGGCAACATAATGGCTGGCTGGATAGGTCCTTTCTGGGATAAATGGCAGATCTGGCAATTCTTTCTACTGCTTGTCTGCCTCACCACATTATCCGCCATTTTTATCTTTTCAATACTGAAAAAGCTGGAACGTTCAACGACCAGCTAAGATATCTTGGATCCTGCATCACATAGCTGGGGGCCTCACAGGTATAATTCATTTACCTGGAAAATGAAAGCCATCTTCGGTGAAAGATTACAGAAACTTGCCATTGATGCCAGGTTTACCTGCCCAAACCGTGACGGCACATCCGGTACAGGCGGATGCACTTATTGCGTTAACGAGGCATTCAATCCATCGTATTGCGAAAACACTTACGGTATTACCGAGCAGATCAAACTGGGGATAGAATTCCATGCCCTCCGCTACAGGCGTGCGAGCAAGTTCCTGGCTTATTTCCAGCCATATTCCAATACTTATGCTCCTCTTGATGTTCTGCAGAAAAGGTTCACTGAGGCTCTTTCTTTTCCGGGTGTCGTCGGACTGGTGATTGGGACACGGCCGGACTGCGTCGGTGACGAGGTCCTCAAATACCTGGCATCACTGGCAAAGAATTATTTCATTCAGGTGGAATACGGGGTCGAATCCATTTATGAGGAAACGTTGGTAAGGATCAACCGCTGTCATACTTTCACTCAAAGCCTGGAAGCAATAGAACGGACAAAGGCACTGGGGATCAGTACCGGCGCACATTTTATATTCGGGCTGCCCGGTGAAACCCCGGAAATGATGAAGAAATATGCCCGCGCCATCTCTGCTATGCCTCTCGACAGTGTGAAATTTCACCAGCTCCAGATCATCAAAGGAACTGTAATGGAAAAGGAATTCAGGGAAAGACCTGCCGACTTCCATATTTTCAGCCTGCAGTCTTACCTTGATTTCATCATCGGCCTGCTTGAAGAACTGAACCCCGAAATTTCAATTGAACGCTTTGCAGGGGAAGTGCCCCCGCGTTATATTGAAGAAAGGAACTGGGGACTGCTTCGCTATGACGAAGTGCTGAGAAGGATTGAGAAAGAGCTGGAAAAGAAGGAGACGTGGCAGGGAAGGAAGTATAAAAGATTCGATATTCCCTGATGGGTCGTTCACGGCTCATCACTCGTGGCTTTTCAGTTAAACATCCCCTCAAGATAGAGTTTTGTCTTCTCCTGTTTTGGATTTTCGAAGAACTCAGCAGCCGGTCCCTGCTCAATGACTTCTCCCATGTACATGAAGATCACATGGTCGGCAATGCGCCTGGCCTGACGGAGGACATGGGTAACAACAACAATTGTATAATCTTGTTTCAGTTCCTGAAACTTTTCATCAATGATGCGGCTTGAAATGGGATCAAGGGCGGATGTGGGTTCATCCGCCAGGATAATATCCGGGTTCACCGCCAGTCCGCGCGCAAGGCACAGCCGTTGCTGCTGACCGATGGACAGCCTGGAAGCAGGCTCCTTTAGCCTGTCCCTTACTTCGTCATACAGATTTGCCTGCTTCAGATAATCCACCACCAGTTTATACATTATACGCCGGTTATGGATCCCTCTGAGTTTCAAAGCGTAGGTAATGTTGTTAAAAATGGTCATAGGCAAGGGATAAGGCCGCTGGGACAGCAGCCCCATGGATTGCCTTAAGCGGTAGATATCAGCATCCGGGTTGAGAATATTCTTTCCATTGATCAGGATTTCACCGCTGACCTTAAGTTCAGGGTACAGATCGGTCAGACGGTTCATGCATTTCAGAAGGGTTGTCTTTCCGCAACCCGAAGGCCCCAGTATCACAGTGATCCTGTTCTTCCCGATCTCGCAATTAATATTTTTCAGGATCTGTGATTTTCCTGCGAATACATCCAGGTTGTTAATTTTAATAGCGGTCTCCATCCGGCGAAGTTCAGAAATTTATTTTGGTTTTATGATACCGGCTTCCGATCCCTCTTGAAAACACGCTCACTATGAGAATGATAACAGTTAGGACAAGGGCTGAAGCATAGGCCCTTGCCTGTACTTCAGGTACCGGTGAAGAGAGCTGGAAGAAAATTGAAAGTGGAAGCGTGGCAACCGGTTCCATCAGGGAATTTGGAAGGTTGTCGGTATAGCCCGCGGTAAATAATACAGATGCTGCATCTCCGATCGCACGGCCAAATGAAAGAAGCACTGCGGTGATAATGCCTGAAACAGACTGTCTTGTAAAAATCTTAAAAGCCAGTTCCGATTTATTGCTTCCCAGGGAATATGCTGCCTCCATAAGACCGGCAGGAAAGGTCCGCAGGATCTCATCCATGGACCTGATCATGATTGGCAGGATAAACAATGTGACGGTGATCATACCTGCCAGCAATGAAGTCTGGAATCCAATCAGCACCATCAGGGTAAAGCCGAATGCCCCATATACTATTGAAGGAATCCCCCAGATCAGGTCGAGGATAAACCGTATAAGGTTCACAAGTTTGGTTTTGCCATGTAAAAAAACGTTAATATACAATGCAACCGGAAGGCCGATCAGAAATGCCATGAAAGTAGCTCCTAAGGCAAGGACCATGGACCCCGTGATGGCGTTAAGTATCCCTCCTCCCTTACCATAATAATATCCTCCACTTGGAACAGTTGTGAGAACCTCCCATGAGACAGCCCTGATTCCTTTTTCAAAAACACTGTAAATGATTACCCCAAGTATCAGCAGTATGAAAGCCGTTGATAATATCATCAGGACACGGAAGACAGTTTCTTCGATTTTTAATCTTCTTTTCATCTTAAAACTTATTATACCGTGCTATAAAAAAATGCATCAGGAGATTGAAAAACAGGGAGACCACCAGCAATAAAAGAGCGGCAAACATCAGGGCAGAATCAAATTGAGGGATGGAAAGTACCTCGCCGTAATTATTCGCTATGAGAGCAGGAAGTGTATACCCGGGGTCAAAAACGCTCGTCGGGACTTTAACCACGTTTCCAACAACCATAAGTACCGCCATTGTTTCACCAAAGGCCCTGGCCAGCCCGAAACCCAGGGCGGCGATGATCCCTGGTAAAGCTTTCCTGAGTAAAACATGTTTGACCATTTGCCATTTGGTCGAACCCAGGGAAAGTGTGGCTTCCTTCAGCTCCATGGGAATCGTCCTGAATATCTCGATCATGATATTCAAGATAAAGGGAATGATCATTATACTCAGGACAAAAGCACCTGCAAGGATGCTGTAGCCCATGGTCCTGACGCCCATCCATGGACCAAGGTAACGGGAAATAAACGGTACGATCACCAGGATACCCCAGACACCGTATACCACACTTGGGAGACCGGCAAGGATATCGATAACCGGATGCATGATCCTGAGAAAGCGCTTTTTCGCATATTGCGTCACGTTGATGGCCGTGAGAAGGCAGATTGGCGCTGAGATCATGATAGCCAGGAGGGTGACCCATATGGATCCCACAATAAAAGGATAAAATCCGAATTCACCTTTCGAGGGATGCCATGAATGCGAAAAGATCAGGTCGCCAAGCCCGAAATTTCTAAGAAGAAGAAATGATTTGAAATATAATACACTAAAGAGAAGGAAGGGGAGAAAAGCTACCAGTAACATGCTGACGAGCATCCAGCTATAGTTCACAACATGTCTTTGCTGCCTGTTTAGCAGGTACATCTTACTGTAACTTCGTCAGTTCTTTTTTTATTATATCCGGTTTAAGGATGACATATCCAGCTTCTCCAACATATTTCTGGCCATCGGTAAGTATCCATTGTAAAAAAGCTGTAACAACCTTGTTGACGGGCTTGCCTGCAGAAACAAAATACAAAGCCCTTGCAGGGGGGGATGGATACAGTCCTGTATTGATAGCATTCATCACTTCATCAAGGCTATGGTAAAAATCTTCCTCTTTATCTATCTTTCCGTTACCGTTCAGGTCGACCGGTATCACTGAAAGCCCCCGGTAAGGTTTGCGGGTTTGCATATCGAACACAAAATTCAGGTTATTAAATCCTATTCCATAGATATTCTTCCTCACAGCATCAGCTACTCCCGGATCCCCGTTGACACCGACTCCCTGAAGATCCTCCTGCTTTTTATTGTTCAGGAACTTTGCCCACATATCAGCAGCGCCGCAGGCATCAGAACGGGTGAACACTTCAAGTTCCTCCCTGGAATCAGTGCCAAGCAATTGTCCCCAGGTTTTTATTTTTTCCGATATAAAAATATCAAAAAACTTCTCTCTGGAAATGCCTGTTGTCTTCAGCCTTTCAGTAAAGGGACAGTCAGCATTCATGACCGGTAGTACCGCATCTTTTGCTACCGCAATCCACCAGGCTCCTTTGGCTTTCTCCTCAGGGCTTACTTCCTTGGAATACATACCGAGGTCAGCCATTTTTGAGAGGGCATCCGCCATACCTTTTCCCGCTCCACCTGCGGATATATTCAGAGTCACCCTGGGGTGAAGTTTATGAAATTCTTCAGCCCATTTTACAGTAAGGGGATAAAGTGCAAATGCTCCCGATATTGTGAGTTTTCCTTTTAACTGGTCATTTGAGGAAGATGAACCCCCGCCCGAATTACATGAAACCGCCCAGACTAAAAGAGCCGGAAGGAAGAAACGGGCAAACTTGTCTGAAATAAAATTTGTTTTCATTTTACTTTAACTGGAAAGATAAAAGTAAAGGAATTCCGGAAGACATCTTCACCTTTGGATTCCCTAATTAATGAAATAATTCACTATAAAAGGTGATTAATTATTTTTTCCTCCCTGATCCCTTCGGCGTCAGCCTTGTAATTTCTTACGATCCTATGCCTTAAAACAGGGATTGCGACTGCCCTTACATCTTCGATGTCGGGCGAGTATTTTCCCCTGATGACTGCATGGCATTTTGCTCCTATTATAAGGTTCTGGGAAGCCCTGGGTCCGGCACCCCAGGTCAGGTAGTTATCAGCCCACTGGTGGGAACCTGCATTTCCCGGACGTGTCTTTGAGACCAGGTCAACAGCATAATTATATACATTATCAGGGACCGGGATTTTCCGGATAAGATTCTGGTAAAAAAGGATTTCTGAGGCGGTAAGTACAACCTCCGGTTGGACGGTGTTTCCCGAAGTGGTCATTTTTACTATTCTGATTTCTTCGGCATGGGAGGGATAGTCCAGCCAGATATTGAACATAAACCGGTCGAGTTGGGCTTCGGGCAGGGGGTAAGTCCCTTCCTGTTCAATAGGGTTCTGAGTGGCAAGCACAAAGAAAGGTTCTTCGAGCCTGTATGTTTGCCCGGCCACTGTAACGGCTTTTTCCTGCATGGCTTCCAGCAGTGCCGATTGAGTTTTCGGGGGTGTGCGGTTAATCTCGTCGGCAAGTATGATATTTGCAAAAACCGGTCCTTTTATGAACCTGAAATGCCTTGATTCATCCAGTATCTCTGTACCAATGATATCTGAAGGCATTAAATCGGGTGTAAATTGTATACGGTTAAAGCTAAGGCCCAGCACATTTGAGATTGTATGAACCATAAGTGTTTTGGCGAGTCCGGGAACACCAACCAAAAGGCAATGCCCTTTGCAAAAAACCGAGATCAGGAGGCCATCAATAACTTCTTTCTGTCCTTCTATTACTTTTGAGATCTCCTCCTTCAGCCGTTCATACTTTGCGACTAATGCATCAACGGCTTCAACATCCGATTTAAATATAGTAGTATTCATTAATGTATCCATTTCCTTTTAAAGTCACAATTCCTGTACTGATCACAAATGCTGATAAATGTAGTGGCAAGTTTCGTATTGATCCATTCGTCCATTACTTTTTCACGTTTTTTCTCAAGTGCAAGATCCTGAATGCGGGCATAATCATATTCCAGATTTGCCCTGTGGGGATTTGTCCGGTCCTTAAGGTAATATATCCGGTATTCCTGCTTTCCCCTTTCGGTTTTCATCAAAACGGCTGGGCTGATCTCACCGACTTTTAATTTATCAACGACAAAGAACACTTTAGGATCCAATTGGGAAAGCTGGCTGGTTTCAAACCGGGTGGTCCCGGTGGCAGTATTGACCAGCAGCCCGCCGTTGTTCTTTGAAGGATCATCGGAATATCTCAGAACGGCTTCATCAAACTTCATTTTCCTGGTTAAGATCAGGTTTGCCACGCTGTCGAGTGAGAGTTTCGCTTTGCTCAGATTCTGAGTGGAGACCTGGGGTTGAAGCAGGATATGCCTTACATTGATATATTCACCCCTGCGTTCAATCAACTGTATGAGGTGATATCCGTCTTCAGTCTCAACAATATCCGAGATGTCCCCGGGCTGTTTAAGTTTAAACGCTGCAGCCTCAAATTCGGGTCTCATATCCCCTCTTTTAAACATTCCAAGTTCCCCTCCCTGTTTTGCCGATCCGGGGTCTTCGGAATAAAGAACGGCCAGCGTGGCAAATTCATCTCCTTTCGTTATTCTTTCCTTAAATCCGTTAAGCTTTGCGATCACCACTTGTTTCTCTTCCGGGCCGATCAGAGGTTGTTTTACAATCACTCCGATTTCAAGTTCAGCATTGATCAGGGGGATGCTATCCTTATTGATCTTTCTGTAAAAGGATTTTACCTCGGAAGGCGTTATGGTTAATTCCTTCGTGATCTTTTGCTGTTCCTGCTCGGTCAGCATTTGCTCACGTATAATTTCCTTGAGGTCATTTTTAATTTCCAGAAGGGATTTCTGATAATATTCCTCCAGTTTTTCCGGTGAACCAGCCTGGGCAATGAAATACCGCATCCTCCGGTCCATTTCACCTTCAACCTGGGCATCAGTGACTTTGATACTATCAACCTGTGACTGATGAAGTAAAAGTTTCATGTACAACATATTGTCCAGCAGCTGACACTTCACGGTTTGCGGGCTGCCTTTAATGGTCCCTTGCGCACGAAATTGAAGATACTGGGTTTCAATATCCGATTTAAGGATTATATTTCCACCCACCACTGCGACAACTCCATCGACCAGGGTATCCTGCTCCTGTTGGGCAAATGCACAGGATAATGATGAAAATATTATCAGGGTCAGCGAAATGAAGGTTCGTATGAGATACATGCAGCAGGTTCCTTAATTGTTAAAAACTTCAAAGTCGTTTTGTTTTAATGCATTCTGATAGATGTATTCATGCATTTTCCCAAGTAATTCCATCTTTCTTTTATTCAGAATAATGTCTGTGATCTTCTGTTTTACCATTTCCAGGGGAGAAACACTGTCTTTCAATTTGTAATCCTTGAACCTGACCAGGTAAGTGAAGTTCTGATCACTGACTTCGACCTGCCTGTTTTTCTTAAGGAAATCTTCCGGGTCGACTGTCCTGAAAGGGATCTCTATCATGAAATCGGAAAAATACAGCCATTTTTCCTCATCGATAAAATATCTGAACGATTGTTGTTCACAAAGATCAGCCAGCCGGTTTTTATCATCCGGCTTGTCAGAAAGAAGCAAATTCCGGGCTTGCGGAATAAATTTGGATTTCAGGGGAAGTTTGACATACTGGACCCTTATGATATTGTTGGTAACCAGGAAGGTATTTTGATTTGTATTATAATAATTTGAGATTTCCTCGTCTGTAACTATGGTATCCAGTTTTTGACGGATCAGTGCATTTTCATATTCGAATATAACCAGGGAGTTCCTGTAATTCTCAAGTTGTTTGGTAAAATCGATTTCAGTGGTTCCCAGGTTTTTTTCAGCCTGATGAAGGATGAGGCGCTGCCGTACCCAGTTATCGATATATGCCTTGACGATCATCAGGCTGTCTTTGCCCGAAGTCCCCGGCTGCACAACCCCTTTCAAATCCGATTCAAAGAGGTATTCGTTATATACACGGGCAAGTGTTCTTTCGGTTTTCTTTTTAAAGAAGCCGGAACAGGAAGTGAGTATAATAAGGGTTAGAAGCAGGAACCGTCCTGGCATGGTAAAGTAATGAAGAATTATTTGATTTTAGCATAGACTTCCTTACTCACTACCACGGGATACCTGGACCTGAGATAACGGATCCATTCTTTCTCCAGGTAGTTCTGGTAGTCAGCAGTGATTAGTCCGCGTGCTTCATTCAGTTGTTTAGGCTCAGGTTTGATAACGCGTTTGATATTTATGAAAACGATACCGTCCTTCACCTGGATATCCTTTGAAATGCCGGGGGTCCATGTAACCGTGTCAATAAAGTGATTATCTTTTCTGGAGTATTTGGCTGATTCGATCTTTAATAATTTAGCGGAATCGGAGTTAATCTCCTTCAGGATATCTTCATCTTTAAGGCCACTTTTGATAAAGTTTTTAACCTTCTGAGCTGCAGCTGGTGTTTTAACAGTGTAAATGCTGGCTTCAACGCGCTGACCCCACATATAGTTATTTTTGGTTGCCGTATAAAAGGCCTGAAGTCCGGCAGTATCCCTGACAGCTTTTGACCAGACATTCTGATCGGTAAGATCGAATAAGAGAATGCCGTCCCTGTATTCTTTCATCAGGGCTTTGAATTCCGGGTATTTTTCCTCCAGGAGGGCGTTTTCATATTTAATCAGGCTTTCATCCACAAACTCATCATACATCAGATCAACATAGGAATGGATTTCGCGTTTTTCATTTTTTTTCTGTTTGGAATTAATGTATGCGGCGAACTCTTTCTGTGAGTATGTGGAGTTTCCTATTTTAAACAAAGTCTCGTGTTTTTCAAGGGCTTTTGACGGATCCCATTTGCCGACAAACACGCTATCGGTAACGAGGGTGTATAACTCATCGCGCGTTTTCAGGTTTTGGGTAAAGCCATACTCGGATTTGATCCTGTTAAGGACTGCAGTATGGATCAGTTGTGCACGGCTATCCTTATTGACTTTTTGCTTGAGATCGGCTTTTTCTTCGTCATATGTACCTATCGGTTTACGCTCCACCAGTTTGACTATATGCCAGCCATAGCCCGGGGTAAGGACCGGTGCAGTGTAGTCGCCTACATTCTGCAGTTTGGAAACGGCTGCAATAAATTCAGGCATCAGTCTGTTAACGCTCCGCTTGGGAAGGACGCCCCCTTTTGCGGCGGAGCCTTTGTCGTCGGAGGCTTGTTTGACCAGGTCTTCAAATTTTGCACCATTTTGCAGGAGATGGTAGATGGAATCGATTCTGGCCTTTATCTTTGCCGAGTCAGCAGACGTTGCACCTTTTGGGATACCCAGGAAAAGATGCGCCACGGTGAAATCGCCCAGGGCAGGAATGTTGTCAGTCACTTTGATAAGATGAAAGCCATAATCGGTCCTCACCGGCACGGAGATTTTTCCGACACCGGTAGTATATGCAACGGTTTCAAATGGATAGACCATATCGAATACTGTGAAATAGCCCAGGTCTCCTTTATTCCCCTTCATGAACGGATGCTGGGGAGTAGCTTCCCTGTCCTTGGCGGAGGGGTCTTCGGAATATTCCATAACTACTTTTTCAAAGGTTTCGCCGGCCAGTATCTTCTCCCTTGCTTCCATAGCTTTTTTATAGGCCAGGAGTGTATCTGCAGGCAGGGCATCAGGTTTGAGCCTGAAATAAACATGACTTGCCCTGATATCCAGTTTCTCACGTTCCCAGGCTTCCTGCATCAGGCGGTTGAGAGTAGGTTCATCGATGAAGTATGGTTTTGCCAGTTGTTCCCGGTAGCCAGCAAGTTCATCTAAAAATGCCTTGACGGTATCCAGGCCAAGGGCTTCCGCCTGCATCACCTTGAGTTTAAAATTAATGAAGAGTTCAAGATATTCATCCATGGTTTTCTTATCGACGGTTTCCCCTTTGACGTTATTTTTCTGGTAGATCGATATGAATTCGCCGACAGTGACCGGTTTCCCGGCAATTGTCATAAGTGTAGCATTGTTGTCTACCTGGGCGCTGACATTAAAAAACAAAGCAATTAAAACCAGTAGTCCGGAAAATTTAATTCTCATAGTCTTCATATTTTCAATTAGTAATTAAATATCAACGTAAAAATTCAGAAAACAGTATTAACGGCTGTAATTTGGTGCTTCACTAATGATAGTTACATCATGCGGATGGCTTTCGGTGACACCTGCAGTGGTGATTTTAATAAACTTTGCTTTTTGAAGGGCTTCCATATTGGCTGAGCCTGTATAGCCCATACCGGAGCGAAGTCCGCCGACCATCTGGTAAATAACTTCCGAAAGGGATCCTTTATAGGGGACCCTGCCTACAATTCCTTCAGGAACGAGCTTTTTGATATCGTCTTCCATATCCTGGAAATACCGGTCTTTGGATCCATGCTGCATAGCTTCAATAGATCCCATACCCCTGTATGTTTTGTATTTACGTCCTTCGAAGATGATGGTTTCTCCCGGAGATTCATCGACACCGGCGAACAGTGATCCGGCCATAATGGAATGGGCTCCGGCAGCAAGTGCTTTGACGATATCACCGGTATAACGGATACCGCCGTCGGCGATTACCGGGATCCCTGTCCCTTTAAGGGCTTTTGCCACATTATACACAGCTGTAAGCTGCGGTATACCTATACCGGCAATGATCCTTGTAGTACATATTGAACCGGGGCCTATTCCGACTTTTACGGCATCAGCTCCGGCTTTCAAGAGGTCCAGGGCT
>Ga0182021_10002354_pt1 | contig 21981 bp, 27 predicted proteins | sample 612E3MmetaG_FD_120493 | JGI IMG/M metagenome (GOLD analysis project Ga0182021, IMG submission 120493) | Permafrost microbial communities from Stordalen Mire, Sweden - 612E3M metaG (Illumina Assembly) | ecosystem: Environmental > Terrestrial > Soil > Wetlands > Permafrost | place: Sweden... | reverse complement strand
GATTGCAATTATGGTTACAATAGCTTCAAGCCTTGCGTTGATTTTTAAACGAAGAGGCTGGATATAAAAGAAAAAATTATAGTTGCAAGTTTTCGTTTCTTGTTTCAGCCATCAAATATTTCTTTAGACATTTTCTGTAGTCATAGCATTTGCCTGGCTCTGAACAATTGAATAATCCCACGCAGTCATGAATTGGCTTTTCCATAACCGCAGGATTTAACATTTCCAATTCGCGTTTAACCACGGGATTGGACTTAACTGGCAAGGTGACCGTGAAGGTTGTGCCTTTTCCTTTTTCTGTTTCGATGGTGATTGTTCCTGAATGAGCATCGATAATGCGTTTGCAGATAGCTAAGCCGAAACCTACACCTTGAGTTTTGTTAGTAATTATCGGCGAGAAGATCTTAGGCAACATCTCAATGGAAATTCCTGCCCCTGTATCTTTGAATGAAATTTCTACGCTGTCTTGTGTGTTTTTGCAGTTTATTGATATTGAGCCTTCTTTTTGAATTGCTTCAATTCCGTTTCGGATTAGGTTAATGAAGACTCGGGTAATTCTGTCTGAATCAACTTTAACATAGAGCTCTTCTGGGACATTGTTTAGAATTTTAACGTTTTCTGGAATGTTAATAAAATCTAAGGCGTCGAGTACTAGCGTCCGTAACGCTTTTTCTTGCAGCTCCAGATAGATTTCTCGGGAATAATCAATGAGATCGTTGATAATTTTGTTTGACTGGCTAATGCATTTTGCAATGGTTTCCCATATTTCTCTGTATTGAGCGTCAGATATTGAAGTACCATTCTCTTTCAAGAAGTGAATCGAATTGTTGATTTCTGTTAATGGTTTACGTAGGTCATGGCCGATAATTCCAGCTAACTCGCCAATTGCTGCCAATCTCTCTGACTTAACAAGTTGCTGTTGAGTTTTTCTTAACTCTGTAGTTCTGGTTTCAATTAGTTCCTCTAAGTTCTTCGAGTATTGTTCCAGCTTGTTTTCCAGTTGCTTGCGGTCAGTAATGTCCATAACTATTCCTCTCATGCCTTTCACTTTGGTCTCGGAAATAATTGGGTTGGTTCTTACGAGCGCTGGAAAAGTGGACTTGTTTTTTCTTAAAAGGGTGTATTCAGTAGTTCCAGGGCTTTTACCAGTCATCGATTTTGCTATGTTCTCTTTTGCTTTTTCTTGCTCCTCGGGGACAACGAAAGAAAGCACGTTCATGCCTTTTTTGAGTTCTTCTGGTGAAAAACCTATAATTTCGAAAGCTCTTTGATTGAAGAAGGTAATTTTTCCGGTTACATCAGTGTCAAAAATTATCTCTGGCAAACAGTTAGCTAGTTCTCGGTACCTCTGTTCACTTTTTATTAAGACTTCTTGAGCTTTTTTATGTTCGTCAATATCTAAGAACATGGCTTGCAAAGCGGGTTTCCCATTATACTCAATGAGGGTCGAAAATGCTTCCAGCCAAGTTATGGAACCATCTTTTCGTAATGCCCTAAACTCGTAACTGTTGTTTGCTTGATCTCCATCTAATCGGTTTCTGAATCGATCAAAGAACATTGCTCTGTCTTCGTGATGGATCAGTTCACCTATTTCAGAGGATGAAATAGCTGTTAACTCTTCGGGAGAGTAACCTAACATTTTTCCCATGGACGCATTAGCGTAGATAATACGGAGCGGAGAATATTGAGCTACCATCATACCTTGAAGCGATTTTTCGACTAGCAGCTGATATTTTATCTCTGATTCTACAAGGCGCTTTCTTGATTTCTTTCTTTCCTCAGTCTTTTTTATCGCATCTGAAAGTTCTCCATAGACCGTTTCGACAGAACCGTTTTTGTTAATATACCTGTCAGCTCCCAAATTTAGGGCTTCAACGGCTACTTCTTCTCTACCTTTTCCTGTAAACAAAATAAAAGAAATGTCCATTTGCCGCTCTTTTAGTTCTTTCAAAAAGTCTAATCCGTTTTTTATTGGCATCTCATAATCAGAAATGACAACATCATAAACTTTTGATGACAGTTTTTTGAAAGCTTCATCAACACAATATGCATTGTCGATTTCAAAGGTGCCCATTTCCAACAAAATCTGTTTGGAAACTTCTAGAATGGATTGTTCATCATCAACTTGTAAAATTCTAATAATATTTTTCTCGTTTGAAGAGGTCATTTTTGTTATATCGATAAGCAGGCGGCTCTGGTTAAGATGCTGAATAGTCCTTACCCCGACTGAAATTATATGAGTCGGTAATAAGTCACTTATGAATTAAGAATACTGACCTATGTTTCTTATTTTTTACAACAGAATTTCGTAAAGTTAAGAAACCTCCATTGATTTTGTTTCAAGATCCCGTTTTTGTTATAAGCTTATATACGAACAGAAACGATATGGAATAACGAGGAAATTTCAAAATGGGTGAGAAGGTAAAAACTAGTAACAACAGAAACATGCACGGAATCATTCTGGGTATGCTTGGAATAATCTTAGTCGTCGTTGGATTAGCAATAATAACTATTCATGGTGCTCCACTGCGAGGCTCAGGTTTCGGTACAATCTTTACTGTATTAGGTTTCGTTCTGCTAGTAATTGCATTCTTAAGATTTTTCTATAAGCGCCGATAATAAGTCTCTTATCGAAGAAACTCATCTATTTTTCTTTTTTCTTGATACCCAAAGTTCAATTTAATGAACAAAATCACACTAATGTTATAAGTTAGAAGATGCCAATGAAATAAATGTAGGGCTCAGAAGATGGAAGGAGAAGGGATATGAACGTTAGAGTCTGGAAACTTTTAGGATTAATTCTAATTGTAATTTTTGCATTGTCAATAGCAGGCATGGTTAATGCCGCTGGAAATACGATAACGGTCGGAACATCTCCTTCAGGAATAGCTTACGATTCCACTAATGGAGATCTTTACGTAGCCAATTCTGGTTACAATACAGTATCTGTAATTTCTGATAGTTCTAATTCAGTTATCAAAACCATAACAGTGGGGAATGGTCCAACAGGAGTAGTTTATGATTCTGGTAGGAGTGAGATCTATGTGACTAATTATGGTTCTAATTCTGTTTCAGTTATCTCGGACAGTAGTAACCTTTTACTTAAAACTATAACTGTGGGAACAAGCCCCAGTAATATAGCCTATGATTCTGGTCAAAATAAAATATTCGTTGTCAATTCCGCGGACAACACAGTCTCTGTTATATCTGATAGTTCAAATCTCGTGCTTTCAACTGTCTCCGTTGGAATAAAACCCAACAAGGTAATTTACGACCCAGCCGTGGGAGAAGTTTTTGTAGCTAATTCTGGTTACAATACGGTTTCTGTAATATCTGATATTTCTGATTCAGTGATTAAAACCATAACTGTAGGAAGCGGTCCTTCAGGGGGAGCTTATGATTCTGGCATGCATGAAATATTTATAGCCAATTCTGTTCCTGGTACAGTTTCGGTTATTTCTGATAGTACTAATTCTATTGTTGCAACTGTAACTGTCGGAACCACCCCTTATGGCATAGCTTATGACCCTCTTACGAGCGAGTTATATGTAGCCAATCATGGTTCCGCTTCTGTCTCAGTTATTTCTGACAGTAATAATTCTGTAGTTTCATCATTAAGTGTTGGAGCATCTCCTACAGGCATTGTTTATGATTCTGGCAACGGTGGAATATACGTAACTAATGCAGGCTCCAGCACAATCTCAGTAATACCGGTTTCTTCTACCACTTCTCCAACGCCAACTCCTATAACTTCTGCCTCTTCTAGCCCTAGCGCCTCTTCTCCCGCATTCACATCAAGTCCAACTGTTAACCCTTCTCCAGGAGCTAATCCTTCTTCAACTCCGACTCAATCATCACCGTCATTATCTGGCTCGGATCTTCTGCAGCAGGTCTGGGTTCCTAAACCTGTTAATGCAGCAGTTGCCGTTGGAGTATCAGCTGCGATAATAGCCGTATTCGCAGGAATTCTTTCAGCAATTAGCAATACACTTGGAAGTGAGGGAGGGTCGGTCGCGAAAAAAACGGAAGGACTAATTCCAGATAAAATAAAAGAGTGGCTTGAAGAAGTAATCTCTTCCAGACGCGAGGTTGAAGCGGCAGAAAAAGCAGGGTCGCTTTTCAAGCCAACCGGACCTGAAATAATAGCCTACATTGTCGCAATAATCGTACTAGGCGTTTCCTTCGCATACGTTAAAGTCATTACATTAAGCCAAATTTGGGCGCTCCTGCCCATTTTCATCGCTACAAGTGTTATCGTTGGCTTTGTCCAAAAGTTCGTTTCCATAGCTTATCTTCGAAGCAAGGGTGTTTGGAGTGAACACTCAATTTGGCCTTTAGGTCTTATTCTTTTCCTATTCACAACATTTGCCTTTAGAGTTCCATTCTCTTCTCCAACGCGTAGTACTCACTCCAAAAAATTCACTGAACGATTAGGCGCTGTGGTTGCAGTCTCTGAAATACTTATCAGTTTAGCTTTTGGAGCTCTCTTCTTCCTGCTATTAAAAGGAGGTTTCACTGCTATCGGAGATGCAGGCTTGTCAATGTGCGTGATCGGCTCTTTCTTTGGAACATTCCCTGTTTCGCCGATGAGTGGAAAAGACATTTTCAATCACAGCAAACGTCTCTGGGCAGGAGTCTTCATCGCAACTTTAGTAGTCTTCATCGGCTGGCTGCTTATCCTATAAAATAGAATAGTTCCTTTGAATTGTCGATGAAAGGAAAAAAGGGGAAGAGCAGGCAAAAACATAGCCCGCTTACAGCTTATTTTTTGCTTTTCCAACTACTTTTTTTGTTTCTGCAGCCACTTTACCTTCAACTTTTTTTGCGTCTTTGCCGGCTTTTTTAGCTTCTTCAACCGTTTTCGCACCAATTTTCTTTCCTACAGTGGCTGCTTTTTTTGCTTCTTCTTCAGTCTTCTTTTTTGCAGAATCAAATGATGGCATATTACTTCTTTCCGTTTTAAGATTTGATATTTCTCATTTAAAAAACCTTGCATTTCATTGTCGTATGCAATACAAATTTTTCAACGGATTTGCAGCTTTCGTTGATTAGTTCTTGTATTTGAGTTCTAAACTGATATTGCTATTGATAATATTTTAGCAAGCAAACGAAAGTTTAAAATCTCAATCACATATAGGGCCGCGCCTGCTACCGTTCGTTCAGCCCCATTCAAGAGTTTGGCAATGCCGCAGTAATTTAGTAGCGTTGCATTGCTAATTCTTTCGTTTTGTGCGTTTACAATGGCAACAAAAAGAAGCGACCCGAAATTGCTTGATTCCCTCAGGCATAGCCTACGATTCTGTCCAACATGAAATATACGCATCCTCTGAATACACCACAATCGTCGCGGTCATATCGGATAGCACCAACACCGTTGTTAAAAACATCACTATGCCCGAATATCCAGATAGCATGACATATGATAGCTCCCAAAACGTAATCATTGTGTCAGAAGGAAATCCTTACACTGGCAATGTTGCTGTTATAACGAATAATTATGAAATCCATACAACTATATCCGTCGGATGTGTGGGAAGTGGTCCTGGAAGTGTAGTCTATGATTCTGTCAAAAACAGCGTATACGTAACAAACGGCAGCGACGTTTCTATCATCTCAGATAGCAACTGGAAAGTCTCTAAAGTGATCAACAACGTTGGAGCTGCAGGTAGCTTAGTTTATGATAAGACCGACGGCAAAATATTCGGCAGTAACGGACAAGTCATTTCTGACAGTGCTAACACGGCTGTTGCAACCCTTAATGTCGGATCTTCTCCCGCAGGCATAGCTTATGATTCAGGAACGAGCTCAATTTACGTAACTAATGGCAATGACCCAGGATCAGTAACTGTGAGCTCAATTTCCTCAGGTACACCTTCAACAGCAACCCCAACTCCAACTGGTTCCACCTCACCCACTTCAACTCCAACAGTGCCTGAGTTCAGCATTGTAGCGCTCGTTTCAGTTTTGGCCGCAATGATGCTAGTGACATTGGCGTTAACGATGATAGTGAAAAAATCGAAAGAACAGATCTAAGCTACATCTGGTTCAAGCGCGTACTGCGCTTTTTCTTTTTTTTTAAAAAAGTATCTTGATTTTAATAAACAAGAGACAGCAACAAAGTAATATAGCTAAGTAGGAATAATTTGGGTCTTTGTTTTTTTGAGTGTTTGATTGGAGGCGGTGTGGCATAATTTGATTTCTCAGGCCGTCTTTTTTAGACGGTGTTCTATAGTTTTTGTCGAAGTCAGCAGCTTCATCCTGAGTAATCTTGTAATTGAAGAAAATTCGCTGATGTTTAGGCGTTTGCTGGTAATTCAATTGTGAATTTTGTTCCTTTTCCCAGTTCACTCTCGAATTTTATGGTGCCGCCTTGAGCTTCCACTAATCGTTTTACAACGGCCAAACCCAAGCCTTGACCTTTAGCTTTTGTTGTAAACATCGGAGTGAAAAGTTTAGCTTTGACTTCATTTGGAATGCCTACTCCGGTATCTAAAATCGTGATATAAACTTTCCCATTTTTCTTAAAAGCCACGATTTCCAGTTAGATTTTGAAATCTAACTATGTCTAAAGTCACGATTTAATGGGAAATAGCCAAAAACTATGATAAGTTTAGTGTCTTTTTGGTCAATCTAAATAATTCAATTGAAAATATTGCGTTGGGTATTTTTTTGCTCGATTATTTTGGTTGGCATTGGTGGCAGGGTTTACTTTAAAGTTTAAAATAGTCCTCACTAAGTTCAAAGAGGTTCAACTTACTATTGGTAATTATTTTTTAATAAGATAATTGGGTCAAATCCTCCACCACATTCTCTTTTGTTTGGAAAGCATCGCCCAAAAAACATCTGGGTTAGGCTGCCATTTTCTTAAGTAATTGCAAACTCCATAGGAAGACAAGAACTGCCATTGCGACAATGACCACAAAGCCTTCTATTACGCCGAGGCTTGTGAAGTTGCCAGCAAATAAGTCCCGAGTAGCATCCACTGCATAAGAGAATGGGTTGATTTTAGATAGGTCTTTGAGCCAGACGGGTGCAAGCGCAAGTGGAAGTATGATTCCTGATAGCAACGAAACAGGCAATGTGATAGTGTTTAGGGTTGGGGCGAGGGCGTCTTCAATTTTGAATGTCAATGCAAACCCATAGGAAATAGAAGCCATAGTAATCCCGACTAAGGCATATAGCAACAATGAGAGCAGAAAGCCGGTTGCGTTTACATTTAGCCCAAAGGGAATAGCAACTAAAGCAATCAAAATGCATTGCAGCAAAAGAATGCCTGCATCTCTTAGGACTCTGCCAAGCAGGATTGCTGAACGCGAAACTGGAGTAACCAAAAACCGTTCAATAACTCCTGATCGGATATCGTCAATAAGTGAGAAGCCAACAAACGCTGTGCCAAAGAGCGCTTCCAGAACCAAAAGGCCAGGAATAAACTCATCGACCGCTTTTCCAGCAGGTATTCCAGGAACAGAGCCTAGACCATTTAGCAGAGGCATAAACAGAAGAAGGTACATCAGCGGTTGAAACATGCTTACGAAAATAAAGACGGGTGTCCGAAATGTATGTTGCAAATTACGAATAAACATTAATTTAGTATCGTGTAAAAGTTTCATGCTCATTTTATTATGTCCTCCCTAAGTGAACGGCCAGTGTATTTCAGGAAAACATCGTCCAGACTTGGTCTAGACAACGTTACGCCCTGAGCCTTCAAACTTTTAGAGTCGAGCGAACGCAAAAGATCAGGCATCAACCTCTCCCCATTTTTAACAGTCAAATGCACAACATTGCTGTAAACTTGAATTTTTTCTACCTTAACCCTTTCATTTAAAAGAGTTTCAGCTTTATGTGCGATTTCTTCGGATGGAAAAGTAAACACTATGGTGTCGCCACCAACGCTGCTTTTCAACTCTTCTGGGGTTCCGGTGACAATAATTTTTCCGTTATCTATGATGGCTATTGTGTCGCAGAGTTTGTCTGCTTCATCCATGTATTGAGTGGTTAAAAAGATGGTGATGCCTCCAGCTTTCAGTTTTTTTATTTCTCCCCAAAGGTATGCTCTGCTTTGTGGATCAAGGCCTGTTGTGGGCTCATCCAGAAGAAGGAGTTGTGGATGGTGAATCATCCCAAGTGCGATGTCTAACCGTCTTTTTTGGCCACCAGAGTAAGTTTGCGCGGGTCTTGCTATAAATGAGGTCATTTGGAAGCGCTCGGCGAATTCAGCTGCATCTTTCTTTGCTGTTGCTGAGTCTGCACCATATAGTTGAGCTTGAAGGACTAAGTTTTCGGTTCCTGTTGAACCAAGATCTGCTCCGCCAGCTTGACTTACGCATCCAACGTTTTGCCTAATTTGTCCTTGCTTCTTTGATAAGTCATATCCAAGAACTTTGGCTTCTCCACTAGTTGGACAAAGCAATGTGGAAAGCATTTTCTGAGTTGTAGATTTGCCCGCGCCATTTGGACCCAAAAAACCAAAGATTTCTCCTTTCCTAACGGTAAGATCTATACTTTTGACAGCTTCAACTTCTTTTTTCCCGTTCTTTTTCCCGCCTCTCTCTTTGGAAATGAAGGTTTTTCGAAGCCCTTTTGTCTCAATCACTAAATCGGCACTCATGGGGAATCATCTGTGAATAATCTTAATCCATTGATGGGAAGAATATAAGGTAGCCTTTTTCAATGTTAAATAATCTATATTGGGCAACGAATTTTGCACTATCGGAACGTTGTGTTTTCTAAGGAAAACGGATTGCAAAAATAGATTTGGTTCAAGCAATAAACTGGATGGGTTAGCAGAATGTCAGATGGAATTGTTTTAGCATAATTCAGATGTTGACATATTTGGATGAATTTCTATTTTTTGTAGGGCTGATATACGTGCAATTCGATCATAAGGATTAATGAAGGTTAATACGTACTGTTTCAGATGTGAGTGATCGAGCAGCTTTAATAAAGTTTGATTGAAAACATGAATTGGCGAGTTTGATATGTGGGTTGAATTAGCTGATGAAATAGTAGTCAAAACAACCAGTGAAACCCTCAGCAGCAGAGGCGTTCATGTTGAATTTTTAAATAATAAAGCTGAAGCTTTGGACAGTTTGAAGAATTTTATTCCAGCGGGCGTCGATGTAATGACTGCCAGCTCCACAACCCTTAACCAAATTGGCTTTACCGATTTTTTGAAATCCAATACACATCTCTGGAACAACCTCCGAGACAAAATCGTTTCAGAGAAAGATCCACAGAAACAAACTGAACTGCGCAAAAAAAGCGTAACAGCAGATTATTTCTTAGGAAGCGTTCATGCGGTTACGCAAGCTGGAGAAGTAATTGTGGCAAGCGCAACAGGCAGCCAACTGCCATCATATGCCTACACATCAAATCACGTAGTTTGGGTTGTAGGAACACAGAAAATCGTTCTTAACATGGAAGAAGGTCTGAGGCGAATACGAGAGTACTGTTTCCCACTTGAAGACCAAAGGATGAAACAAGCAGGCTTCAAAGGCAGCTCAATCGGTAAGATTTTGGTTTTTGAAAGAGAAACTCTGCCATTTAGGACAGTTACTCTGATGTTTGTGAATGAAAAATTGGGTTTCTAATTTTAAGAAAATAAAAGAGCTTTAGAGTTTTTTCAGAAAATATGCATTTGCCTACTGTACTGCTTCTACTTTTAGTATTTCTGGTACTCTTTGTTTGATTAGAGCCTCAACACCCTGCTTAAGTGTCATCGCCGACATTGGGCAACCGGCACAAGCGCCAACCAATCGAACTTTCACGGTCGTTTTTTCAACTGCAACAAGTTCTACGTCTCCGCCATCGGCTTGGATTTGAGGTCTTATTTCGTTAAGAGCTTTTTGTACTCTTGTTTCTATTGATTCAGTCATTTGGTTTCACTTTGAGATGTGTTAAAAAGAGTAATAATTATAAAGATTGCTGCTCGCGCCTTAATTGTTGGATACGTCCGTACTTTGGTACTTTGTTTAAGGAATAAATAATTGTAAAAACTTCTTATCATTGTTGATTTTTATGGCAGCCCCCAATGACTTAACGAACATTCTTGATCCCAATGAAACTGTTGAATTATACATTAAACAAAAATTTTATCATCTGGTCATTGACATTGATTCGGTTGTCATAACAAACCAGAGAGTAATTTTGCGACATACACATGTTCTAGGACTAAAAAAAGACTACACCGACTACAACTACCTAGACTTTGAAGATGTAATCATTGACAAAGGAATAATGCGTTCCACAATCAGATGCACTTTTAAAATCAAAGTACCCCCTGACACTAAACGACGTACCCAAAGCTGACGCAGAAAAAGCTTACAGAATGATAAGAGACAACATCAGCAAAGCTTCAAACAATGGCATTAACTGAAGAAAACTCCAGAAATGATAATTTGCTCCTATTGTGGAACTAAAAATACGCCAGATGCTTCCAAATGCATTAATTGTGGCGCAAACTTAACGTAAGAACCGATTATCTGTCGAGTAAGTTAGTCTTCTTTTCAGTTTAATGTGAGTGCGTTGTAAGCATTTGATTCTTCAATTTTGAAGAATAACGGGGGGCACTCATGGAAAAAATGATAAGGTGTTGGGTGAGAAGAACTTGGTAATTGAGCGTTTTCCTGGAAGAGAGAGGAATAAGGGAATTCGGGAATGCATCCATTCGCTTTATCCAATTTTAGGATAATCCTATAACTGGATATAAATAATAAATCATTGAAAGGATATTACGGAGTCAAAGTACGTTAATAGTTTCTTGGTTGCAATGATTTCTCAAAAAGTTGCTGTTTCTTCGTTATTTTTTTAATTTTTTATTTCGGTGAATAGCTAATTTGAATTTTGTTAAATTAAGTATTTTACTATTTTGCGGATTTAGAAAATTTCCAACGTCTAAAATAGTCAAAATGGTCAATTATATAGAATTTACGTATTCCATTAAGTTTGAAAAGCTGAAATAATCGTGTGCCCATGATATTGTATAATGCTATTTCTTTATGGTGGTTATGGTGGCAAAAACTGTTGGTGACGATTTTCAAGCTCAGACAAAATACTCTCGTGACCGAAGTCTTGGCGGCAACCTGAACTGGGCGAATAAGCCGGAAACATACAAAAGTTACCCCTCTAGCAGGGTTATTCATTTGCCTAACGTGCCGCAAGAGGCAACTATGGATTTTGCTGAGGTTCTGCGGAGACGCAAGAGCATCAGGACATTCTCTAATCAGCCCTTAAGCAAGGAAGATTTGGCTTTTCTACTTTGGGCATCCACGGGTATCCAAAGAATTGAACATGGCTACGAGTTCCGTACAGCTCCGTCAGCTGGAGCCTTATACCCCGTTGAAACCTACATAGCAACCAACAACGTGGAAGACATTGAACCCGGCATTTACCACTATAACATAAAGGATCATTTGTTGGAAGAAATAAAGACTGGCAATTTTGGCGAAGCCTTAGCTCATGCAGCTTTAAATCAAGAAATGTGTGCAGACGCATCTGCCATCTTTATCTGGACAGCTGTTTTTGAGCGGTCAAAATGGAAATATTCTCAAAGAGCCTACCGGTACATCTATTTGGATGCAGGTCACGTAGCGGAGAACTTTGCCTTGGCGGTAGTAAGCATCAATTGTGGATCATGTCACATAGGCGCTTTCTTTGACGACGAAATCAACTCAATTGTGAATATAGATGGAATTGAAGAAGGTGCGATCTGTCTTAGCGTTGTGGGCCATCCTAAAGAATTCTGATGGATGTTTTCTTGCAAATATAAAAAAAATAAACTTGAGAATTTGGTGTGAGAATGTTGGAAGGGAGCAACAAACTAAGTTTTAACGGCTGGGCTTAGGTACATGTGAAGCTTGTCTTTTGCAACTTTTAAGTGCAATCCATTGTCTATCTACATGCCAGTCCCTTTCTCTAAAGCTGAAACGTTTAGCATGTTTCGTACTCCACCTTTCTTTGCGCCAAGTACCGATTCAGCAACGTTCTTATCCAATTCGACTTCAAGATGAGTTACTTTCCACTCATTACCGTCAATTTCTACTTCTTTGATTTTGCCAATTTTTTCATCTAACGCAAAAACATCTTTATCCATAAACTCTTTACATTTCATAATTATCTATCCCTCCTTTACGATTATTATTTTTGTTGCCGACAGAGACCAACTGTGCGCCTTACAGTTGACTAAAAGTTATGTTTTGATTTTCTTGAAAATATATTTAAGTAATTAAAGGGTTGGTCAACTGGTTTTACTCTTTGTTAGAGTTTTCTTTTGGCTTTGCCGACGACTTCTTGGATTTTTCCTTTAACTTTTTCAGCTTCGCCTTTAATTATTTGACCAGTGTTGCCAGTAACTTTGCCCGCACCTACGCGAATTTTGCCTTCTTCCTTTTTGAGTTTACCTTTTACTTCATCTTTACTCATAAAATTTTCACTACAAACTTAGTCTCCGCGATTTTATTAAATTCATGTGACTGTTATCTGGCACTATAAAAACTACAAACCATTGCTTTAAGGTCAGATTTGAACTCTCATTGCTAATTAGTTATTTAGACCTGATATTTTATTAAAAATAGATCAAAAAATAACTCAAAGCTTAATTAAATAATATGATGAATTTGTAGTTGTTTATTGACAACCACACATCTTAAAATAGCCTCTGCCAAGTTAAGGATAAGTGAGGCTTTTGAAAATGAGATTACTTGATTTAATTCTCGTAGTTGCTGTTATACTCGTATTGTTGTGGCTTGTTGGCTTTTTTGTCTATAACCTTGGCACAATAATATGGATACTGCTTGTTATAGCCATCATAATAATACTTGTCCGATTAATTTCAGGGCGAAGAATATAACATGAGTCAGAAGTCTCAAAAGTCGTCAATTTAAGAAATGATTGTGTTAAGAGGAAAAAATGAATGAAAGATATTATGAATATTTTTCTTGAAGCTGGAACTTTCAGGATGTTTGTCTCATCCCTTCAAGCAACAGAACTAGTTGATATGCTCAGGAAGGGAGATTTCACTGTTTTTGCACCAAATGATGAAGCGTTTGCTAAGCTTCCCAAAGGTGCATATAAACGCCTTCAAAAGAACGTACCACAATTAAATGCAGTTCTAATGTATCATATAGTTGCTGGAAAACACACAATCAACGACATCAGCAAAATGGGTACCATCAAAACAATTCAAGGCCAAGAAGTCAAAATTGACGCCCATCAATGGCATCTTCATGTGAACCCGAAAATCAATGACGCAAGCATAACAAATCCCAACCTCGTTGCAGATAACGGCGTTATTCATGTTTTAGATAGGGTGCTTATGCCAAATATGGAGCTCACTTGCCCCGTATGCGGGATGGGCTTCATGACAATAGAAGCTTTGAGCACTCATACTAAAATGGGAAATGTTGTTGAGAAAAAGTCTGAGCCGATGCTGCCCCCTGAGACTATACCGGCAGTTGAAGCAGCCACAAAAACAATGTCGGGAAGGTCTTCTCAAGAAACACCAATTAGAGGTTTAGAGCCGAATCGGGTCAAATGCCCTGACTGCGGAAAAACCTTCAATAGCCACTCAGAGATGGAAAGACACAGAGAAACTACACATCATGAAACAAAAGGTCACCAGTAAATTTACTCGTTAGATTTGAAAAAAGAAAAACTTGTTTAGTTTTAATGGTCAACAATCATAAGTGTTAGTGAACTGGTTACGCCGGCAACCTGCTTGATGTGCAATTTAATTATTTCTCTTAGTTTGTCAAATGTTAAGGCTTTGATCTTGACCATTAAGTCATATACCCCATATAGTGCATGTGCCTCTTCTATTCCTTCAACAAGTTTTAGACTTGCTATGATTTCGTCTTGAGACGATCCTAATTCTGTATTTACCAATACTACTGCAGATATCATATATTGATCCTCTTTCTTCGATTTAATCTTGACAAGATAGTTAAGGCTGTATTGTTGCATGGATGTGCCAACAAAGCGCTCACTTCAAATAGAGTCGTGTTATTTTTGGAGTTAACTTAGAAAAAATTTCTTTAATGATAAATCAACTCGATAGTAGGCGCAGATGGACGCTGGACGAAAGTGCAATCTGCCTCAGCGTGGTAGGCCATTCTCAAATGATCCTGGGTGTCGGCTGATAGGTGTTTATGTAGTTACTTTTGTGACGAAGTGAACCGAGAAAAGATGCCCCTGAAAAGGCATAGGTACAAGAATTAATGTTGAATTAATTGGCTCTTTGGTTTTTTTGACAAAAATTATTTGGTTAGTTGACGCTACCCTTTTGTTCATCGCATCCCAATATGCATTCATTAGAGTATCCCGACTTTTCTCTGCTACAAACGGCTCCAAAAATCCTTCTATAGCAGCCCATTTCTCAGCTGACTTAAAACCTAGCAAAGTCGCAAATTTGTTGTTGCATGCTTTATGATTATCGTCTAAGTATATGAAAATAGGTTGTTCTGAACCTTCCAAAACTGTCTTCATTTGTTCATAAAGTCCCTTTACCAGTTCCTCGTGGTGTGCATCTTGTGTTTGCATTTTTTTCGACATATATCTGACCTCCTTTATTCTCGTTGCTGAATTTAGGTTATTTTTGTATGCCTGTATTTTTGGCCCAAGAAAATCCTTCTAAATACTTCATTACGGGAGAGATTCGGACTCTGCCCACAAGCCTGAATGGTTCAACAGCATTATTAAGCGCCGTAGCATCGTTAGCATCCAAAATGAAATACCACACGTGCCCAGGGGCATCAAGATATCCTTCCATCACCTTTACTCCTGATTTCTTCATGCTCTCTTCTACCTTGGACGTAAACTGCTCGTCAGGTCGTCTAATTCCTCCAGGACAGTTTTCAGCAGTATGTTTTGCAACAATCATAAAAAGCAACTCAAAAACATCTCCTTTTCAATCAATAATAAAAGTTAGGGGCAGTTGTTTCTTAATCTATGTGATTGTAGAATAACAGCTACAATTGTTTGAGCTTAGACATGTTTTCTTATTTGCCCAAAAATTGTTAAAATCATATAAGGAATGACTATCATGAACATCGTACTCCTCCAACGGTAATATACCGATCTTTATTCCTACAAAAAAGTTCCCGCTTGTATTGTAGCTCCAGTAACCGCGTATAACTGCAAAACTGTCCAAAACAACACCAATAACAGAAAGAGAAACAAGAACAACCACCGCTTGTTTTGTTGATTCAAAGATTTGAAGCTTAAATCTCAAATTTACGATTATGCAGGCAAGAAGAATTGAAAGTAAAAGAATTAAATATTCCACTTCTTTTTCTCCTATTAATATACTAACCTACTTCGCTATAAAACCTGAGTTCAGAATTGTTTTTTAGAGCCAAATTCTTGATATAAGGTATGTCTATGAACAAAAGAAGATTGTTGTTCATTTTTTAGGGAAGTTCAATAGGATACGTTTGATATCTATTGTATTAGGGGATTTCATGTCTGAAACAATCACTCTAAGATTACCGCCCCAAACAGCAAGGAAACTAAAAGAAATTGCCAAAAAAGAAGGCAAAGATCGCTCAACACTCATACGTGAACTTCTTGAAAACGGGGTTAAAGAAAAAAGCGTAGAGCAAGCTGTTGAACTTTAACGATCGGGTCAGGTTACTGCTTGGGAAGCTGCACAGTTAGCCGGAGTTTCATTGTGGGCTTTCTACAAATTATTAGAGCAGAAAGGCTTAATCATTCAGTATTCTGAGCACGATTTAGAGCAAGACTTGAAATCTTAAGGAGCTTACAAACGCAATGCCGCCAACAGTCTCAGACACTAGCCCACTTATTTGGATTGCAAAAATTGGTAAACTCGACTTGCTCAAAGATTTGTTTGATGTTGTCTTGATTTCGGAAGAAAGTTACAAAGAAGCAGTCCAAGTTGGCGTCAAAGAAGGCTTCAGTGACGCGTTAGTAATCAAGAATGTATGCGACCAAGGATGGATTAAAGTTGAGCGGCTTGACGAAAAACAGGTTGCGCTTTGCCAGAAAATAATGGGAGATAGTTTTGAACTCCATGAAGGTGAAGTGAAGGCAATCATGCTAGCTCGTGAAATCGATAAAGACGCGCTTCTGTTGATGGATGACTCTATTGGTCGAGCCTTTGCTGAAACATGGGGTCTAAAAGTCAAAGGAGTACTCTACGTTATAATCACAGCCATGCGGAACAACTTATTGGATAAGGTCGAGGCAAAGGATGCAGTCCTAAATTTAGTGGGTAAAGGTTTCAGAATTGAACCAAAGTTTCTGGCAAAAATAATTCAAGAAATCGAAAAAGAAAACATGTAATGAATCAAACAATTGACGAGAATCGTCAATCTCATCTAGGTCTCACCATTAAAATATGATAGTAATGCTCCGTTATTTGCTTGAGTTTTTGGGTTCCTTGCCATGAAGAATGAAATAGTTATGCCGCCGTAGTAACTTTTGTTTTCAAGAGGAGTTTTGGGTTTATTCATGTTTTGACTCACTTGGTGGCAAGTTATCTTTAAAGATAAATAACTCTTCTTAAGAACGCTAACTCGCTTAATATGCAAAGAAGCCTTTGCATACTTGCCAACTCTAATTCGCTAAATATGAGAACCCAGTTTCCTACGAAAACTTAAATTTAAAAATGGGAAGAAGGAAAGAGCATATCTAAACTCTTTCTTTTGATGGCAAAGTACTCAATGCTATTCTTGGTCAATTTATCATATGCATTATTTTGTTTCTTATTATGGAAAGGCTTTCTTACTTCTTGTTTCTTTCGCCCTTTCCTTCCAAACAATAATCAGATACGACAAAATTTAAGGTTTATGTGTTGTTGTGCAACTACTAGCAATTCATGGAAAAATCATGTTACCAAAAATTATCTTATGGCTTCATCTATGCTTGAAAACCGTTTAATTCTGGTAACTTCCTTGAATAACTCCAAACATTCCTCTTTAGTTGGAGCCTCAATACCTATACTGCCATAAGCGCCAATATCAATTCTGTAATTTTTGCTATCTGTATTTTTCTTTACAATTTTGCTGTCTTTTTGCCCCATTTTTGAACTTCTCCCCTCTCTTTCTATTAGCCTTTCTTTCAGGCAATAAATTACTATTGGTAAGGCGCGTTGGCAATTATAAGGCTAATGAGGAGTTACCGATGAAGCCTTACTCATTGTTTTGGGGATTTGCCATTATAATTGTTTTAAGTGAAGACGAAACAAAGCATTTTCACATAACTTAGGCGTTCAGTTATCTTCTCGTCTCAGTAATGGCTTGCTAGATGATAACTGGTGCGTTTGCTTTCTTTTTAGCAGCATGCTCCGTATTAATTAGAATTATACTCAAGACTGCGATGGCTGCTGTACCAAGTATTAGCAGTTGCCAATTAGCGAATAATGCCTTTAGGTTGTCTATTATTTCGAGGCGGTAGAGGAAAATCCAGACTCCAAAGCTTACTATTCCAGCTATGAAGAGCGGTTTTTTGAAGATGTCTTTATGATGAATCATCGTTGTTGGTATCACTTTAAGCGGTACTTTTCGGTCTCTGCGATCCAGTTCGCCAGCAAAGTAAACAAGACCAAAGAATGCGAATGCGGCTATGAATGGGAGGTAAAACGATAGTGGTTGATTGAAAACGGCATAATTTTTGAAGCCAGGCGTCACCAACCAAATTATCGCGAGAGCTATAGATCCAAATAGAAAGCCTCGATCCAGAAGACAAGCGTTTAGTGCAAATCCATACACTCTTCTCCAAGGCGTCGGGTCTTCGCCTTGCAAACGCAAGTCTGGATCTGCCTGCTCAACAATTCCCTTATCGTCTTCTTGGTAAAAATAGACTTTTCCAGCCTCAATATTTGGCTCAGGTTTTCCATCAACATCTATTGTTCCGCGCTTAACAATTCTGGTCAATGGATAGAACCCTCGCAACCTCTATCTTTCACAGTTGTGAATGAGTCCAGAAGTGAATGAAGAAATATTCCCACCGCAAAAAATGGGCTTAAAAGATAACCCGCCGCCATCACAAACACATTATGAAATCTTGCTCTATGAGGCTGTTCATCCCTGTACTTATTTTCACGAACAAACCAGTATTCTCTATCCAGATCATTAACCAACGTTCCTAAAGTGACTAGCAATGCAGCTGTGGGGCTTGCGAAGAAGATCAGTCCTATTGCAAAAGCAAAAACGGCATGAGTTGTTAATTGCAAGGGTTATCCTCGTATGTGTTCATAAGGTTGCTTTTGTTTATCAAGTTATCGTGTGTCTGAACTGTCATTAAACTCTTATATCAAAGAGCTGCCTTTTTATTATTGGCGATTTTTGTGGACGAATTCAAACTTTTGCTCATGCTTTGCCTAAATGATGGTTGTGGAATATTATGGGTGTGATGTTTCAAGCATTTTATTGGGATTGTCCCAAACTGGAAAATAGAGAGTACAATTGGTGGGAATACGTTAAGAGCAAAATCCCCCAGTTGAAAGAAGTTGGGTTTACAGCTTTTTGGTTGCCGCCTGCACATAAAGCTGCTAACAACCCTTCAATGGGATATGATGTCTACGACTATTACGACTTAGGCGAGTTTGATCAGAAAGGCTCCACACGAACCTGGTTTGGCTCAAAAGACGAGTTAGTAGAGCTAATAAAAACTGCGCACGACAATGGATTACAAGTGTATGCTGATCTTGTTATAAACCATAACAGCGGAGGCGACAAACAAGAAACTAATCCAATAGATAATCAAATCCGATGGACTAAATTTAGCCCTCAAAGTCAAGAGTTTGGTCGCAACTGGGAATGCTTTCATCCTTGCTCTTATGAGACTTATGATGGCGAAACCTTCGGAGACATGCCCGACCTTTGCCACCGAAACCCCTACGTTTACGGAAACATTCTCAAGTACGTTAGATGGCTCGTGGAAACAATAGGTTATGACGGTTTCCGCTTCGACTTCGTTAAAGGTTATGGAAGTTGGACAGCCACCTCTATCCAAGAACTAAGAATAAAACGGAACGAACAATACTTCAAGCCATATGGCGTCGGGGAATGTTGGGACAGCGACCGCATCATCAACAATTGGCTTGACGCAACCAATGAGTGGTCAGACAACCCCATAGACGCCTTTGATTTTCCTCTGCGAGATCGGCTAAAAGCTCTATGCGACTCTTACGGTTACAGCTTAACAAACCTGATTCAGCCAGGAACTCTCTTGAAAGACAGACCCTCTCAAGCAGTCACATTTGTGGAAAATCACGACATAGCACGCAGCAACCCAATCGTCAACGACAAAATGCTTGCCTACGCTTTCATTTTAACCCACGAAGGCTACCCCTGTGTTTTCTGGCAAGACTACTTCAACCTACAACTAGCCAAAGAAAATAGCCCAAATGGCATCGAAGCACTAGTAAAAATCCATGAACAAAACGCTGGAGGCACGACTACAACCCTACACGTAGATGATAACCTCTACACAATGCAGAGAAATGGAACAACAAATCAACCTGGATTAATCTTTGTTCTAAACAACCTCGGAGACTCTTGGGCAGGCCAATGGGTTGAAACAAAATGGAAAAACGTGAAATTCAAAGCCGCCGCCTGGGGAAGCCATCAAAACGAAACTGAAGCCCCAATTGAAAAATGGACGCAATCTGATGGCTGGGGCGAATTTTTTTCACCGCCAAGAGGATACGCAGTATACATACCGCAAGACACGTAAAGAGAAACCAATGTGAGCTCAAATTATTTCATTCGATCTCCAAAATGCTATAAGAATTCTTCAGTTTTCGTCTTGGTTGAGGTTGGTTTGGTGTAATTTATTGTCGATTACTCAATTGTGAGTAATATTTGGGGACACCGTTTAGAAAGGCGCTGAAATTAAGTTTTATATTAATTAAAATAAAAAAGAAGAAAGTTGATTGCGATTAGTTTAGCTCTACTTTGGCTAGTAGATTGAAGTTGCTGAGGCTGTTTAGTTGTACTCTGCCTTGGCTGACAGTGTATAGGACATTGTCGATGTAGAGCGAGCGGTCAATGAAGTATTGGTTTTCTCCCCATGGGTATGACCCTGATATTGAAAGGGACGGGTTTGCAAGATAAGTTGAGGCATTGTCCAGCTGTGTTATGTTTCCCCTTATTGTGATGCCGTTTGTCAGGTCAACGTTGAATACGTATACCCCTTGCCACACGAACTGCGGATAATAATTGTTGTTTGGTGGCATCATTGGCGCGGGGGCTGGAACGGCTATTCCATTTCCTGCGGTGCCTGTGGCGCCTGGCGATGTGGTGGCTGTGATGTTGGTTGATAAGTACAGTTCAACTGGCAGCACTAGGAGTTTTTTGGATGCATCAAAGAGAATGGCTTTGGGGTCGCTTAGGGCTTCTGAAGTTGTTCCGCTGTCTCCTATGACAACGCCTGAAGTTTCCTTCGGGTTTGCGACATCACTTACATCAAATAGGGACACTTTCAAGCCTAAAACAGCCGTGTAATATACGTCGCCTGGAGTTTCCACTTTGTTTGCATCGATGCTGGCGTTTACATCTTGACCAATTCCGATCAGATGTGTTGCGTCGTAGGGCTGCAAGAAATTTGAGTATCCTGGGATTGTTAAATTGCCAAGGACCATGAGGTTGGTGGGTTGAGTTAAGTCGACAACAAATAGTGGGTCAATTTGGTTGAAGGTAACTAAGTAGCATCGGTCAGCTATAAATCGTGCTGAATGCAATTCTTCTCCGCTGGCTAAATTCTCGATTCTCCCCACGACCTGTAGGTTTGAGTCTAAAATGTAGAGGTTATTCTGTTGCGTTGCCGTATAGCTGGTTGAGGAGTAACTTGAGGAGCTTGTTGCTATGCGGAAGTAACCGTTGTATTCATCCATCGAGTATTGGCTCATAATGGTGCCTGTAACGTTACCTGCTGCTGCAAGTGTAAAAGATGGACCTGAGATTGCGATGCGGTAAATCTCGGTTCCCTGCGAATAAAGCTGCACCGGGATAATGGGCATTGGCATAATAGTTGTGCCCGTTTGAGTAGCCGTGTTCGAAGTGCTTTGGTAGGTACTTACTTCGTCAGTTAGGTAGATGTTACTTTGGGAAACGTATATTGATCCTGCGTTGCCCATCAGGATAGTTGTGCTTACCGCCTGTTCTTGTGCATTTTCGATGTTCAAGCCCGTTATAGTTGTGTACATGTAGGCTGAGTCCGAAGTGTTAACGTAGTAAATGTTTGTAGGGGCTACGGTGGATGCACCTTGTCCCGAGAAAACTGTTGGAAGCAAAACGGTTCCATTTAACAGATAAGCGTTCTCAGAGATTATATCGTAAACATAATTACCAATCATCCGGCTATTAACGTAGCTGCCGCTCATTGTAAGGTTCCGTGAAAGCACTGGGTTAGCTTTATTGGAGACATCATATACATAGACGAAGTTGGCGCTGGTGGTCCAACTAGGAAACATAATGTTAGCGGGATATAAGCCTCTAAAACTTCCGTAGACCGCATAGGGTATCGAGTTGCTTCCCAGAACAGCGAGTTTATTTCCGTCGGCGCTAAGATAAATTCCTTGCGGGTAACCGTTGTCAAAGGATATTTTGCTGAGAACTTTGGCGTTTTGCGGATTCTGTGAGCTGGCATCTAAAATGTAGACGGCTTGGCTATTGTTGCCTATGACGTAGATGTATTGACCATTGGTTTTTACGGTGTCTGCTTCATCGACGCCCGCAACTTGGATGTTAGTTGTTGAATAGTCATTTGTTGCGCCTTGTGAAGTTGAAGTTGACGTCGCAGCTGCCGTTGCGGGTGCTGGCATCGCTTGAGGTGCAGCAATTCCATTGAAGTTATAGTGGATCTGTGTAGAACTGTACATGTTAGAGCTGCTGCTTTGATTTAGGAAGTTTTTGAGTTCATCGTATGAAGTAAATGTTTTCATCGAGCTTTGTGTTCCCACAGTTTGTGTTCCAAGGTTTCCCTGAGTTAGCGTCCCCTGTGTTGCCTGAGATGATGCTG
>Ga0182021_10002353_pt1 | contig 21985 bp, 17 predicted proteins | sample 612E3MmetaG_FD_120493 | JGI IMG/M metagenome (GOLD analysis project Ga0182021, IMG submission 120493) | Permafrost microbial communities from Stordalen Mire, Sweden - 612E3M metaG (Illumina Assembly) | ecosystem: Environmental > Terrestrial > Soil > Wetlands > Permafrost | place: Sweden... | reverse complement strand
TCGCGCGGGCTAAGCGTCTGCGCGAGCAGCGCCTTGAACGTCAGCATCTCGCCAAACACGCTCGCGGTCTCCGCCAGCGTCAGCGGCGTGTAGGCCATCAGCGCCCCATGCGTGTTGGCCAGCACTTGGTGAACGCCGTGGCCCAGCTCATGGGCAAGGGTCATGATGTCGCGCGGTTTGCCCAGGTAGTTCAGCATGATGTAGGGATGCGCCGAAGGCACCGTCGGATGCGAGAACGCGCCCGGCGACTTGCCCTCGCGCACCGGCGCATCGATCCAATGCTTGGAGAAGAACCCGTCCGCGATCTCTGCCATGCGCGGCGAGAAGCGACGGTAGGCCTGGATCACGGTGCGGCGCGCATCGTACCATTCGGTGATGGGCTCGGGATCGCGGGTGATGGGCGCGTTACGGTCCCAATAGTTAAGCCGGTCCGTGCCGAGCCACCTAGCCTTGAGCGCATAATAGCGGTGCGAGAGGCGCGGATAGCTATCTCGCACGGCCCGCACCAGCGCGTCCACCACCTCGGGCTCGACCCGGTTGGCGAGATGGCGCGAGGAGGCCACATCCGGAAAGCCGCGCCAGCGGTCGGAGATTTCCTTGTCCTTGGCCAGGGTGTTCATCACGAGCGTGAACAGCCGCACGTTGGAGCGGAAGACCTTCGCGAGGCCATCCGCCGCCGCGGCGCGCTTCTCCGCATTGGCATCGCTTAGAAAATTCAGCGCAACTTCAAGCGTATAGGTCTCGCCCTCGATGTCGAAGCGAAGGCCCGTCAGCGTCTCGTTGAACAGGCGGCTCCACGCGGCTGGCCCTGTCATGCTCTTCTCGTGGAAGAGCTTCTCAAGATCGTCGGAAAGCTGGTAGGGCCGCTCTTTCCGGAGATCCGTCAGCCACGGCCGGTAATGGGCAAGCTCATGGTTTTTGAGCGCCTCGTCCATCACCTCGTCGCTGATACGGTTCAATTCCAGTTCGAAGAACAGAAGCTGCGTGCTGATGGTGGTGAGCTTGTCCTGGGCGTCGCCGAAAAGCTTGGCGCGCGCCGCGTCGGCGGTGTTGGTGACGTAGTTGAGATATGCGAAGGAGCCCACGCGGCCCATGCGGTCGGACTGCGCCTCGTAGGCCGCGATGGCTTTTGCGAGCGCCGGCGGGTCTTCGCGCGCCAAACCTTCGAGCTTGCCCATATAGGTCTCGCGGAATTGCGCCGCGGCCCGCGCCGCCTTGTCGACGTCCCCTTCAAGCTGCGGGCGCCCGCCCGGATAAAGGTCGCTCAGGTTCCAGCCGGGCATCTCTCCGATAGGCTCTGGCGCCACGTCCAGAAATCCGCCGCTGGGCATGGCGGCGTGGACAGGCAGGGCGCGATCGATCGGGAAATGCCTGGTCATGAGCGCTGTTCTCCTTTTCGCATATGCTTCGCAAGAATGGCATTTGGCGATTAAGCTCCGGCGGTCAACCGCATGGCCTGGAATAAAACTTTCCCCTGCCGGCCGCCGCGAGGGCGAGGCAAAAACAGTGTCCGGTTTTGTGGCTATCGTGCCCTGAGGGTATCGCGGCAAGCAAGCAGAGCCTTCACCAATTCGATGGTCCCATTGGAGCCGGATTCCGCGCCGCGCACAAGCAACCGGCTTGCGTGCCGCGAGCCGCCCGTGGGCACATGCCGCAAGGATACCGGATGTAGCCAAACAGTTTTGTGAATTGTGAAAAGCTGCAGACGGCTGATGATCCGTGGGCCATCAAACAGGCTGGAAATGCACAACCGCCGGTTGACTTTAGCTGGCGCTAATTGCGCAATAACGGTGGAAAACCTGCAAGGACGTAGTGAACGTTCGCTTCGAGCTAGCCGGCAGCGCCGGGGGCCGCGATTGGTGGCTTCATTTTTGGAACGCGCGCATCGATTCGCACTCCGCGGCAGGAATTGGAGCGCAACAGCACCTTCGCGGGCAGCATGCCGCAGTTCCGGATAGGGCGTAAGCGGCGCCCTATCCGGAACGCCCCTGAAAACCGCTCAATCGACAATCCGGCAATTATTGTCCGCTTTCCAACCGCCCTTCGGGCCAGACACGCGCGGCGAAAGATGTAAAACCCCTGGCGGTGCGGGGGGCCGCCAGGGGAGCGGCGCAATAACCCATTGCGCAACCTGAACTATTCTCTAACGGCAATTGCCGGATGCTGGTGCCCGCGGCCTGGCAGGGCCATCTGTTCGTACCTGTCCGCAAGCGAACGGAGCAGGCGTCTGATTTCAGGGTCCCTCACCTCCTCGGCGTAGGCCCGCGTCAGCTCCGCGGTTTCGCGGTGCATGCGCGCTTGCGGCGTTTCTGGCTCCATTCCACTTTCATGGTGAAGGAGCCCGCCACCGGAAGACGCGCGGGTGGCAACGTGCCTGCCGATCAGCATCAGGCCTTCCTCGCAGAACGCGAGAATTGCCTGTGCCTCCTTCGCAAGGCCGAAAAGCTTTTGTGCAGGCATAGGTTGTTCCTACCCGATATACGCATGAACTCTTTCTTTTTACTGGCGATTGCGCCGCGGTGCGCGGCTTTGCGTCGGCGCTTAGCCGGCAAGGTCTTCGCAGCGCTTCAACTCCGCGGACATCAAGTCCGCCATCGCGGCAAGCGCGATGACCGAGCTAATGCCCTCTTCGAGCGCCCGCTCGTAGGCGATAATCACCGCGCTCTTGAATTCATCCAATGCGCCGGAGAGCGGATCGCTTTTTTCGAAATCTTGAAAGAAAGCTTGAGGGACCAATCGCTTGTCGTGGCCAAACATAATACGCGCCTATTTTACAAAACACATACGCAACGTTTACACTACGCTTATATCGCCCAAACCCGGCGCATCCCGATCACGTCTGGACCATTTCACCCCCCTGCATTATTGCCGTAACAGAAATAAAGCGTTTCAACTTGGTTAAATTTAATCAAAGCACATATTGTCGCAACCAATCTTAGGTTGTGTTTGTGTTGCTTGTTGTTGAAAGATTGTTTCTATAATTGCGAATATAGCCAGGCGCAAGGCGGCTGGCGCGAACCCAGGGCGGTCCGCAAGCCTAAACGGCCCAGCGCTGCCGCCGCCGGTCAAATCAATGCCCGGCATATCCGTCTCGCCGGCGGCGCGGAATATGTTCATCTTTACAAACGCTTGCAGAGCGAAGCCGCCAATAACCTCAAGGGCGCAGAGAGCGTTCCGGCGCACAGCGTTCCGCAAGCTCGCCGTCGCCCAGACTCCCCTGGTCTCCCATTTCGACGGCATAGCGCTTGGCGCATAGGCCGATCTTCGGCGGTGTACTGGAGACTTCGAAAAGATCGTAGGCCGGTTTCAGCTCGCGCCAGAACCCGTTCCACGGCCCGCCGCCGAGCATCGCGAATTGCGTCCCGGTCATCCGGAACGGAAAGATGTGCACGCCGAAACGCTTCTGGCTCCCGTCCAGGGCCGCGGTGACAAGCTCCCAGATTTCGTCGATCACCGGGTCGGTCATGGCGTAGCAGCCGGCCGACATGCAGGCGCCGTGCACCATGAGAAACGAGCCGGTGCGGCCATTGGCCTTGTCGTAGAGATTGGGGAAGCCGAGATTGAACGAGCGGCGATAGGCGCTGTTTGGATTAAGCTGCTCGGGTCCGACCGTGTAGAAGCCCTCGGGCGCCTGGAAATCGCCTTCCTGGCGCTTCGGCCCAAGCTCGCCCGAATAGCGGCAGACGGGGTAGGTGGCGAAAAGCACGAAGCCGTTTGCCTTTTTCATCCATAGCTCAAGTTCCTGCTCCCGCTTGAAGATCCGGATGAACACAGGGGTTCCGCGCGCCAATCCCTTTTCAGCCAGGCGCTCTTTCAGCCGGGTCAGGTCCGGCGTGCCCGGTAGCGGCCAGCCGGCTTGCGCGTAAAGGAGGCGCTGGGCATCGCGAAGGGCGAGCCGCATGCGGCTGGCGCCTTCGCCGCCGCGCCCCGTTAGCCCAAGCCACAGCACCGCAATCGCCGCAAGGCACAAGGCGCCGGCGATCGCTACCTTGAGAAGGATCCGGAGGATTGAAAGAGGTGTCCGCATCGGTATTTCGTCCGTCCAGGAATGCGCGGGAAACTGAGCGGATGAATTCGATCGGAAGCCGGCCTAATCGTGACATTGCCGGCCGCCGCTCATGGCGCCGGCCGGATGTTAAGAAAGAGCGAATCTGGTGGATTGAATTTATGGACCGCTGGAACGGCGCATCGAGCGTTCGCTCGCCGCCGTCCAGCCTTGCCGTTCACGGGCGCTTAAGCGCGACCGAAATTTTCGAGTTAGCGGAGAGGGTCCGGTAGATTTTACACGCCTCCACGTAGGACATCAGCGCGGCCTCCTTTTCGCGGCCCACGGAAGTATCCTTAAGGTCGATGTGGACGGCGATATCCGATACCCGCGACCCGTCTTCCGTCAATTGGGTCTCGGTCTTCACTGCGAAGCCATTCGAGACGATGTGCTGATCGCGGAAGAAATCGCGCAATTGGTTGCCGAGACACCCGGCAAAGCCTGCCAGGAGGGTGTCGATGGGATTCAACCCGCTGCCCGAGGTATCGATGACGAATGTGCCGTCTTCTGTGCTGGCGTAATGGCGTGCATCGCCACGGTTTTCTATGGACGCGCTAAACATGGCATGGGCTCCTTCGTTTGCTTGTGTTTTTACCACGGACATGCGGCTCGGGGCCGCATCGCCTGCCCGCGCCACAACCGGCAGGACGATTGCAGCGGCCAGGAGAAGGGTTGCGGGCATCCATCTCAGATGCATTTTGCGTATGCCTCCAGATCAAGCTGTTCCGTACGCCTTCGAGGTTAGGCCGGCAGGGGCATTTGCAAAAGACGCAGGTATCTATTTTCCGGAAGGCAGCAGTTGCGGATGACGCGGAACTGTACCTATGCCGGCGGAGCCGATGTGTAACTGCCACTGGACGCAAACTTGGGCCAAACTGGCATTATAGCAAAGACAGCTGGCCAGCACCGGATGGGACCATGGTTGAGACGCACGCAAGGCGCGCGGCGGCAAACGGACAGGCAAAATTTCATCTTTATGAAGACATTGCCGCGCGCCTCGCCCGCATGATCGAAAACGGCGCCTACCGGCACGGCAGCCGGCTTCCATCGATCCGGGAACTGAGCCGGCAGATGCGCGTTAGCATCAACACGGTGATGACCGCCTATGGGCTGCTCGAAAACATGCAGTTGATCGAAGCGCGCCCGCAGTCGGGCTATTTCGTAAGCTCGCCGCTTGCGGAGCCGGACAGCGCTCTGCGCGCTAACGGCCGGAGCCTTGAGGCAAAGCCGGTGGAAGTCGGCAGCAGGGCCTTGCAGATCATCCGCACCTTGAGCGATCCCGCGCTGGTGCCGCTTGGAGCCTCCGCGCCCAATTCCGCGCTGCTCCCCATCGTGCGCCTGAACCGGATGCTGGCGCAGCAAGTCCGCTCGCACCCTTTGGAGAGCGGGTCGTACGCGCCCGCGGCGGGGCACATGCGCTTGCGCGCGGAGATCGCAAAGAGGCTTGTCGCTTCCGGCTGCACGCTTTCGCCCGAGGAGGTTGTCATCACATCGGGATGCGTCGAAGCCGTTTCGCTGGCGCTTCAGGCTGTTTGCCAGCCGGGACAGACCGTGGCCGTCGCCTCGCCAGTCTACTGGACTTTTCTCAACTCGATTCAGTGGCTTGGACTTAACCTGCTGGAGATACCGGCTTGCCCGCGCACCGGCATAAGCCTGGACGTCCTGGCTTATGCGCTGCGCCGCAAGGTCATTCATGCCTGTATTATCATTTCCAACTTCAACAATCCGTTCGGGAGCGTGACCCCGGAGGAGAACAAGCACAAACTCGCCGAACTGTTCGCAAAGCACGAGGTTCCGCTCATCGAGGACGACGTCTATGGCGACCTGTCCTTCGCCCCGGAACGGCCGCCGTCGGTGAAGGCGTTCGACAAACACGGATGGGTCGTTTCCTGCTCATCCTTCTCGAAGACCCTGGCGCCCGGCTACAGGGTGGGCTGGATGGTGCCCGGCCGTTTCCGCTCCAAGGTCGAGGCATTAAAAAGGCTCTTCAATATCGCCACCGCTTCTCCCACGCAGCTTGCGGTTGCCGAGTTCCTTGCCAATGGCGGCTACGGCCGGCATCTGCGGAGCCTGAGGCGGATCTATGCCCGGCAAATGGTGCAGGTCCGCGATGCGGTGGCCCGCTCATTTCCGCAAGGCACACGCATCACCCGCCCGGAAGGCGGGACCGTGTTGTGGGTGGTGATGCCGGAAACCGTTGACGCTTACCGCCTTTACGATGCAGCGCTGGAGCACGGCATCGGGATTGCCCCTGGTCCTCTCTTCACGATTAGCGGCGATTTCCGCAATTGCATTCGCCTGAGCACGGCCTTCTGGTCTCCCGAGGTTGAGGCCGCGATCAAAACCGCCGGAGAATTGGCGGCCGGCCTCAATTCGGGCCACGCACCGGCTGCCGATAGCGTTCGCCAGCGGCTCCGCACTTAGCCAGCCCCCGATGGGACGCATTGGGCGTTGCCGCGCCAAGGCCCAGAATGGCTGTTTGCGCTGAGGCTGGCTCAACCGGCTTTCGCGTGCTGCGCCATCAGCCAGTACCCGGCCATGATGAGCTTTGCGTCCTCGAACTCGCCGGCCTCAAGCCTCGCGAAGAACTCTGCCACATCGAACTCGGCGATGGCGATATCCTCGCCCTCGTGCTCAAGCCCGCAGCCTTCCGACTGTTTGTCCGCCTCGCTGACCTCGGCGTAGAAAAGGAAGGTGCGCTCGGTGTTCCCACCCGGCGAGGAGAAGAAGGTGCAGAGGTGCTTCGCTTGCGCGATGTGGTAGCCGGTCTCTTCCTGCACCTCGCGGATGAGGCTTTCGAGCGGCGTTTCGGCGAAGCTGCCGTCGGGGTTGGCCGCGATCATCCCGGCCACCGTCTCCACTAGCCACCCGCCGCCCCGGCCTTTTCCGAGCGTCGGAATGCGGAATTGCTCGATCGCGATGACCTTCCGCCGCGCCGGATCGTAAAGCAGCGCCGCCACCGCGTCGCCGCGGTCCATGACGAGGTACGGCCGGGGCTCGTTCATTCCGCCCTGGAACCGCTCGTGGCTGACCGTAACCCGGTCCACCTTGAAGAATGCGTCGAGCAGCCGCTCCCGTTTCACGATCTCGACGCGCGATGGCTTCGCATTTCCCGCCATATGTCTTGCCTTCCGTTTCGATTAAGCCAATGGCTTCTTGCCGAGGCTTGGCCACGCCTCTCTGAGAGACAGCGAGCTTTTTCATCCTTTGAAGGTTCTTACCGGACAATCGGCTGGCGGCACAGTCGCTGGTAATGTCTGCCATCTCCCGGTAGCGGATCGCCGAAGTCCTTCGTCTTGCGTTACAGAGCGAAAGAACGGCGTCGAACTGCTTCGAAAGCTTCGAAAGATAACGCTCCATTTCGGTGCGCCCTTGGGATGACGCCGCAACACACTCCACCAAACCCAGGTCTTGGATTTCCGAGGCTTCGTGCCGCCGGCCGTCCAATCTAATTGCTTCGGCTTTTGACTGCCCTATTTTTCTGGAAAGGAAGGCGGCGGGTAAAAAATACATGGGTCCAGTGCTTACCATGCCGGAATTAACTATGATCGCACCCTACGCGGGCGGACAATTCGTTAAGAACTTCGGTTTGAGTTTGCATCGAATCTTGCGCACTTGACCTGGATACTGGGCGGCAAGCGGATCGGCGGCCGGAAGCAGCTTCATGGTTCGCCGAAGAGACGCTCGATTTCAGCCTCGCCCATCCGGTCGAAATCGTCCGGCACGGCGATCTGCCCGGACATGAAGCCCAGCCGGCGCGTGGCTCCCGCCTCCGGTGCGTCGATGGCCGTGACCTTCACCTGCTGAACTAACTGGACTTTGGTGCACCCGCCGAGATGTTACAAGTGAATGCGCTTATCCGGCGGCAATGAGGCCGGCCATGGTGCGCGCAAAACACGCTTGCACAGTCTTCATCGGGCGAATGGCTAAAGCGTGGCTTCTATGATGGCATGGTGCACTGAGTTGTCGTATGGCCTTCAACAAATTGCTCCCTAATGGGGCAAAGCTCATGGAAATACACGGGAGCCATTTGAGAACAGCTGTATTGCCCATCCTGCAAAGCATCGGCGCTTGAGTAATGGCGGGATGGGAGAAGGATATGAAAATGACCGGAAACTGGGACGAAGCCATGCCTACCGTCACGGCGGACGGCTCGCAATGCGGGCCAGAGGCAGATTATGTCATCCAGCGCTATTCGCCCGAGGTCCGCGTCTGGCGCGATTGGGACTGCGCCTATACGCGCGCCGAGGCGGACCATCTGCTTGCCGCCTACGAGCGGCGGTATAGGGCGCAGGGGCTCGATTGGCGGATCGCAAGGGTTGTCTACGATCCGCTGGGGAAATCCCTGCCAGAGCAGCCGGAACCAGAGCACTGCGAGGAACTGCCGGCAACGGCATAGCCGCTATCGCGAGGCGCATGGGCGGCCGCCGGTGCCTTGAACGGAGGGAATCTCCCCATGGGAGAGGGAGTCCCGGCGTGCCCGTTGAGAAGGCGTCCCCTCTTCCTTGGGGGGCTGGGGTGAGGGGAGATACCCCATGGCTATGCCTCGCCCTAACCGGATAGTAGACGATAGGGCTCAACTCAGCAGGTATCGAACATGAACGAAGCCAGCAACGAGATAATCATCGCCATGGAAGGCCGCGCCGCCATTGTGCGGCTGAACAGGCCGCAGTCGATGAACGCGGTGACTTTGGGCATGATCCACGAGCTTTCGGCCTTGTACCACCGCTGCGCCAAGGACCCGCGCATCTGTGGTGCCGTCGTGGAGGCGGAGGGCAAGGCTTTCAGCGCGGGCGGCGATATCCGCACCCTCCGCGACTGGATGGCGAACGATCTCGCGCAAGCCGATGCCTTCTACGCGGAGGAGTACCAGCACAACTGGCTGTTGCAATGCTTCCGGAAGCGGCATGTCGCGCTGCTGAACGGCGTCACCATGGGCGGCGGCGTGGGCATCAGCATTTTCGGCACGCATCGCGTCGCGGGCGAGGCCATGTCGTTCGCCATGCCCGAGACCGGCATCGGCTTCTTCCCCGATGTCGGCGGAAGCTGGTTCCTGCCGCGCATGCCGGGCATGATCGGCATGTATCTGGGCTTGACCGGGCACATCTGTAACCGGGCCGATGCCTATTATGCCGGCGCGGTGACGCATTGCATTCCCGCCGCGCAGTTCGGTACGGTGAAAGCGGCGATGATCGAGGCCGAGCCTATCGACGCCGTGCTCGACGGCCTGCACGCGCATCCGGGCGAGAGCCATCTCGAAAAGCACCGCGAGCCTATCGACCGGGTCTTCGGGGCACCTTCTGTGGAGGAGATCCTGCGGCAGCTCGAAAACGAGCAGGGCGAATGGCGCGAATGGGCGCGGAAGACGCTGGCCGTGCTCGCGACAAAGGCGCCACTGTCGCTCAAGGTGGCCCACGAGCAGTTGCGGCGTGGCAAGGCGTGCAAGACGCTCAAGGAAGCGCTGGTCATGGAATACCGGCTGGCAACACGGCTTATCCGCCTGCCGGACTTCCCCGAAGGTATCCGCGCCGTGATCGTCGATAAGGATCGGTCGCCCAAATGGCAGCCGGCCAGCCTGGGCGAGGTCAGCGACACTTACGTGCTGTCGCTGTTCGAGCCTCTGCCCCCGGGCGATCTCAAGCTCGTGGATTACTGGATGCCGCCCCTTCACGGCTAGTAGCTCGCGCCTTCGGCCTCCGCGACGAGGGATACCTCGCCCTCAAAATCCGGACCCTCGGACTGCCGGAACTCTGATTACTTCCACTTCCACTTCCACTTCCACTTCCACTTCCACTTCCACTTCCACTTCCACTTCCACCAAAAAACGCGAAGAGCCGACAATAGATACTATTCAAGTCGGAGCCACAGATTATAAACGTCTTGGCGGCGACCTAACCTATTTCGTGGACCTCGTGGAACAAGGCGACGTTACTCGCCTAAAAGCCGTAAGAGGAGGAAAAGTCCGGGCAAGCAGTTGCCGGTGAGACCCGCCACTGCCGTCATACCCACGAAAACGGGTATCCCCGAACTTTTACCTCTGTTACTGAAGAACGTATCGATTTAGCGTTTCAAGACGCTTTTTTTGGAGAGAACCATGACTGAGTCACAGTCTTCTAAGATGCCACCGTTGAATTTTCCATCTTCACTTGGCTTCTTGAAGTGGATCGCGGTGGCGATCATCGCGATCTATTTCGCCACCGATAGCTACTTCGTCGTGCAGCCGACCGAGATGGCGGGTGTGCGCCGGTTTGGCATCCATTCGAAAGATCCGGTGCCGCCTGGGCTGCATCTCAAGGCGCCGTTCATCGACTCGGTAGACAAGCTCCAAGTTTCAATCGACAATTTTCGCATAGACAATCTTCGCGTCTATACTATCGACAATCAATCTGTGCAAATATCCGTCGGTATCACCTATCGCATTCCGCCAGATGCGGTCCTGAAGCTGCTTTACGAAGTTGGAAAGCCAGGCAGCGCGAGTATTATGCATAACATAGAGCAAGTTATCTCCGACCGGACGCTAAAGATATTCGCGAAGCGTAACACGATCAAAATTTCGGAGGAGCGCGAGGCGATTTCCTCCGAGGTGCGTCAGTCCGTAAGCCAGGCGATCCGCGAGCGGTTCGGGCTGGAGATCCTCGACCTGCAAATTCCGCCGATCAACTAATCGGATATTTTCGTGGCCTCCGTCGAAGCAGCCGTGAAGGCCAAGAACGACTCTATCGCCGCCGAGAATACGGTCAACCGCATCCGCTACGAAGGCGAGCAGAAGGTCGTGACCGCGAAAGCCGAAGCCGAGGCACAAGTGGCGCGCGCCCAAGCGCAGAAGCAGTCCAAGGTGCTGGAAGCCGAGGGCGAAGCGCGCGGCATCGAGCTTCGAGCGGCGGCGGAAGCGCAGGGCATCCGCGTGCGCGGCGAGGCGCTTCGGGACAACGCCCGCGTGATCGAACTGACGTTGGCGCAGCGCTGGACGGGCCAGCCGCCCCAGACCATCCTCGGCAACCACGGCGCCGTACCGTTCTTCAACCTCAACAATACCACGGAAGAGGCTCCCAAGACCGAGACGCCAGCCCGGTAGACGTCACTCTCATCGGCGCTGCTATAAGAGCCGCAAGATGCAAGGTTCCCGTATGCTCGAAGGGCGCAAGGGGTAATGCGCTTAGTTCAAGGCACTGCCTATGGCCCTACCCCCATGGACCTCTGGTCCAACCGGCATGCGCTCCGTCACTGACTGAACCGGGGCCGCCTTCCGGCAGGCCGCCCCGTTGCCGTATTTGCTCCTCGTCGCAAGTGCGGTCGGGCCGCCCCCAGCGCCAGAGCGGGATGAGCGCAAGCCCCGCCGCGAAGCCGCCGATATGCGCCCACCAGGCGATGCCGCTGCCCGCCGTGGGCGAGGCCAGATGCCAGAAGCCTTCGAGGAACTGAAAACCGAACCAGACCAGCGCATAGGCAAGCGCCGGAACCTTGAAGAAGAACGGTATGATAACGATCAGTATAAGGATGTTGATCTTCGCTCTCGGAAAGGTGGTTGCGTAGGCCCCGATCACGCCGGCGATCGCGCCGGAAGCGCCGAGTGCCGGCACGGCGGAGGTCATGTTGAAATAGGCGTGTGCGAAGCTCGCTATGAGCCCGCAGGCGAGATAGAAGCTCAAGAAACCGAGCCGGCCGATACGGCCTTCGAGCGAGGCGCCGAAGATGAACAGCGTCCACATGTTAAGGACGACGTGCAACCAGCCGCCGTGCATGAAGGTTCCCGCGATAAAGGGCAGGTAATTGTGCGGGTCGAGCCCCTGGATTTGCGCCCACTCAGGGTCGAAATAGCGCCTGGGAACCAAGCCATAATGAAGCGAAAACTCGTAGGCGGCACGGGTGTTGAGTAACTGTTGAACGAGAAAAACGGCGGCGTTTGCGAGGATGATAAAATATGTTGTGAGCGGCGCGAACGGTATTCTTATTGAGTCTTTAAGAGGAAACATGATCTTCGACTGGAGTTGCGGTGCCCAGATGCTCGCTCATTTTCTGCACAATCGCCTTCAGCACTTCCTCTATTTGCTCGAAGATCCAGTAGTGTCCCGCCCCCTCAACCGGGCGCAGCTCACAGCCGGGAATGATACGCGCCAGATGCAGCGACGCCGGCACCGGCACGTTCCGGTCGAGCATGCCTTGCCATAGCAGAACCGGCGCCTTCACCGCGTCGAACGGCAGGTTCCAAGGCCGGCAGAAAATCCGCATCTCCTGAATGATGCCATGGATGCCCGGCCGCAAGCCTTCCGACACGCTATCGACAAAATTCCTGCGGATTTCCGGCTGGTGCAAAATACGCTTGTCCTCGTCGCAGGCCCGTTTCTTGAGGAAGTCGTACATGCGATCCGGCGCATTCAGGAACAAGAACCGCCAAAGCCCGAAAAACCCCTGCATGGCGAGGTTTACGCGCGGCAAAACCCGGAACATCACAAACCGCGTCATGCCGATTTCCTCGGGGCCTTCCGGGGCGCATAGCGGCCCGACCGGGTTTATGAGGGCGGTGGCGGTAACGCGCGAGGGAAGCAGCGTCGCGCAAGCTGCGGCGTAAGGGCCGCCGCCCGAGATGCCCGCCACGCCGAAATGCTTGAGCCCCAGGTAATTGGCGAACTCCACCATGTCGCTCGCCCAGTCGGCCAGCGTGCGATTGCGCTGGAAGGTGGAAAGCCCGAAACCCGGTCGCTCCGGCGCGATGATCCGCATCCCCAAGCGCCGCGCCGGCTCGTGCGCCAGCCGGAACATGAAGCGCGATCCGGGCGTTCCATGGAACGCGAGGACGGGCAGCCCGCGCTGCGCGCCATATTCGGAATAGCCCAGCTTCCGGCCGTCGGACAGGACGATGTGACGGTCTTCGCCGGCGATTTTGCCTTCTAAATGGAGCCGGGGGATCGTCAAGGTCATGCGAATTACTTTCTGCTGCGCGTTGGAAGAGCTGGCTGCAAGATTGTGTATATTCCTGCTGCTTGCCCTCAAGGGGAGGTGAAGTTTCAATGTAGGCACATGAGAGGAGGGACAGGCGGACTGCCCGCGTTCTCCAATTTGTGCCAAAGCTTTCCCGCAGCGCAAGTTTTACACCGGCATTGTATGTGAAGGAAACCGAAAAGGAGTCGATGGAGGCTCCAGTCAGCCGGAATGGGAATTCACCTGCCCCGTTCATCCTGTGCATGAACCGCCGTTCCAGGATAATGAAACCGCGCACGCGGCGACGCAGAGCTTGAAAAGACATAAACATATCTTTATAAGCCTCCTTCAAAGAGGGTCTTATGGGAAGCTTCGACGACACCGTGGCGCGTTTGAAGGCGGCGGCCGAGCCGACCCGCCTGCGCATCCTGCGCCTGCTTCTCAACGGCGAGTTCAACGTGAAGGACCTTACCCAACTTCTCGGACAAAGCCAGCCGCGCGTCAGCCGCCATATCAAACTTCTCGCCGAGGCGGGGCTGATCGAACGATATCAGGAGGGGAGCTGGGTTTTCGTACGCGGCTCAGCGGACCCGGCCGTCCGTAAATTTGCCGGCAGCGCCTTGTCCATGATTGCGGGGAGCGACCCGCAGATCCTGCGCGACCGCGAGCGGGCGGACCAGATTCGCAGCCGCCGCGCGGCCCTGGCTCAGGCCTATTTCGACGAGAATGCCGCCGAATGGGACCGCATACGCTCGCTGCACATCGCCGAGCACGATGTCGAGGAGGCGATCCTCGCCGCACTGGGCACAGGCCCCCGCGACCTGCTGCTCGACCTTGGAACCGGAACAGGCCGCATCCTGGAGCTTGCGAGCGGGCGGGCGCGGCAGCTCGTTGGCATCGACTCCAACCGCGAGATGCTGAAATGCGCGCGGGTCCGGCTCGACGAGGCGGGGCTCACCAATTGCAGCGTCCGGCTCGCCGACATCTATAATCTGCCGTTCGCCGAAAAGAGCGCCGATACCGTGCTCGTCCATCAGGTGCTGCACTTCCTGGATAACCCCAGGGCAGCGCTTGCCGAAGCCGCGCGTGTCTTGAAACCGGGAGGGCGCCTGGTCATCGTGGATTTCGCGCCGCATAATCTTGAATTCCTGCGCGAGGAGCAGGCCCATGTGCGCCTGGGCTTCGCATCGGCCGAGATCGCATGCTGGCTAGGCGAGTGCGGTATCGGCTCGGGCGGCTACCGCGAATTGCCGGCCGAAGCCGGTAAGGAGAATGCGTTGACGGTGGCGATCTGGACCGGGGAACGGTCCAAAACCGCGGCAAAACAATGGAGGGCGGCTTCGTGACGGAGAGCAACTTACATCCTGGGCCAACTAAGCCCGTCACCGCAAGCTTCGAGTTTTTTCCTCCCAAGACGGCGGCCATGGAGGCGTCGCTCTGGGAAGCGATCCGCAAGCTTGAGCCGCTCCAACCGGAATTCGTCTCCGTGACCTATGGCGCGGGCGGGTCCACGCGCGAGCGCACGCACGCCACGGTCACCCGCATTCTGAAAGAGACCTCCCTCAAGCCCGCCGCGCACCTGACTTGCGTGGCGGCGACGAAAGAGGAAGTGGACGCGGTGGTGCGCGCCTATTGGGACGCCGGCGTCCGCCACATCGTGGCCTTGCGCGGCGATCCGCCGGCCGGCCCCGGCACTCCCTACGTTCAGCATCCGGGCGGCTACGTTAATGCGGCGGACCTTGTGGCGGGCATCCGGCGCATCGCCGATTTCGAGATTTCGGTCGCGGCCTACCCCGAAAAGCATCCGGAATCGCCCAGCGCCGAAGCCGATCTCGACATGCTGCAAGCAAAAGTCGACGCCGGCGCCACGCGTGCGATCACGAATTTCTTTTTCGACAACGCCGATTACTGGCGCTATCTGGAACGGGTCCGCGCGCGAGGCATCGGCATTCCTATCGTCCCAGGCCAGATGCCGATCCACAATTTCAAACAAGTCGCAAGCTTCGCCGCGCGCTCCGGCGCCTCCGTGCCCGCTGCCCTCGCCACGCGTTTCGAAGGGCTGGAGAACGATCCTGAAAAGGCGCAATCCGTGGCGGCAGCCGTCGCGGCGGAGCAAGCCTTGGAACTGATGGCAGGCGGCGTTGCCAAGTTCCACTTCTATACGTTGAACCGCGCCAAACTTGTCTGTGAGGTCTGCCAACTGCTTGGCCTGCGCCCTGCCGCGCCCGCGCATGCTTGAGGATAACCCCCAATGAACCGTGACGAACGCATTGCCGCCCTGCACAAAGCCGCCTCGGCGCGGATTCTGATCCTCGACGGCGCGATGGGCACCATGATCCAGCGCCACAAGCTCGGCGAGGCCGATTACCGGGGCGAGCGCTTCAAGGATTGGCCGAGCGACCTCAAGGGCAACAACGATCTGCTGGTCTTGACGCAGCCGGACATCATTCGCGGCATCCACGAGGCCTATCTTGCGGCCGGCGCGGATATTGTCGAGACGAACACCTTCAACGCGCAAACCGTGTCGATGGCCGACTATGGCATGGAGGCGCTGGCCTACGAGATCAACGTGGCAGCGGCCAAGCTCGCGCGCGAGGCGGCGGACAAATATACCGCGCTGACGCCAGGCAGGCCGCGCTTCGTGGCCGGCGCAATCGGGCCGACCAACCGCACCGCGTCGCTTTCGCCGGATGTGAACAACCCCGGCTTCCGCAACATCAGCTTCGACGAGCTTGCCGCCGCTTATGGCTCGCAGACGCGCGGGCTGATCGAGGGCGGCGTGGACGTTATCCTGATCGAGACCATCTTCGACACGCTGAACGCCAAGGCGGCGGGCTTCGCGGTCAAGGAGACGTTCGACGCACTCGGCTTCGAGCTGCCCATCATGATCTCCGGCACGGTCACGGACCTCTCGGGCCGCAACCTGTCCGGCCAGACGCCGGAAGCCTTCTGGTATTCGCTGCGGCATCTGAAGCCGTTCTCCGCCGGCCTGAACTGCTCCTTCGGCGCGAGCCAGCTCCGCCCGCCGCTGGCGCAAATCGCCATGGTGGCCGATACGCGCGTTAGCGTTTACGCCAATGCCGGCTTGCCCAACGCCATGGGCGAATATGACGAGACGCCGGAGACGATGGCGGAGCACATGCGCGGCTGGGCGGCGGACGGGCTCATGAACATCGTGGGCGGCTGCTGCGGCACCACGCCCGCGCATATCGAGGCCATCGCCGGGGCGGTCGCGCCCTATCCGCCGCGGCCAATCCCGGCAATCGAGCCACGCCTGCGCCTTGCCGGCCTCGAACCCTTCGTGCAGGGGGGGTGATCGTAACGAGGGCAGAAGTCCGGGCGCGCGATCCGCGGCGTCATCCATCATTCCGCTACACTCCTCAAAACTCACCGCTGCAATAGCATCCGGCCTGAACCTGAAGTTCCGGCCCCTCCCTTGCGGGCCGGGATTGTGGCAAGGTAAGCACTTGTTTACCTCAACTTCGCGGTATTGGGTGCCAATTCGATGCAATTGCCGTGCTTCTCATTAGGGGGCACTTTAGCACCATGCGCCTTACTGGCCGGTTAAGGACCAGATACAGCATTGATGTTGCACGAAACTTTTCGCGCTTGCCACGCAGGTGCGGGCGAAAGAGTGCACCGTAATAGGGTTAATCCGAGAACTGCGAATATATTTAAAGGGATTCTGCAACCGTAAAAATCGGGGCAAAAGCGAGGAAAATTTCGCAAAAATGCACGTGAAAAACGCATCGCGAATCCGCGTTAACCGTGCCCAAATTAACCATGATGCGCGCGCTTACGCTCTTCGCGAATTGTTAAGACATCGCCCGGAACGCGATTGCTCCGGTGGCGTCCGGACAAGCTCGGCCCGCGGGAAATCCCGGTCCGTTTGCTGCTGGCGCCGGCAGGATTTCCCGCGGATAAGGCGTACTTGCAACTTATCGATCTAGCAGTGCCTATCCGAGGCAAGTTCGCGTGGCGACGCGTGCTGCCAATGGGACGCGAACTTGCATCGGGCTTGCCAGTGCGGCGTCTCGCAATCGGCGTGCGCAAACGCGGCTTCCTCGAACTACTTGCATTGCCCGGAACGTGAAAAAACCGGCGATAATTCTTCACAATAGTATCACTTATTTTTGATTTTTAGGCATGATCGAAGGCCGTAGACTGGGCATGCGATACGAGGCAGCCGCACAAGTAAACAACTGACCGGACTAACTAAAAGTCTTCACGCCAGTGTACCGCAAGCAAAGCTGAAGCTGTGCCGCACTACGAATAATGCCTTTGACATTGAGTTTTTTGCGTAGCGGCCGCGATTGGCTGGGATATTTTTCCACGTTTGCGCCTTGATTTAGATAAACGTATTTGAGAGTATTTGACATAACACCATCTGTGTAATGTCACGTTTCCTTACGTAAGCGCATGGGGGTTGCATGCTAGGACATAATCGGCATCCGGTGCCACAAGCCCTTTTTGAAGGTTTCGAGAAAGAGAATAGTCCGAATGAAGCGATTGACGAATTCAAGAGCGCATTAATCGTCGCCTACGAGCAGGCCATCGAAAGTGGCATAAGCCCAGGTCTCGCCCTCGCAGCCATGCTCGACTGGGTCTCGCTTGAGGTCAGGAGATACACATGCATGCCCGGCATTGGCGACTGACGTGACACCGGACGCTCTTCACGGACAGTAACAACGATGTGCAGGCGGCATCGATCGTAAATGACCCGATGCCATCGCGGTGTGTTCCATAATGTAGCTCCAGAAGTACGTTCGCTTGCGGCATCTGTTCTGCCAGGAGATAGCAAACTCTCACGCAGGAACGTTGCGGCTTGTACTTCCTCCTGCGAGGAAAGCACGATGGGCGCTGACGATCATAGCGAAACCAGCCCGGCTTTTTTTGGGGGTCGCGGCGGAAATGGATTGAGCGAGAGCCAGGCTCCTCTCGCCAGCGAAGCTGCGGCGCTGCTGCGGTTGAACGAGGCAAGCTCCCGCCTCTGGCACGCGAAGAGCCTCGGCGAAGGGCTCGATGAAATGCTCTCCGCCGCGATCGAGCTGCTTGGCGCGGACAAGGGCGATATCCAGCTTCTCGACACCTCGCAAGGGGTTCTCAAGATCGCGGCCCAGCGCGGTTTCAGCCCGGCTTTCCTCGAACGGTTTCGCGAGCTTCCGGCGGAGGCGGACACCTCCTGCGGAAGGGCGCTCCGTTCCGGCGGGCGCGTCGTCATCGAGGACACGGAGGCGGACGAAGCCTACGCCCCACACCGGCAAGCCGCCGCCGGAGAAGGGTACCGCGCGGTGCAATCCACGCCGCTCGTCGGGCGGGCCGGAACGGTGTTGGGGATGATATCGGCGCATTTCCGCAATGCGCACCGGCCGAGCCCCGAGGACCTTCAGAACCTGGACCTGTATGCCCGCCAGGCTGCCGGCTTCATCGAACGCCACCAGACCGAAGAACTATTACGCGAGCGCGAGAACCGGCTTGCCGCAGCCCTAAGGGCCGGAAAACTCGGCGTGCACGATTACGATCCCCAAACCGGCCGCGTGAAGTGGGACCGCGAGACCTATCGCCTCTGGGGAGTGCCGGAAGGCGAGGAGGTGACCGCCGGAACCTTCGAGGCAGGCGTGCACCCCGACGACGCAGCCGCCGTGAAAGCCGCCATCGCCGGCGCTCTCGACCCTGGAGGCACGAGCCACTGCGAATGCGAATTCCGCGTCGTGAACCGCACCGACGGATCGGTCCGCTGGGTCTTTGCCGATGGCGATGTCACCTTCGAGGACGGCCGCGCGGTGCGCCTGGTCGGCACCGTGCAGGACATCACCGAGCGCAAGCGCGCAGAGGTGCGCATCCACCAACTCATGCGCGAGGTCAACCACCGCTCGAAGAACATGCTCAGCATCGTGCAGGCCATCGCCCGCCAGACCGCCGCCAGCAGCCCCGGCGACTTCCTGGACCTTTTCGGCGGCCGCATCCAGGCGCTCGCCGCCAGCCAGGACCTCTTGATCGAGAACGCCTGGAGAGGTGTTACGCTGCCCGATCTCGTGCCGTCGCAACTCGGCCTGTACCAGGATCTCATCGGCACGCGGATCGAGCTTGCCGGGCCGCCGCTTCTGATGCCCGCCTCCGCAGCGCAACTGCTCGGCATGGCCCTGCACGAACTGGTCACCAATGCCGCAAAATACGGCGCGCTTTCCAGCCGCCATGGGCGCGTCGCCATCGAATGGAGGCTGGAGGCCGCGGATGGGGCGGAGCCTGCTTTTCTGATGAGCTGGTGCGAGAGCGGCGGACCGCCCGTGAGAGAGCCGCTCCGGCGCGGCTTCGGCTCGGCGATCCTGACGGATATGCCCGAGGCGAGCCTTGGCGCGAAGGTGTATATCGACTTCGCGAGAGCCGGCTTTTCCTGGCGGCTGCGCTGCCCGGCGCATGAGGTGCTGGAGGAGGGGCAGAGCCTTGCGGCTTCCGCCAGCGCGCGCCAAGCGGGCGGCGTCCCGCAGGCGGGTGCCGCGCCGCGCGTCCTTGTCGTGGAGGACGAGCCGGAGGTGGCGCATGAGATCGCGCGGATTCTCAGCGAAGGCGGATTCCGCGCGGTCGGGCCGGCGGGCAACGTGGCCCAAGCGCTGGAACTGCTCAGGACAGACCGCTGCGATGCCGCCGTGCTGGATGTCCACCTCGGCAAGGAGACCTCGGAGGCCATCGCCCTGGAGCTGATGCAGCTCCATACGCCCTTCGTGACGGTATCGGACACTTCCAGGGCGCAGAGCCCGGCCGCATTCGCCGATGCCCCGGCGCTCGCGAAGCCCGTCCGGCCGGATACCCTCATCGACGAGGTCTGGCGCTGCGTGGCGGCCGGATCGTCCGCTGGGGAGAGCGGGGGCTGGATGGCATAGCGGAAAATGGCGCGCCTTTAACCCACCCCCGTTCTGAAGGTAAAAAATGCGGCAGGCGGACACCGCTCCCGGCCGCCGAAGAGGCGAAACCTGCCGGACAAATCCCGTGCCTCCTCCCGGCGCCGGCGCGCTCGGCTCGCGCTCATTATGCCGATGACGCCCGCCCCGCTGGAAAGCCGCTTTAACGCCAACTTAACTCTCCCGGCCCCTCTGGAGGACCTTGGAAACGGCCCCGGAAAGGGGCTTTTCGATCTTGAAGTAATTTAGCAGAAAAACCTTGAGGAAACATTAAGCGCGGGTTTCGGCTATGTGATTGATATGTATTGGATAAAATTCGCCATGCTGTCGCGGCGGCCGGCACGCCGGCACAGGTGTTGGTTAATTTCAAATATTCGATTATATTTAACGGCACTTTTGGAACGTAGAAATCAAGCAAAAATGCGAAAAAATTCGCAGAAATGCGGTAGAAAAGTATGGGCCGGACAAGAGTTAACCGTGCCGGCATTTACCATAATGGCGCCATACGCGAAAGGAACGATTTTTTTACGAAAAGGATGGCGGAGAACTTACTCACAACGGGGACCAGGGGACCGGGGGCGGTGTGGAAATGCAGCACAAGGCCTCCACGGAGAACGCCGGCCCTGGCGGCTTCGGCGAGCTTCGGCATGGGCCGGCATCCGAAAGCCTCCACGGAACCGGACTTGGCACAGTTCAAATGCCGCCACTCGAAGGACTGCAGCTTTCGGATCTTGAAGCGGGCGACCTCGTGAAGCGCTCCTAGCTAACGCAACGGGCCATAAGCGGAAATCGCATCCCGCCAAAACCGCAACCCGGCAGCTGCTGGTCACGCCCTTCCGCGGCGAGGACGGCGAATGGGTGATGTGGACGGCGCAGGGTTATTATGCGGGCTCCCCCAGCGTCGGCAAGATCGCCGGCTGCCATACCAACGAGGGCGCTGACTAGGCCGCCGATTACGTCACCGGCGAGCAGCGGCGCAAGCATCTGAACAGGCCCGGAATCGTAGCAAAGACCATTGCTCGTGCCTCGGCCGAGGGCGCAAGAACAAGCTGCCTTGTGCCGCAAAAGAGTAATGTGTGGCTATACCGCCGAACCTGCCGCCCAACCGCTCGACCAGGCCCATTGAAAATTGTACCCGCCAAGCCAGCCGGTAACGTCCACAGCCTCACCAATAATAAAGAGCCCCGGCACCTGCGTGACCATCATGGTTTTGGACGACAGCGCCGCCGTATCGACACCGCCCAAGGTCACTTCGGCCTTAGCATAACCTTCAGAACACACAGGCAGCAGACGCCAGCTTTTTAAAAACGCAGAAAACTCCTTCAGTTTTTTATCGGGCAGATTGCCGACGGGCTCATTCACAAAATATGTAGTGGTCATCACCTGCGCCAAACGCTGCGGCAACACTTCGCCCAGAATGGTTTTAAGCTCCGCCTTGGGCCGGGACCTCTTGCGCTCCAACAGAAAATCCTCAGTTTGAAGGCCCGGCAGCAAATCCAGCGTGATCGGGGTGCCTTCACGCCAGTACGAAGAAATTTGCAAAATCGCCGGGCCCGAAAGTCCACGATGCGTCATCACCATACCCTCGCGGAATGAATGCTTGCGGCAACGCACGGCTACCTCAAGACTGATACCGCTGAGCGCGTGGATGGTAGCGAGTTCCCCGCCCTCCAAAACCAGCGGCACCAGCGCGGGACGTAGTTCGGTCAGCGGAATTTCAAACTGTTTGGCGATCTGATGCGTAAATCCGGTCGCACCCATTTTGGGAATCGATAGCCCACCCGTCGCCAGAACCAAAGCTGGAGCCCGAGCCATCAGATCGCGCGTTTGCACGCAGAACATATCGGCTTTGGTGATGGCAAGTACCGGTTGATTGAGGCTGATCTCCACCCCACCCGTCCGGCATTCGTCCGCCAGCATCGTCACGATGTCCCTCGCCGTATGGTCGCAAAACAACTGGCCCAGAATTTTTTCGTGATAGGCAATCTTGTGCTTTTCTACCAGCGCGATGAAATCATGCTGCGTGTAGGTTTTCAGCGCGGATTTGCAGAAATGCGGGTTTTGGGAGAGAAAACGGTCCGGGCTGGCCTCGCGATTGGTAAAATTGCACCGCCCGCCGCCC
>Ga0182021_10002352_pt1 | contig 21985 bp, 23 predicted proteins | sample 612E3MmetaG_FD_120493 | JGI IMG/M metagenome (GOLD analysis project Ga0182021, IMG submission 120493) | Permafrost microbial communities from Stordalen Mire, Sweden - 612E3M metaG (Illumina Assembly) | ecosystem: Environmental > Terrestrial > Soil > Wetlands > Permafrost | place: Sweden... | reverse complement strand
TATTGATTTACGATCCGGACTCGAGGCTTCAGCCGGAATCCGCCTACGCCCAGCGGCCCGCCGTCGCAAAGCGACGGGCACGGGCAAGGCTCTACTCCAGAAGTCCACGCACCACGCACCAGTGCGAAGCCTCCCTGTGGGACGCACTACGCACTACGTTCAAAAATATGCGTCACCACGTTCGAGCCGCTGCCGCCGATATTCTGCGTCATGCCGATCGTTGCATCCTTGACCTGATTCTTTCCCGCCAGTCCACGCAGCTGCATCATCGCTTCGACGATCTGGTACATGCCCGTCGCCCCCACCGGATGTCCGCGCGCCTTCAAGCCGCCCATCGTGCAGATCGGCAGCTTGCCGCCGATGCCGATCTCGCCGTCGAGGCCGAGGCGCGTTCCCTTGCCAGGTTCGGCAAAGCCGCTCGCTTCCAGGCTCGCCACCGCGGTGATGGAGAAGGCATCGTGTACTTCAAAGAAATCAACGTCGTGCGTGGTCAACTGCGCCTGCGCGAAGGCTTTCTGCGCCGATAACCCCACTGCCTCCAACGCCAACAAGTTGTGCCGATCGTGCAGCGCCAAGCTATCGGTTGCAATCGCGCTCGCCCGCACCTTGATGGGGAACGGGCTGAATTGCCGCGCGATCTCGGTCGGACACAAGACCACCGCCGCCGCGCCATCGCATACCGGCGAGCAGTCCAGCAGATTGATCGGATCGGCAATCATGCGCGCCTTGTTGAATTGCTCTTTAGTCAATTCGTAGCGCAGCATCGCATTGGGATTGTTCACGGCATTGTGATGCGCGTTGATGGGGAACGGCGCGAACGCTTCATGCTGGATGCCGTACTCGTGCATGTAACGCTGCATCAAGCGCGCATTGATGGCGACAAACGTATCACCCAGCGCCGATTCCCAGTCGGCATCCGACGCGCTCACCAGGCCCTCGGTGATTTCTTCGCCCGGATGATCGAGCATCTTCTCCACGCCGCACACCAGCGCGAAGTTCACCAGCCCACTGGCTACGGCCAGATAGCCTTCACGAAAGGCCGCGCCGCCCGACGAGCACGCGGCTTCGATCTTCACGGCTTCCACACCGCGCAAGCCCACTTGATCGGCCGCCAGCACGGCCAGCAAATCTTGCCCGGCCAGCGTACTGGACAACATGTTGCCGATGTACACACTGTCGATCTGTTCGACGCGGGCGTCTCGCAAGGCCGCCAACATCGCATCCACGGCGAGAAAGTAAATGGGCTTGTCCCATAAATCGCCGACAGGCACTTGCCCGATTCCAATCACACTCACGTCACGCATGTTCTTTGTCCTTGAAAACCGCACCTTGCGGTGCGGATGATTAACGTTGTCTGAACTATTGCACGATCTCACTATCGCGCTGCGGCACTAACGCACTTCCTTCCACCAGATACCGGTGCATTCCGGCAAAACGATCCAGTTGTTGCGGCGGACTTTCTCATCCCACTCGTCGCCGAAGAAGAAACTGGTCAACTCCGCTGCGCGATCCAGCGAATCAAATTGGAAGTCGGTACGCACCCACGTGGATTGAAAACCGAGGTCATCTTCCAGCAGACGATAGTACGCCGCTAGTGCTTCATGGGGCGGATGCGGTTCAGTGGCACCGGTACCTAACGTATCGATGATGATGAGTGTGCCGCCAGGGCGCAAGACGCGCTGCATCTGCGCGATAGCTTGTCCGATGGTCTGCCGCCAGCTCTCTGCATAAAATTTGGAGGTGAAATAACCGAGGGTCCAACCGGCCAGTGCAACATCGGCGCAATGATCGGGCAGGGGCATATGGCGATGCTCGGCGGCGACGGTCTGCCAGACCAAGCCGGCGCAGCGCGCCAATTTAGGTCTGGCGTTAGCGAGCATGTGAGCGTTGAGATCGCAGGCGATCAGCGAGCGAGCGTGAGCGCCGATGAGCTCTGACACCCGGCCCGTGCCTGCACCCCACTCGACGACGTCGACGTGATCGAACGATCGGATGGCCGCGAGCGCGGGATACAGGCGCTGCTCGTAGTCTTCGTAGGACGTGAGCCGATCGTATTGATCGGCATGTTGGCGGTAGATGGTCATTTGATCGGGCATGGACGCAGTATAACACGACTCGCCGGACCTCGCGGGCAGCAGTTCTCAATTTAGATTTGTAGTAACCGCTTCGCGTCAGTCGTGGGTTGCGGCCAAAAAGCGACTGAAGTCGCAACTACCGGCGTCAATTGTTTTCATATTGAGAATTGCTGCCTCGCGGGGACATGCCTTGCGACGCTCTCCCCAGTATGTTAGAATCAGCCCAGATTAGGTGTAGAGGGACGTGCCATGAAGATTTCATTCCGGCGCATAGCCGGTTTTTTATTGATCGGCTTCTTGCTCGAAGCGGCGTTTTTTGCCGGCGTTATGCTCGCTCCACAGGTGACCGGCTTTCTGCGTGTCCAAGGCAGTGGCGGACATGCGCCTTTGTTGGATGAGGCGTGGGGGGTGGCCGAAGATCTCTTCTATGGCAAGTTGCCTACCGAGCAAGAACGCACGTATGGTGCCGTGCGCGGCATGATGGAATCGTTCAAAGATCCTTACACGGTTTTCATCGAGCCACCGCAGACCGAATTGCAGAGCCAGCAGCTGAGCGGCAAGTTCGGCGGGATCGGCGCGAATGTGCGGCGCGAGAACGACGGAAGCATCGTATTGTCGCCGTTTCCCGATCGGCCCGCGGCCCAGGCTGGAGTCAAAGAAGGCGATGTGCTCGTCAAGATCGATAGCACGACCATCACGCCGGAGATGAAATTCGAAGAGGTGACTTCACTGCTGCGTGGCGAGGTCGGGACGCCGGTCAAAGTCGAAGTGGATCGGGCCGGGCAGAAGCTGGCCTTCAACATTACACGCGCGGAAATCAGCGTGCCGTCAGTCACGTGGCGCATGTTAAGTCAGGCTCCGGGCGTGGGTTACCTTAAACTGAATATTTTCGCCCAGACCTCCAAAGATGAACTGATCAAAGGCATTGAAGATCTGCGGAAGCAAGGCGCGCAAAAATTGATCTTCGATTTGCGCGACAACGGCGGAGGCTTGCTGGACTCGGCAATCGATATCGCCAGTCAATTTGTCGATGGGGTGGTGGTCAGCGAAAAACACCGGGATGGCAGTCAGCAAGATTTTAAGGCCGAAGCCACGGGCGCGGCGCGCGATCTGCCTCTGGTGGTCTTAGTCAATGGCGGCACGGCCAGCGCCAGTGAAATCGTTTCCGGGGCGCTGCAAGATCGCGGGCGCGCGGTGTTGGTGGGGCAGAAGACCTATGGCAAAGGTTCTGTGCAGAATGTGGTTCCGCTGTCCGATGGATCGTCGATTCACGTCACGGTGGCCGAATGGCTGACGCCGAAAGGCCGCCAGATTACGGGCAAAGGACTGGAACCCGATGTCGCCGTCGAACTGACTCAGGATGATGCGGCGAACGGGCGCGATCCCCAACTCGATCGTGCCGTCACGGCTTTTCGGTAGCTCGCGGCGAATCTTCACAGGTGGTTAATCGTGGTTTAAGGCGTTTGAGGGATAATTAAGAAGAAACTTGGCATCAAGAGAGTGAGAGGGCAATGAAAACAAAGCGGATTCTCATCGGTATTTTGGCGTTGGTGATGGTGGTGGCATTAGCGACCAGTGGTTATATGCTGGGTTATGCCAATGGTCGAACTACGTCCACGGCTGCGGTAGGGATTCCCGCGCTGACTGAGTCGGCCACTGCTCCGGCGGCCACCAGCACTCCCGAAAAATCGGCGGTTAGCGGATCGAACGATGCGCAGACTCCGGCTTCAACAGATACAACGTTCACGACGTTCTGGGAAGCGTACCATCTGCTACAAAAAGACTACTACGGCGACGACCTGGCGACGGGCAAAGAACTGGAATACAACGCGATTCGCGGCATGATCTTTGGGTTGAGCGATCAGTTCACGTCGTTTGTGTCACCCGCTTCAGCGAAGTTGATCGAAGAAGATGCAACCGGTTCGTTCAGCGGCATCGGCGCTTATGTGCAATTGAATCAGAATCGCGTTTTGCAGATTACGCGTGTCTTTCAGGATTCGCCTGCGGAAAAGGCGGGCTTGAAGTCGGGCGATTTGATCAGCGAGGTGGACGGCAAATCGATCGTAGGCGGCGATCTTTCCGAGCAAGTTGCCAAGGTGCGCGGCCCCGATGGATCGAAAGTAACCTTGACGATCGTGCGCGAAGGCGAGGATAAGCCGTTGAAGGTCGATGTCACGCGCGCCAAGATCGAGATCAAGATAGTAGAGTCGAAGCTGCTCGACAACAACGTCGCTTACGTGGCGCTGAACAGCTTCAATTCCGCGACGGCGGCTCAGCAATTGCAGGCGGCGCTTAAAGACTTGCTGGCGAAGAATCCTAAAGGTTTGATTTTCGATCTGCGCGATAACCCCGGCGGCTTCCTCGATCAATCGGTGCAGGTAGCCGACATGTTCTTGAAGGACGGCGTGGTGCTGTACGAGCGCTCGAAGAACGGCGACGAGCAAGTGTTTCGCTCGGACGACAATGGCATCGCCCAGGATATTCCGTTGGTGGTGCTGGTCAATGGCGGCTCGGCCAGCGCGGCGGAGATCGTGTCCGGTGCGATTCAGGATCGCGGGCGCGGGGTACTCATCGGCACGAAGACCTTTGGCAAAGGATCGGTGCAGCAGATCAATCATCTGGCCGACGGTTCGCAGCTGCGCATCACCATTGCCCACTGGTTCACGCCCAACAACCACGGCATTCACGGCACCGGCATCGAGCCGAACATCACCGTCGAGCGCAGCAAAGACCCGGCGAAGGATCCCCAACTCGATCGAGCCGTGGAATACATTCTGAACGGGAAGTAGCCAGCGGTTTCCGTGAGTGGTTGAAATAAAAGACGTAGAGGGCTAAAATGAATTACCTTCTACGTCTTTTTCGTGTCTGGTGTTATACTTAGACTATCTTATGCCGCACTGCATCATAAATGATTATGAATAAACCAACGGGTGACGTCAAAGTTGTAGCCACCAACCGCAAAGCGACCCATGACTACAGCATCGAGGATCGCTTTGAGGCCGGGTTGGCGTTGCTAGGGACAGAGATCAAATCGATCCGGGCCGGGCAGGCCAATCTGCGCGAAGGTTACGTGCAGCCGCGCGGCGAGGAATTGTATTTGGTCAACGTTCACGTCTCGCCCTATGATCCGGCGGGGCGTACCGGTCACGACCCCTTGCGGCCGCGCAAGTTGCTGCTACATCGTAAGGAAATCGCGCGCATCCTGTCCAAGTTGAGCGAGAAGGGTTACACCTTGATTCCGCTGCGCATCTACCTGAAGAATGGGCGGGCCAAGATTGAGATTGCGCTGGCGCGCGGCAAGCGGCAGTACGACAAGCGGCAGTCCATCGCTGCGCGTGATGCGGCCCGCCAGATGGATCGCACCCTCAAAGGAAAGCAAGAGTGATGGTGTTGGATCGAATCCTGACCCCCGATGGCACGCGCTTCATCACGCCGGATGGGTCACTGTTGAACTCGCTGGCGACGATCAATCAGTTGCCCGCGGACCTGCGCGATCAGGTTTATCACACCCTGCTGCCGGACGATCTGCTGGAGCGTTTCGGCATCGATAAAGTGACGCTGTGCAATCCGCGCGGCGAAAAAGTTGTGTTCATCGACGCCTCGCCCCACACCGGGTTGGTGGAAATTCGCGTGTGGCGGCAGTTGAGCGATCGGGATCCGGTGCTCTACATTCAACTGGTCGACACGGTCAACAATCAAATGCTGGTCTTGCTCTTCGTTACCAACGATCCCGATGCGCCGCGCTTTCAAGTCGATCGCGATTGGGGCGGCGAACCGACGAAATTTGGAACGCTGACACGCAATGTGGAGGCTGAAATCGCAGCGATGCAGGCAGGCCTGGCTCCGGGTCAGGTGCGGCGGGGCTTGCGGATGTCGCGCAAGATACTGCCGACGTTTGAGCAGTTTGTGGCGCGCTTAGGCCATGACATGTATATGATGGAGCCGCTGGCTTATCATACCGCCCTTTTGTTCGAGAGCTTCGGCTGCGCCTATAGCCGGGGCCGACGACGTATGGAATGGATTCAGCAAGAATTTCAGCCGGGCGGCGAATTATTCCAGCGGCTCGACAGTTCGACGCCGTTTCGCATGCCAGAGATGGAACAGACTGTGCGGGGCCGCTCGTGGGCCATTTACGATGGCGTGCTGAACGAGCCGTTCACCGATATTCACATGTACAAAAACATTGGAAAACAAAGCGGGGTCGACTCTTTTCCCGATTGGAAGTGGTAGCGAAGTTGTTTTCAATTCAATTCGTCCCAGCCAAACTTCGTTCCGGGCGGATATGATTTCTCTTGCCCTACACGTCGTACCACCACTCGCCCTGAGCCGAAAACCTCGCAGGTATGCGCTGCCAGATCGAAGACACAGGCCGTGTTCTCATCCAGCCCGATCATGTGGGTCGATTCCGGCAGCAAATCCTCCATCGCTTTCAGTCGCCGCTTGCCGATGAAGCAATAGCGCGTGTCAAACGCCGCGCCGCCTTCGCTGTTGTTCCAGTGTGGCATGATCGCCAACTCCAGCCCGAACGGCCCCAACAGATCGAGTCCATCCACCCAATACGGATCATGCCCGGCTTTGTACAGCTCATAGACCGGCACAACATGGCGGCTCATGGCGATGGCGGCGGAACTGGCAAAAACCAAGTGTCCACCCGATCGCAATTGCGCGGCGAACGCGTCTGCGATAGGCGTATCGATCCAATTCCGCACAGCATAGGTGGGACTGCCCGGTCCGGCGAACACATAGTTAGCCGATCGGATCTGCGTGGCGACTTCGTTCATCTGCTCCGGCGTCGCCTCTTGCTTCGACTTGAATGAAACGATGCTGAGGTTCTGCTGCAGGTTGTGCTTGAAATATTCCACGGCCTTCTCGGCCAGCGCAGCGGCGTTTTCCTGAAAGCCCGCCGGCGTATCGAGAAAGATCGCGCGCAGCGGTTCATCAAGGCGCGCTAACACCGCCCGATGGGCCGGGCTGAGCCGCGCCGACATCTCGCCAGAGGACATGAAGGTGACTGTGCCGAGGGATGAGTTGGACATGATGAGTAATGAGTGTGCGTAATGCGTGGTGCGTGATCGACCAACTACCAATCACTAGCCACTAACCACCGCCTTTCTTCTCTTCCGCCACGTTGCGCAAGATCTCTCTGGCGCTCTTCACCGCGCCGTCGCCGCTGGCGCCCAACATCTGCGCCAGTTCTTCCACACGGGCCTTGTCATTCAACGGCGTCACGTGCGCGATGGTGCGCTCGCCGTCGCTGGTCTTTTCAACTTTGAAATGTGCGTCGCCGTAACCCGCCAATTGTGGCAGGTGCGTGATGCACACCACCTGATGATTCTTGCTCAAGCCCCACAGCTTCTGTCCCACCGTCGACCCCACCCGCCCGCCGATGCCCTGATCGATCTCGTCGAAGATCAGCGTGGGGGTTTGATCGGCGCGGGAGAGCACGGTCTTCAAGGCCAGCATCAGGCGCGCGGTCTCGCCGCCAGACGCGATCTTCACCAGCGGCTTCAAGCCCTCGCCGACATTGGGCGCGACGAGAAACGCCACTCGATCGAGCCCGGTGGCGTCGAAAGCCACGCGCTGCCCGTTGGCATACGCGCCGTTCTCGGCCGGCTCCCATTTTAGATCGACCGCGAAGTGTGCGCCCGCCATGCGCAGATCGTTGAGCTCGGCTTCGATCCCGGCGGACAACTTTTCTGCGGCGGCCTTGCGCGCCACCGCTAGATCTTTCCCCGTCCGACCGATTTCGTGCAGCAAGCGATCTTCTTCCTCGCGCAGTTCGGCCATCCGTTCGCCGGAATGTTCCAACGTGCCGAGTTCTTTCTCGGCGCGTTCGGCAAAGGCAATCACGTCAGGGATCGCCGCGCCGTATTTGCGCTTGAGGCGCTTAATCAGATCGAGTCGATCTTCAACCGCGTTCAATCGTTTGGGTGAATATTCGATCGCTTCGTGGTAACGCCGCACTTCGTGCGCCAGATCGTCGATCTGCGCCGTGACGGAATCAAGCGTGCCCAGATGCTCGGCAAACTGCGGATCGATCTTGGCTAAGCCGGCCAGCGCTTTCTGGGCCTGCGCCAATGCGTCGAGGGCCGCGGGCGTTTCGCCGGCGCCTTCGTACAAGGCGGTGTAGGCATCGTCGGCTAACGCGGCCAGTGTTTCGGCGTTCGCCAACCGTTTCTGCTCGATGGTCAACTCGTCGTCTTCGTTGGGCTTCAACTTGGCCGCCCGAATTTCTTCGACCTGGAACTTCAGCATGTCCACGCGCCGCGCCAGTTCAGCTTCGCTCTTGAGCAGCTCGCTGAGCTCTTTGCGAACGGCGCGCCACTGTACGACGTGTGTGGCGCAGGCTTCGCGCTGTTCCCACGTGCCCGCATACCGATCGAGCAAATCGACGTGCTGGCGCGGCCGGAGTAAGGATAGATGTTCGCTCTGGCCGTGAATGTCGATGAGCAGTTCGCCGATCTCGCGCAGCAGGCTGGACGGCACGGCGCGACCATTCACGCGCGCCGTCGAACGCCCGCCCGATCGAACCTCGCGGGCCAGCAGCAGCCGATCGAGGTCATCTTCATTCCCCAGATCGTTATCGACCAACAGAGCGCGCAGTTCGGTCGCCGGGGGTAGATCAAACGCGCCCTCAATCAACGCGCGATCGCAACCGCTGCGCACCGCGTCGCTATCGGCCTTGCCGCCCAACAGCAAACTGACCGCATCGATGATGATGGACTTGCCCGCGCCCGTTTCGCCGGTGAGGACGTTGAAGCCCGGCGCGAGGTTCAGGCGCAGCCGATCGATGATGGCAAAATCGACGATAGTGAGTTCGGAGAGCATGGCTATTTTCCGAAACGCATGCGGGCCATCAGAGTGCCACTTGCTAAAACTAAATAGATGGCGTCAAGACCCACACTTAGCAGAATGCCGCCGCTTTCCTGTGGCATGAAGATCAATCCACCGCCCAGCACAAATTCGAGTGTCGACCACAGCGGGATGATCGTCACGCCGATCAAGCACACGAGTGCCACAATCCACATGTAACGTCCACGCCGCTTGCTTGTGGCCAGCCGGATAGCTTCGGCAATGATGATGCCGACGATTGGCCCGACGAATATGGCAAATATGGAAAGACGCGGCACGATAAGCGCTGCAATGAATGCAATAGGGCATGTGATCACGGCGGTCAATACGTAATCTAGGGCCGTGGCGTTGTAGAAAATGTCCTGCTGTTCTTTCACGCAACCTTTGCAACGATAACCGACCGGTGTGCGCACCGCATCTTTGGGACAGATGTAGCGGCCGCATTTGTTACAGCGCAGTTCGGTTTCAACACTGGGATGGTAGAAGCAATAATGGGTTGAGGTCGTTTCACTCATGTGTCCTCGCTTGGCGTAAAACGTAGTGCGTAAAACGTAAAAGCGAATATGACGCTTTACGTTTCACGTTTTACGAATCACGTTTCACGCATTAGGGTTTTGTATCATCTCTGCCGCTGGATTCTTGCCCATGCGTTTCATCAACGTGCGATAGAAATAACTCGGGTCTTGCGTGCGCACGAAGCGCGCGCTGTGTAGCCCGGCCTCCACGATGATGCGATCATCGTTTGCCAAAGGCCGTTCGATGGCGCCATCGCCGCTGATAACCGCTTCATGTTCGGTGTGCACCATCACGGTAACTGTCGAGCCGCGCGCCAGCACGATGGCGCGTTCCATGCTCAAATGCGGCGCGACCGGAATCAATAAAATGTTTTTCAAATCCGGCGGCAAAATCGGCCCACCCACGGCCAGGGCATAGGCGGTGCTGCCGGTCGGCGTCGCGATGATCAAACCATCAGCCACGTAGGTTGTCAACCAGCCGCCGTCGATATGGGTTTCCAGGCGGACGGGCCGCACGACCGCGCCGCGGCTGACGACGACTTCATTCAAGACGTCGAAACTCAGCTGGTGCTGATCGTCGCGCCAAACTTCGGTGTGCAGCATCATGCGCTGCTCGATCCAATAGTCGCCCGCACATACCCGATCGAATACACTGCGCCACTCGGTCGGTTGCACTTCGGCCAGAAACCCCAAGCGACCAAGGTTGACGCCCAACACCGGCACACCAGCTTCGGCGGTGATGCGTCCCGCATGTAACATCCAACCATCACCACCGAGTGCCACCACCATATCGCCCGGTTCGAAGTGACGCGTGGTTAGCGCGTCCTTGTCCGTCACAATCTCGGTCATGATGTTGGAGGCGCGCACCTGAGCCGCCATCTCTTGCGCCAGCGGCAGCGATGCGCTGAGCCGCGGATGGCTCAACAAAAACATGCGGCGGGGCGGCGGCTGATCGCGCTGCGGTAAGCGCGATTGCCGGGCGGCGCGCAATTGTTCATCGGCGTTGACGGACTTTGAGACAGTCATGGACATCGATCAAGCCAATCGCTCATCACACGCATGCCGATAGCCGCAGTGGATACATCGGGCCGCCTCGTCGTGTGAGCGGTGCGCTGCGGCGTGAGCGACATCGGCGCGCATGGCGGCTATCACGTCGAGCAGCGTCGCCTGGAGAGATTCCGTGTAATCAACGGCGAACATCCGATCGGCATATTTGACGATACCATATTTTGGCCTGTGCCGATAGGTCTCTTCGACGAGCAGGCAGTATGCGGCGAGTTGCAGCACGTGACTGCGGCGCGGACCGGCGGCAGGCGCGGCCGACGATTTAACTTCGACCGGAATGATCTCGCGACCTTGCTGCACCAGATAATCGGGTTTGCCGGTAAGCCGCTGGGTAGGCGAGAACAACGGCTTTTCGAGCGATTGCCAACCGCGCGTATCGGAATAGATCACGCGCCCGATCGGCAGGCCTGCTTCTGCTTGCGATCGGCGACCGAGCCAGAAGATGACCACACCGATGAGGATGAGAATGAGGGCAAGAAGGAATGGCATGTTGATAATTGAAGAGTGACGAGTGATGAGTGAATAACCATCGATTGCTGTTCACTCGTCACTTTTCACTCGTCAGACTTTATCTGGCAAGCAAGGTCAACAGCAGAATGATCACACCCAGCGCCATCAACACAATCGCGGTCATTTGCATTTGCGAAGCACGTCGCACCTGCCGGCCGTGTTCTTCGTGCGCCGCGGTGCCCGCCTGCAACTCGCGGATATTGGACGGCTGCACCCCTTCGATGCTGCCCAGCCACCACGCTTTGGCGCAGAAATCGTATTGGCCTATTTCACTGGCGCGAATGATGCGATCGGACATGGGAGCAATGATCAATGATCAAGCAACGATAGGCATTTATAGCAGATTCCACTTTGATTTACGGGTCCGTCATTCCCGCACGCTTCAAGCGGGAATCCAGAATGCCTATCAGCCTGGATGCCCGACTGAAGCACTCGGGCATGACGACGTGGCGTGATGCCATAAACCCACCTGGAATTCGCTCTAGTGGTTGGTCTCTGGCTGATGCTTCAGCGCCTCGACCAACTCCGGGTGCGGCTGCCACTTCCCATCCTGATAGACCTGCTCATCCCACGGAAACAAGACGAGTGCATCGGTCACCAGCGCTATCATATCGGGCCTGGGATTGGCCCATGTGTGAGCAACGAGTGCGACGGTGATGACCTGCTTTGCGCCGTGCTCCTTCACCCGCTCAGCCACCAGCGCCAGCGTTTCGCCCGTGTCGGCCATCTCATCGACGACGGCGATGATCTTGTCTTTCACGTCCGGCACAACATCGACGATCCACTGCGGATGCTGACGCTTCACTTCGTCATTCACGCGGCGACTGATGCGCGCCGGGTACAACTCGCGGCGCAGCATCAAGCAAACCGCTGTCGCCGGAAACAAGCCCGCGCGCGCCGTGCCAACCACCGCATCGATGTTGAACGGCGCGAGTTTCTCCACCAGCGTGCGGGCCAACTCCGCAAAGCGCTCCCACGTGATGGCCTCGATGCCACTGCGCTGAGCGTAGTCGTAACTTTGCATGAATCATCTCTTAACACGCACCACACAATACGCACCACGTATTACTCTTTACGCATCACGCTCTCGACCTCGCGCAGCGCCTTCTGCAACTTCTCTTGTTGTAGTGTCGTCGTCAAGTCGCCGCGCGTCCGTTCGAGGACGGCGCGCAGTGTATCGGTGGTGCGGCGCAGGCCGCCGGTGAGGGCGTCGGGAAAATCGATCGTGACGAGTTGGGCGTAGATGTCGTCCATCGCCGTCAACATGCGCTCGGCTTCGTCCACGCGATCGCGGCGGATCAGATCGAGCGCGCGGCGGCGCAGCTCGCTGGCGGCTTCGGCCAAGCCGTTGAGGTAGGCCGCTGGGTCAACCTCGATCTCATCCGGCGTGGGGATGGGTTGATGTTGCACGATGGCAAACACGCAGCACGCTTCCGTTAGTTCCTTCAACGAATCCTGCGTGTAGCCGGTGTAGTACAGCTCGGGATGCGCCGCGATATCGGCCTTCATCGCGGCGGCGGCCTGCTTGGCCGTGTTGAGCAGCTGCTCGGCCTCGGGAAACTCCTCGCGGTGCACCGCGCGGATAGTCAATGAGCAGAAACGGATCAATTCGCGCGAGCGGCCCAGCGTCAAATCGCGCGTGGCATTGCGCGCCGTGAAGGTGGCGCGAATCTTCTCGATGATGGTGTCCAGATTGTCCATGATGAAAGCTCCTGTTACGTTTTACGGATTACGCTTTACGAGCACGAAAACGTAAAACGCGATTAGCCGGTCGGTGGTTTAGCCTGGCCGAAGAGCTGCTCGGCGAGGCCGGGGCCACCGGTCGGCGTTTTGATTTCGCCGAATTGGGCCTCGTACTTTTGCAGATTATCGGCCAGGGCGTTGAGCATCAGCTTGGCATGCATGGGTGTCATGACGATGCGCGTGTGAATGGGCGCCGCTTGCATACCCGGCATGATGCTGGCAAAGTTCACGATGATCTCGCTGGGCGTATGCATAATCAGCGCGAAGTTGGCGTAGTGGGTCGGAAGATTAGCCGGAAACTCGATGTTGATCGGCGGCGCGCCGGCTGGAGGTTGCGGGGGAGTGGTCATCCGGAATGCTCCTTCAGAATCAGGAAAATAAAATAAGCCGCCTACGACGTTGCCCGCGCAGACGGCTTGCTGTTCGATCATGCTCAACCTGGCGAGAGCTGTACGGGTGGACCGTCAATCAGGGCCAACCCTCTCGCCAGGTTCTGGCGCTAGAACGGAATCTCGTCTTCGGTGCCTACGGGGGCATCTTCTTCGCTGGGAGCCGGAGCCGGGCCGGGGCCACCTTCGCCGCGGCTGCCGAGGAAGCGCACGGTATTGGCGGCAACTTCATAAGTCGCACCCATGGTGCCGTCCTGGCGTTGATATGTGCGCGGACCGCCGCTGGTCTTGTCGGGCGTCAACCGGCCTTCGACGAGCACCGCGCTGCCTTTCTTGAGATATTGTGCTGCGGTCTCTGCCGATTTGCCGAATACACTCACGCGGAACCAGGTCGTTTCTTTGACCACTTGTCCATCGCTGCCGGTGTATTTGCGATTGGTGGCGACATTGAGCGAAGTCACGGGTGTGCCATTGGACATGTAACGCATTTCGGGGTCTTTGCCGAGGTTGCCGACGATAATCAACTGCTGATACATGGTTCCTCTCCTGTAGTATAGGTTTCACCGTGACAATGGTCTGCTCGTCGCTGGACAGTATCACGGTGGCTGGCGCTGAATTTCAGCGTGAATTGAGTGTACAACAAGTCACGGGCAGTGTCAAACCAAATTGCAGTTCAATTGTGTTTCTGCTGGCGGCGATGGTATAATCTCCACGACTCTTGATTGGAGCGATCTACTATGGAAAACCCGATTAGCCCTGTGCCTTCTACCACGTTTGAGCCCACCGCGCCACGTTCGATCGATGAAACCGGCTTGCATTTGCTGTTCCTGGCCGATCTGGCGTTGAAGATTTTGTACAACACCGGCAGCCTGACGGGCCTGCAAATGGCCGATCGGTTGAAGCTGCCCTTCAACGGCTGTGTCGATTTGGTGATGGAGCATCTCAAGCGCGAGTTGATGGTCGAGGTCAGAGGCGGCAGCGGCGGCTTCGGCGAGCAGGGCTATCAATACACCATCGCCGTCAAAGGGCGCGAGAAAGCGCATGAAGCGTTAGAACGCAGCCAGTATGCGGGCGCGGCGCCGGTGCCGTTGGCGCGCTACATCGAGGCGATGCAGCGGCAATCACTCAAGAGTTTTCGCGTGACTCAGCAAGAAATGCGCCGGGCCTTGAACCACATGATCCTGAACGAGCGCGTGATGAGCCAGATCGGCCCGGCGGTTAACTCGGGGCGCAGCATCTTTCTGTACGGTCCGCCGGGCGATGGCAAGACGACGATTGCCGAAGCGGTCGGCCGCATGATTCTCACGACGGGTCTGCTGGTGCCCTATGCAATCGAAGTGGATGGCACGGTGATCAAAGTCTTCGACGAAGCGAATCACCAACGCGCCGACACGCAGACCGGAGCGATGAAGAATCGCGATCTGCGCTGGGTGAAGATTCAACGTCCGGTCATCATGACGGGCGGTGAGCTGACACTGGAGACGCTGGATCTGGTGTGGGACGAAGTGCGCAAGTATTACGAAGCGCCTTATCAGATGAAGGCCAACGGCGGCATGTTCTTGATCGACGATTTCGGACGGCAGCAAGTGCGACCGCGCGATCTGCTCAACCGGTGGATCGTGCCGCTGGAAAAGCGCGTCGATTATTTGACGCTGCACACCGGCCGCAAGATCGAAATTCCCTTCGACGTGCTGATCGTCTTCTCGACCAACCTGGCTCCCCGCGACCTGGTGGACGAGGCTTTCCTGCGCCGTATCCGCCACAAAATCGATATCGGTGATCCCAACTTTGACGAGTATGCCGAAATCTTCAAGCGCGTGGCTGCCTCCAAGAAGATGCAGTTCGATGAACGGGCTCTGGGCTACCTGATTCAGGAATACTACATCAAGCCGCGCCGCCGGTTGCGCGCCGTGCATCCGCGCGACCTCATCGAGCAGATGGTCGACATCGCCCGGTACTTGAACGTGCCGATGGTCATCACCAAAGAATTGATCGATCAGGCCTGTGCGGCGTATTTTGTGGAGTTATAAGCAGCCGAGCAGATAGAAGCCGGGTTTCTCCATTTTGGATGGAATTGAACGGTTGCTACTCAGCCGTCATTCCCGCGAAGGCGGGAATCCAGCCGACGGCACTGGATTCCCGCCTTCGCGGGAATGACACTGCACGGCGCATAGCGCGACGGCTGAGTAGTAACATTGAACGACTGGTGTGGAGAACCCCGGTTTCTTGTTGCCGAAAGTTTTCCTGACCTGATGAATCTTTTTCTGCAACCTCGTGCTCAACCACTCGTCATCGCGCATCGCGGAGCGTCGGCACACGCTCCAGAGAATACTTTAGCGGCCTTTCAATTGGCCGCCGAGCAGGGCGCCGATGCGATCGAGTTGGATGTTGATCTCACGCGTGACGGCCAGGCCATCATCATGCACGATGCCACGATCGATCGCACGACAGATGGAACGGGCGCGGTGCATGAGTTGACGCTGGAAGAGATCCGGCGAGTGGACGCGGGTGCGTGGAAGGGTGCGGCGTTCAAGGGCGAACGCGTCCCGCTGTTGGCGGAAGTTTTCGCCACGCTGGGCCAGCGCGTGTTGATCAATGTCGAAGTAAAGAACCTGTCGCTGCGCAGCAATGGCGTCGAAACCCAAGTAGCGGCGTTGGTGCAGCAGCACCACCTGTTCGAGCGCGTGATCATCTCGTCGTTTAATCCGTTGGCCCTGCGGCGCATCAAACACCACGAGCCGCGCTTGGCGTGTGGGCTATTGGTTGCGCCCGATCTGCCGGTGTATTTGCGGCATGCGTGGCTCGCGCCGTTGATTCCGCACCTCGACGCGCGGCACCCGCATCATTCGCAAGTGAATCAAGCGCTGGTGGAGCAGTGGCGCGCGCGCGGCCAGCGGGTCAATGTGTGGACAGTCAACGAAGCAGCAACCCTGCGCGCGATGACACAGGCCGGGGTTGATGGTATCATCGGGGATGATCCGATTTTGATGCGCCAGACGCTTGAGCAGGCCGGGTAGTTGTTACGGCTCACGTTTTACGGATGACATCAAGCGTAAGGCGTAGTGTGTAAAACGTAAAAGGAGGCATCTATGTCTCGCCAACTCATCGTGAATGCCGACGATTTTGGCCGCACGCGCGGCGTCAGCGGGGGCATCCTCCGCGCTCATCTCGACGGGATCGTGACCAGCACCACCGCCATGCTGAACTTGCCGGGCGTGGTGCCCGATCTGCATCAAGCCCGGGCTGAAGCGCCGAACCTGGCCCTGGGGGTGCATCTCAACTTCACGGTGGGCCGGCCGCTCCTGCCAGCGGAGTGGTGCGCCTCGCTGGTCGATGAGCACGGGCATTTTCTGACGCGCGCGGCGCTCATGGCGCAGCCCGATCGCATCAACCCCGACGAACTGCGCGCCGAATTGAAGTCGCAGATCACGGCCTTCAAGAACGCCATGGATCACCTGCCCGACCATATCGATGCCCATCAATTCGTGCATTTATATCCACCGCTGTTTCGCGTCTATCTCGATCTGGCCGAAAGCTTCAAGCTGCCCCTGCGGATTCCCTTTCCGCAGATTGTGGCCGAACTCGATCAGGTTCCGCCGATCATCGCCGACGTGCCGCCGGAAACGGCGAAGTCGATGCTGCATGCCGATCGGCAATTCCTGATCGAACGCGAATTCAAGGCCCCCGATCATTTCGTGGCGACGTTTTACGATCAACAAGCGACGCTGGATCATCTCTTGAGCGTGATCGAGAATCTGCCGGATGGCACGACGGAACTGATGACGCATCCGGGGCTGGTGGATGATCAACTCAAGGCGGAATCGAATTACAACATGCAGCGTGAACAGGAAGTGGCCGTGCTGACGGATCCGCAAGTCATGGCCCGCCTGACCGAATTGGATATCAAGCTCATCACATTTGCTGATCTCTAGCCGCTACCTCCCGGAGCATAGAAACCGGGTTTCTGCCATTCGCTGCTGGCATTGTCCAAAACATAGAAACCCGGTTTCTGCCTGTCCTCATGACCGAACCTCTTCCGCGCCGCGTCGTCAAATATGGGTTTCATCTGCTCTATCATCAATTCGCCTTCACGTATGATGCTGTCGCGTGGTTCGTTTCACTGGGACACTGGCAAGCGTGGGGCCGTACCGCGCTGAAGCGCGTGCGCGGTCAGCGCGTCTTGGAGATCGGTCACGGGCCGGGACACCTGTTGATCGCACTGGCGCGATCGGGCCGCCACCCGATCGGGATCGATCTCTCGCCCGATATGATCCATCTCGCCCGGAAGAACATTCGGCGGGCGGGTCTCAACGTGCCGCAAGTTCGCTGTCGCGTGCAGGCGTTACCGTTTCGATCGGGTGTGTTTGACTCCGTCGTTTCGACGTTTCCCTCGGATTACATCGGCGATCTGGCGACATTGCGCGAGGTGCAGCGCGTGACGAACGAGCAGGGCAGATTGATCGTGGTGTTCGGCGCGCAGCTGATCGGACGTGAGCCGGGCAAGTTGCTCATCGAATGGCTCTATCGCCTGACCGGACAGCGTGAGGCAAAGTTCGCCGACGAGGATTCGATCTTCGATCGGGTAGGGATGCCCGCGCGGATCGAAACAGAAACGATCGGCGCGAGCACCGTGACGTTGATCGTGGCCGACAAGAGTGAGAAACCGGGTTTCTAGCGGTTCGTCCGCGTAGTTCACTGGGATGGAGAAACCCGGTTTCTATCGTTACGCCGCGTGATAGACCGGCACGTGCAGGCGATTGACGATGAGCACTTCGGCCTTGTGCGGCAGCGGCGCGGGCAGCGTCACCTTGGCGTGCAGATCGGCGTTGGTGACGGGAAAGAAATTGCCGGGCAGGTCGTCCATGAAGGTAAGCAGGTTGGCATCCACACCCATGTGAAACTCGGCGCGGCAGATCACCGGCCCGATGTGTGCGATGGCGGCCACGACGTTGCGCAGCATGTTGACGTTTTGATGCGAATTGCGATCGGGCAGGTAGATGAAGCAGATATCCGCGCGATTGACCAACACCAGCGGTTTCTCCGGAGCCGGTCCCACCGACGTGCCGATCGCTAGGATGTGCGCGTTATGGATCGGCAGGGTGTACTTGTCTTTGGCGTTCAAATAATCGAGCCACGGCCCAATCGGCTCGATCTGCCCCGTGATTTCAAATTCGGTCGTGATCACCGTGACGTTGTAACGTGGTCGAGTGAATTCAGGCATCACCATTCCTCCTGAGAGATGTAGGTGCATTCTACAACATCCGATCGGGAGAAGCAAAATTTCAGGACAACCCCATGACCCCACCCTTGATGATAGACGGCAGTTCGTTGACGTTGCCAGCTGTGATCGATGTGGCGCGGCACAACCGATCAGTTGTGCTGAGCGACGAGGCGCGTGAGAAAATGGCGGCGTCGCGCGCGTGGGTCGATCGCGTCGTGGCGACCGGCCAGCCGACGGTGTACGGCATCAACACCGGTTTCGGCATCTTTGCGGCCCGCCGCATCCCGCGCGATCAAGCCGATCGCTTGAGCCGCAATTTGATCATCAGCCATGCCATCGGCATCGGCGAGCCGTTTCCCGAGGAAGTGGTGCGCGCCGCGATGCTGATCCGCGCCAACACGCTGGCGATCGGTTATTCCGGCATCCGGCCGGAAACGGTGCAGACGTTGATCGATATGCTGAATGCCGGTGTGCATCCGATTATTCCGAGTCAAGGCTCGCTGGGCGCCAGCGGCGATTTGGCTCCGTTGTCGCACCTGGCGCTGGTGCTCTCGCGCGACCACCTCGACGATGCCCTGTGCAGCGGCGAGGCGACCTATCGCGGCGAACGGCTGTCCGGCCATGTGGCGATGCAGCGCGCGGGCCTCGCGCGGCGGGTCCTCGGCGCGAAGGAAGCACTGGCGTTGAACAACGGCGCGACGTTCTGCGCGGCCATCGCGGCGCTGGCCAGCGTCGATGCGGAGAATCTGCTGGAGCATGGCATCATCGCGTTGGCGATGACGTTGGAAGCGCAGCGCGGCGTGTCGCGCGCCTTCGACGAACGCCTGCATCGCGCGCGCCGTCAGATGGGACAGATCGAAGTCGCCGCGCAAGTGCGCGAGTTGATCGCGGGCAGCACGTTGATCGATGCGACCGATCGGGTGCAGGATGCGTATTCGCTGCGCGCCGCGCCGCAAGTGCTGGGCGCGGTGAAAGACAGTCTCGCCTATGTGCGATCGATCGTCGAACGCGAACTGAACGCGGCCACGGATAATCCGCTGATCTTTCTCGATTTCCCCGACGAGAATAAAGCGCTGTCGGGCGGCAACTTCCACGGCGAGCCGCTGGCGCTGGTGCTGAGTTTCCTATCGATTGCTGCGGCGGAAATCGCGTCGATCAGCGAACGGCGCATTGCGCGCCTGCTGGACGAAGCCACGAGCGATGGCCTGCCGGCGATGCTGGCCGAGCACGGCGGACTGGACAGCGGCTTGATGATGACGCAGTACACGGCGGCTTCGCTGGTGTCGGAGAACAAGACGCTGGCGCATCCCGACGTGGTCGATTCGATTCCCACCTCGGCCAATCAAGAGGATTTCAATCCTATGGCGATGGGAGCGGCGCGGCACGCGCGGCAAATCGTGGCGCACGGCGAGCAGGTGATCGCGCTGGAATTGCTGGCGGCGGCGCAGGCGTTGGATCTACGTCTGCGCGCCGATGCGAGCGTGCGGCTGGGGCAGGGCACGGCGAAGGCGCAGCAGATCATCCGGCGTGAGGTGGCCTACCTCGAACGCGATCGATTGATCATGGACGATGCGCGAAAGATGGTGGAGTTGGTGAGAAGCGGAGAATTGTTGAAGGATGAAGAAGTTGCCTAACGGGCACCCATCATTGCCGCGAAGTGACCTACGGTATGTGGGCCAGCTGGCGCATTAAGGTTTTTCTCTCAATCCCCATTGCCCTCTGCCAAGATGCCGGAACAAATCTTCACCACCGGCTTTGAACGTGTCCGTATCTGAGGAATATAATTGCAAGGTATATCGTACTATGGCTTTCCAGTTTTCGGGAAGGTTTCTGATGCTATTGCTTTCAATCTGGTCGTAGATGTTTGCAAGACTTGCCTCGCCACCAAGAGATCGCAAGGCGGCAATGATTTCGTCTTTCCAGCTGCGTTTAAGTGCGTTTGTGAATTCTTCAAGACGCAATATGTAGTTCTGGGCCTCCTGCTCAGTAATAGATGATCTTGCATCATGCACTAGCTGATTTCTAAACTGAACTAACTCAAGGCCTTCATTAAGTAATGCGCTATCTATGATTTCTTTTTCATGCAGAGTTCGGAGTATACGCATCGGTGACCTGAAGTTTTGGTGCGTGCCTGTAAATAATCCCCAATCGGATTCGACCGCCATGAGAGCAATCTCAAACGATTTCCACAATTGTATGAAATCCCCATATGACGCGCTGAGACTACTGGCAACGCTTTCGGCGACCTGCTCTCGATCTTCTTGCGGAACACGGACCTTGTCAATATTATCAATGGCGGTTTGAAGATATCCTTCTACTTCACCAACCAGCTGAACGATCCTGTCATAGTCGCTTTTGCTAACCAGTGCATTGTGCGCGACCATGCATCGCAGGTCGTAAAGTTGCTTCCAGCGTTTGTCTAGATATTCGTTAGTGCAAGCAACGACTTTGGAGAAATACCTTTCCCAATTGGATTTTGCGATGAAATTCTTCAAGTCGTCTAGATTCAAGTCGTCTAGCTTTTGGGCATTCCCCAAAGTGTCGTAGAGTTTTGCAACATCCCTGGTCTGGTACACCTTGAACAGTAAATCGCCCAAGTGGCTAAAATCTACTTGGTGTAGTACGTCGAAGTACTGCCTCCGCCTGTTCTTATCTATAGCCTCCTTCACTACGGTTGGTGCAGCTTCAGTAACCCATTCCTTGCCCACATTTGTAAGCATGAAGTAAGTGATGAGTTTCCGCATCAGGTTTTCTGTTTTATGGATGAGTGGGTATGCTCTATGTGAGTAATAGAGTGATACATCATCCCATAAGGTTTCTGGTTGTCCACCCGCTCGATGGACTACTCCTCTTATAGATCGAAGCACACTGGTGTATTCTTCAACGTTATTTTCTTCGCCCTCAAAGGTGACTTTGATATGAAAGAATCGCTGATCTTTGCCTTCAATCTTATTTGTTTTTACCGTATAGGCAAATTTGGTGGCATGTTTGTAATTGATGAACGGACCCTCGACGTGAATATCAGGGTCAGTTTGCAGTAACTTATTGAATTCGCCGATGTTGTCACAAAGAGCGTAAAAGGCTTCTGACGCTATTTTTTCAATAATGACAAGATATTCAGTTACGAGTTTCATACTTGAACCACCTAACTTTTCTTGGCTAGCCAGCTAATATCTAGAACGGAGTATAGCCCACACAGCAACCCTCCGTCAAGACGCGACAGCGAGAGACCTGGCAGGTTTTTGTTGTCATGAAAGCACGGCTCGATGGTCAATCAAGCCGATGATCACGCTATGGCTGACGATCAAATAAAACCTGCCAGGTCTATGGCGTCCCGGCCTTCTGTCTCATAGGACTTGCGTGTACAATTGGACTCGCAACCTTGTTTGCTGATCCCTGATCCCTAATCGCTGATCCCTGATTACTTCATGCTCACTCGTCCTGATTACCTTGGTCCCCTCGACGGCTATCCCAATCGTCGCGCAGTGCGTGATGTGGAGATGGGTTTGTTGCCGTGCACTCCTGCGCCGACGCTGCTGGAAGAAATCAACAGCGGACGAGCGCGCGTACCGAAGCGATTTCAATGGGGTAAACAGACCATCCTCGAGCGCGGCT
>Ga0182021_10002350_pt1 | contig 21987 bp, 20 predicted proteins | sample 612E3MmetaG_FD_120493 | JGI IMG/M metagenome (GOLD analysis project Ga0182021, IMG submission 120493) | Permafrost microbial communities from Stordalen Mire, Sweden - 612E3M metaG (Illumina Assembly) | ecosystem: Environmental > Terrestrial > Soil > Wetlands > Permafrost | place: Sweden... | reverse complement strand
GTGTAATCTGAGATTTTGAGACAGTAACGTTTAATTTTGTTCCAGGGATTACCAGGTTACCAGTGTATTTCTCAACGCTTCCCAGGAATCCGGTTATTTCCCCGGCGCCTGCACTCTTTCCTATGTATGATGCCACATCGATTGTAAAAAAATCGGAACTTTCAATAAATCTGTCAACTGTATCAAAGTTAATATGGTCAGCATCAACAAAATAGGGTTTGTTATATCCGGCCTTTCCGGTAACAAAATCAGCCTCAGTTCTCACATCCCGAGGTTCTGTACCTATGGTAATATGTTCCCTGTTTGATTTATTCCAGACAGGTGTAATTTCAATACCTTGAATGGATGCTTCGATTATGGCTCTGAGTTGTGCGCCACCCTGGTGACCAAATCTGTCTCCAAGACCAAATGAATATTTACCGAGTGTTTTCATTTTTTAAGTTTAGTTTGTTAATTCAATTACCGGCCAGTACTTTATAAAAAAAAGTCAACATTTTCTGATGTTATAACATCAACAGGCAGGTACTCAATTTTATCAGGGATCTTATGCAGTGAAAGGAATTCAAACAGCTTTTTTATCCCCTTGTAAGTTTGTTCTTCAGGTCTCTGACCTATTAAAAATCTGGTTATTCCCGACTTAAGAAATGCAATATTTTTATCGAGAAGGTCATAGCCAATAAGATTTATTGATCTGAATCCTTTTTCCTGAAGGTATAAGGCAATTAGGTATGACCTTGAACCTGTAAAGAATATTGATCCGACAGAGGCATGCTTCTCTAATATTTTATCAAAAGCAGTTCTGACACTTTCAGATGACGGATCTGGAATATTGATTAATATCTTCCTGCCCTTATTTATTCCAGGTTTCTGAAAATAACTAAGGAAACCTTGCATACGGTTGTTGAGGTGGAGAACATTCTGAATATTTTTAGCAATAGTTACAACCAGTATATCACTTGTTTCAGGTGTGATCATATCGATCAGCTGACCTGCAACTCTGCCGCTCTGAAATATGTTTTCTCCGATATAAGCCAGGTAATCAGTGTTTTCAATAAAACCGTCAATAAAGACAAAAGGGATATTTTCAATATGCAACCGGGTGCAGAATGAAATTGATTCTGATTTGAAAATAGGAGCAAGTAGAACTCCGTCAGGTTTCAGTTTAAGAACACTGTCCGCTTTTTCCTGAAAATCAACTTCACTTTGCATATCAAAAGTAATCTGGCTGAGAGTAACGGGAAAGGGATTCAGTTCCTCGATAGCTCTTGCCATTCCCTGTGGATGCTTTGCCCAGAACGGATTGTTCTCAGTAGGTTCCGGCAGAAGAGAAACAAGATGGAATCGTTTTTTCGATTTGAGTACCTGTGCCATCAGGTTAGGTGAATAATCAGTCTCTTTCAGGATTTTCTGAACCTTTTGTCGCGTCTTTTCTGCCACCTCACCTCTTTCGTGTATAACACGGTCTACGGTACCAATCGATACTCCGGCAAGCATAGCAATATCTTTTATCCGGGCTTTTTTAGAGGGCATGGTTGCAGAGAGTCTGATAAATATTGATTTCATCTTCACACTTCAATTCTGAGCGTCAACCTAAGGATTTGGTTTATTTTGATTTACTTGCCTCTCCCCCTCGTTCCCCCTCTCCCGATGTGAGAGGGGGAAGATCATTCAGGATGTTGAATGTTGAATCGGATGCTGTCGGCGAAATGGAAATCCTGATTGAGAGACTAATCAATAACTACTTTTTTAACCTTTGGTGCAAATATGTTCATAATTATCCATGCAAGAACGTATGCACAGGCAGCAATAGTAAACATTACGGTGTATCCGGTTTCTATATGTCCCGATTTTTTAAAGAATTCAAGAATATGTCCAGCAAAGATCGAAACAAATGCACCACCTACGGCGCCTGCCATACCTCCGATCCCTGTCACGGAACTGACTGCCCTCTTTGGAAATGCATCCGATACTGTTGTGAAAATATTTGCAGACCATGCCTGGTGTGATGATGCTGCAAGGCTTATCAGTGCAACAGCGCCCCAGGTACTTACGCCGGATGACTGGGCAAAGAACACAGGCACTACAAGCAGGGCAAATATCAGCATTGTGTACTTTCTGGCGTTAAACGGGGACATCCCTTTTTTTATCATAAATGACGAAAGCCATCCTCCAAAGATGCTACCGACAGTAGTGGAAGAATAGATTACCACCAGAGGAAGACCAAATGTTTTAATATCAAGGCCTGCACCTCTGACGGTTGAAAGCCAGCCCGGAATCCAGAAAAGATAAAACCACCATATTGGGTCAGTCATTCCTTTTCCTATAAAGAACATCCAGGTCTGACGATATTTAAGAAGTTGAACCCAGGGTATAGGTTTCTCGCTTTCGTTTTTTTCATCCAGATCACTTTTAATATACTCCAGTTCGCCGGCTGACAATTTTCTCTTTTTTTCCGGCAGCTCGTAAAAAGCGAACCATAGGATTATCCAGATGAATCCAATAGATCCGGTAATAATAAATGCTGCCTGCCAGCCCCACGCAATTACAATTGCCGGAACTGCCAGAGGTGCGACAATTGCTCCTACATTAGTACCTGAATTGAAGATCCCTGTTGCGAGCGCCCGCTCTTTTTTTGGAAACCATTCTGCTATTGTTTTTATGGCAGCAGGAAAGTTTCCTGATTCGCTCATACCTAATAACGCTCTCCAGAATCCAAACCCGATTGCCCCTTTAGCAAGTGAGTGGCCCATAGCAGCCAGGCTCCACATAAGAACTGAGATACCGTACCCGATCTTTGTGCCGAATTTATCAATAAGCCTGCCGGCGAGTAACATTGAAACACCATAAAACAGCTGGAAAATTGTTACAATATTGCCATACTCAACTTCTCCAATATTAAGGTCACTTTCCAGCATTGGTTTCAATATCCCAATTACCTGACGATCGAGATAATTAATAGTCGTTGCAAAGAATATCAAAGCACAAATTGTCCATCTGTAATTGCCGATTTTTTTAATTTCTGCCATAATTTCCTGTTTGGTTAGTAGTTAAGGATCTCAAACATTATAAGTCGAGGATGAAGTTGTACCACCACGGCCGGTCCAGTTGGTATGGAAGAATTCTCCCCTGGGTTTATCCGTGCGTTCATATGTGTGAGCCCCGAAATAATCACGCTGTGCCTGTAGAAGATTTGCCGGCAGTTTCTCGCACCGGTATCCGTCAAAATAAGCAAGTGCAGATGAAATTGCAGGAACAGGAATACCATTTGTAACGGAAGTTGCTACTACGTTTCTCCAGCCATTCTGAGCTTCTTCCACTTTATCCTTAAAGAAAGGATCAAGAAGGAGATTGGTAATGGAAGGATTATTAGTATAAGCTTCCTTTATTTTACCAAGAAAAGCTGATCTGATTATGCAACCGCCTCTCCACATGAGAGCTATACCTCCATAGTTAAGGTTCCATTTATACTCTTCGGCTGCAGCCTTCATCAGAGCATAACCCTGTGCATATGAAACAATTTTGGATGCATATAGAGCCTCTTTTAAATCACTTATGAACTTAACCTTGTAACCTGTGAATTTTGGAGAAGGTCCGTGAATTATTCCGGAAGCCTGAACGCGTTCATTCTTAACTGCAGATAAACACCTTGAGAAGACAGCTTCGCCGATCAATGTCAGCGGTATACCAAGATCAAGAGCAGTAACAACTGTCCATTTGCCGGTTCCTTTCTGGCCTGCGGTATCAAGTATTTTATCTACAAGAGGTTTACCATCAATATCTTTATAGTCAAGTATATCACGTGTTATTTCAATAAGGTAACTGTTAAGTTCACCTTCGTTCCAATCTTTGAAAATAAGATGCATCTCATCAGCGCCAAGATGAAGCAGGTCACGCATTATCTGATACGCCTCCGTTATAAGTTGCATGTCACCATATTCGATCCCGTTATGAATCATTTTGACAAAATGCCCTGCTCCGTTTTCTCCAACCCAGTCACAACAGGGTGTTCCGTCATCGACTTTTGCTGCAATTGACTGGAATATTGGTTTTATAACCGGCCATGCGGCTTTTGATCCTCCGGGCATAATTGATGGTCCCAGCAAAGCTCCTTCCTCTCCACCGGAAACCCCGGTTCCAATATAGAGAAAACCTTTACTTTCAAGATAGGCAGTTCTTCTGTTCGTATCAGGGAAGTGTGTGTTACCACCGTCAATTATTATATCTCCCTTTTCAAGATGGGGGAGAAGTGTTTCAATCATATCGTCAACTGCATTGCCGGCTTTTATCATAAGCATAACTTTCCTCGGGCGTTCAAGTGAACCAACAAATTCTTCAATTGAATAAGCGCCGATAATTTTCTTTCCTTTTGCTCTTGCTCCGAGAAAATCGTCTACTTTTTTCAGAGAGCGGTTAAAAACCGTTACCTGGAATCCTTTACTCTCCATGTTTAATACAAGGTTCTCACCCATTACAGCCAATCCTATTAATCCTATATCTGATAATTTCTTCATAGTTTTTAAATTGAGGTTATATTTTTTAATCTGTTATTTTATTCTATGGTTCTGGGTACTTGGTTCTGGGTACTTGGTTCTGGGTACTTGGTTCTGGGTACTTGGTTCTGGGTAAACCAGGAACAAGCACCCAGCACCCAGCACCCAGCACCCTTAATCTACTGACCCGCCTTATAATACTCCTCCACAACTTCATCCATTACTTTGCTGGTTCTGGCTCCGGAAATACCTGTACTTGGCGGAATTCCATTGCCATTGAGTGCCTGAACAATTTTTTCAATGAGGTAATACTGAATATGTTCAGGACGTTCGTTTATTATTTCCCTGCGGCCTGAATTATTTGTGAGAACAATGTTTTCGAAGCTGAAGGTAGAAAATTTTATGGAACCTTTATCGCCAATAATTTCAATAATATCCCTGCTGCTGTCAGGTGCGGAGCCGAAACTCCATATACCGGAACAGGCAATATTCCCTGGGAAAAGAAATTCAGCTGCTATAAAATCTTCAGCGCTGTAAAGACCTGCCTGATTAAGAACTATGGATTTGACTTTATGAACAGGACCAAGCAGATAATCAAGATAATCAAGCTGATGGGACGCCAGATCAAAAAAATGTCCTCCTCCTGATACTTTCGGATCAACACGCCAGGGAGGTTTTCCGCTTTTTTCATCTTCCGATGGTGATTTGAAAAGCTGTATCTGCACGAAAAGTACTTTACCTATTTCACCATTTTCCACAAGTTCCTTTACTTTAAGGAAACCGGGGAGGGTCCTTCTGTAATATGCTACAAACACAGGTACCCCGTACTTTTCCGATGCGTTATTAATCTCCAGACACTCACTGTAGTTCAGCGCCATGGGTTTTTCGATATAAACAGGCTTTCCCGCCTTAATTGAAGCAATTCCGTACTCTGCATGGCTGGAAGGAGGAGTTGCCACATATATCGCATTGATATCTTTATCGTTAATGAGATCATATGCATTTGAATAAAACCTGGGTACATTATGCCGGCGGGCATAATCTTCAGCAAGCGAAGCATCCCTGCGCATAACTGCCAAAAGTTCTGAGCCTTCAACCTTATTGAAGGCAGGTCCGCTCTTAACTTCAGTTACATCGCCACAGCCAATAATCCCCCATCTTATCATATTCTTATTGATATTGAATTTTACCTGGAAAGTCTTTCCTCAGAGGTCCATAACCCGAGTGCGGGATTTGAAATGTAAAATATTTCTTCTCCCGAAGGCATTCTGTTATACCCATCATTCAGATTTTCAGGATTGTATTTTTCAATAATTTCAGAAAGGTTCCCGTATCTGAAGTGTACAGATTCAATTTCTTTCTGTGTCAGGAATCCGGGACAATATGTAATTGAGAATCTTCCTTCTGAACTGCCATGGATGAGGTGAGCTGCTGCGCTGAGATTATTGCGCAACTCTTCATTTTCATCCACGGCTTTAAGTGTTGCCGGAGTTCCTCTGTAACCGTATTTTCTGATCAACCGGTCGATCTCCCTGTCTTCCCCGAATTCTTTTAATCCCGGTGCCAGAACTATAAGTTCCCCTTCATCAGCCATAGCCATGCGTGTTCTGTAAACACTTTTGTTTCCAAGCCAGGTACTTTTATACTCTGAGGGATCAAGATAAACTACAACTTTTTTCAGAGGTTTCGCCAAAGATAAGAAATTCACCTTCATAGATAACTCAGCTGCCAGTTTGAAAACCTCTTCATCATCACCTATGAATAGTCCGCGGACGACCAGATTACAATTATCTTCACGACCAATAACTGTCAGAACGTAAACAACAGGCAGGTGATTTATAAAATTTGCGGAAGCATAATTTAATAAGCTTCTTACAGGATTATCTGCTTTGCCCATTATCCTTTCCATCCCATAAACAGCGCCGATAAAATGACTTTTGTTTATTCCCTCCGGGCCACCCGTTCCTACAAACAGGTTCTTATTATAATTTGCCATCCCCATCACTTCATGAGGAACGACCTGCCCTACCGACAGAATAAGATCGTGTCCTCCACTGAATACAAGCTTGTTAAGCTGTGCCGGCCACGAATAAGTAAGAGCTCCGTTAGTTATTTTTGATACAAATTCACCCGGAACGGTACCGACGGTAACTACATCTTTTCTCCAGTCATGAATTCTGAAAAGCTCTTTTGGCACACCCTTATACATTACTTCAAGGTTATGGTCCGACATTGGTGCATGAGTTCCCAGAGCAGGAAGGACGTCCTTAAGTCCATCCCTGTAATAGTTATATACCAGAGTTGTAAGATCACCCGCCCTTGAATGGTAACGTGTAAAATCAGGGGGCACAACCAGCACTTTTTTTCTGACACCAAGCATAGATAAGGCAGTATAGAGTCCAGACTGAAGTTCATCCGGACCTATTACCGTATTTTCAGACCCCGATTTATAGTAAATCATTTCTTTCTATTATTAAATTCAGTTCAAAACTCAAATTTCAATAGTCCCGTTTTCCCTCGAATGCTATTTCCAGTGAGGGTGGTCGGGCAGATAAGCTTCAAACTCTTTTATAAGACTATCTTCGTAAGTTCCCTTGAATGTACCGGCAAAAAATCTGTCCAAACCTTCATTGAACAGCCTCTCCCAGGAAGCTTCCTCTTTCCCCGGATTGACAGGGTAGAAAAGGACCCCATTTGATTTGGCTGCTTTCAGATCGCCGTTTGCATCACCTATCATAAGTATCTTCTCATCGGGATATTTACCTTTTGCTGCATATTTCAGATGTTCAGCCTTGGTACCATGCTCCTGTCCTGCTATCATCCTCAGAAAGTGATCAATTTTGTTCTCTTCCCATTCACGTTTAAGAGCATCAAATGGTGTTTGTGATACAACCATAGCATCAGCTTCCGGTTTCATCCTGTCCAAACATTCTTTTACGAACGGGAACGGAGTAATTCCAAAAACAAGTTTTTCAATATCCTCATTTACCTTGAGAGACCATTCAAGTGTCTGATTAATAAACGGATCATTGACTTCAGCAGCATATTTTTTTAAGGCCGGATTTCCAAGTTTTGATTCTTTCTTTGCCCATTCTATAAGTGGTGCGGCAGAAGGAACGGTAAAATTTCTTGCCATTATCTCCGGCCGTGTCGTCAAAAGTCTGAGAGTTTCAATTACTGCGAGAAATCTGTTGCACCCCCTGTTTGTTGAATAAAGGTTTACAAACTCCCATGTCTCACGCGCATATTTCGAAACCGGCTGCATTTTAAAATATTTAATAAAATTCGGACAGAAACATTCTTTCTGCTTTATCTCCATTGTATCAAAAGCACAACCGTCTGAATCTATCCCGATAAAAAACTCTTTTTCAGGCTTCAGGCTTAGTAATTGTTCATGCGGATTCATAAAAATCTTGTAAAATGTAAATTATTTATCTTCAAATGCTTCAAGTGTATATTCTGCCAGTTTTTTACCGGCAAATATCTTTTCCAGCCTGGCAAATCTTTGTATTCCGTTAATCATAGGAACGGATGGCCAGTCTTCACCGATCAATGGTCTTGCGTAAGCCAGAAATTCATCGGTTACGTCATACCGGCTTGGTGCGATCCATTTTTCAGGGAAGGTCCTTTCCGATAGTGCCACTTTCTCGAGAGGAACCTTGTCATATCTGACATTATAGATTAAACCCGGTTCCCTCAGGATAGTTGCCATCCAGCCATTACCCTCATAAAGAGCAATTTCAACTGCTTTCTGACCTACTTTGTAAGCTTCATCAAGATCCACAATTGAAGCATATGCTGTGGTATGTCGCTGATCAGTCCCCATAACCTGTCCTCGCGCGGCACCTCTTGCCTTTAACCCTTTGCTGTTAAGATAATTAACAACAGACTGAAAAACAGAATTCTGACTTGATCCAAACGATGTATGACCAAAGGCATCTTTCACTTCACCTATACTTCCCACATCGAATCCTTCGCTTATTACAACGATACAGCGTCCATCCTGTTTCAATTGTTCATTTACATTATCTGCAAGCTGAACCAGACTGACGTTTGATTCGACCATATAAATCTGAAGAGGCATCTTTCTTCCGGGATCAGCAAGCCTTGCAGCTGCCGGAATATATCCTATTTTACGTCCCATCGCCTGGATAACCAGTACAGGATCAGCAGGAGAAGATCCCATATTCTCCTCATTGGCATTTTGAATAATGTGCGACCAGTATCTTGCAACGCTCCCGTAACCGGGGGTATGGTCAATAAGATTAAATTCACTGTCACCTACATCATTGTCAATGGTTTTTGGCACTCCGACAGCTATCAGGTCAAGACCTTTTGTCTTCGCCAGTTCACTTACCTTGAATGCTGTATGCTGAGAATCATTTCCGCCTATATAGAAAAAATAACCAATATCATGGGCTTTAAATACATCCATAATTCTCTGAAAATCCTTTTGCTGTTTATCCCTGAGCTTGTAACGGCAGGTACCTATACTTCCGGCAGCAGGAGTATTCCTTAAAAGTGCGATTTCCTCCTCTTTTTGTGCGGACAGATCAAGAAGCTCTTCATACAGAACCCCTTCAATTCCATGCCAGCCGCCGTATAACTTTCCGAATTTGTCAGGAAACATTCTGCAGGTTTCTATAATTCCTCTCAGAGAGCTGTTAATAACCGGCGAAGGTCCTCCTGATTGCGCAATTATTACATTCTTTGCCATGTTCTTTGCAATTTTTGAGGTTTTACACTCCGGAATAAGCCGTAAATCCTCCATCAACAGGAATAACGACGCCTGTTACAAATCTTGACAGGTCAGAAACGAGATAGATAAGGGTACCAGACATTTCTTCAGGAGAACAGAAGCGTTCCATAGGTGTACCTTTGATTACTTTAATTCCCCTTGGTGTCAGGTCACCGGTTCTCTCATCGATCAGTAGAAACCTGTTCTGATTTGTGAGAAGAAATCCGGGAGCAATGGCATTGACCCTGATTCCGGTTTTTGAGAAGTGAACTGCCAGCCATTGTGTGAAATTGTTAATAGCAGCTTTAGCAGCCGAATATGCTGGTATTTTAGTAAGTGGCCTGTACGCGTTCATTGATGAAATGTTAACAATGACCCCTGATTTCTGCTTAACCATACCTGCAGCAAATACCATAGTTGGAATTATAGTACCTTTAAAATTAAGGTCAAACACTTTATCGAATCCTTCAATCTGAAGTCCGAAGAAAGTATCATCCGGATTTTCATCATCCGTTCCTTCCATCTTTTCGACTTTGGTTGTGCCGGCCGGCGAGTTGCCTCCGGCACCATTTATAAGGATATCAATATTACCGAACTTATTATGAATTTCGGTTTTTGCGGCTTCCAGAGAAGCTTTATTAAGAACATTTGCTGCGATACCTATTGATTCCACTCCGGATGCTTTTTCAATTTCTTCAGCCAGTTTTACAGCGGAATCTCCATTGATATCAAGTATTGCTGTTTTGACCCCCTGGAATGACAGAGATCTGGCCATGGTCGAGCAGATAACACCGGCTCCTCCGGTTATTACAGCTACTTTATTTTTTAAGTTAAGGTCATTCATATATATTGTTTTAAGATTGAATTCAGCCAAAGCAGGCTGGGATAACTGGTATTAAATCTATTATTAAAAGCCAAAATAATTCTTTGCGTTAGAGTATGATATTCCTTCTATCAAAGGTTTCAGAAGCTCTTCCTCATCAGGAATAAGGCCCTTTTCGACTTCTTCTCCTACGAAGTTGCTAACCAGCCTTCTGAAATATTCGTGACGAGGATACGAAAGGAAACTTCTGGAGTCGGTGACCATGCCAATAAAACGTCTTAATAGTCCCAGAGATGCAAGATCATTAAGATGCTTTTCCATGCCGGATTTCTGATCGAGAAACCACCATGCCGGCCCGTACTGGACTTTTGAAACTGAGGTACCGTCATTGAAATTGCCTGCCATTGTTATCATCATCTCATTATCTGATGGATTCAGATTGTAGAGAATAGTTTTTGCCAGGTGGTCACTTCCATCAAGGGCACTCAGAAAACCGGATATTTTTTCGACATCCTGCACCGGGCCGATTGAGTCCCATCCTGTATCCGGTCCCATTTTTCTGAACATCCTGGAATTAGTATTTCTGACAGCACCGACATGGAATTGCTGTGTCCAGCCTCTTTTGTGGTTCATTCTGCACAGTTCAAGCATTGCAGCTGTTTTATATTTCTCAGTTTCATCGGCAGAGAGACTTTCTCCTTTCAGAAGTCTCTTCAATATTTTGTCGACTTCGGTAGCTGAAAAATCTGTAAAATAGAACCGGTTAAGTCCATGATCGGAAAGGCGTCCTCCTGTTTCATGAAAAAATTTATGCCGGATGTCAACTGCCTCTATCATAGATTCAAAGCTCTTGATCTCTATTCCGCTAACTTTTTCAAGCTTCAGAATATACTCCCTGAATTTAGCCGGATCTTCAGTCTTGATGATATTGTCGGGACGGAAGGTTGGAAGGACTTTTACCTCAAAGGATCCTTTCAATTTAATATGATGTTCCAGATTATCGGTCGGGTCATCAGTTGTACAGATCACTTCGGCTTTCATCTTTCTGATCATTGATTGTATGCTGAATTCCCTGGTTTGCAGCATATCCGAAGCCTTCTTATATATTTTATGAGCTGTGGATGGAGAAAGGAGCTCATAAATATCAAAATACCTGGCAAGTTCCAGATGAGTCCAGTGATATAGAGGATTGCCTAATGTTACCGGTACGGTCTCTGCCCATTTCATGAATTTATCAATATCCGAAGCATTCCCGGTGCAGAATTTCTCGCTGATTCCATTGGATCTCATTGCACGCCATTTATAATGATCACCTTCCAGCCAGGCCCGGGTAAGGTTGTCAAGCTGCACGTCCCCGGCAATCACAGCAGGTGAAAGATGGCAATGAAAATCTATGATCGGTTGATTTTCAGAGTATTCGTGATAAAGTTTTTCGGCAGTCTTATTACCAAGCAGAAAGTTTTCATTAATAAATGTTTTCATATCTTCTTACAGGATAAAAATATCCATATGTTTGATAATTATACTTTCGTTAACGATCACGAAATTATATATTACAATTCAATTTGCCGATAAAAATACAAAACGTTTTACAATAATATTCATAACTTAATAAACCTCCCGGGAAAAATGAAAATGGATTAAATAGTGTTTCAACAAAAGAATGTACTTTTGTCTGACATACAATTCGCTTAATAAAAATAAAGGGTAATGAAGTACAAATATTGTTTTTTGCTGATTCTTTTGCTGATCGGTTCCATCCCGGCATTTTCACAGGAACAGGCAGACGGTCATTTTAATTCTGCTATCAATAAAACCGACATAAAAACTGTTCTGAAAGCAGTAGCTGACTGGCAGGTCAGAACACCTCTTACCCACGACCCTGCCGATTGGACAAATGGTGCCCTTTATTCCGGAATGGTCGAATGGGCCGGTATTGCCGGTGATGACTCATATTATCAGTGGCTTAGGGGTATTTCGGAAAAAAACGGCTGGTCCTATCTGAAAAGAAGTAATCCGCTGGGAAGATATCATGCTGATGATTATTGTGTAGGTCAGACTTACATCGAACTTTATCGTAAATATCACGATAAGAATATGATAAAACCGATGCAGACATATTTTGATAAGATACTTAAAGATCCTGCAAAGGGAGATCTTTTATTTGTAAATACAAACGATTACTGGTCAACTCAAAGATGGTCCTGGTGTGACGCTCTTTTTATGGGTCCAACCGTGTGGGCCAAAATGGCCAATGTGACTGGTAAAAAGAAGTATCTCAGTTTTATGTATAATGAATATAAAGCTACAACGGATTATCTCTATGACAAAGATGAACATCTCTATTTCAGGGATTCAAACTATTTCACAAAAAAAGAGTCAAATGGAGCAAAAGTATTCTGGGGTCGTGGCAACGGGTGGGTTTTTGCCGGTCTTCCGATAATAATAAGGGAACTGCCCGGAAAATATGAGAACAAGGATTATTTTGTAAATATTTTTAAAGAAATGGCTGCCCGTCTGCTCTCTCTGCAAACCGCAGATGGATTCTGGCATGCCAGTATGCTGGATCCCGGAAGCTATCCGAATCCTGAAATGAGCGCAACTGCTTTTTTTGTCTATGGCTTCGCATGGGGTGTGAATAACGGGTACCTCGATAAAGCGACATACCTGCCGGCTGTAATTAAAGGATGGAAATCAATGGTCACCTCAGTCTGGCCCGATGGAAAAGTCGGGTTCATACAACCGATAGGAGCTGATCCTAAAAGCGTAACCAGGGAGATGACAGAGGTTTATGGTGTTGGCGGATTTCTGATGGCAGGAACGGAAATTACAAGATTAATTGATAATGGAATATATAAATAATAGCTACCCCTGACCCCTGACGCCTTTACAATTTAATAATGTCATAAAATATGAATATGGAACTCAGATATGCTTCACATCCCGATGATTTTAAAAGTTATGATACTGGCAGGCTGAGAAAAGAATTTCTCATCGAAAATATCTTTTTACCTGACGAAATATCCCTGGTATACTCTATGTACGACCGTTATATCGTTGGTGGCGCTATGCCGGTCAGTAAGGAGTTGAAACTGGAAACCACCGATGAGCTGAAATCCGATAACTTTCTTGACAGAAGGGAAATGGGTATTATTAATGTGGGTGGAGAAGCAGTTATCAAAGCAGGAATCCATGTTTTTAAACTTGGATATAAAGAAGCTTTATATCTTGGAAAAGGATCAGGGGAAATAGTTTTTAAGTCGGATGACTCTGAAAATCCTGCTAAGCTTTATATTAATTCAGCTCCTGCCCATCATTCGTTTCCATCAAAAAAGGTTACTCTGAAGGATGCGGAAGTTGTGGTTCTTGGAAGCCATGAGTCAGCTAATAACCGTACTGTCAACAAGATACTTGTCAATAGTGTAATTGAAACATGCCAGTTGCAGATGGGGATGACCGAACTGAAGACAGGCAGTGTATGGAATACTATGCCGGTACATATACATAACCGGAGAATGGAAGCGTATTTCTATTTTGAGGTACCCGATAAGCAGGCAATTTGTCACTTTATCGGTGATCCTGATGAAACAAGACATATCTGGATGAAAAACGAACAGGCAGTTCTCTCTCCTTCATGGAGTATCCATAGTGCAGCAGGAACAGCCAGTTATACTTTTATATGGGGAATGGCGGGTGAGAACCTCGATTATGGGGATCAGGATGTCCGACATCCTGATACTTTGAAATAATCCTTTCTCTGTGGAACTCTGTGATTCCTCTGTGTAACTCTGTGTAACTGTATAGAAAAAAAGAACTTACACAGATTTTAATCCGCAATCGACAATCCGCAATCCGCAATAAAGTAGTTGATTATACTTTTATGAATTCTTAATTTAAATTTGTCAAAATACATTAAACATAACACTAGAATATGATAGACTTATTTGATCTGACTGGAAAAGTTGCCCTCGTTACCGGTGGTACACATGGTATCGGACTGGCAGTTGGTTTGTTACTGGCCAAAGCCGGGGCAAAAGTTTGTGTCAATGATATAGATGATGAAAAGCTCAGGATTTGCAAAGAGAAATTCAATCAAGGAGGCCTTGATGTTTATACCCTGATTTTTAACGTTACCAATGAAACGGATGTGGATAAAGGAATTTCGATCATTGAGAAAAATGTAGGCCCGGTAGATATTCTTGTAAATAATGCTGGCATCATAAAAAGGATTCCCATTCTTGATATGGCTATTTCAGACTACAGAGAGGTGATTGATATTGATCTGGTGGCTCCTTTCATCCTTTCGAAAAGGGTTGCCCCAAAAATGATTGAAAAACGAGCCGGTAAGATTATTAATATGTGCTCCATGATGAGCGTTTATGGTCGGAATACTATCTCAGCATATGCTTCGGCCAAGGGAGGACTGAAGCTGCTGACTCAGAGTATGACCTGCGAATGGGCGAAATACAATATTCAGGTAAACGGAATAGGACCGGGATATATAATAACCTCTCAGACAGCCGCTATCAGAGAAAACGGTAATCCTTTCAACGACCTGGTAATGGCACGGACACCTGCAGGCCGGTGGGGAGAACCGGAGGATGTAGCTAATGCAGCGCTGTTTCTGGCATCAAAAGCGAGCAACTTTGTCAATGGACATATCCTTTATGTTGATGGCGGTATCCTTGCCAATTTTGGTTATGTTAAAGGGGAAAATGAAATCCATTCATAAAGTCTTGAAGTGATAATCATAAACCACCAACAGATTTATCATTCTTTTATTTATTCGCAGGGTTTTCCGGATGATCGTCTGAATATGGTTTGGCGTACAGATCCTCAACTTTAATCTTTTCATCTTCAGGTTTGATCTGATCGACTCTCTGACTCTGATCTTCTGCTGATCTGCCATTAAAATACAGAATACTTGCAAAAATTGGCATTAACGGGAATGTAAGAGCTCCTGCCAATGCCGAAAGAAAAAGGAATATGGGGTTTTTCGACATGTCTGCCATGTCAGCGGTAGTTACATTATTCAGGATCGTCTTTAAAAAATTTCCTGTGAAGGGGAGGAGAATAATGGAAGAAAGTATGAGCGATACAACTATAAGGATAATTATAAAAACTGCAACCCACCCTAAATTCGACCATAAATTTTTGTGAACCAGCTTTATCGTTCTGGCTATAGTATTGCCAATATTGGTTTCTTCTGCCATCATTACCGGTAAAAGGAACAGATAAATTGTAAATACATAGAGCAAAGCAAAGAAAGCCCCTACAATCAATACAAAGAAACCCAGAAGAATTGCAATTGAACCGGTAAATGCAAGTAGTATCATTAAAATCAGGTAAGGAATGAAAAACTTCATAGACTTCACTGCCGAGATGAAGATATTGTTCTCATGGTTCAGGGGATTGAATAATACATAATATTGAAGAATTGTTGAAAAGAGAAGGTTAAGAAGTGAAACAATTAATATTGGGACGATAAAATCTTTCAATTTTTCAAGCAGCAATACAGGATCGGTAATTGATTGCAGCACCTTAAAGTCTATCAAAGTTGAAGCATACTGCAGAGCAAGTGACATAAAAAAAGAAACAACAATCAAAGAAAAAAATCTCTTTTTATAAAACTCCCATAATGAATTCATTACACTGTCAATATTATGTTTTTTATAAAGCGGGTGACTGCTGAATTGATCCATAGGGTGGTTTTTATAAATTTGTTAAATTTAGGTATTTATAGTCTGATGTCGTTTTGCTTTTTAATTTTTATTTTAATTTCACTTCACCCTTATCCACTGTCTTAATACATTACTGAAAAGTAATACCGAATATAAGATTTTCGGCATTAAGATTCCCTCATTTGCGGCTTTCACGTCTTCAATTGGTTAAGGTGTTAGGGCGCAACGATACTAAGTCCTGACATTTACCGTTTGCAAATGAGTTCAATAAGGATTAGTAAAATTGAATCATTAGTAATACTTTTGGAAATTAATTTAAACCAAAACAGATTAGATTATGAAATTGAACAAACTTATTATTACGGTAATCCTGGGACTGGTTATTGCGATTGGGATCATTTCCTGTACAGGGAAAACTTCACAGAAAAATTTGCATACAGGAGTAGAATATTACAGACATATCCAATTCAGCGAGACACCATACGACATCGAAAAGGGAACTTATCCGATTTCTGCCGCCGATGCAAAATCCATTAACAGTTATAAGTTTACCTATGATAATTCAGGAAGACTTTTATCGGTTGAATTTGTACGTAACAATCTGCTTCTTGACTATTCCTCAATGCAGGGTGCTGCAAAAATAACTTATGAATATAAAGATAATAAGCAGATTAAGCGTTTTTTCAACAAGAATAATGAACCAATTGAAGCGGGGGGAGTATCTATGATGGAGTATACTCTGGATGAAAACGGAAAACGTGTTGGTCTGATGAATTTAGGTAAGAATGGTGAAATGGTTGAGAACAAAAATAAAATTCACTCATGGAACTGGAGTATTCTTCCGGATGGGATGGTCAGGGAACTCAGATATAATCTTGCCGGCGAAGAAGTTGTAATGAATCCATTCTGCCCGTTCTATGAACTGAGGTTTACTTATAATGATAAAGGTTTTGTAACCAGAATGGCAAATTTCAAAGCCGACACTCTTTATAACTGTACGGCAGAGAACTGCGGCGATATTGGAGTTTCTTATTTCAAATTCGAACCAAATGAAAAAGGTGATGTAGGAAGTTTTTCGGTTTTTAATGTAATAGGGCAGATGTCAAATCTTTACTGGGGATGGTCAAAGCGTATCAGTAAATATGACGAAAACGGTAATGAGCTGGAAGTAGTATATTATGATCAGGATAATGAATTTGTCGGAGGCAAACTGGTTCCCGTCCTGCAGGCTGTTTTTGACAGTCATGGCGCAATAATTGAGTCTAAAAATCTGGATAAAGACAGAAATCTGATAAATAGCCCGGATAATGGTGTCGCTATAACACAATATAAATATGATGAACTCGGGAACCGGACTGAAACACTCAAGCTTAATAAGGATCGGGTTCCTGTTAAGATTTAATAGCTTTTTAAATACATGAATATGAATAAATATAATTCTGTGAGAATTCTTCTTTCAGCTGTTATCTTATTATTATTAGTGGATTGTACAGGGAATAAAACAGAAAAGAAACCAGTACAAGTACCTGTAAATGAGGTTAAAGCTCCATTGGTAATAGGAAATGAGACAACGTTATTGTTAAATGATCTTAAAGAAAATGGCGATTATGTGAACAGCCAGGTTTTCCCATCTTTGATCAAAGCTTCCATCGTAAAAGAAAACCTGGATAAAAATATGCTTGTTATTGATCTGCGCTCCTCAAAACTTTTTTCAGAAGGTCATATAAAAGGTGCGGTAAATAAGAAATTTGAGGATCTGCCTGAATACTTCGAAAAAGGAATAAAACCATTTTCATATGATAAGATAATAATGGTTTGCGATGACGGACAGATATCCAGTTATACTACTTCGTTACTGAGACTAATGGGCTATGGAAATGTATTTTCTATGAGATGGGGTATGAGTGCATGGAATAACAAATACGCACAGGCCGGGTGGCTTAAAGATGTCTCAGGAAAATATGAAAGCAGGCTTGAAAAAACTGTAAATGAACGTCCTCAGGTTAAAGGCATGCCGGAACTTAAGACCGGATTGACAACCGGTACCGAGATTGGAACTGCAAGGTTCATGAAATTATTTAAGGAAGGTACGGGAAATATCCTGATTACTGCAGATGAAGTATTCAGTAATCCCGGGAACTATTTTATCATTAATCTCGAGAGGAAGGACAAATATGAGGATGGTCATATTCCGGGTGCCATCAGATATAAACCTGAATCGACCCTGGGATTTGTGGAGGAAATGGCATCCATTCCCTCTGACAAAACCATTGTTGTTTATTGCGGAACAGGCCATAGCTCAGGTTTTGCTACAGCTTTTTTTCGCTTGTTCGGATATGACGCGAAGACGCTTAAATATGGAAATAACAGTTTTATGTACAATAAGATGGTCAGTCAGAGAACTGCTTTGTCGTGGCTTCCCTTTTCAAAAGAAGATGTTAATAACTTTGAGGTAGTGAAATAAATTTTGCTGATTTTCAAATGTTTACAGTTCCGGTCTGGTCAAGGTATCAGTCCGGAATTTGTTTTCAAGGACTTCGTTTTCAGAATCACTGGTCAGGATATAAACATTTGTGCAGCCCATCTGATGCAGAACCATCCATAACCTGGCTGCAACTCCTGTCTCGGATGAAAACAACAGAACGGGTCCCTTGTTTTTTTGGATCACATCAAGATATTTTTTACTAAGAATAGAATCCGGGGATATATCCTGTACATCCTTTGTTATCTCATTTCCATCGCCATCCTTATTACCGAGATTGATTACAATCCTTTTTCCCGGCAGTTTGACTGATTGTTCAGGTGTAACTAAATTTGATCGTGATATTGACGGCTCCGCCCATTTTTTTGCATCCGTTTTAAAATGGTTTCCACTTAATGATCTGATGAGTACCAGTATCAATATCATTAAAACTGTAGCTATCACTAACTTATATTTGTTTATCAATTCCATCAATTGTAATATTAAATTTCTTTCAACTAATCCCGGTACCCCGTCGCCATCATGCTGAGCCTGCCGAAGCACGCCTTCTTATTCACATCCCCCGTCCAGTTTTTTTGCGGCATTGCGCCTGGACCGGAAGTATTTCATTTTCACGCTGTCAGGCAGACTATTTACTTCGGTAAACATTCTTCCGGCCCGTGCTCTTGTCTCAAACAGTGCATTTTCTCTCGCTGATATCCTTTCACCGGAAAACCTGCTGTTCATAATTATATTGAACCATTCATTAAGTCCTCCTTTCATAACATAAGTGTTTCTGTAATTTAAGCCCCTTGCAATGGTGAGGGCATAGTTTGAGTCAAAATCGCCATTCGAGTAGAAAATGTTTTTTAATTTTCCGTTATTAAGGATTGCCCCGGGATCGTTATCAAGAAGTCGGGGGTAAGGAACATTTAATGAGCCCGGAATATTCATTGTTCTGAATTCTTCGGGCGACCTGAGATCGATAATCTGAACGGTACTATCTTCTGAAACAACGAACCTTGCCACCTGGTCTACAGTTAAATAAGTTTTTGTGTCCAGTATTTCCGCAAGTAATTTTTGAGGTTTTATAATAAAAGACCGGTTGGAGGTAAGTGGCAAAAGGGCAAGAATTAATCCCATGCATAAAAGTCCTGCTGAGAATTTATTTCTGGTATTCATTTCCTTTAAATTAAATGTCGTTGGTTATATCCGGTCTTGCAAATCTCTTTTCTGCCACCTCTGCCAGCCAGAACATGAAAATGGCAGCAATTATAAGAAGAAGTATGAACAGACCCGGTGATATGCCAAGAACATCATTGATCTTTAGGGGACCTTTATAAGATCCGTCAGCAAGCTTACGAATAAGAGGATATGTTTCAGCAAAAAGGAAAGCTCCGGTCAGTCCGCCCACAAAAAAAATCATTGCATCTATTTTTCCGATTGAGAGTGCGCTCAGACCAGTACCCGGACAAAACCCGCCCATGATAAACCCCGCACCCATTATAATACCGCCAACAATTGAAGCTGAAACATAAAATTCGTTCACGAAAACCATATTCAGATTTAGCAGTCCGAAAAAGCTTAATAGCTGGGATCCGATCAGTGCAACGATTGCCGCAGTAAAGAATACTTTAATTACTGTCGTGTCATATCCGTAAAACATACCTGCCAGTCTCCTGCTTGAAGAGAATCCGGCCTGTTCAAGGGAAAACCCGAAACCGACTCCTATCAGCAATGCTATAAGCAGATCGAGCCATTCGGGCATTACAATAAGCGATGAAATTGGTCCCATTTTATTATCAATTTATATAATTGTCTTGCGGTCTTGCGGTCTTGCAGTCTCGCAGTCTTTCAGTCTTCTTACCTTTGAGCCATTGTGCCATTGAGCATTGCGCCATTGTGCCATAATCATTATATCCAGTTCTTTCTGAAAAACCATGCAAATAGATAGGCAGAGCCGAAAATTGCAATCATCGTGACAAATCCGGCAACCGAGAGGACAGCCATTCCTGAGAGAGCTGCACCACTGGTGCATCCTCTTGCAAGCTGGGCTCCGTAAACAAAGAAAACTCCTCCCAGAAAAGCAAAAATCAAACGTCGTGTATTTGAAATTTTGGGTGATTTTTCAATCCTGAATTTCAGTCTTTTTGAAATTGCTCCTGATATGAAACCTCCGGCTACCACTCCAAGAATTTCGATTGTCAGCCAGTTTTTCAAAGGATTTTTCCCGTCTGCAAAATACTTATTGTAGTAGATTGATTTTTCTGCATGCTGTTTATCAACCGCCCCGACAATTGAAACAACACAATATTTCATACCACCGCTGGCTCCAAGTCCCCTGCCGGACAGGAACATTGCAGAAAGCAATACCAGCCCGAGCAAAGTGCCTGCCAGATAGGGATTCATGTATCTGTTTTTCATAATAGTTCTTTTTGATTTCAATATTGTACTGCCTGACTGCAGACTGGGGCCTGTGGATGTTGATCCCGGATTTTACCCCTTTTTGCAGCCGCAGATAAAGCTTATTTCACAATATTGAACATCAGTAAATATTAACTCCATTTATAATGCAAAAGTAAGAAATGTTATCCACCGTCCAAACAGTCATAAAGTCTTAAAGCCTGAAAAGACAAAAAGTCAGAGCTGATCAGGATTTGTTTGACTGAATGTGTTACGCTATCCTGCCCAGTATTATGGATAAAAAAGATCTTTTAATTTTTTTTCCTTCGAAGGAATAAAACCTTTACTGGTATTGTCTAATTATACATAAACTCATTAAAAATTCAAAAGATATGAAAAAGATTGTTTCAAAGTTTATGATGTTGTTATCACTGACACTTGTAGTGGCTCTGATATCACCTATGCAGATAAATGCACAGGCAGGAAAGGCTAATTTCGCCGGCAGCTGGGTTATGAATGCTTCTAAAAGTACTCAGCCGCAGGGTGGCGGCGGAGGCGGTCAGAGAATGGGCGGAGGCGATTTTGTTGCTACGCAGGATGCTAATCTGCTGACTGTAGTAAGAACCAGGACCGGACAGGATGGCCAGGCTACAACTACGACAATGAAATATACTCTCGACGGTAAAGAGAGTGTAAACACAAGCCCGAGAGGTGACGCCAAATCTACGGCAAAATGGTCAGCAGACGGCAAATCACTCTCAATTGCAACCTCAAGGACTATGGACATGAATGGGGAGTCGCGTACAATGACCTCATCAGAGGTCTGGACACTTACTGATCCAAAAACTCTGACAGTTGTTACTACACGACAGGGTCAGAACGGTGAAGTTAAAACTACCATGGTTTATGACAAAAAATAATTGTTAACATTGTTAAAAATTTAAAAGAAGCTCCGCAGGGAGCTTTTTTTTTGCAACACCACACTGCTTTGTTTTTGACAAGGACCGCATCTTACGCTACACGGGTCGCATAGATGGTTCGGAAAAGCCAGGAAAACCAGGTAAAAAGAATGATGTCTTCGCCTTTTTGAGAAAACAGGAGGCTTCGAATAAAAATTATATATTCAATAAAGATGATGTTTATGAGCTTATCATCTTATGCTTGAACACCATAAAAAATATTAAAAAGAGGCATTGACGACCATGAATTCCACTGAATAACTACTTGAAAAGCATATTTAGAATGTTAAAAATCATTAAATCTTTTATTTTGAGGAGATTATTAAAAATAAGAAACTGAAATTTTTTTAGATCGGGGAAAGGTGTCCCGTTTTGAGAAAATTATTTGACTATTTTAATCTTCCCGGCGATTTTCATTCCCTCAAACCCAGG
>Ga0182021_10002349_pt1 | contig 21990 bp, 23 predicted proteins | sample 612E3MmetaG_FD_120493 | JGI IMG/M metagenome (GOLD analysis project Ga0182021, IMG submission 120493) | Permafrost microbial communities from Stordalen Mire, Sweden - 612E3M metaG (Illumina Assembly) | ecosystem: Environmental > Terrestrial > Soil > Wetlands > Permafrost | place: Sweden... | reverse complement strand
CCCATTCGACTTGCATGCTTAAGGCACGCCGCCAGCATTCATCCTGAACCAGGATCAAATTCTCAAAAAAAATTGTTCGGATTATCTTTATGGAATTAATCCGAAAAAAATTCCTACCACTTTCTGATCGCCAAGCTACTAAACTTGGTCAACAAAAAGCTATCCTTTTCATTTTGTGCTGTACTTGTAAGTTGTTAAAGAGCAAACTTTAAGAACCCCTATAAGACCAAAAATCCCGCCAAAGGCGGGTTCAATCCCAAACTTATGGCGAATGGTCTTACATATCTTTTACCATTATAGTGAGTTTAAAATTTTTGTCAAGGAGAAAAAGAGAAAAAAAATCAACCCTGAAGTACTATCTTATTCCCGAAGATCTGCTGCGGCAATGTTGGTACTCCTGCGATACGCAATAGGACTAATCTTTACTATGTGAAAACCCCCATTTTCGAGTAAATCATCTTCCAACACATCTGTTGCTCCTTCGGCTGCTAAAGCGTCTGCGGACTGCTCTTCACAAAGAGTAAGCGCATCCACCACGACTTCTCCCTGCTCTGGGTCTAATGACCAAACCGTATCTAAACCTTCAGCGCCATGGCCTCCTTGTAGGAAATCATTTAACTCTTGTGCTGCGTGTAAACTAGCTTCCCTCTCTACTACTTGATCTTCTCTTACTGCTAACGGAAGGATGTCGGGTCTTGAAGCACGGATTGCGCTATTGAGAGCTCCAACAGCTCTTTCATTTCCTTTACCACAATGTCCAGTGAAACGCACTTCTCTACACGCTACTGGGCCTAATGGCTTACTTGTTGGCAATCTTTCACTCATAATTCCAATTTTCCGTTTATATCATTTGCCACACTACCTTGTCAAGACTTTTCCAAAAGCAGCATGGTCCAGGCGAAGGGAAATCTTTTTGCCAAAATGTGAACTTTGGCGTTTTTCTTGACGAATTGCGGAAAGCCAAACACTGTCCAGTGATTTATATGCTCAATGTCGTTACCAAAGCGCGACCAGTTTTTGCCTCTGACTAATTGAGCAAGCATGAAAAACGGCTCGTTGGGAACCGAAATCACCAAATATTTTTTGGAAACTCTGACCAACTCTTTCAAGGCTTTTTCTGGGCTTTCCAGATGTTCAAGAACCTCCGTACACAATACTAAATCAAATGAATTATCTTTATATGGTAATTCATAAATCGTACCTTTGATGATTTTAATGTCCGGGTAAGTTTTTTTGCCCAAATCAATCGCGGCCTGCAAATATTCTATTCCTTCTAATCTTTTCCCAATCCCGTTTTCTTTTAAGCTGTTGAGGGTGAATCCTTCGCCGCACCCGACATCCAAAATCGAATCAACAGTTTTGGCTTGAGTGAAATCGACTAGGTTTCTGAAAAAATTCCACAAAAGTAGCCTTTGAATCGGATTTCGGTGAGTATGCTTTTTGTAATTATCGGTTTGCTTCATTTATAAATTTCTGAGAGCGTGGTATGAAACTATGCCTAATGATATTATCACGTTTAACGAAGTGTTGATGCCCCACATCGGAATTTCGGCGATTTCGTCACAAGCCTTCAATGTTTCTTTTGAACATCCGTCGGTCTCGTTTCCCACCACAAAAGCGATTGGTAATTTATAATCAATTTTGTCATATAGAACGCTATCTGAACTCTGTTCCACCGCAATAATCTTGATATCTTTAATCTTTAATCTTAAATCTTTAATCGCTTCTTTTGCAGAGCTAAAATATTGCCATTGAACCCATTCGGTCGTATTAATCGAAGCTTTTTTAATCCGCGTGTTGGGTGGCGTTTCGGTTACTCCGCAGAGAAATATTTTCTTGACTCCCAACGCGTCCCCAAGTCGGAAAATGCCGCCGGTGTTATAAGTATCTAAAATATTATCAAGAATAAAATAAATATCCCTTCTTTTAATCTTCTTTAAATCCTCTTTTGACGGCTGACTTGTTCTTAACTGCGCCGCTTTTAACTTAATCATGTTTGATATTATACTAAAATATTCAACATTGTTAAATTGTTTCATTGTTCAATTGTTGAATTACTTTAAAAATGGAGCAATCGAGCAATATAGCAATCTAGCAATTATTTCGTTATAATACCGCCATGTCTTCAGATTCCGATTCTTTTTCAAAACTGGCCACCGCTTTAATTAAGGCCTTCGAACCGAAAGCTACCTTCGACACCGGCAACAAAATTTCCGTCAATATTCTTGTTTCCAAAGTTGTCTCCTATTACGAGAAACTACGAACCGCCATGGACTACGGCGGCGAAGAAACAATTTTAAGACGCACCATTGAAAGGACCTTAAAGCGAATGTTATTTTTGGACGCGGCGCCAAACTCCATTGCGCAGGATCTAGTCCGCGAACTGATTTGGGCAGGCTATTTCGCCGATGCTACCGTCCCCGAGTCAATTGTCATTAAAGTCGCTACTTCAATTACTCTTTATTTAAAATTAAAAAATGAAATTCTGGCTAAAAAACTATTGCCAAAAGTTGATATTTATAGCTACATCGTCCAGCTGTTGTCCTGCGAAATCGATACCATCCTCTTGCCGCATTTTGAAAAAGAAGCACTGTGCAATTTTATGTTTCAGATTCTTAAAGACTCGGTTGAAATTGTCGATGATTCGGCGCAAACCAAAGACGTGCAGGTGTTTATTGCCGTCCGCAAGAATTTTGCCCACGATGATTTGGCCTTTTTAAGATACCGGCTATGGACGCAGCTCTTCGGCCGACTAACGGATGGAAATTTCAGCCAAGTGGCGTCCGGTTTTAGTAATGGCTACAAAGAAATTGAGTACGAATTACATTACCCCAGGAAAGATCGGATTTTTAATCACATTAAGAAAAAAACTCCGCCGTTTTTAATCCTTTACGATCTAATGCTTCGGGAGCATACAGCCATTAAAACCCTCGTTAAGGAGCCGGAGAAATTTAAAGAAAGAATTATTGCGATTTGTCAGATGCGTTATAAAAACATCGGCAAGAAAATCAGGACCGCCATTATCCGCAGCTTTGTCTTTATTCTTTTTACCAAGGCTTTTGTGGCGCTTTTTGTTGAAGGCACTTTTGAAAGACTTTTATACGGACAGATTCAGTGGGCGTCGATTGGGCTTAATACCATCGTTCCGCCGTTTTTGATGGTCGCTTCAGGCTTATTGATTAAAACGCCAAATGCCCAGAATTCTAACCTTATTTATTTGGATATCCGCGAGCTCTTGTTTACTGACAATCCCAAAATAATTCCGACTTTAAGGATAAAACTTAAAAAAGACAGCGGACATGCGGTTAAAGATTATGTTTTTTCAATTCTTTGGCTTTTGAGTATTGGCTTGGTTTTCGGACTAATTGTTTGGGGACTAACGCTACTGCATTTTAATCCTTTAAGTCAGATTATTTTCCTATTCTTTATAGCGATTATCTCTTTTCTGGCCTACCGGATTTATCAAACCGCCAACATTTATTCTGTTATTTCCAAAACCAGCTTGTTTGGCCCGCTTTTTGACTTTTTCTTTGTACCGATTGTGCGTGTCGGCCGCAGGCTGACCGAGGGCTTTACGCAAATCAATTTTATCTTGCTGATTATTGATTTTTTAATCGAAGCCCCATTTAAAGGCCTATTCGGCTTTTTCGAACAGTGGTTTTTATTCCTGGCGAATAAAAGAGAAGAGTTGGAATAAGTAAAATTTCTAATCAAATCCCAATTCCCAATTTGCCAATACGCAGCCGAATGCGCAAAGCGTAAAAGGGGTGGTGCCGATGGAAGGGTTTCCGACAGCGCGTAGTCAGTGAATCGTGAACGAGCACTGGCGGGAGGGAAATCGGCGACAGGACCCCGAAATCCTTGACATAACTCACCAATTGTGAACTATAATAAAATACATGACTGCAACCGGACACGCCTTAATTGGAACAATAATCGCTGCCAAAATTGGTAACCCCGCTCTTGCCATCCCGATTGCTTTCGCCTCTCATTACTTAGCAGATACTGTCCCGCATTGGGACACAGCCACTAACAGAGACAGAAAAAGTAAAACTAGATTTACTATCGAAAGTGTAGTTGATCTTTTACTAGGATTCGTTTTGTCAGGAGCATTAATTGCTTTATTTTTCCCTTCCACCAATCCTCTATACGCTATTCTAATAATTATCGTGGCTCAATTACCAGATTGGATAACTGCTCCGTACTTGTTCTTGGGATGGAATATTCCACCCTTTAAATGGAGTTATGACTTGGGAAAGAAATTCGATACTGAAAAAGGTCTACCATGGGGATTTGTAAATCAAGCAGTGGTTATTGTCGCCCTAATCTTTTTGGTCAGGATTTTCTAATTGACGGCCTGAGTTTTTTCTGAAAGAATTATTTTATGGAACCAAATAAACCCATACAGCCAGCGCCTGAACCTATTCAGCCGACTGAACAGAAAATTGAGCCCAAAAAGCAGCTTCCGAAGTTAAAAATAGCAGCTTTGATTATTTTACTGCTTTTAGTTTTGGCAGTGCCTTTCGGCGGGTATTTATTGCTTGAGAAATTAGGCATCCACCCCAAACCATCTGTTACTACAATAAAAACTCCTACGCCAACTCCTATTGAAGAAGTTAAATTGCCCACGCTTACAGCTTCGGAGACAGCAAGTTGGAGAACTTATGAAAACAAGGAAGAGGGTTGGACCATTAGATATCCTTCCGACAAAGTCTCATATTATTCGAACAGGTTCTACGTAGCTGGTCAGAATAATCTTAACACGCCTGACGGATTTGGCCCGGAAGTTTTTATTTCATTAACGAGTAACGATACCAAAACCGGGGAATTAAAAATAAATGGTTTCCCGGCCTCAAAGGTTAGCATTGATACTCCAGATAAGAATTTTGAGCAAGATTTCTTCTACCTTATTTCTACAGAGAATGGGAGTAAAACAATTCAATATCATTTTATGTCTAACAAGGGCATGGGATTATTTGATAAAAACGGCAATGTAATTCCGGCAGTAAGTCAAGAAAGCATTGATGAAATGAGACAGATTGTTATCAAAATGCTATCGACATTTAAATTCACTGATCAAAACACCCAAACCGGTGAAACAGTAAACTTAATAACATACACCAATGCTCAATATGGGTTTTCATTTAAACATCCGCAAAATTGGCAGGTGAGAAATAATATCTCTAGCCGTTACTATGCTCAAGAAATGATTAATCCAATTACCATTAGTGACCAAAATTCATTTAGCGCGGATATAAGAGTGATTGAAAATACCGGCGGAATCTCTGCCAAAGATTTTATTTTAAAATATTTTAACCCGCATAACCTTGACGCTGCAGGAAATATTAACGACCCTCCCCTAAAAAATGTAACTTTTGCAGAAAAAACAATTAACGGGAATAAAGTTACAATAATAAACGGGTTAGTGGGTATATCAGGGGCTGGGGGCCCTAAGGCTTATTTATCCCACAATAATTACAGTATTTTTATTGAAGCGCAATCTGGTATTACGCCGCCTCTTTCCGAAGAGGAGGTTGAAAGTGGATTGGAAAATTTTCTTTCCACTTTTAATTTTACTCAGTAACTTTTGCGCGGGCTTCTTCTTTTTTAGCTAACGACTCTTTTGTACTTCCTCCTTTTGGATTCTTGATATCTTCTATTTTCCAACTGGCAAAATCGCATTTTGGGTAATTTGAACATCCATAAAAGCGGCGGCCTTTTTTAGTCTTTTTGAACACAATTTTTCCTCCATCTTTAGGGCAAATTAAACCAGTATCTTGGGAGAAAGCTTTTGTAAATTTACACTCCGGAAAATTCTCGCAAGCCATAAATTTTCCAAACCGCCCAATTCTAATTATTAAATGCCCGCCGTCCAAAGGACAAATCTCGCTGGTTTTTTCAACTTCAATTTTTACTCTTGCCGCCTCTCCCACCTTTTCCAAAGTCTTTTCAAACGGATCGTAAAACTGCTTAATTACCGGTGACCACTTCTTTTTACCGTTGGCAATTTCGTCCAGTTCATCTTCCATCTGGGCGGTAAACGGAATATCGTCAATCGTGGAAAAATTTGTCACCAAAAAATCGTTGACGGCAAACCCAACGCTGGTTGGCAAAAACTTTCCTTCGTTTCTTTCGATATATTGCCTGCTCTCAATGGTTGAAATAATTGTGGCGTAAGTTGAAGGTCTGCCAATCCCCTCTTCTTCTAAAGCTTTGATGATTGAGGCGTCGTTATAGCGGGGTGGCGGCATAGTAACGTGTGCTTCTGATAATGAGTTTACATAATCCAAGTTTTCGCCGGCCGTAAAATCCGGCAATTTATTGTCATTTAGGGCAAACGGGTTAACCTTGAGGAATCCGTCAAACACCAACACCGAACCGTTAGCTTTCAATAAATAGCTGCTAACTTCTGGCTTCTGACTACTGACTTTTGAATTGTTAGGAGTTAGTTGTTGTTCGTTAGCAGTTGTGACAAGCACCACTGTTGACTCCGTTATCGCATCCTCCATTTGCGTGCTGACCGCTCTTCTCCAGATTATCTCGTACAGCTTGGCATATTGCGCTCCCAGCTTGTCATTGATAGCTGAAGCTTGAGCGCTAACATTGGTTGGCCTAATTGCCTCATGCGCTTCCTGCGCCAGTTTTTGCTTTGCTTTGTAAAGCCTTGGGGCAACGGGGATGTATTTTGCGCCGTATTCTTTTTCGACATAATTTCTGATTGATGAAACCGCCGAAGATGCCATCGCCACCGAATCGGTTCTGTGGTAAGTTATAAAACCTTCCTCGTACAGTTTTTGTGCCAAACTCATCGTCCTTTTTCCGGACATCCCCATTCTTCTGGCCGCGTCCTGCTGCAGCGTTGAGGTAGTGTATGGCGGCGGCGGGCTGCGGCGCATTTCTTTTTTTGTGACATCGGAAACTTTAAACTCTTTTGTCTTTAAATCTACTTCTATTGCTTTAGCCTTTTCCTCTGTATCAATGCTGGTTTTGGCAAAAGTATATTCCCCGTCATAAAGCTTGAGTTTTTCACTGACTTCAATTTTTTGACCATTGATTTCAATTAACTCAAACTGGGTTCCGGAAGGAGGCAATTCACTTGCGGATGAATTGAAAGCCGTCGCATCTTTGTTCGCCGAATTTGAAGAAAGGCTTTCGTTTAGCGAGCGTGGCTGTTCTGAACTTTGGACTGAAGTCTGGCGAGCGTCATCTGCAACGTGCGATTGCCGACTGATGGAACCCCGTGAGAGATTTACAGCTATTGTCCAATAGTTTTCTTTTTTAAACTTCTCGATTTCCCTTTCTCTCTCCACAATCAACCGCAAAGCCACCGACTGGACGCGGCCGGCCGACAAACCCCGCCGCACTTTCCGCCATAGAATTGGCGATAATTTATAACCCACTAGCCTATCTAGCACTCTCCGGGCGGTTTGCGCGTCAACTAAATTTTCATCAATCGCCCGCGGTGATTTCAGCGCCTCCTCGATTGCTTCTTTGGTAATTTCATGAAAGGCGATCCGCTTAAAGCTTTGACTTTTAACTTTTGATTTTTGAGCTAGTAGTTCTTTGATGTGCGCGGCGATTGCTTCTCCTTCACGGTCAGGATCAGTCGCTAAAATTATCTTGTCAGCGGTTTTTGCGGCTGATTTAAGTTCAGCTATAACTTTTTTCTTATCCGCCATCATTTGGTAATCAGGCGCAAAGTTTTTTTCAACGTCAATACCCAAAGTGGATTTTGGCAAATCCATAATATGGCCCATCGAGGCAACAATTTCATAACCATCTCCTAAAAAACGGCCGATTGTTTTGGCTTTGGTCGGTGATTCAACAACAACTAACGTCTTCATAATAATAGTATCCCAAAATTGTAGTCTAAATTATACAGTAGCTGTCAAGAGGCAATACTCCACGCGACTCTAAAAATCGCGTATAAAGCTTTTATGCAACATTTTCTCCGAAGAACGCAAGTAATGCTTTAGGCAAATCTTTAATATCCGTTATTATTGTTCCTCCGCTGGCGCGAATAAAGTATTCTACTTGAAGATTAACAGTGCTACCAATATTATCAGCGCTTAACCTAAAATCCCCGCGGTAACCAATAATTGGTCTTTTTATACCCGACGCCTCAGCGTGACCATACGCAAATCCAATTTCGCTGGCAGTCCCACTATCAACGTCAACGCCATCAAGATTGGCAACTACACCCGTTGACCTTTCGATAGAGTTTCTATTATTTTGCCCAAGTATTGCGTTTAGCTCTTTCCATGCCTGTTCTTTTTTCGGACCCAGTGGCATATTTGAAACGGCAATTACTCTATTTTGAAGATCCGGAGTTAATTCCCATGGATCCAACGGCTCACCGCCCATTTCGGCTACGAAATCGCACATCTTTGCGTGAAACTCTTGAGTGCTTTGCGCAAAACCGTCCGGACCAGCCATATACAAACGAATGCCAGGAATTAGTTTTTCGCTTGGAACAACTACATCGATATTCCGACCAAAAGCAACTATACGTTCTGCTGCCATAAGTGATTTGTATTATACAGAAGATTTCTGCGATTACAAGCTGGAATTGTCATTCAGGATTAAGCAGCAAGTTGGAAGAGGCCGTCGCAGTTTCGGAGAATTCCCTTTATTTCCATCATTGAAAGCAAACTGCCGACTGCCGAGGAATCGAGCTTGGAGTTACGGACGATTTCGTCAAAACTCAACCCTTCATTTTCTAAAAGCTGAACAATTTTTAGCTCATCTTTTGATAAATTATGAAACTTCGTGTCCGTTTTTTTCATTCTTAATTCATAATTCTTAATTCCTAATTCTTTTTGAATGTCTTCCGCCGACGTCACTAATTTCCCGCCTTTGGCAATTAATTTTAGCGGCGCTTTCGAAAGACTGGAAGTAATCGGTCCGGGAATGGCAAAGGCCGGCCGGTTGATAGCCAAGGCAACATTTGCGGTAATTAAACTACCGCTATCCTCCGCTCCTTCGGTAACCAGAACGCCAAGCGATAAACCCGCGATGATTCTATTTCTTGAGGGAAAAGTGCCGGGATTAGGCTCTAGTCCCATGGGAAATTCCGATACCACTACTCCACCATCCTTGATAATTTTGTCGTAAAGCGGCTTATTCACCGGCGGATAACAAAGATCAATTCCTGAGCCGAGAACCGCCACGGTTTTGCCACCCGCCGCAATTGCCGACCAACCGGCCACGGCATCCACTCCCATCGCCAAACCCAAGACAATGGTGAAACCGTTCATCGCCAAATCAGTTGCGAAAAGATTTGTCACTTCCCTACCATAATTGGTAATTTTTCGCGTTCCCACCACACCAATGGTTCGCTCGAAATTGACTAAGCTGAAATCTCCGCGCGTGAACAAAACTATCGGTGCGTCATCCAAGGCTTTTAAAAGCTTGGGATAATTTTTGTCGCAAAGCGCCACAAAACCAACTCCGGCTTTTTCTAATTTTCGTGCGTATGAACCAAAATCGAACTCTTTTTTAAAATTAATGAATTTTTGTGTAGAGATTGGGCCCAACCCCGCCGCTTTTAATTCTATTTCCGAAGCTTCCCAAATGTTTTTAGCGGTTTTGAAAATTGTTAATAATGACGCAAATCTTTTCGGCCCAATTCCACTTACCAGCGTAAACCCTAAATAATGCTCCCGTTCAGTCATAAATTTATGATATACGATTTAGAGTTTTTGAACAAACTTTTCTTGACAACTTATAGTTTCCCTGCTATCATCTCTCACGTAATGACAGAATCAGAAGCGAGAGGAGAATTTAAACCGGTTTTTGGAGTAATTCCCCCTATGATAGAGGGTCTTAACCGGACTGTAAATTTAGTTACTGTCGAGAAAGCATTAATAGATCTTGATCTGGAAGATTCAGACGAAAAGCGCTATACACCTAAATATACCATTAGAATTAACCTCGTCCACTCTATGGAAGATCCGCTCATTAGGCAAGATTTTAAGGGCAATGAAAAAGACTTTAATATTGCCCGCCGATGGGCTGAAACAGCGCTTAAAATGGGGATTCCCGATAATCTACAAATAGATTTAACTAATGTAATATTGAACTTAGCGTTGGTAAGAGAAGCTTTAATAGAAGCCCATCACGTAGGACATCCGGTTAGTTTATCTCCCACCAAACCAGCTGTCTAAGATCTGTTTGGCGATTGGGCCAGCAACGTTACTTCCTTCGCCGCTATTTTCCGAAAGCACTGTGACCACGATTTGCGGATTGTAAGCCGGCGCAAATAACGTAATCCAAGCGTGCGCCAGCGTATTATTACCGCCGTTTTCCGCCGTTCCCGTTTTGCAGGCCACCACCACATGGCGCATATCGGCAGAACCGGAAGAAGGATCAACTCCTAAAATATTTTTTCCATCGATTGCTAGTTTGGCATTTTTAATTTCGTAATTGAACAATGGCCAAGCCACCCCGCCGGGACTGCACGCCTCCACCATTCCTTCCTTAATCAAATCCGAAGAATGCGCATCCAGCAAATCTTGATTCTTGATTCTTGATTCTTGATTCTTAAGCAAATGCGGAATGTATAACGTTCCGTCATTTGCAATTGCTTGCGTCCAACCATTAACCTGAAGTGGCGTCGTCAATAAATATCCCTGTCCGATTCCGTAATGGTAAGTGTCACCCAAATACCACTGCTCGCCGATATTTTTTAATTTCCACTCCTGGGTCGGCACCACTCCCGCCTGCTCGCCTCCTAGATCAATTCCTAATTTCTGGCCCAAACCAAACTGCTTGGCGGTGGCCGAAACCTGATCAACTCCCACTTTTTCCGCCAGTTTATAGAAGAAAATGTCATTTGAGCGTTTGATTCCTTTGACGATATTCACCTGCCCGTCGGTGCCACCGTAACCGGTGTAATACCAGTTGGAAAAAGAGAAATCCCCGACTTTTAAAATTCCGGTGTCATCAACTTGCCAGTTTTCGTCAATGATATTATTTTTTAAGCCTGCCGACGCAACGATTAACTTAAAGGTCGAGCCGGGCGGATAAGTTCCGCCAATTGCCCGATTTAAAAGCGGCTGGTTTTGTCCATCCAAGAGCACGTCCGACAAAGTAAGATATGCGCCATTGCTGGCAATTTTGTAACTTTCGCCCATCGTAAATAGGTTTGGGTCAAACGAGGGCTTGGAAATAAGCGCCAGAATTTCGCCCTTGGGAGTCGAAACGATGGCCGCGCCTTTTTTAACGCCATTCATCGCGGCAAAAACTGCCTCTTGCAGCTTTGCATCCAAAGTTAAAGTGATATTTTGTCCGGAAATTGGATCCTGCTGTCCAAGTTTGCGGGTCAAATTACCTTGGGCATCAACTTCAAATAATTGTTTCCCATCCACACCCCTCAGCATAGGCTCATATTGCTGTTCAATCCCACTTTTACCGATGATGTCCCCCGATGAATAGTCGGAATGCAACGGGTCGGCCAACTCATCTTTGGAAATCTGCCCGACATAGCCTAAAACATGTGCAAAAGCGTCTTTGTAAGGATAATTTCTGAGAGTATCTACCTCCAGATTGTTTTTCCCTGAGGCAATTAAACCTAGTGCTTGGTCTTTGGGAATTAAAACTGTTTTACCGTTAACACTCTCTCTAAATCCGGGCAGGTTAAAAACCAAAGGCACGCCATTTCGGTCAAAAATGATGCCCCGTGGCGCGTGAACTGTCACGGTTTTTGTCCGATTGTTATCCGACAGATATCTATAATAGTATCCCTGGATTATCTGCAAGAAAAAAAGCCGGAAGATTAGTACCGCGAACAAAAAAATGGCAAGAAAAAGCAAAAAGTAATTCCGGTTGAAATGTGTTTCGTCTTCGTAGCCCCAGTTTTTTCTTTTATAGTCCCCTTTGGAAATGTAATCGCCAAAAGCAACTCCGGTTCTATTCATAGTAATAAATGATTAAGGATTAGTGATTAATGATTTTGTGAATCTTTGAATTAATTTAAACAATAAAAACCCAATAATCGCGCTTAGGAGCGACTCTAAAATCAGTGAATTATGATATCCGGATAATGCTAAGAACAAAAAGCTACCTAGAAACGAGGATATGAGTACGAAATAACCGGTGGTGATTTCAAATTTGCTTTGGTAAAGAAGCACTAAAAAGAGAAAGACAACGAGTAATGAGCTCGAAAATCCAACCGTTTTAAATGACAAAAGATCAAACAATAAACCGAAAACAAAAGCGGCAGCAAACAGCCAATTTCCCTTAAATACCACCATCAGACAAAGCAAAACCAAAAAAATAAATGGGATGGTTGTTAGGCTTACTTCTGAAAGAAGTGCCAGCAATAAAAAGACGACTGCCAGAAATTTCATTAGTAATTAACGACAACAAAAACTTTTTGTAAATTATTAAAATTCACCAAAGGCTGCATGTTCGCTTTTTGAAAGAGGTCGCTGGGGTTTTTGCTAATTGAGATGATTTTGCCAACGGTTAGGTCAGGCGGAAACCCGCTGTTTTGTAAGTTTATAGCGCCAGCTGTCAAAACCAAGTCATTTTTTTTGAGATTGTCCGACAACACGACGTTATCAAGAATTATTTCGCCGCCTCCCTGCCCTTTTACTACGCCTTGAGCTTGTGTCGCTAAAGTTTTAGCAGTGAATTGCGACGAGGAATCCGTAACTAGCGCAACGCTGGATAGCTCCGCCGTCACTTGCGTAATTTTCCCCACCAAATTATTTTGGTAAACTACCGCATCGCCTAGCTTTACGCCGTCGCTTGTTCCCCGATCCAAAATTAAAACTTCGGGAACGGACAGTCCGGGGATAAATCCGGGCGCCCCAACCACATCGGCCGGTATTAAATTGACGCTCTTAGGATTGACTGTTTGGAACTGATCCCGTAGCGCCTTATTGTCGGCGAGCAACTTATTTTGATCAACCAATTTTTGCGTCGAAGCCAGATTCTGCGCTTTTAATAATTGCATTTGTGAATTTGCGCCAAAATCGGTAATTTTAGCAAAAGTTTGGTAAGTCACAGCTTGAACCGGAGAGAAAATAGATTGCAGAAATGCATTGAGAGGACTTAAGAAACCTGTCTTTGCAGCTCCGAAGATTAAAAGTGAAAGAATAAAAAAAACTAAGAAATAGGAAGTGAAACTCTTCTTCTGCATGCAACCATTTTAAACTTTTAGAAGCATTCTGACAAGTTGTTGAGAAATGACTTACTTGAGAACGCCGATGACTTTAACGCGCTGCGAAATAAAAGCGGTTGAATCAATATCTGATTTACCGCAATCCCCGATAACTTCGTCTAGCTTGCATACTAAGATACGTTTGGTAAGCATGCTCGACATTTGATTTTCTTATAGCTTCTTGCATGTCTTCTTTGGTTACTATCTCAACAACTGGTGGCTGAATTAATCTCCTAAGCGCGCCTACCCTTGCTACAAAACCTTCAAACTCAACTCTTTTTCGGACAGGAGGTTTACGCGTAGACAGGCTTCTTCTTTCGTAATCATAAACCAAGTAACTTACTGGAATCGTGTGATCCCAGTCTTCTCCCATTACGAATCCTGCTTGCATTAGAGACGTTTGTATTTGCCAAATATGTGACTGCTCACCTTTTACTATGTCTACCGGCACCATGGAAGTAAACAGTCCATTCCTATATTCCTCTTTTGTTATCGGATCTGTATTACTAGCCATACAATGGCTACCGATACAAGTTGCCAGACAAATTCCATCAGGAGCAAGTGTAAACAGAACCGAAGCATCATCCGACAATTCTGTTAATTTTCTAAAAAAACCTTCGAGGCGGTTTTGGTAACTTTGTGCGTGTTCTACGGTAATACCAATAACATCCGTTATGTACGTTCTATCTACTTTTCGTTGAAGCTCAGGTGAAGTATAAGCTTGAACATCTTTTAATGCCAACTCTTCCGGGCTTTGCAACCTAGCTAATGCTTGTTGAAATAATGCGTTCTGGAAATGGTGGGGCCTTAAAGTAATAGCGGCAGGCAAAAGAGGTCTTTCGGGAATTGCGTCTGGGATAACTCCTCCATCGACCGATGTTGGAGTTTCATATTCCAACATATAGCTTGAATATAACACTCAAGACCACAAAAGTCAACTATAGGATTTTATTTTAATCCGCCGATGACTTTAACGCGCTGCAGAAGCGTACTATCTTCCAGCACTTTGCCTGTTCCGCGAACTACAGACGTCATTGGATCATCGGAGCGGATAACCGGCAAATGCGTTCTTTCCACAATTAAACGGTCAAACCCCGGCAACTGCGAGCCCCCGCCGGTTAATAAAATCCCGTGCGTCAAAATGTCGCTGGTTAATTCCGGCGGTGCATCCTCCATAACATCCGCAATTGCATCGATGATTTGCGTCAAAACCGGCGATAAAGCCTCGCGCACCTCGGATTCGGCTATTCTTAAACTTTTTGGCAAACCCGTTTCGATATCACGGCCTCTGATAATCGCCGCTCTCTCTTCTTCCTTTCCCTCCTCTTTTGAATTTTGCCCTGAGCTTGCCGAACGGGTGACTTTTGACCTTTGTTGGTAGGCGCTTCCTACGTTAATTTTTAAATCCTCCGCCGTTGCCTCGCCAATCAAAAGCCCGTGTCTTAATCTGATGTAATGGATAATCGCCGCGTCCATTTCGTCTCCCGCCACCCGCAAAGATTTGGAAACAACAATTCCGCCCAAGGAAATAACGGCAATTTCGGTCGTGCCGCCGCCAACATCCACCACCATAATTCCGGTCGGCGCAAACACCGAAATATTTTCGCCAATCGCCGCCGCCATCGGCTCTTCGATTAAATACGCTTGCCTTGCTCCGGCTGAGAGTGCCGCTTCCCAAACCGCCCGCCTCTCGACTTCGGTTACCGATGAAGGAATGCCAATGACAACCCGCGGGCGAGAGAAATTAATCGGTAAAGAGTTGTCAACTTCATGGACTTTTTTGATGTAATGCGAAATCATTGCTAAGGTCGCATCAAAATCCGAAATGACTCCGCCGCGCAAGGGCCTAATGGTGATGATAGAAGCGGGAGTTTTGCCCACCATTTTTTTGGCTTCCATGCCGATTGCGATTACTTTTTTGCTTTTTTTGTGCATTGCTACCACCGACGGCTCGCGGATAACAATGCCTTTGCCACGGACAAAAACCAGCGTATTGGCAGTGCCTAAATCAATCCCAATGTCGTGGGAAAACAAACTGAAGAATTTATTAAACATAATCTGGCTTATGGCAAATGGCTGATAGCAGATGGTAAATGATTTTTGAACCCTATACGCTATTTGCTATTCGCTATCTGCTAGTTTAGCATCTTGCGGTAGTTTTTCCAATATGCTAGGATAACTTTAATTCTACTAAGCCATGAAATTATTTAATTTTTGCAATAAAGTCATTGAATATTCATTTTACCTGCTTTTCTTCTTAATTCCGCTTGCCTTTACCAGCGACACTTCCGAGCTTTTTGAGTTTAATAAACTCTGGCTGACCTTTATTATTACAATTGTAATCGGTCTAGCTTGGATTACGAAGATGGTAATCCGCAAGGAAATCAAGATCCAGCGTACTCTGCTTGATATCCCAATTCTGCTGTTTTTAGCTTCGCAGATAATTAGTAGCTTCCTGTCTTTAGACATGCATGTTTCGCTCTGGGGATATTATTCCCGTTTTAACGGCGGTTTGTTCTCGATTTTTGCTTACGTTTTCCTGTACTACGCTTTTGTTTCCAATCTTCGGGATGAACAGAAAGAAGAAAAAGCCAAGTTTGAGTTCAAAAAAATCTATTTATATATCGCCGGAATTATTGTTTTTGTCATCGGGCTGTTAGTTTCCTCACAAATTAAGAATCCGGATATGGCCGGTATCCCGTATCAAGGCCTGGCCACTTTAACTACCGCTCTTGCTTCATTTACGGTTTTAATGCTGGCTGCTCCTAAAGGTATTCTTAAACGCTCTTTCTATGCTATTTTGTCTTCCGCGCTGTTGGTGATTTTGTGGGGACTGCCTTCGCATTTCGGCTACGACCCAACCTGTCTTTTGTTTAGGGGAACTTTTGATGTTTCCTGCTGGACTGAAGCTTTCCAACCGAGAGTCCGTATCTTTTCCACTCTTGGCCAGCCCGACTGGCTGGCAGCCTATTTAGCCGCGCTTTTACCGTTGATTGCCGCTTTACTGATTAATTCTGTCTCCGACGTTAAACTGACCTTTGACAAAACATTCGCCTTTCTTAAAACCCACCCGTTTTGGCTTGGGACTGCGCTTTTTGCTTTTTTCGTGGCAACTTATGCCGCTTTAATGTACGCGGGGTCCCGCTCGGCCATTCTGGCAATTTGGGTAATTTTACCTGTATTCTTACTGGCCTACGGCTGGTTTTATCTTAAGCCTAAGTTTGACAAAAAAAATCTGACTGTAGATTTTAAACTGGCAGTCGTGGTGCTTCTGACAATCGGTATTGTGCCCTTTTTTGCCGGCCAGCCTTTCGGACAGTTGAACATTTTTACTTTAAGCGGTCTTCAGCAACATTTTGCCAAACCCACTGCAGTGACAAAAACCAATAGTAAAGTTACACCAACTTCTCCACCCTCGCCGGTTGCAATTGGCGAATTGGGCGGAACGGATTCGGGCAAAATTAGACTTTTAGTTTGGAAAGGCGCGGTTGATATTTGGCTGCATAATCCGATTTTTGGCAGTGGTCTTGAAACTTACGCTTTTGCCTATTATCAATACCGTCCGGCCGCCCACAACCTAACTTCGGAAGCAAAATATCTTTATAACAAAGCGCACAACGAGTATTTGAACTATTTGGCGACTACCGGCACTGTCGGCATCATCACTTACCTCTTTATGATCGGAGCTTTTCTCTTCGTTTCCTGCAAGAGTCTGTTTGCCAGAAGGAAGAAGTTGACGGGAACCGATTTCATTGCCCTTTCGTTATTGGCCGGCTATGGAACGGTTTTGATTACCAACTTTTTTGGCTTTTCGGTGGTAATGGTCAACATTCTTTTTTATCTTTTCCCCGCCTTTGTCTTCTTACTTTTGGGCAAAATTAATTTCGAAAAGACCCTGTCTTTTTCGCTAGTAAAGAAAGAGAGTTACGATTTGAACAAAGCGCAAAAGGCCTTAATCATAATCTTTATTTTACTTTCCGGATACTTAATTTATACACTTATTTCCTACTGGAATGCCGACCGCTATTATTACTATGGATTAGGTTATGACAATCCTAGCATGGCCGCATATGACAAAGCTTATCCTTTCTTAAAAATGGCCGTCGCGACTCGCCCAAGCGAACCGACTTTCTTAGATGAATTTGCCTATAATAACGCCGTTTTGGGAGCATCAATCTTGGCCCAAGTTACCCAACAACCAAACCAACAAAACCAATCTCAAAACACGGCCATCGCCAAACAATTAATTGATACCGCCATCGCAGACACTAACCAAGTAACCACCGAGCACCCGAACGACATTATTTTCTGGAAAACCAAAGTCCGCATCTTCTATACCCTTTCTCAGGTTAATCCTCAATATTTACCGTTGGCGCTTGCTGCCATAAAACAAGCCGCTAAGCTGGCTCCAACCGACGCCGACGTTTCTTATAACTTAGGTGTTCTCCAGGGACAAAACGGCGATTCAAAAAACGCGGTTGCCACTTTGCAAAATACTATTAAATTAAAAGCAGATTATGCTCAGGCTTATTACGCGCTGGGAATTTTCTATCGCCAGTTGGCGGTTGATAAAAACGGCAAGGTGGTTGACCAAACTTATAATCAGAAAGCGATTGACGAAATGAACTTGATGCTTAAATATTTCGGGCCGAACCAACAAGCGTCCGACGCCATTAAGGCTTGGCAAAAGTAAAATGTTGAAAATTGTTACCGCTCCAAATTCCATCCTGTCCCAAAAAGCCAAACCAGTCGCGCGCGTTGACAAGACCATTTTGAAGCTGATTGAGCAAATGGAAGAGGCTTTAGACGCCGCCACCGACCCGATTGGCGTTGGTTTGGCCGCTCCCCAAGTTAACAAAAGTCTGGCTATTTTTGTAATTAAACCCTCGCCCAAAGCCAAACTGCAGGCTTTTATTAATCCAAAAATTACTAAAATTGAAAGTCAAACGGTTGGTAAAGCCAAGGGCAAAACGAAAAAACTGGAAGGCTGTCTTTCATTAGTGAATATTTGGGGTGAGGTGGAACGAGCTAAGGCGGTTTGGCTGGATTATTTAGATATTGAGGAGAAACCACACCACAAAAAGTTTACAGGTTTTATCGCCACCATTATTCAACACGAAGTTGACCACTTGACCGGCATTCTCTTCCCCAAACGGGTGCTGGAACAAAAAGGCACGCTCTACGAATCCAAGAAAAATCGCAAAGGCGAAGACATCTTCGAAGAGCTCACAATTTAGCGAGGATTTTCTAACGGAAAAAATCTAGCCAACTCATCGTCTGGACCTCTATAAATTCCCATTCCTAAAGCTATTCTTAATTGCGCTATGCCTCCACTACTCCTTCTAATAATAATCTCTTTCCCTTCGACTAGAGAGAACTCGCATTTCTCTTGGGAATCATTAACCCAAACGGCTACCCGACGACTAGCCAAAAGTTTATCTCCAAAACCCTGCCTATGAACTCCTACCCGAAATCCATCTCCTGAATCAAATACAACCGTTAAATCATCGGGCACCCGCTCGCTTCCACTTCCTCCAAAAGTTCCCAAGCTCGCTTCTATTCGTTCTATCTGAGACATAAAAAAGATAATATCTCTTTTATTTTTTGCTGTCAATACTATATATGATATGGGATGACGAGGACGTTTCCGAAGGATTAAAGCGTAAAAAGTGTTGACAAGACAAGCTGTTTATGGCCTAATAAATATATGGATAATTTAGACACACAAGAAGTAAACCCAAATGTCCCTCAATCAGCAGTATCATCTAAGGAAAAACCCACTACTTCAGACCCGATTAAATTCATGACAGATTTTAAAGCAAGCGAATTTTTTAGAGTTGCATATGGTAAATTTTTTGTAGGGAAAACCATCTCGGAAGAAGTAACAGAGGCTGAGAAAGATGAAGCCTTTTACAATAGCCAACTGGCGAAAGATGCTTTTATAGAGTTCGCTGAAAAGGAAGAGCGTTACCAATATCGCTCGAGCTACTTTCCAGCACCAATCGGTGAAATATTTGATTGTTACATAGACCAAACAAAAACACTCATACAAATACAGGGGCATGAATCAAGAGATCTAATTATCAATTATGATCACTTAAGAGCTGAGTCTCACACTCAGGTGGCTTCCGCCTTACAAAATGCGGGGATTGTGCCTTCTTATAAATTCGGTAAAGCTTTAGCCAGATTAGCCTTAATAAGCCTGAACTTAGATAATTTTGAGAGTGCGAATGTAAGCGATGCAGTAAGACTTAGAAGGGTTCTTGCGGCTTAGATAATCTCCGAGGTTTTGAATTATATTCTCTTTAGCTTATAATAGTAACTGGCCTATGAAAATTGTGTTTTTTGGAAATACCAAACATTCGCTGATTGGCGCCAAAATAATTCATCAGGCGTTCGGACTTTCTTTGATCGTGACTATTCCTGGCAGCCCGCTGGAAAAATTTGCCGGTGAAGAGAAAATCTCCTGCTTGCTTGTGACTAAATTGACAGACAAAGAAATTGCCAAAATTGAAGAGATTCAACCGGATTTTTTAGTAGTTGAAGATTACGGTTTGATTTTACCCGAAAAACTGCTGAATGTTCCCAAATATGCCAGCTTAAACATTCACCACTCACTTTTACCCAAATACCGCGGTCCTGCCCCTGCCCCTGCGGCGATTTTAGCCGGCGACAAAATTTCCGGCGTTTCAATTATCAAGATGAGCGCCAAAGTTGACGCCGGCGCTATTTTCGCGCAAAAAGAATATGTTCTAAAACCTGATGAAACAACCGATTCTTTATTGAATGAGTTGAATTTGTTGGGAGGAAATTTAGCAGTTTCGGTGATTAATGATATTTTGCAGGGCAAGGCAAAAGCGGTTCCGCAGGACGAAAGTAAAACAAGTTTAACCAAATATATGCAAAAATCTGACGGATATATCGACCTTTCTCAATTAGAAATTAAAAATTTTGAATTAAAAATTGGCCGCATGGTGCGTGCCTACTTTCCCTGGCCGGGAGTTTGGACCCAACTTCGCTTAAGCTCCGCTGGGCAAGGCAAAATTATTAAGTTTTTACCCAACAAAATGATTCAGGTGGAAGGGAAAAAAGAAATGAGTTATAAAGATTTCATCAACGGCTATCCCAACGCGGATCCAACCCTCATTCAATTTCTGAAAAAATAAAGTGATGACAGGTCCCCGAAAAGGCTACGCGGCAACAACTGGAGTGACTTCCGGAGCAATATCAACCGATTTAACATTGGCAGTAGCATCTTTGAATTTTCGGATGCACTTGGTACAAAGTCTGACTTTTTTGGCTGTACCACCCACAATAATTCTGGCCGCATGCAAGTTCGGTTTAAAAATTTTCCTGGTTCTGTTTTTGGCATGGGAAACGTTGTGCCCATACATTACTCCCTTGCCGCAATTAAAACATATCGCTGCCATAGATAATTTCTTAGGTTAATAGTATACTAAAAAACAGGAGATTTTACAATGGATTTACTGTTAGGATTGATTTCTTTAATAATTTTAATTTATTCGGCGATTCTGCATGAAATCGCCCATGGTTTCGTGGCGGAAAGATTGGGCGACCCCACTGCCAGACTCATGGGCAGGTTGACGCTGAATCCGAAAAACCACATTGACCCAATCATGAGCATTGCTTTACCTTTAATTTTAATCTTATCCGGTTCGCCGGTAATTTTTGGCGCCGCCAAACCCGTACCGGTTGATCCGTTTAACTTTCGCGAACCAAAAAAAGACATGGCTTTAGTCTCTCTAGCCGGCCCGGGCACAAATTTACTGATTGCTGTTACTTTTGCTTTAATTTGCCGCTTACTATTTCCCAGTTTATCTTTAGATGTCATTCGCAGTACTGGACTATTAGGATTTATCTTGGGAACAGTTGTCTATATCAATATTTTATTGGCAATCTTTAATTTAATCCCGATTCCCCCGCTCGACGGTTCAAAGATTTTTGCTTTAATTTTGCCCGACAAAGAAGCGGCGGTTTATTTGTCCATTGGCTCAATCGGAATTTTTATTATTTTCTTTTTACTTTTGTTTCCAATCGGCGGCCTTTCTTTGGGGAGTTTGATATCGAATTTATTGAACTTTTCCCTACGCCTTCTGGGACTATGAAAGAGCTTTTCTAAGCCTTGCTAACCATCCTGTTTGTTGTGGAACTTCTGCTGCCGACTGCTCTGATGCCTTAAGCTCTGCTTCATCAATAACTTCAGTTGGTCTTGCTCCTGTGTTCATCACTACAATTTTTGGACTATCCTGACTGGTAATGGTAGGAGTAGCTGGTGGTTCTACCGCTGGCACTCGGGGTGATTGTGGCTCTTTCGGCTCTACTCCCAACTCCATATTATTAAGCCTTGTCCTTTCTTCCGGGGAAACTGGTGGCATTGCACGTCGTGGACGCCTTTTCGGCTCACGCCCCGCAATCTCCCGTGGGCTAAAACCTAATTCTTTTAGCATTTCGTGTGATATTCCCTCTGGCGGCCTAAGTCCTTTTGTCATAACACTATTAGAGCAGAATCTATATCTAATGTCAATTATAAAACCTTAATTAAGCAGGGATGCTCAGATTCGAACTGAGAAAAGCAGTTTTGGAGACTGCTGTGATGCCATTTCACCACATCCCTATGGCTTTATTATACTGGGAATGAGCAAATCTAGCAATTACGGAAGAAACAGGGGTTATTTTAACTTTTCGTTTTCTTTGTGCTCGGTGACCTTTCGACAGTGTTTGCAATACTTCTTGAGCAATAACTTTTCTTCCGTATTTAGCTTATTTCTGGTCGTGACGTAATTCCTGTTTTTGCAAACAGT
>Ga0182021_10002348_pt1 | contig 21993 bp, 16 predicted proteins | sample 612E3MmetaG_FD_120493 | JGI IMG/M metagenome (GOLD analysis project Ga0182021, IMG submission 120493) | Permafrost microbial communities from Stordalen Mire, Sweden - 612E3M metaG (Illumina Assembly) | ecosystem: Environmental > Terrestrial > Soil > Wetlands > Permafrost | place: Sweden... | reverse complement strand
ATGAGCTGTTGTCTCTTAGGTTTAAAACAGATATTTACCACCTGGTCCAACCCGAAAGGCAACTCGGACACCGAACGGGTTATGCGCACTATCAAAGAAGACATTGTCTGGCCGTATGAGTGGCATAATCCTTTTGAGTTTCAGGCTCGGTTAGCCACATGGATTAACGATTATAACACCGATTATCCAAACCAGACTCTGGGAAATCTAACACCCAGACAATCCTACGAAAACTATATTAATAATCAGCCTATCTCTCACTTAAAAAATGCTTGCTAAACAGGTGGCATTACAAAAACTTACAATTTTTTCACCTTTCAGAGCTTCCAGCGCCACTTTGGTTTTAAAGGCACCATCGTGCCCATTTTTCCGATTTCGTATCCTAGCTTGCCTCCTTCTTCATTTGGCAGGCCAACATGCACCATGTTCCTCTTTCCAGTTTTATACATCAATCATCTAATATTGAGAGAGCTGACACGGTTACAACTTTAGAGGTACGCATCAAAATCCTTATATTCTAAAATAGCAATATTGTATTAATAGACACGGATGTTTTTATGCGAAAGGATCTTCTTCGGTTGATATTCCGGCACTTCATGTGCAGCAATTATAAAATCCAAATCCTGAGCGTTACCACAACATTTTTTAATTGCGTCCACATAGAAACCCCCCATATTTACCGTTTTATTTTTTCTGTAAAATATGAGGGGTTTCTCAATTGATTGTAATAATCCAATATTATTCATTCGCTTATCTAATGAAATAGCAGTTTCACGAGAAAAGACGCTGCCGGATGCTTGCCAACTAGATACATAATTTATTTAAACCCTTTCCTCCCCGTGCTCCCGCACGGGTTATCCAGGGTTGGTTTTTCATGAAGAAAAGCCTGCCCTCCATGGCTCGACTGTTTAACCGTGAGCTGCATTGTGCTGCCCACATCTCTTCTCATGAAAAGCGATGCTGGCAAAAGTTACCGCGCCATTGCCATCCGGGTCCTTCCATTGGCTATAATTGAGAAGTTTTCCTTCACTGTTTTCGAGGAGACGCAGAAGAGCATAAGTCGGTGGAAGGCCGCAGATATTCCGCTGATCATGTTCTTTTAGGATGTGTTCGAAAAATCGGTCTACATCACCCGTTATAACACTCTCCAACATCTCCAGGTCTTTCTTTTTAACCTCTTCCATAACCGTCTCAGATACGAGGAACTGATGTCCAAACTGTCGCCCCACATGAGCCAGATCCGCACTGGCTACAAGGCATATTTTGCGGCCATCGTCTCGCATAATCTTACCCAAGGTTTCGATAAAAACATTGATCTCCTCGCTTTCGCGGGGATTATTCTCTTGGGAAATAATTTCACAAAAAGATCCGCAGAGAATGGGGACAATGCGCAGATTTGGGTTCTTGTGAAACAGATAGTGGAGGTAAACAGTTTGCAACTCGAGGGAGTGTTCGCTGCGATGAACAAATTCATCAATAAATAAATCCCTTCCCAAATCGTTTTCCAGCCGACTTACAATACCCTGGTCGGTTTTGAGGATACCGAACGGGGTTTCAAAGTCTTTTTTAGTGAGCACAAAATACTTTTGGGTTGCCAGATGTGAGGTGCCTAAAAGAATAAAGACATCATGGTCAGAATGCTCCGCTACCTCCTTATAAGCCCAGGCATAGCAGGGCCCTCCCCGCAAATAGTCTATATGCGGAGCAATGAATCCCTGCAGACCATTTGATGAAACCTGAGGGATCGGACCTTGCCCGGGTCCTCCTTCCAAAAAATAAAAGCTCTCGATCTGCATGCGTAATTTTTCGGGAACAATTTCATACCCATTGCCGGCAAGCATGGGTTTGCGGATTGATGTTTGAAAAAATTCTTCCTCTACCTTTTTTCGGTATTCTTGAAAATGGTCGCTGTCGAGAAGTAAAGAGCAATCCAGTTTTTCCATTACCTCAATGATCTGGTCACTGTAAATGAGTTCCCCAAACATCCGCATATACTCTGCCTGGATATCTCGGATAGAATGAGCACCATCAAAAAGACTGACTATAAAATAAGCGCTCCGAGGAAGAAAAACTACATTTTCAGTAATCCTCTGAGGATCGCGAAAACAGATGAGGTCCTGCCCTTGCATTTTTACGGGAAAGGCATCAATGTTCCTGAGCCTTGGATAGTCCATTGCCCGAACCCCTTATTAGGTGGTACTGGATTGCTTATGTTTTATTCTGGCCTCCATAAGAAAATCGAAAATCCAGTATCCAGAATCAGAACAATTAAAAGACATCGGCTGAAAAAAGATAAATTTCCGTGTCCTTTTCTTTCCAAGCATTTTTTGGGAGGCCCGCCTTATTGCAGGTGTGTTCCAAAAAGGCAACCCTATCCCACCCATATTCTGTGGCCACCTGAGGAAGAAGAAGCCCGGAATAGAAGCCCTTTACAATATAGAGCCCGTGCTTGCCCACCTCGATTTCATTGATGTCCGCAATTCTTTTAAAGGGGGTCAGCACAGAAATTTCAATATCTACTTTGTCAAACTCTTTCCGACCGAGGGGAGGGAACCGGGGATCTTCAAACGCCGCCGCAATCGCCATGTCTTTTATGGTTGCGTGGAGAGGATGGTCAGCGCGGATATGTCCGATACATCCTCGAAGCATGCCTTCCTGGTGGAGCGAGACAAAAGCGCCACGCGGTTCTTGCAAGGTTGAAGAATCTACGTTAAACGAAGGAACAGGTTTGCCCTCCAAATGATTTTTGATCGTTTCCTTTACGATCCGGTGGAGAAGCTCTTTTTCTTTTTCATTCAACCCCAGGCCAACACCCACTTCTTTTCCCCCCGCTTTTTTTGCATCCTTCTTGTCTCCTTTATATATAACCCCTGCCGCGTACCCCACAACTGCGCTAAAATCACCACTCACATCTCCGGAGTTAGCATACTTTACCACCTTGGCTTTATTTGCTCCGAGATATTCGCCAAGAAGTAACGCGGTGATGATTGGGCCACCACCGCAAGCCTCGCTCTTATGAAGCTTTAAGTCTGACGCTAAACCCTGGCAGTCAAAGGCATTGATCCGGTCTATTACTTTCTGATCCAAATCTTGCGCCATAGCGTGGGGGTGATAATGAGAAAGGTCAGAGCTGGCCACGACCAAAATATCATGGTTCTTGATAACGTCAGATAATACGCGGGCAACCGCCTCACATGTCTCAATAGCCTGGTCTCCCATAACAATCGGAATGAGCTTAAAGTCCTTGAGCACTGTTTGAAGAAAAGGAAGCTGAACCTCTAAAGCATGCTCTTGGATGTGAGCCTGAGGATAATGGGTGATCAGGGAAGTTTTTCCTGTAATCTGATTAACAATCTCATGGGCGGCCGGCACAATTCCTAAAGGAGTGCGGTATCCCCCTTTTATGTCAACCGAGGCGCCCGGAAAATAAGCCCGGTGGCTTGGAGCAAGGATAACGATCGTTTCATAGTGCCTTCCCTCTACCTGTTTATAGGCAAAAGCAGCCACTTGTCCCGAATACATGTATCCTGCATGAGGAGCAATGAGGCCGATCGGTTTTTCAGAAAAAATGTGACAAGCGGGCACATTATTAAAATAGCCCTTAATTTCCTGAGCTAAAGCTTTTGGGTTAGCAGGGTAAAATGACCCCGCCACTACCGGCTGCCGGATATCTTTTTCGGGTATCTCGTTAGGCTTCATGTTATCCTCTCCTTTGTTAAAAAGGTGAGTTAGCTGAGATCAGTTTAGCGTCTTACCATAATCCACCTAGATCCCGACTCTTGCCCCTGATCTCTCCCACTAAACCCTTACTTTTCTAAAGATACCATTATCCAAGAGGGAAAAAAAGTTAATTTAATTTCCCCCAGACCCTTAAAAACTTTTTTCCATGGGTTATTTACAAATTTTCTTTTAAGTTCCCTGTAGTAAAGTTTGGATTCGCCAGAAAGGAGTGCAACGGTGAAAAATCTTACACGATCCTCCGGAAAAACTTTTAAAATCCCCCACGCAGAGAGCCCTTGGAAAAAAGGGGGGGGGGAACACCCCTCCCTCATCTGTTTCAATCAAAGGACGGTAAAGAGGAAAAAGTAATGACCCGGAGAAAAATAATTCTGGAAGAAAATTTATTCAAACAACGCTTCCACAAATTCCTGAGCATTAAACTCCCGAAGATCTTCCATCTTTTCCCCGATGCCGATAAAACGGATGGGGATCTTAAGCTCATTGCTTATCCCTACAATCACCCCTCCTTTGGCCGAACCATCGAGTTTGGTCAGCACAATCCCCGTATAGCCGAGGGTTTTCTTAAACATCGCAGCTTGCGCAATCGCATTTTGTCCGGTAGTAGAATCCAACACCAGCAATACCTCATGAGGAGAACCCGGATACTCCCTTCCCATAATCCTTTTTATCTTCTTGAGCTCTTCCATAAGGCTTACTTTGGTATGCAACCTTCCTGCAGTATCCACGATCAGCACATCAACATTGCGGGCTAAGGCTGCGTGGATCGCATCATAGGCAACCGCTGAAGGGTCGGAACCTTTCTTCTGCTTTATCATTTCGCATCCCACCCGTTCTCCCCAAATCTCCAACTGTTCGATCCCTGCCGCCCGAAAGGTGTCTGCTGCCGCTAAAAGGACTTTTTTCCCTTGAGAGTGCATCTGATGAGCAAGCTTGGCAATGGTGGTGGTCTTTCCCGACCCATTTACCCCGATCACCATGATGACAAAGGGTTGAGACTGAGAAATATCGAGAGGATCCTGCCGCTCTGCAAGGATGGCAAGAATTTCTTCTTTTAAATATTCTCGCAGGACATTCTTTTTATCATATTCCCCATACCCAGCCTTTTTTTGAACTTTCTGAATCAAACTTAAGGCAGTCTGCGGCCCCACATCAGAAGTAAGCAGAATCTCCTCAAGCCCTTCAAAGGTATCTTCATCAATTTTTTTCCGGCCCAGAATCAGCTCATCAACAGGAGTTACCAGAATCTCATGAGTTTTTCTGAGGCTTGATTTGAGCCTTTGAAAAAAACCCACCTTCTCCTTCGCTTGGTCCTGGTCTTTATTATTTTCTTCTGCATTGTTTTCCTTTTTTTCAAAAGAAAACCGTCCCAAAAAACCTTTTGACTTCGAATTATTATCCATTAACCCTCCCGGGTCGCAAAGCCGATAGCCTCATGGTGGTACTCCTTCAATAAACGAGCGTTATCATGCCAAAACTATGGCGTTATTTTTTTCTCTTCTTATGAAATTTGGTGTAGTTTTGGTTTACCAAATAGGAGAAATTGGGTCAAGACATTTGTGATCCTTCGGAGAGTTAATCAGATGGGTTCAAGGAAGTGGTTTTCTTTATATTTGTATCGTTATGCTCAGTTATTTTCTTGACCCGACGGTGATGAACCTCCATTAAAACATGAAGCAGGGTATCCAGGGGACAAGATCTGTGGAGATAGCTAAACTGAATCTCTTGAACCGTGATCAATGAGAATTGATTACTTCTAAAAAGGGGTTTCTTCTTTAAATAAATTGGGCAGTTCTTCACCGTCGATCCCGGGCATTTTTAAATCTATGAAGGTGATTTTATATCCGCCTTTTTTGTACCTCCGCTATCGCTTCCCTCCGTTATTCACCGGAGCAACAGCGAATTCTCGGAATTCAAGACGTTGGCAAAGGGCTTCAAGAAATTGTTTTTCACCATCAACAAGTAATAGTTTTATCTTATCTCCCCTGTCTTCATTCCTTTTTCAGCCCATTCTTTTCTGCTTCAGAACGAGCTCAATTATTTTTTACTGAAGTCTCGATTTTGATCTTATACTTTTCAATTTTAGACTGCAGGGTCGGCCGAGAAAGGCCGAGAAGTTTAGCCGCCCGGACACGATTACCACTCGTGATCGAAAGAGCTTCGCTTATAAGGATACTCGCAAAGTGATCCATACAATAATCAAACATATTCTCATTCATGCCAGAAACCAAGTTTTGCCGCATCCATTGTCGAATCGTCTCCATCGCCGATTGGTCAGCGACATCCTTTTTCATGCCCTCACCATGAAGAGCCTGGGAGATTTCTTCCTGCCGGATCGGCCCGCCCCGATTAAATATCAATGCCTTTTGGATAGTATTGCTCAACTCCCGAACATTTCCCGGCCACTGGTAGTTGGCCAGGGCATTTTTTACCTCATCCGGAACGCCTAAGTTCTCAATGTTCATTCCTTTGGCAAACCGGGAAAGAAAATATTCCGCAAGCAAAGGAACATCGCTTATCCGATCCCGAAGCGGCGGGAGCCACAAGGTAACCACTTTAAGACGATAATAAAGATCTTCCCGAAAACGACCTTCAGTCAGAGCCGCCTCTAAATCCCTATTTGTAGCAGCAATGATCCGAACATCCACCGGAATAGGTTCTCGACCCCCCAGACGTTCGATGCTTCGTTCTTGGAGAAGACGCAATATTTTAGCCTGAATGCTTAAAGGCATATCGCCGATCTCATCAAGAAACAGAGTTCCACCGTGGGCCTGTTCAATCTTCCCAACCCGGCGATTGATCGCCCCGGTGAACGCTCCTTTTTCATACCCAAAAAGCTCACTTTCGAGCAGTGTTTCCGGTATGGCCACACAATTAATAACCAAAAAAGGTTTATTGACTTGGAGGCTGTGCTGGTAAATAGCGCGCGCAACCAGCTCTTTGCCCGTTCCTGATTCACCGCGGATTAAAACAGTGGCATCGGTTGAGGCCACCCGGCCAATCGCTTTATATAAATCCTGCATCAGACTATGTTTCCCGATGATAACCTCTGAAGCTCCGGGGGCTGGGTAACCATCCATCTCCACTTTAGAACGAACAAACTTTCCTGCCTCAAGCGCTTGATCAATTAAATTGAGCATGGCGGGAATTTCAAACGGTTTGAGCATATAGTCAAATGCACCCAGTTTGGTAGCTTCAATTGCGGTCTCCGTGGTCCCAAACGCAGTCATAACGATCACCGGAATCTTAGAATCAATACCCCGAATTGTCCGAAACGCTTCCAGGCCGTTCATTCCGGGCAGACGTATATCCATGATAACTAAGTCAGGGATACGTTTTTTAATCACCTCAATTCCCGCTTCACCTGTACAGGCAGACAAGACCACATGGCCTTCTTCTGTCAGAATTTTCTCAAAACTCTGTCGCAAATTAAAATCATCGTCAACGATCAATATATTGCTCATTGTTCCCCTTTGCGTATTGGGAGGTTAATGATGAACGTTGTCCCTTCCCCTTCACGAGATTGCAAATCCAGCCATCCTCCATGTTCAGTCACAATCCTTTCTGCAATGGTTAATCCCAACCCCGTACCTTCTTCTTTACAACTAAAAAACGGCTGAAATACTTTTTCCTGGATTGATGTCGGGATGCCCGGCCCATTATCGCTCAGGGTAAGCGCCAAAATTCGCCCCATATCCTTCTTTTCAATTTCTTCCTCGGAAATCATAATAGAACCACCACTCACCATGGCCTCACAGGCATTGACAATTAAGTTAACCATGACCTCCTTTAATTGTTCTGGGTCAGCTAGGATCTCCGGTAATTTTTTTTGCCGATTCACTATAATGGTCACCCCATAAGCTTCGACCCGGTGATGGAGAAGTTGGAGAGCGTTGTCCACGATATCAGAGGGGCTCACCATTTGCATTTTGAGTTTCGGTGGACGCGAAAATTCAAGAAAATTTTGAACGATGGTGTCAATATGGCGAATCTCCTCGGAAACAACTGCGAAATCTTCTTTTTGGGTTAAAGAAAGTTCGAGGTTGCGCTCCAAAGAAAAAAGGCGCATTTTCACGGAAGTAAGGGGATTGCGAATACTGTGAGCCACTCCAGCAGCGAGATTACCCACTAAAGCAAATTTTTCCATGTCTTTAATGAGCCCCCGAACCTGATGACTGAGGGCTACAACCTCATTTTCTGGTTTTCCCCAATCACCTGACCGGTCGGTTTCTAAGGCAAGCTTTCTAAGCGGATCCAGGATCTGGTTCATTAAGATGATGGTTAAGGTAACACTGAGAATAACCGCTATCGACATAGCAGAAACCGCAATAACCCGCAGACGCTCTGCCTGGGTGCGGCTCTCATTTTGGGTCGAGTTTATTCTGGCATCACAGAAAGCTTTATATTGGGTGAGCAAATCCATTATTTTAAAGAATTGTGAGCGGTCATCTTTGTTAAGTTTTAAAGCCGCCTCCTTTTCCTGGGCCATGAAAAGTTTAATCACGTGGTCGTTAATCTTTATGTAGCTATTATATTCAAGCTCGATTTGTTCAAAATACCCCTTATCAATGTCACTAAAAATGTATTGTTTTGCCTTCGCAAGCTCGGTTTTAAAATTTTGGCGATATCGTTTGAGTTGGCTAAGCCATTCCGGATCTCCGTCAAGAAAATAATAAGAGGCTAATCCCTTTTGATTCGCCAAGTCTGATTCTAAAGCTTCTACTGCCCCGAGTGTACCCACATCCTTATCGAGGAGATTGGTAAAGAGCGCCTCTATACTATAGGTGTACCAAATCATCACAAGGCCGCCACCTAATATTATACCCAACAAAACTATTAAATTCGAAAAAACCCGGGCGCGCAAACCAATCTTTTCTAAAATCATCGTATGCCCCTTAAATGCAACCAATTTTCATTAAAAAACTACCCCCGGCAAAGTCTAACATAAGAGAAGCCGGGGGTAAAGTTTTCTGTCCGTATTTTTCGGAGATAGTATATCTCCTTAATTTCAATATTTATTTGTCTTCTTTGCTCTCGTGAGAAATAAGCCTTTGTTTTCGATATGCGTCTACAACTTAAAACCGATGAGGATAATGCTTCCGTAATACTTGAGTTATCGTATCTTTAAGGTTAGTTATATTATTGCCGTCTTTTTCTACAAACCCGGCCGCTCTCTGAATAAAAGAGTTGGTCGTGTCACCGGAGGGCAAGTTATGCACGAGCAGCGGAATGGACTGGTTTACATCTTGGAGTCGGTCAAATACTCTTAATTCATCCGCATAGGGAATATCAAGATCAACGATCAAAAGATCAGGAGCTTCCTTCTCGATGATCTTCACTACTTGCCGGCCATCACAGGCTAAGAGGACCCGGTAGCCATCCGTAATGAGTTCTCGTTGTAAAAATTCTCGGATATTTCGATTGCGGTCAGCAATTAAAAGGGTAAAATTTTCATTCATTAGCATCACCATTAAAAACTCATCTAAAGGGAAAGCAAAGGTTATGCCAACCTAAACCAACACGATATTCAGGGGTTAATTATTACTAATTTTTTCGTTAATTACTTTCCGATCATCTTTTAACAGAAAATAATAAATTCCTCAGGTTTTCCAAGCGGCAATAAGAAAAAACCTCGTTTATTTTTTGAAAATTCTAAGATCGTTTTTTGTTCGTCAATCCTTTCAACAATTTTTTAAGAGGAAAAAGAAAATATTTTTCTTCAACCTTTACAGCCTGTAAAAACTTTTTTATCTTTTTTTTAACGAAAACCGCCTATTGGGGCTTTTTCATACTGGGAAGACTGTTCCGCGGAGACCTACATTAGGAGATTATGAAAAACATAGAAAGGAAAAAGAACTCACAACGAGGAAAAAATAAAACTCGGGGGTTAACAGGTATTATCTTAAGCGGAGTAATATGAGGGGGATTATTTTTGCTTAAATTCCAGGAAGGGTTACCATAAATTCTGTTCCCTGCCCTTTTTCGCTTTCCACTCGGATCGTACCACCAAGGGATTCCACGATTCTTTTCACAAAAGGCAACCCCAAACCCCTTCCGCCCGGATCGATCGCCTTTGCTTCCTTGGTGCGGAAAAATTCATTAAATATCTTTGGAACATCCTCGGAGGAAATCCCAATCCCATTATCCTTAACGCTTAGGGTCACCTGCTTATCCACCCGTGTAAGGTGAACGGAGATACTCCCCCCGGTTGGCGTATATTTTATGGCGTTACTAATCAGGTTATTGAGCACCTTCTCCAGCTCTTCCTCTCCTGCCTTTACATTTACCTGCTCTTCGGGAACTTCGTAAGATATTGTTATGCTTTTTTTCTGAGCAATGAGTTTAAAAAGATCTTCGGCTTTTTGAATCTGATCTTTTAGTGATACCGACGTCCAGACCTTATCAATAATCCCCTTTGACTGCCATTGGTAAATGTCGAGCAATTCAGCCGAGACCTCTAAAACTGAGTCAATTCGCTTTTGCATCCGCTCAATCAGTTCTTTTTGTTTATCAGTAATGGTTCCCACGTAACCTTTGAGCATGACATCCAGAAGACCCTGAATCGCGCTTAAGGGAGCTTTTAACTCATGAGTCATTAAAATAATAAAATCATTTTTTGCCTCATCTTGCCGCTTCAATGCATGGTAAAACCTTGCATTTTCGATGGAAATAGCTCCCTGGCTGCCCAAAGCAGCAACGAAGTCCATTTCTTCCTGGGTAAATTCTCTCCTTTCACTGGTAAAAAGACGCAACATGCCGATAACTTTTTCTCTCCCCTTCAAGGGAAAGGAGACCATGCTCACAATCCCCTCTTGCTTAGCCTCTTCCGGATACTGCACTGAAGGGTCAGAAGCAACATCTGAAACTGCGTGTATCTCTCCTCTTAGGGCGCGGGCTAAACTTTTGTCCGCATCCACAGGGCCTTTCTTCATATATGTACTGCTCAAACCACAGGCGTATAATAATTCCAGCTGATTCGTCCTTTCATCTAACAACCGAATGGCAACTCCTTTAACGCCCTTGAGATTCCTAATGCTTTCACAGATAAACTCCAGTCTACGAGTAAATCCAAGGGTGGTGGCAGTATCGATTGCAACCTGATTAAGGATTTCAAGTCTCCGGTTGGTATCCTCCAATTTTTTTTTAAGTTCTGTGAGCTGCGATATTCTTTCTCGCAAACGCTTAAGCAGAGTAGATACCAGGGAGCTGGAAATAAAAAGCACCATGAAAAAGAAAAAAAGAAGTAAAAGCACAAAGAAAGGATTATTCTGGAGCTCTTTGGATATAAACGAAGCACGGTAACCATGGGGAACAAAGCCGATAAATTCAAAGAAGGCCAAGGTGAGAACCATAAGGGCCACCAAACTGACATAAAGAAAGCAGGCCCACCGCTCTAACAAAACCCCACTGAGGATAACATGGAAAAGGAAGTAAAATAATAATGGGCTGGCAATTCCTCCCGTATAGTTGAAAATTCCAGCAATAAAGACGAGATCGGTTCCAAACTGGATATAGGTGATCCGGTCAACGAGATTAAACTCCAAGGAAGGAGCTTTTTTAAGGATGGAAAGTTGATACTGGAGAAGCGCATTCAAAAAAGCAACCGGGAGGCAAAGGAATAAAATGCGGGCAAGAGGAAGGTTTAAATTAAGGAGAAAGTTGCTTGTAAGGCTGGCAAGAATGGTCACGCCAAGCAAAATCCACCTCAGCGAGATCCACCAACCAACTTTCGAAAGTGGTTCTTCCCTTCCCTTCTCATAGAAAAAGGCTTTTATTTCCTGCTGCTCATCCATTTTGTTATTAGCCGAATTTTTTAGTAAACAATTAAGGTATGGAATTGATGAGCGCGCTGAGTTTTTTTATCAACGATATATGTTCTGCGATGTAAGGAAGGCGAATATTGCTCGCAAGTCTGGCAACCATCACACATTTTAATTATCTTTACCGTTTCAGTAACTTTTTGATCTTTTCCAATAAAGGATCAATCCGGACAGGCTTTTCTAAATATTCGTCTACTGGAAGGTAATCGCCATCTTGCTGGGGAGAAAACTTCATATTCATTTTTTGGGATACTCCGGTCATCATAATAATCGGTGTCTGAGAAAACTCTCGGTATTCAGATTTTGGGTCTTTACTCCTGAGCTGATAGGAAACTTGAAAACCTTCAGTGGCAGTTTCCATCATTACGTCAAGAATAATAAGATCCGGATGGACTTCCTTAACCGACTTGAGGCCCTCAGTCCCACTCCCGGCACTAAACACATTGTAATTGTTGGCTTCTAAGGTAATTCGGATGAGCTCAACGGAATCAAGGTCGTCATCAATAATGAGAATTTTTGGCTTATCCATGAGTTACCTCCTGTTTTATTTCGATAAGAGTAAAAAAAAATGTTTAAAATGTTTTCGATTAATGGGTGGAGCAAGAAACACAGGGGTCATAAGCCCGCACAAGCATCTCCACCATTAATTCAATTTCTTCCTGGGAACGATCTTTAATTTCCTCCACAAAAGCTTCCATGTCCTTTTGGATATTTGCATGGTTCTGGTTGGTGGGGATTACGCAATTCGCCCAGACAATCTCACCGTCTTTGTTATATCCGTATTCATGGAAGAGGATTCCTCTCGGCACCTCAACCGCCCCGGCTCCAAATCCTGCTTTGACAGAAATAACCGGTTTTTCTTCTTTGTCCCATTTCTGCACAAGTTTCTTTATTAATTGGATTGAGTCTTCGAAGGCATGGGCTATTTCCACAAGCTGAGCCACATTATTCATAAAGGGATTGAAATTGACGGGTTTCAGACCCACAGAATCAGCAAGTTTCTTGGCTCCCGGGAGCAGCTTGTCATAATTCAAATTTAGACGCGCAAGAGCGCCCACCATATAAGAGTCACGTTTGTTCCGGGCAAACTTGGCGGTGGATTGCGGAACCAAGTATTCATTAACAACGTCCTTGTATTGATCAACCGGCCATGTTCCTCCGTCGGTGGATCCGATATCTCCTTCATAGAATGCATATTCAGTCGGATGAGTTAGCGCAATATATTCAGTCTCACGAGAAAATTTTGGAAGATTTGGCGCGAGACTCTTGACAAAATCCACCAGGGTCATTACATCAGACGACGCTGATTCTAATTTTTTACCTAAGTCCTCCAGCTCGGCCACGGTCGGCCACTTGGCAAATCCACCTACCACCGGACGCTGCGGATGAATCGTGCGACCTCCGATCAGGTCAGACATTTCATTCGCCAGGCGATGAAGCCGGACAACAAGAAGTACCTCCTCACGGTGTGTGGAGGCAAGAGGAATAACACTTGGTTGCCCAACGAGATCGGGAAGCACCAAATACCCCAAGTGAAGAATGTGGCTCTGAAGGGTCTCACCATTAATCAGAAGTTTGCGGAGTTTAACTGTCTGGTCGGAGACCGTGATGCCCATCGCTGCCTCAGTGGCTTTTAAAGAGCAAAGGGTATGGCCAATGGAGCAAATTCCACAGATTCTCGAAGTAATGTGCGCGACTTCATTCCATTTCCGCCCTCGGAGCGCGGCTTCGAAAAATCGGGGAGCCTCCACCACCTGCCACTGACACTTCTCCACCTTACCGTCTTTTATTTGAATATCGGCATTCCCATGCCCCTCTATACGGGTCACATGGTGAATCTGAATTACCTTTGTACCATTCATTTTGACACCTCCGAAAAACCAGTGTAAAGTCGAAATTTTTTAAGAATGTCGCCTACACTCAGACCATACTTAGCTAGGACCTCCCTTTCTGAGTCCGCATTGGGATGATCAACAAAACCCCGGCATCCCCAGCACACGCTTCCTTCTACAACACAACAAGCCCCGCAGCCTGCACGGGTAACCGGTCCCATACAGGTCTGTCCCAACTCGAAAACACATATATTTTCAGCCATCTTACAGTCCTCGCAGACCGGATAATTGGGAAATTCAGGCTTCTTTCCCATCAGCAGCGCTTTGAAGGCCATAACGAATTCATCACGATTTATGGGGCATTGATGAATCTCGAGGTCCACCGGAACTACCGCTTTGAGAGGCCGCGCCGGGTATGTCTCATAGTTGGCAAATTTATCTCCATAAACAAATTTCCGTACACTTTCCGGCTCCTGAAAATTCTTGAGCAGATTGACCCCGCCTATCGTAGCGCAGGCTCCGATTGCAACAAGGGTTTTAGCATTTTTACGAATTTCCATAAGCCTCGGCTCATCGGAGCGACGAGTGATTGAACCTTCAACAAAGGCGATGTCATAATTATCCGAGTGTCCCTTCATGGCTTCCCTGAAACTCACAACATCCACTGCCCCAACCACCTTCAAGAGGTCCTCTTCAAGGTTTACGATTTGGAGCTGATCCCCCTCGCAGCTGGCAAAGTCAAAAAAAGCTACTCTTGGTTTATTCATCACAGCGCCTCCTCTAAGCCAAAGATATCCGAATACCGTAACACCGGGCCATCCTGGCAGACATAAATATTATTGATCTGGCAATGGCCACACTTGCCTAATCCACACTTCATTCTTCTTTCGAGGGAAAGGAAGATTTGTGTATCGGGTATGCCCTTTGCCTTTGCCTCCATTATAACAAAACGGTACATCACCGGAGGGCCAACCACAACACAGATCGTTTTAGAAGGGTCAATGTCTACCTTGGGGAAAAGAGTGGTGATCACGCCGACGTTGCCTTTCCAGTTTGCATCGGCCCGATCCACTGTCTCCAGGTACCGAATATCCTTTCTCCCTTTCCATTCCTCAAGTTCGCTGAGAAAAAGCTGTTCCGAAGGATTCCGGGCACCGAATAAGATCGTTACTTCTCCATAATCCTTCCGGTGTTCTAAAACAAATTTAATGAAGGAACGCAAGGGAACCAACCCAATCCCACCGGCAACGAATAATACATCTTTGCCCTTGGCCTCCTCGGTCGGGAAATTGGTACCAAACGGGCCCCGAATCCCGAGCTTATCTCCAACCCCGAGGCCGTGCATCGCATTGGTAAGATTTCCCACTTTTCGAACCGCCAGCTCAAAGGAATTATCATTTATCGGGGGAGAGGAAATTGATATGGGGGCTTCACCAATCCCCATAACAGATACCTCTACAAACTGTCCAGGCTTATGGCCCAAGGGCTTCCCGTTCGAGAGGTGTAATTGAAAAAGTTTTTCACTTTCAGTAAGTTTCTCGATTCGGGAGATCTCCGCCCACTTGGGTAGATAAGGAGAACCGTCTAACGTAGGTTGATTCATGATAAGCTTCCCTCCTTATTTTTCTTCTTCCTTTAATCTATTAAAGACATCCACCGGGTCAGCGATGTCGGGGAGACAATATGCAGCACACCGGCCACACCCCACACACGCCGCATCATTTAATTTAGGAAACAGATATTGTCCTTTGCGGTAAAAACGATGTTGGTATCGTGCGGTCCGGTTCTCGCGGAAATTCTCTCCGGTGGCAACTTTGGCGAAATCGGAAAATAAACACCCATCCCAGCGACGAAGGCGCTGGCCATGGGTAAGATCCAGTTCTACATCATCCCACACATCAAAACAGTAGCAAGTAGGACAGACCATATTACAGGTCCCGCAACTCAGACATTTACTCGCTTTTTCATCCCAAACCAAACTGCCGCGAGATTTTTGGAGCAAAGAAGGCAACTCTCGCATGGGAAAGGTCAGAGCCTTTTTTTTGCACATATCCAACATGTTAGAACGAAATTCCGTTCGCTTTCGCTCTTCTTCTTTAGTGGCCGGGCTAACCTTTGCGTACTTTTTTAAGAGATTTGCGCCTTTATCGGTTCCCACCTCTACCACATAGCTCTCTCCGATATCCGTGAGCATTAAGTCGAAGCCTGAGGATACGGAAGTCGCCTCCATGGAACCCCAGAAAGAACGCGGGGAAACCCTTGTCGGATCAACCCCAATGAGTAAAATTCCTTCTCTTCGCCTCAGATAGTTTGGATCAGGGTTTCCTTCGCTAAAGATTTTATCCATTTGGCCTACGGCTTTAAGATCATAAGGATGTACCCCAAAGATAATAAAGGGCTTGCTCTCGATCACTTCAGAAACTTCCGACTTGGGGCCAATGGTAAATTTAAGAAGTTCTTCCTTGGGAGGGAAAAAATACTTTTTCGGGGGCATCGTTGTGCAGTCGTAATCCAAGCACAACTCATCAGGAGAATTGATGGAACCATAAAAAAATGACTTACCATAAACAGACTGCCCTTTTCTCTTAACCCCTTCCACTTGAAAGTTATTGATAAGATTCTGGACAAAGAGACCGAGATCATGCTTATCAATTTTCTTTAATTCCATAATCTGCCTCCTACTTGGCTCACCTTTCTTCTTTTATTAAAATTCCCTATAAACTTTTTTACTTTTTTACCAATTTCTCACCCGATCTCTATCAGAGTGATGGTTTTGTAAAAAATGTAAAAAATATATAATCAGACTGAGTTAACATGTCAAGTTTTATTTTTTGTTTTTTTCTCCGAAATTGTTTTCCTTCTAACCCAAATATCTATTACAAAAAAATTTGTCAAAACATTTATCCCTCGTAGAAACAATCGGCTAAAAAGCAGGCATAAATTGTGCCCACGATCAAAATTTATTCGATTACCAATGAATTTTAAAATGGAAAATTTAAGAAAGTTATTATTCTATTAATCATATTAATCTATTTAATTAATGTAAGTTTAAACTTTGATGGGTGTAAAAACACAAAAAAATAATCAATATCTTTTTATTACAATACCATACAAAACATTTTCTTCTTATAAAAAACACAACGGGTGAAGAACTATACAGGTACTTTAATAACCAATAAGTTGACAGTCTGTAAAAAAACTCGACAGTTTAAACGAAAAAATTTTTTTCTGGTTTTCAAACTAAAAATTTATACAACTTATAATGTTAGCAAATTCGGGGTAACAATTCTCCAGCAAGCATACTTATAATCCGCGAGGAGCCAAACTGGGTTTTCATAACCACTTTTCCAGGGTGGTCGGCCACAACTTCACCAATTATTGCTGCTTGAGTTCCCCGCGCATTTTGTTGCATCTTAGACAAAACTTTTTCCGCAGCTTGAGAATCAACCACCGCCACCAATTTCCCTTCATTGGCTACGTAAAGCGGGTCAAATCCTAAAAGTTCACAAGCTGCCCGAACGGTATCCCTAACCGGTATTTTATCTTCTTCAATTGTTATTCCCACTTTGGAACTCTCGGCAAACTCATTTAAGGTGCTTGCTAACCCTCCCCGCGTAGGGTCACGGAGAGCATGAATTTTGTTCGAGGCTTCTAACATCTCGGCAACTAATTTATTTAAAGGGGCACAATCACTTTCGAGGGAAGTTTCAAACTTAAGTCCCTCCCGTTGGCAAAGAACTGTGATCCCATGATCACCGATGGGGCCGCTCAGGATTATTTTATCGCCACTTTTGATATTGGAGCCAGAGATTTCGATCCCGTCGGGAATAATCCCGATACCCGAGGTATTGATAAAAAGCTTATCGGCTGATCCGCGATTAACCACTTTTGTATCGCCGGTAACCACCTCTACCCCTGCTTCTTGGGCGGTAGTGTGAATGGAGGAAATTATTTTTTTTAGATCATCTAATAAAAATCCCTCCTCGATGATAAACGAAAGGCTCACATACTTTGGCACTGCTCCCACCATTGAAAGGTCATTTACTGTTCCACAGACAGCCAGCATGCCAATATCTCCTCCCGGAAAGAAAAGAGGGCTAATCACATAGCTATCAGTAGTAAAAGCAATGCGGCCATTCAGCGTAAAGCTGGCTGCATCATCTAAAAGGTTCAGACAAGGGTTTCCTAATTCTTGCACTAATAAATTTTTTATTAAGTCGTGGGTCAGTTTTCCACCGCTGCCGTGAGCAAGAAGAATTTTATCGTCCATTGTTTTCACCACCATAAAGATAATAGGCCGCGCACGAACCTTCGGACGAGACCATGCAGGGTCCGACCGGCTGTTCGGGAGTACAATACGAGCCAAAAAGCTTGCAATTGAGCGGGGTTTTAACGCCCCGTAGAATTTCGCCGCACACGCATCCTTCGGATTCTTTTGCTGGAATTGCTTCCAGAACAAAAGAAGCTTCAGCATCAAAGTCTTGATATTCTCTCTTGATCTTAAGGCCGCTTGCCGGCACCCGACCAAGCCCCCGCCAATTAGCCTCGGTAATCTCAAACACCGTTTCCATTATTTCCCGGGCTTTTTTATTTCCCTCTGGCTTAACTCCTCTTCGGTAAGCGATCTCGATCGTTGGTTTTTTGTTTTCAATCTGGACAATAAGCATTTCCACTGTCAGCAGAATGTCCAAAGGTTCAAAACCGGCAACAACACCACCAATACCATAATCGCGCGGGATAAATTCATAAGGATAGGAGCCGATAATGGCGCTTACGTGTCCGGGCAGAATGATACCATCGAGCTTAATTTCTCCTGAATCAAGCAGTGCTTTGATCACCGGAGGGCAGAGTTTATGCAAGGACAGGACATAATAGTTTTTGATCTCCCGATTTTTAGCCTCAAGGATTGAGGCCGCAATCGTAGGGGCAGTGGTCTCAAACCCGATACCCAAAAAGACAACTTTTTTGTCTCGGTTTCCCTGGGCGATCTCTAAAGCATCCTGCGCTGAATAAACGATCCGCACGTCACCGCCGTCAGCCCTCACTTTTTGGAGGCTGGAATAACTGCCCGGCACTTTGAGCATATCGCCAAAGGTGGTCAGAATTATTTCTGGTTTTTTGGCCAAAGCGATTGCTTTATCAATGTCTGCATTGGCCGTAACACAGACCGGACAACCCGGACCCGAAAGCAATTCCACCTGAGGAAAAAGAACCTGGCGAAGACCGTACTTCATGATCGCTACGGTATGACCGCCGCAGAACTCCATGAGCCTCAAACCCTGAAGAGCATGGTTACGGATTTTTTTCACTAAACGCTGAGCCAATTCAGGATCGCGGTACTCATCAAGAAATTTTATCATTATCCGCCTAATTCATTAAACAGTTTTAGCGTTTCTTGAGCTTCGTCCTCATCTACCACCCCAATGGAGTATCCGGTATGCACCAAAATATAGTCCCCAACCTTAACATCCGGAGTAAGGGCAATGCTCACATTCCGAGAGACGCCACCAATTTCTACCTCGGCGTGCTGTCCTTCGATTGCTTTAACCTGGAATGGAACGGCAAGACACATGAACTGAAATCCTTCCTTGATTAAGAAGTAATAAAATTACCAATTACTGCTTGGCCTAAGGAAATCCCCCCGTCATTGCTAGGGACTTCTCGGTGGGTAGTGACGTTAAACCCTTCTCTTTCAAGAAAAATACAGGTCAGCCTGAGGAGCAGTCGGTTCTGAAATACCCCTCCACTTAACGCTACTTTTTTTATACCCGTATCTCGAGCGAGGGTTTGGCACATCCGGACGACCATCTGGGAGATCGTATGATGAAATCGAGAAGCGATCTCAGTTTTGGAGATCTCCTGATTAAGGTCTTCAAGGATTGCCGCAAAAAGTTTCTGAAGCCGCACAATTTTTATTCCGTTCTTCTCGCTAATTTCAAAAGGATATATTCTTCCCGATTCTTTTCCCTCCCCGGCAATCATTTCCAGTTCAATCGCGGCTTGGCCCTCATAGTCAACCACATTCCGGATATTCAATAAGGCTGATACGCCGTCAAATAAGCGGCCACAACTTGAGGTCAAGGGAGCGTTGATGCCTTTTGCGATCTGTTTTTTGATAAGTTCCAACTCCACCTCCCCTATTGTTTCGAGAAATCCGAGCCGCTGGTTTAAAGTTTGTTCACCTAAGAGGTTCACAAGATAGCTTATGGCCATCCGAAAAGGTTTTTTAATCGCAGTCTCCCCTCCGGGCATTGGTAAATATTCCAGATGTCCGAGCCGTTGGAATTTACCATAATCAACCACGAGAAACTCTCCTCCCCAAATGGAACCATCCTCGCCATAACCAGTACCATCAAACGCAACTCCTAAAACCGGTGGCGCGATTTTATTGTCAGTGATGCAGCTTACGATGTGGGCATGATGATGCTGGACGGGAATTACTTTGAGATCATTATTCGTAGTTTTAAGCTCTTGAGCATACCGGCTGGAAAGATAATCAGGGTGTTGATCACAGACGATAATCTGTGGGTTTAATCGAAAAAGCTTTTTATAATGATCCAACACCTTTTCAAAGTGATCCAGGGTTTCAAGGTTATCCAGGTCACCGATGTGCTGACTGATAAAAGCGTACTCGTCCTTGGTGATACAGAAAGTATTTTTTAGCTCCGCGCCGCACGCTAAGACCTCTTGAGCATGAAAAGGAAGGTGGATCGGATCCGGAGCGTAACTTCGCGCTCGCCGTAAAACCTGGGGTTTAGTATTTTCAACCATCGTCACACTATCATCAAACTGGACCTGGATATCCCGGTTATGCACGAGAAAATAATCGGCAATCCCCGAGAGTCTTCTCAACGCTTCATCATTATCCTTGGCGATCGGTTCTTCACTGAGATTACCGCTCGTCATCACCAAAGGCAATGAAAACCCGTGCATCAGTAAATGATGAAGGGGCGTGTACGGCAACATCACGCCTAAGTAGTTGAGGTTTGGGGCTACTGCCGGCGCGATCACGCTTTTATCTTTAAGCCTTAATAAAACGATGGGTGCTTTCGTGGAGGCAAGCAGGTTCTCCTCCTCTGGTGATACCCAGCAGAATTTCTTTGCCTCCTCAAGCGAAGTCATCATAACCGCAAAAGGTTTAAAGGGTCTTTTTTTCCTTTGTCTTAAATTGATTACCGCCGGTTCGTTCGTCGCGTCACACGCAAGCAAAAATCCGCCCAGCCCCTTTAAGGCAAGTATCTTCCCCAGCTTCAGTAAGGCACAAGCATCACGAATAGGATCCTGAGAAGCAATCGTCTTTCCAGACTGATCAGTAATTTCAAGTTTCGGCCCGCATGTGGGACAGCAATTGGGTTGCGCGTGAAAGCGCCGGTCAACCGGGTCATCATACTCCGTTTGACATTCCGGGCACATTTTAAATGTTCGCATAGTTGTTTCAGGGCGGTCGTAAGGAATGTCCTTGATGATAGTAAACCGGGGTCCACAGTTGGTACAGTTGGTAAAAGGATAGCGATACCGTCGGTCGTTTCTATCCAGTATTTCTTTTAGGCACCGTGGGCACGTAGCAATGTCCGGAGAAATGCGCTGGTATTTTCCTTTTTCCGGCTTGCTCTCTCGTATCTCAAAAGTCTGCTCCCCATCCGAAGCAATATAGAGGTGGTTTATCTCTTCAATCAGAGCAAGCGGCGGCGCCTCGGCTTTAAGCTGATCCAAAAACAATTGAAGAGAATCACTCGATCCTTCCACTTCAATTTTCACATCCCCCGAAGTATTACACACCCATCCTTTTAGCCCGTGTTTAGCGGCAAGTTGATAGACAAAAGGCCGAAACCCCACCCCCTGCACAATTCCCCGCACACTTATTTTTGCCCGCCTTATTGGTGCGATGGGTAACGAATCATCCTTTAGCAACGTCATAACCGTAACATTCCAAATTTATTTTCAATGGTGTTCTTCGATTTTTTACAAGGAAACAAAATAACAGTAGCTTAAGCAAATATTATACCCAACCACAGCCAAATTCTCAAGCAATCTTCAATACAAACTTGACAAGAGAGAGCGCGTATGATTATTTATCAATATATTTTATAGACTTAGTATAAAAAATAATGGTATGCGCAGGAATAGAAACACATGAGAAGCATAAGGGCAACTGGATTATATTCAGTCATAATCTTTACCCTGACTGGGCACAAAAATCAGGACATTTGCGCTGATAGATGCGGCTGATTCAGTGCGTTACGGAACCGATAAACCAAAAGAGAAAAAACAGGAAAAAGGAAGTGGACTTGACCGTTGGGTATGTGCCAATAGAAATGCCTCAAATACTCAAACCTGGTAGGAAATAGAAACAAAGGTGGCGCCCATGGGAATCATACGAAAAGAAGGGTTTAACTTTGGCTTTGAACCCAGTACCTGTGAGAGTTGTCCTGGCTACTGTTGCCACGGAGCATCCGGTAATATTTGGGTTAACCACGAGGACATTCTTAAAATGTGCCGGTTTCTGCAAACCAACCCCATTGATTTCATCCTCCAATATCTCAATCGCATCAACAACCGTTTTTCCATTAAAGAGCGAGGTGTGGGGATGCACGATTTGGAGT
>Ga0182021_10002346_pt1 | contig 21997 bp, 13 predicted proteins | sample 612E3MmetaG_FD_120493 | JGI IMG/M metagenome (GOLD analysis project Ga0182021, IMG submission 120493) | Permafrost microbial communities from Stordalen Mire, Sweden - 612E3M metaG (Illumina Assembly) | ecosystem: Environmental > Terrestrial > Soil > Wetlands > Permafrost | place: Sweden... | reverse complement strand
GGTTCAGATGGGGCGGAGAAGCGAGAAGAAAGATCTTTAGAGAAATCACTTAAACGGCTATATTATAATGCATTAACGGATCGTGCTCAACCTGAAATGATGCATACCTCCTGGCCGCCCAACTCCCGAATCCATTTTCAGAGAATGCTGTCCAGCGGGATCTGGAACATCCTGATTCTGTCTCCCGGCCGGACGATTTCACTATTCGCTTCGCGGATGTTGGTGGTCAGGCAACCCAGGATCGACTCATCCTCAATGGCAATCATCAGCACGGTATTCAACCCCGGGAAACTGCGCGTTCCCAGGTGGGGTTCGGTGCCGTGCCCCTTCCCGGCCACCTCCTCCCACCGCGTGTAGTAGTCGATCTTGTTCTTGGCCAACAGGTCCATGACCCGGTGACTGTACACTTCGTTGCACACGATGAATACGATCTTCATAGGCGGTCCTCCGGATCTGATCGATTTCCCACCGTTTTTCCGGCCCCCCCCCCCGACACTGCCTCAGGCCTGATCTCCCGCTAGGGCACGGTTTCCAGAACCGTCCCCTGCCTCCGCTTCCTGAACCGCGCTGTCAAACGGGCCAGGCGTCCACCTGCGCCCCCCTTCCGTGTCCCAAGGTCATCAATGATCGAGTAGACCACCGGCACGATGAACAACGTGAGCAGCGTCGAGGTGATCAACCCGCCGATCACGGCCTGCCCCATGGGGGACCGGAACTCGCTCCCCTCACCCAGCCCGAGCGCCACCGGCAACATCCCGAAGATCATTGCGAAAGTCGTCATCAGGATCGGCCGCAGACGGGTTGAACCCGCCAGGACCAGGGCCTCGGTCCTCGCCATTCCACGGTCCCGCAAAACGTTTGCGTAGTCGACCAGCAGGATGCCGTTCTTCGTCACCAATCCCATCAGCATGATGATGCCGATCATGGAGATGACCGAGAGCGCGCTGCCGCACACCAGGAGCGCAAACACAGCCCCAATGAGCGACATCGGAAGGGCAAGCATGATCGCAAAGGGATAGCTGAAGCTCTCGAATTGGGCCGCCAGCACGATATAGACGAAGACTACAGCCAGAGCGAGCGACAGAAGGATGTTCCCAAAGGACTCCGCCTGCATTTCCCCCTGTCCCGTCACACGCACGCTGTAGCCCGGCTGCAGCTGCAGCCGGGCGGTCCGGGCCTCGACGTCGCCCAGCACCTCGCCCAACAGCCGCCCCGAGAGATTGGCGTCGATGCGGATCTCCCGCTGCCGGTCGAACCGGTTGATCTTCGATGGGCCTGACCCCTGGCTGACCGCCGCCACGTCGCTTATGGGGATCAGCAGCTTCCGCTTCGCGGGCAGGTCCTTCGTGCTCTTGACGGTCAGGTTGTCGATATCCTGCAATGACGTCCTATCGTTGCGCTGCAGCTGCACCCGGACATCGTATTGCTCGCCCCCCTCCTGATACTGCGTGGCCACATAGCCGTCGACCATCGCGCGCACAGTGGTGGCGATCAGGCCGACGTTGATGCCCAGATCCGATGCTTTGTCGCGATCAATGTTGATGCGCACTTCCGGCTTCGAGGTCTCAAGGCTGTTCTCCACATCGACGGCTCCACGGGTAGTCCTGACGATCTGTTCGACGGCGCCGGCTACACGCTGCAGCTCGGTCATGTCCTCGCCGCGGGCGCTCATGATCAGCGTCTTCCCCTGACCTCCCGGCCCCCCCTGCGTCTGGAATCCCAGATTGGCGCCCGCAACCTTGCGCAGCTCCGCCCGCGCCTCGTCCATCAACGCATCGACCCCCTTGGTCCGTTCGCGCTTCTTGACCAGTTTGACCAGGATATTGCCGCGGGTCACCGGGTCGTTGCCTGCGCCGATGGTGGTCAGGATCGTCGTCACCTCAGGATGCTTCCGAAGCGCGGTTTCGATCCGGGCACACACGTCGGCCGTCTGGGCAAGCGAGCTGCCGGGCGAAGCGTTGACCGTGATGTTGAACTCGCTCTGGTCGCTGTTCGGGAAGAAGGAGCTGCCAAGGAACCGCATCAGGAAGAAGCTCAAGAGGAAGATCACCACTGCTCCCAGCACGATGGTCTTCCGGTGCGCCAGCGACCAGCTGATCGCCCGCTGGTACCGGCGGCTCATGATGTCGAAGATATGGTTGAAATGATACAACCCCCGGCGAAGCAGCCCGCCGCTGTTCGTGAGTTCCTCGTCTTCCTTGCGAAGCCAGCGCGAAGCGAGCATCGGCGTGAGCGTGAACGCCACGAACAGCGAGACGAGCACCGACACGGAGACCGTGATGCCGAACTGGTAGAAGAAGCGTCCGACGATGCCCGGCATGAAGGCGACCGGCACGAAGACAGCCACGATCGTGAACGTCGTGGCCATGACCGCCAGTCCGATCTCGCTTGTCGCGGCTTTCGCCGCTTCCATCGGGGTCGACCCCTCGTGCATGTGCCTGTAGATGTTCTCGATCACGACAATCGCGTCGTCGATCAGAAGGCCGACGGCAAGCGAGAGGGCCATCAGCGACATCACATTCAGCGTGAAATTGAGCGCATACATGATGATGAAGCTGGCAATGATCGACGTGGGAAGAGCCAGCGCGCTGATGATCGTAGGCCTCAGGTTCGCCAGAAACAGGTACACCACGATCACCGCCAGAAGACCGCCGTAAATGATGTCGAAAATGACATCGTGGACCGAATCGCGGATGAATGTGCTGTTGTCGCGTGCCACCATGATGTGGAGGTCTGCCGGCAGCGCGGCGCCCACGCGTTCAAGCTGCTGTTTCAGAGCGTCGGCCACCCTGACGGTGTTGCTTCCCGACTGCCGCAGGATGTTGAGCCCGACCGCGCGCTTCCCATCCACGCGCGTCAAGCTTGTCCGCTCCTTCGCGCCGTCCACCACCGAGGCCAGGTCGGACAGGTGCACGACTCTCCCCCCGGGGGTGGCCACCACCACTTTGGCGAAGTCGGCGACGGTCGTATACTTGCCCATCGTCCGCAGGAGCAGCTCCCGCGGCCCCTGAATAAGATTGCCCGCCGGGATCTCGACGTTCGCCGCCGAGACCCCCTGAATGACGTCCTGGATGGACAGGCCGTAGGCCTGAAGCCTGCCGGCGTCCACGTCGATCTGGATCTCCCGTTCATCGCCCCCCACGAGGTCAACCGACCCCACACCCGGAACGTTTTCGAGCCGCGGCTTGATCACGTCCTTGGTGTAGGTGGTGATTTCCTTCCCAGATCGCTCGCCCGAAACCGTCAGCGTCATGATCGGCTGGCTTGCCGGATCGTACCGCTGGATGACCGGGTCCTTGATATCGGCCGGGAGGTTTGCCCTGACTGCGGCGATCTTTTCTCTGACCTCCTGCGCCGCTTGGCGTCCCTCGATCTCCAGCTTGAACTGGATGATGACGATCGAGATCCCTTCCTGCGAGATCGACTGGATATGGTCGATGCCTGCGACCAGATTCACCGCGTCCTCGATCTTCTTGGTGACATCCGACTCGATTTGCTCGGGACCGGCACCCGGCAGGACCGTCGTCGCGGTCACATAGGGAATATCGACGTCGGGATACTGGTCGATATTCAGCTTCACGTAGGAAAACAGCCCCAGCACCACAAGCGCCATGACCATCATCGTGGCAAAGACGGGACGCTGGATCGAGACATCGGCAAGTTTCATCGGCTATCCAGTTCGTTTCATGCGGAAGGCAGGACCCCGAGCCGCTTCCCATATCCTGTGCGGCACGAAGGGCCCCGATCGTATCATCCGGCTATCAGTTGGGCACCACGCTCACGGCGGCGCTGTCTCTCAGGTTGTTTACACCCACAGTCGCCACCGTATCGTTCGGGGCGATTCCCTCCAGGATCTCCGTGCTCTTGTCGGTGGCCACGCCGGCGCGCACGGAGCGCAGGAACGCACGCCCGTTTCTCACCACAAACACGCGGCTGCCGGCGCCGGCGCTCTGTACCGCGGAGGTCGGAACGACCAGGGCACCTGCGCGCGCGGAGACCTCGAGCCGGACCTTGCAAAACATGCCTGGCTTGAACCAGCCGCCGACGGCATTCGGAAACAGGGCCTTCACCTCGAAGGTGCGGGAACCGACGTCGGCCGACCGGGAGAGCTGGATAATCCTCCCCTCGACAGCCTGGTCGGGCCTGGCCTCCGAATAGACAGACACTGCCTGACCGGGTGCCAGGTGCACCATGTCCTCCTCGGTCATGTTGAAGATGGCCTTCATGCGATTGATCCTCGCGATGGTCATCAGCGCCGCGCCGGGCACCGTAAGGTCACCCACGCTGGCGTTCACTGCCGTCACCACCCCCGCGATGGGTGTGGTGAGTTCCACAGTGCCCCGCGCAGCGTCAAAATTCGCCCTCGCCACGTCGAATGCGGTCTGAGACCCGTCCAGGGTCTGCTGGGAGACAGCCCCCTCGTCGAAGAGCGACTTCATCCGCTGGAGCGTCTTCTCGGCGTTTTTGTAGGCCGCCTCTGCCTGGAAGTACTGGGAGGCCGCCCCGCTCTTGTCCAGGACAACCACCACCTGGCCGGCGGCTACCGCGGCCCCGACAGACGCCCGAAGCCCGGTGATCCGCTCCGAGACCTTGGCAACGATGTTGGCCTGCTCTTCCCCTTCAAGCGTCGCGGAATAGGTCTTCGTTACCGAAAGGTCGGTCGTGGCCGCCACCCCCACCTGGACCGGGATTTCGAGACCCGTCTCCGGCCGCGCATCCGAGGGAGGTTTCCCAGGTGCCCCACATCCGGTGAGCTGCAGAAGGACAAGGAAGAGAAGCGGAGCGCCCGCCGGGGGCAAGGACGAATGATGAATGGTCATGGATGATGTCCTGAGTCGATGCTGTGATCGGAGTGATTTCCACCGCAGAGTCCAGTGCCGGTCCCGCACACATGCCCCGGAGGCGCCGCCGGCGTATGACGACGGGGGCGCAGGCGCTACTGTGAAGTGCCTGTCGCGCGCCGCCATTCGGCCCTGGCAATCAAGTGGTCGTAGATGGCCAGCGCATAGTTCGTTTGCACCCGTGTCATCGCTACCTGAGTGTCGAGGAGTTCAAGCTGCGTCCCGACTCCGCTCTTGAATCTCGTCTGCGCGATGCGGACCGCTTTTTCCGCCTGGGCAATGTTTTTCTCCTGTCCCTCGATCCGCTTCTTCGCCTCTGCCATCTTGAGCTCGGCCGACTGGATCTGGATCTTCAGCCCCTCTTCGGCCTTCAGCCTGGTGTACCGGATTTTCTGGAGGTCCACCGACGCCTGGTCAACCCTGGCAGTCGTTCGGAATCCATCGAAAAGAGAGAAGGACAGGTTCAGCCCCACACTCACGGAGTTCGCCCAGTTGTAGTTCCTGACCTGGAACGTGTTGTCCTGTGATTGCCAGGCGTATGAGCCGATGAGCGCCAGGGATGGATAAAAGCCTGCCCGTTCGATGGAGACGTTCAGGTCCAGCATTCTCTCCTGCAGGGCGAGCTGCGTCAGCGTGGGATTGGCGCCCAGAGCGCTCTTGCGCGCCGTGGTGAGCGTGGCTCCGTCGACCTCCTGGAATGCGAATTCTCCCTCAACCCGGATATCGGTCTCCTGGGGGAGAGAGAGCAGGTTCTTGAGGCCGTTGGCTGCCAGCTGGAGGTTGTTCTCGGCCGAAATCAGCAACGGCTCAGTGTTTGCAAGCTGCACCTCCGCCCGCAGCAAATCGAATTCAGCCGCGACGCCGTTTTTGTACTGCGCCCGCACATTGTCCAGATTCGCTCTGACTACTTCCTCCCCCTGGCGGTTGGCGTCGACAAGCTTCTTGGCGAGGAGGACCCCGTAAAAGGCCTGCTGCACCTGAAACCTCACATCATCGGAGGTTGCGCGGTAGCCCTCATCTGAGTATTCGTGGTAGGCTCGGGCAATGTCGAGAGCCGAGCCCAGCGCAGGACTGTACAGGACCTGGGTGAGCTGCACCCCAGCCTGGTAGGAGTTCCGGGAGCCGATCTCGAACGCCGCGGTGGAGTTGCTCGGGTTGATCGGCGAGTTGGGGGGAAGGAAGAGGACCGGCACTTTGATATTGCGGAGGTACTGTCCGCTTGCCGTGAGCTGAGGGAGAGCGCCTGCGCGCGCCTCGGTGATGCGAGCGTCCGCCCTGTACCTCTCCTGGTCCGCAATCAGGACGTCGCGGTTCTGTTCGAGCGCAATCCCAATCGCCCGGTCGAGCGTGAGCACGAGCGGCACCCGCGCACTGTCCTGCGCGGTGGCAAGGTCCGGGAAAAGCTGCAGAGCAAGGAGTGTGGCAAACACTGTGAATCGGGAGAGAGCCAGCGGTCGTCTCATACGTCATTCCTTCACTGAAGATCCGTGAACGCCGTCGAAGAAGAGGGCCACGATGGTGGCTGCCGTACCTTCGACGGCCGAGGCATCGAGCGTGCGGTAGGCACCGGCTCTGTGCATCGCGGAAGCTTTCAACATGCTGTCGAACATCGCCGCGAGGTTGACGGCGTCGGGAATGCGGCGGTTCGCCCGCCGGATCTCCTCGTCAAGAGGAGAGGCCAGGATCCGCCAGGTTTGCTCGGCCCGTTCGCGTATGCGCTCCATGTTCTTCTGATAGCCGCCAGCGTCCTGGCGGATCAGCTCGAGCATGACCAGCCGAAACAGCCGCGAATGCTGGCTGATGTACGAGAGAAGAGAGAGCGCATATTGCATGTATTTCACGCGGGCGCCTCCAGGCCTGGCCACGGCCGCCCGGGCCATTGCTTCGATCTCATCCATCAACGTCAGCAGAATGCCATCGAACAGCTCCTCCTTGCTGGAGAAGTAGTTGTAGATGGTCCCCTTGCCGAATTCCGCCTCCCGGGCGATCTCCTCCAGCGTGGTTTCATGATAGCCGCTCCGGGCAAAGACCTCGCGCGCCGCCTGAAGGATTGCCTGCCGCCGGGCATTCCGTTCCCGCTCCCTGCGTGTGCGCACCCCGCGGTGGGCAATCCCGGTTTTCATAGCGTGATACCCAATGGACGTGACCGATAAGTCGTATTGTGACTGGTCGGTCATAATATCGCAAGAAAACCCGCCAAGGTCAAGATTCGGGGGGAGATTCGTCTCTGTGAACCTTCGGGTGAGTGGAAAAGAACAACCAGGACCACTGCAGAACTGCACGATGCCGTGTCCGCATGGGATTTGTGGAACCGGCCGATGTGTGGCGAAGCCGTTCGGTACTTCAGAACCCGCGGCTAACTAAACAGAGAGCCCTCAGGTTCTCCAAGGGCTCAGTGCTCTCATTCAGGTGCAATTTGAACTCTTACCTACGCTTAAGTCGCCTCTCCTCCTTTACAGGTCAAAACTACTTCCCTGTTCATCCAACCGCAATAGACTCAACTTGTTCAATCGTGAGCGCGGGTGGGCTCGAACCACCGACCCTCTGCTTAAAAGGCAGATGCTCTACCCCTGAGCTACGCGCCCGGCCTCATTTTCGGCACATTTCGGGCAGATACGTGAGAGAGTGCTATGCTTTCGATGGCCAACTGTTAGCAATCTGTTAGCAGTTTTGTCGCACTCCCACATGCCCGCCATTGAGAACGAAACTCCCCTTCTTCCTCATCCGGCCATCCGGGTAGCCTGGCAAAGAGGAAGGGGCAATTGCACAATCATCCATTTCCCGAATGTTGGACGATTCACATTGCGCTGGTTAAAAATAGCAAAATCCCAGGCTCAAAACAAGGATCGGAATGGTTGTCCTCGCAGGTGCCAGGCTAGCGAACCAAGGCCAATCTCTTCACCCCGATGAATGCCCCGGCTTGAATGCGATAGAAGTACACGCCGCTCGCAAGTCGGGAACCGTCGAACCTGACCTCGTGATGGCCTGCATCCATCTCACCGTTGATGAGTTCTGCGACTTGCTGGCCGAGGGTATTGTAGACTGTGAGTGCGACGTGAGTTCGGTGCGGCAAAGCGTACTGGATTGTTGTTGAAGGGTTGAATGGATTGGGGTAGTTCTGTTCAAGGGTGAACCCTTTCGGTATTTCACTCGGAGACACATCAACTCCAGTAATCATCTCCGACAGAGGCCTCCTCCAAACGGCGCCATCAGTCGTTCCAAAGAGGTTTGTGCCGCTCACGGCAAGAACCCCAACATCAGAACTGGGGAATCCATTACTGGCTGGAGTCCAATTGGCGCCGCTATTGGTGGAAAGGAATACCGCGCCATCAGTCCCAGCGAAGAGATTCGTGCCACTCGCTACAAGAGCCAGTATAGGAGTAGTTGGAAGTTCGTTCCTGACATGAGTCCAATTGGCGCCGCTATTGGTGGAAAGGAAGATGCCACCATAATAAGTCGGGGAACCGCCGTTGTAACTGGTATTTGAAGTCGCTGCAACGAGGTTCGTACCGATCACAGCAAGAAATGCAATGGAAGCATATTGGGTAGTGTCATAATTAGCCCTTGGCAAGCCAACATTTGCCGAAACCCAGCTTGCGCCATAATTGGTAGAATGGAAGACGCCGCCGCCATACGTCCCGACAAACAGATTCGACCCACTGACAGCAAGAGCCTGAATGTGAGTGTCCGTCAAGCCGTCATTGGCCGCTGTCCAACTTGTGCCGTTGTCGGTAGAGAGAAAGACACCGCCGCCGCCATCGGTCCCTGCAAAGAGATTCGTGTCGATCACAGCAAACGCCTGAACATAGGTAGGACTTGATACTGCGGTTGTGACTGGAGTCCAAGCGGCTCCGTTATTGGTAGAAAGGAAGACCCCGCCGCCTCTAGTTCCGGCCAGGAGATTCGTGCCGCTCACAGCAAGAGCACTCACATTGGGATTTGTCAAGCCATTGCTGGTTGGAGTCCACATGGCGCCGCTATTGGTGGACATGAAGACTCCGTCCCAAGTCCCCGCATAGAGGTTTGTACCGCTTGCGGCAAAAGCAGAAACATGAGTATATGGCAATCCGAGATCGACTGGAGTCCAGTTGGCTCCGCTATTGGTGGATAGGAAGACACCGTGGCTAGTCCCGGCAAAGAGACTCTTGCCGCTTTCGGCTAGAGCAAAAACATCAGAACTTGTCAATCCGGAGTTGACTGGAGACCAACTCTCGCCGCTATTGGTGGAGAGAAAGACGCCGCCGCCAGGACTCCCGGCAAAGACATCCGTACCGCTTACCGCAAAAGACCGAACAGATGTAGGGCTTGTCAATCCGGAATTCACTGGAGTCCAACTCTCACCCCTATTGGTGGAAAGGAAGACACCGCCGTCAGTGCCGGCAAAGAGGTTCGTGCCACTGACCGCAACAGCCCGAATATCAGTACGCGTCAGTCCGGAATTGACAGGAGTCCAACTCTCCCCGTTATTGGCGGAATGGAAGACACCGCCGCGATATGTTCCGGCAAAGAGATTTGTGCCGCTCACGGCAAGAGCATTCGCATAGCTAACAGTCAACCCGGAATCCACTGGAGTCCAGGTTGCGCCGCTATTGGTGGAAAGAAAGACCCCACCGCCAGCAGTTCCTGCGAAGAGATTCGTGCCGCTTACGGCAAGAGCAAGAACATAAGAACTCGTTAATCCGGTACTGACTGGCAGCCAACCCTGGTTACGAGTGAAAAAGAAGACGCCCTCGCCGGCAGTCGCGGCAAAGAGGGTCGTGCCGATCACGGCAAGAGCTAGAACATTCGAACTCTGCAATCCGTAACCTATGGAAGTCCAACTCTCGCCGTTATTGATGGAAAGGAAGACGCCGGCGCCACGAGTCCCCACGAAGAGAGCCGTGCCGCCTGCACCATTGGAGCTGACCGCAAAGCAGGTAACATTAGCACTATAAGGCCCATTGGTTTGCACCCATTGGGTTTGCACCGGTGAACGAAAACTCACCAAGACCAATGCGAGAGCTGCAAGCGTGCGCGTCTTCATGACCACTCCGACAAGAACGATGTGGACCAATGGATAGGTTTTTCTGCGCTACTATGGAAGTCCTGGTATCTCTTCGGAACAACCCATGTGGAATACACTGAAACCACGCAGCAACCCAAGGATGGATAAGCCCCACCGGCCTAGTGTCGAGACGAGAGGCCACGAGTGCAGGCACAGTGGAGCGAAGAACAACTGTGCTCCGATGATCGGAAAGGAAGCTCCTGAGCAGAATCGGATAGCCGCAAAGAGAGAGGGGGCGGGACCGACAAGCGGATATTGCTCAAAACCTTCTACATCGTGGAACCAGGGATATTTCCGACAAGTTCACGAATTGACACCTTTTTTTCTTCCTTTTTCTCCTCTCTTCTCAGTAACGGGACTGGTTTGGTACGAAAACTGAGGGAGGAAATACCCGGAATTGGCGACCTTTGCGCCCTTCAATCGTCTGCAGCGGCGAAGCTACCGGCCACTTACGATCGAAATCATTTGCCGGTTCTGCTGACATTGTTGCCTGAAGAACGTCCCAAGCCGCCAAACCTGCGAAATGCAACTCGTCTTGTGTGGAATTTGGACCTGGGACATAGATGCAGCGGGCAAGTTGTAGAATACATGCTCGCAATCTCACTTATAGATTCCCGGCACCATGCTTATTGAGGGTCTTCTCCCGATCGAGTGGGTACTTTTTGACTGAAAATTGAGAAGCGTATAGGATTGGCGGGGCGATTTCTCTTTTGGGGATGCTCGAGTTTACGTATCTTGAACTCATGCGCACGCCCAGGGAAGGCCTCTGATGGAGAACCACATGGAAAAGAACAGCACCGTAGCCATGCGCGGAATCGCCGTCCTCCTGCTGCTGACGACGTATTCCTTTGCACAATCGGGCAAGGTGAGTGCCGGCAGCAATCAAATCATAAACTGGGGAAAGACGCACTCTGCACAACTCAATGGCAGTGTGTCTTCACCCACGGCAAAAGCAGGATGGGCGTGCCCCCAGAATCCCCGCGTCAGATTCAAGGATGCCTCCAGTCCTGTTACGGAAGTATCATTCCCCCGTCCTGGCTACTATATGTTGGTCCTTTCCGCCAGGGGACCCGCGAAGGATTCGGCAAGCAGTTCCGTGATTGTCAATGTGTGCGATTCGCACTCCTATAAGGAGAGACTCGCTGATCTGATAAGTCTGATGACCGTTGACGAGAAGATCAGGCAATTGACGAACGAATCGGATTCAATTCCCCGACTCGGAATTGAGAAGTACAACTACTGGAGCGAAGCGTTGCACGGAGTAGTTGGCAATAACGCCACTTCCTTCCCGCAAGCTGTTGCGATGGGTTCAACATGGGATCCTGATCTCCTCTATCGCGTGAGTACGGCAATATCTGACGAAGCGCGCGCGCTGAATGTCGCTGAAGGGAAAGGACTAACGTACTGGAGTCCCACGATCAACATTGCACGTGACCCGCGTTGGGGCCGGAATGAGGAGTCCTATAGTGAAGATCCGTACCTCCTTTCGAGGATGGCAGTGTCCTTTGTCAAAGGAATGCAGGGGAATGACCCGTATTATCTGAAGACCGTTTCTACTCCCAAGCACTTCATGGCGAACAATGAGGAGGAACGCCGCCATACGGGATCGTCTGATGTTGATATGCGCAGTATGTGGGAGTACTATTTGCCGGCGTTTCGTCAGGCAATTGTCGAAGGCAAAGCCTACTCCATCATGGGCGCCTACAACGAGGTCAATCATGTTCCGTGCAACGCAAATCCGTACTTGCTCGGAGACTTGCTCCGGCGCGACTGGGGTTTCGAAGGATATGTCGTGTCGGATTGCGGCGCCGTGAATGACATGGTGGACGGACACCACTTCTTCAAGACCGGTCCTGAAGCTGCGGCAAGGAGTGTCCTTGCGGGATGCGATCTGGACTGTGGATCGGAGTATCGCCGGGACCTTCCGGAAGCTCTCGCCAAGGGTCTTTTGGAAGTACAAGACCTCGATCGCGCGTTGGAAAGAGTGCTGTCTGCACGGTTCAGGCTGGGCGAATTCGATCTGCCGGAAATGGTCCCATTTCGTTCAATAACGAAAGAGAAGCTCGACTGCAAGGAACATCGCGATCTTGCGCTTGAAGCTGCTCGGAAATCGATCGTGCTCCTGAAGAACAACGGCATATTGCCTTTGAGAACGGACAACGTCAAGTCAATTGCGGTTATCGGTCCCAACGCGGCAGAACCCCAACTGGGGATCTATAGCGGTTGGCCGAATGTTCATGTTGCCCCCCTCGAAGGAATACTGGGTAAAGCACTTGCTCTCGGAATCCATGTGGACTACTCCATGGGATGCGCCATCAGTGACAGTTCATTGAGGCCCATTGAATCTCAGTACTTCACCAAAGTCGAAGGAGCTGAGAGGACCGGTTTGACGGGTGAGTATTTCGACAACATGAGTCTATCCGGCAAACCAGTTCTCACACGCATCGATTCAATGGTGAATTTCAATTTCGGCACGCATTCGCCTGCACCGGGCATTCCGGAGGACCATTTCTCCATCCGGTGGAGGGGCGCAATAGTCCCTCCCGATACCGTTCACTACATCGGTCTCAGTACCGATGATGGCGCGCGGCTCTCTCTGGACGGGAAGTTGGTCATTGATGACTGGAGAGACCACGCAGAAGAGGCGCACAAGGCAGAAGTCGAACTGAAACCGGGCAAAAAGTACGAGGTGGAAATCCAATACTATGACCATGCCCTCAGTGCGTGTGCAAGGCTGACGTGGGACCTGGTTCAGAAGGATTTCAGCGCTGCCAAGGCAGCAGCCGCAAAGAACGATATTGTCGTTCTCGTTCTGGGGACCTCTCCGGAACTTTCCCGGGAAGAGCGGGACCGTACTTCAATTGAGCTGCCGCAAATGCAACGCGAGTTGATCGCCGAAGTCGCATCGGTCAATCCGAGGGTTATTCTCGTCCTCGTGAACGGAGGGCCGGTCGCCCTTGCAGGGGCTGAGAACAAAGCCTGTGCAATCGTTGAGGCGTGGTACCCTGGGGAACTGGGTGGCACGGCCGTTGCCGACGTTCTGTTTGGGGATGTCAACCCTGGAGGCAAACTTCCTGAAACGTTCTATGCATCGACGCACCAACTTCCTCCGATGTCGGATTATGATCTCATCAACCATCCCCGAACATACATGTATGTTGAACAACCCGTCTTATTTCCGTTTGGCCATGGACTCTCCTACACGCAGTTTGAATACAGCAGTCTGGATTGTGGTCCGGCCGCAATCGGAAAAGATGGTGAGGTGCAGATGCAATTCACTGTGCAAAATACCGGCAACGTCAAAGGTAGTGAAGTTGCTCAGGTGTATGTCCACGATGTCCATGCATCCATAAAAGTCCCCATCAACCAGTTAAAGCGCTTTCAACGGGTTGCGCTTGCTCCCGGCGAGAAAAAGACCGTGACGTTCAAGATACCGGCATCGGAACTTTCCTTTTACGATACAAATGCAAATGACTTCAAAGCCAAGCCGGGAACGTGGGACATTCGCGTTGGAAGCTCATCGAGCGATATCCGTTTGAAAGGGACTGTTACCATTGAAGAGTGAGCAGGGTCTTTCGCCAATCCACTTTCCCGACCAGGAGATTGTATGATACAAAGAGAGACAGAGAATGATCACGGCATGAATTCTTCACGGAGGAGTTTCATACGGAAAGTCGGCACTGCCGCCGCAGGTGTGCTCGTTGTACCGTATTTGAAAGCTTCGGGGGTCCTTGCATACAACCATGCGCAGGCCTCTTCCTCTCTGGCGACGGTGGCGATTTGTAACACGGCAAACACGCCGGCGGACGGCTATGTCTATGACGATGCTCTCGGCGGGGTCAGGCAAAAGGTGAAATACCTTCTTGATTTGCTGGACCAAAATCAATCTGGTGCGGTGTCAGCTCTGTTCGGCAAGGGGAAGAAGGTTGCGATCAAGATCAATTTGACTGGCGGATCAGGTTCCGCAACAAGCTCGAAACTGGGCGGTTATACCATTACTGAGGCCATGTGGACTCATCCGGCTGTTCTTCAAGCAGTCGGTCAGTTTATCATTAGTGCCGGTGTGAACCCTACCGATCTCTATATCGTGGATTCCTTCTGGGATACAACATGGCAGAATCCTGGTTCGACAGCTCCGTTCGGATCCGATGACGCGTTTGGTTATCTGGCAGTTCAGCAGGCATTGGGCTGCAACGTGGTTGACCTGAACGATAGCACTGCTGCAAATGTCGTAGCAGTATCGACGGGGAGCAATTACTTCAATTTCCCTTCGTTGACGATGAACAAAGTGTTGCAGACTGCCGATGTCTATGTCTCGATCCCCAAATTGAAGCACCATTCTGCGGCTGGATTCACATGTGCGCTCAAGAATCAGGTTGGGATTGTCCCGAAGGCGCTGTACACGATCGCGAATGACAACGGCCGCCGGGGAGCCCTTCATCATCCGACAAGCACGGCGGCGGAGTGGAGTTATTTGCCGGAGAGTATTTGCGATCTGAATGCAGCGCGGCCGGTCCACCTCGCTGTCGTCGATGGGATTAAGAATTCGACGGGTGGGGAGGGGACCTGGTGCGCGAATTTCGCACCGTGTTCCAAACACGCACTCTTTGCGGGACTGGACCCCGTGGCAACCGACAGCATCGGTGCCAAGATCATGGGGCTGGACCCAGGCGCGGCGTCCCTGCCCCTGCCTGCGCCCTTGAAAGATGGTACAGCAACATCTTCGACGACTGACAACTACCTGTCCCTTCTCAATGGAAAGGGTATCGGCACCAATCAACTCAGCAAGATTCAGCTTCTCGGCGATGGAGCGAACCTGGCTACGGCTGTGAATCATAATGTCAAACAGATCCAGCCTTCTGAATTTCAATTGTGCTCGAATTTCCCGAACCCGTTCAATCCATCGACCATGATTGTCTTCTACGTGCCGCGAAATGCCCGGGTGACGTTGAAAGTGTACGACGTTACCGGTCGAGCACTGGAAACGCTCGTCCAGGGCGATGTTCCCGCCGGCGAACATCGCTTACACTGGAGCGCTCAAGGCCTTGCGAGCGGAATCTACTTCTGCCGAATGGAAACCAACGGTTTCTCCGAAACGATCAGGATGATGTACACGAAATAGATGTGGCCTGCATTATGACTCCAGGAATGACTATGCCAGTCATGCCCGGACTGAATCGTAGGCTTTGTTTTGCTGAAGGGCAATAGGGTGAAGAGTGCGTTTTGGCCGGGATGCATATACGTTTTCTTCTGTTTAGGTTCGCTGTTTGATATCGCGAACAGCTACTCGCAAAAACTTCTTGGATATGTTTCGGGCAACGACTCTTACGGAGTCACTCTGGGATGGGGGGGTGCCTGGTCCAATGCTGTCGGGATAACGTCTTCAAGTTTCGCTCTGTGCATGAGTATCTGGGTGCTTTTGGCCTATGAGTCTCCCAACCGTGTCAATGCATTCGGGTTGTAGGTGCATGGAGAATAAAGCAAGTCGTTACGGTCAATGGAGAGCCGGGAGACGAACCCTTGTGACGCGGGTGCATTGGTTCTGATACGGGTGTTGCAACTACCATCATGGTCCTTTGAGAATCCCGATCTCGGATCTACCAGGTTTGCCACAAAGTCGCGTCCTGCAATTGGCAGAACCGAACATGATGAAATCAATAGGAGTGCCAGAATTGAAGACCTGAACACAGAGCCAATTCGATCCTCCGTCTATAGAATGATAGATCGAATCCGATATCGTCCATCCTTCGCATGGATCTTTGAAATACAGCTTCGACACAGATTCTAGCAATGGGGAGGAAAATGAGGAATCAGGCTTGATTCTGAAGGAGGGTCACCGCTTAAGAGGCAGATGCTCTACCCCTGAGCTACGCGTCTCACGGGTGAAAATAGCAAAAACCCAAGTTCAAAACAAGCGGCCGAAGGCGCGCAGTGTACAGGCTGTGGACCTGCCTGGAGGGACATGAAGGGTTTGCTGACAACCGTTATGGGAGGGGGCCGCCATGACGTGCGCCCGCTGCGTAGCCTGCGGGAGAGATCATTTATGGGTGGCGGGGGAATCCTGCGTCGTCGGCTCCAGGGAGGAGATTCTCGCAATCACGCAGCTCACGTCATCGATGGCCCCTTTTTTCTGGGCCAGCTTCACGAGCTGTTCCGCGTCAAACGATTCTTCTGCCGCGATCAGAGAGATCATTTCCTCGGGCGAACAGACATCAGAAACGCCATCAGAGCAAAGGAGCAGCACATCGCCCTCCTCGAGACTCATGCTGATCTGGGCAGGTTGGACGGAGGCCCGGGCGCCGATCGCCTGGGTCAGGTACCGCGGGCTCTGGCTTGCGCCGGATTCCCGTTCGAAGTCCCGAAGGCGGACGCAGTGGTCTTCTGATTGGTAGAGGAGCTTGCCGGCGCGGAACAGGAAAGCTTTGCTGTCTCCCACGTGGATAATTTCCGCAGACCTCCCCTGGATCGCGGCCGCGGCAACGGTAGTGCACATTCTGGTGCTCGGCTCAGCCCCCTGGCTCGAGTCATACAGCCGGGAATTCAAGGCGGTGACCGCCTGGTGCAGGCTTTTTCTGCACGAGTCTTCTGTCAGCCGCGCATAGTAGAGCTCTGGCAGCTCTTCGCACACCATACGGCTCGCCACATCTCCCCGGTCGTAGCCTCCCAGCCCGTCGGCGACGATGAGCAGCGTGCTCCCGTCCATAGTCGCGTCGCTGACGATTGCCACGTGATCCTGGTTCGGGCCGCCCCGCTCTCCTGCCTGGCTGTCCCGGGAGCACCTCGCACAAAGTGTGAGCATCTCGCCCGGCTCGCAATGACGTTCGTTTCTTACGGGGCGCATTTGGAGGCCTTCGTTCAAAGCACTGGGAACGTGAGGGTGAACGTGGCTCCTTCACCGGGTGTGGAGTTCACGCTGATGGACCCCCCGTGGGCGGTCATGATCTGGCGGCATACGGGGAGACCGTATCCATGCCCGTCGGGCTTGGTCGTGATCTTCTCCTTGAACAGGCGTTCAAGCACCGCGCGCTCGATCCCCGGACCGTTATCATTGACGCGGAGATGGACAACCCGCTCAGTGGGGTCATACTCGGTCGAGAGAATCACCGTGGCATCCGGCCGAGCCTGGGTCGCGTTCATCACCAGATTCAACAAGACCTGCTGTATCTGGTCGGGATCGATGGCTACCTGAGGGACGATGTCTGCGGGCACACAGGCCAGCTGCGCCGTCTTGAAGCGCTTCAGCACCTGGACGAAGGTCTCGAATTCCTTGATCAGGCGATTCGGGTCGGTGGAGATCTTCTTGCACTCGGCGCGCGCCCGGGACTGCAAGGCCTCAGTGAACGTGATGATCCTGTTCGTGCTTTTCAAGGCATGACCCACCAGTTCCCTGATCCGCTCTTCGCTCAGTTTCCCAAGTTTTCGGTTGAGCAATTCCAAACTCATCGACACGATCGCGACCATGTTTTTCAATTCATGGCTGACTTCCCCGATCAGTTCCCCCCTCGTGGCCATCCGCTCCAACTTCACGTTCAGATCGTTCGCCTCCGACAGGTCGTGGTAGGCCTTCTGCAAGTTCTCATACAGGCGGGCGTTCTTAATCGCGATGGCAGCCTGGCCGGCCAGGATTTCAAAGAGGTTCAGAATATCGCCCCGTTCCACGGGCTGGATGTATTTGCTGTCCACATAGATCACCCCGAGGGTCTCGTCTGTGGTGCGCAGCGGACTGCAGAGAATGGTCTGCAGTTCGAGATCCAGAACACTCTCCCTCCGTTCAAACCGGGCGTCATGCAGGGCGCTCTCGATGCAGAGGGATTCCCCGGTGGTGAACACATCGTCCAGGGCTGTCGAGCTCACGCGAAAGCTGGCTGCGGAAATGGACTCTCCTCCGGATGTCCGCCCCATGACGAACTCCAGGCGGTGCTCGCCGTTGGCCAGCATCAGGAAACCGCGTTCGGCGGCGGTGATCCGGATCGCCTGGTCCAGCACGAGCTCCAGCACATCGGAGAGGACCAGCGAGGTATTGATTTTCCGAACAACATTGAGGATGGTTTCCAGATCGCGTTCCGGGACGTCGGCCGGACCCGGGGGGCGGGGAGCCGCCACGTCGTTATTCTGGGCCAGCAAATCCTCAAGAAACATGGCGTCCTCCGTTTGTCGTGCAGATTTCCTGTTCCGTGCGCTTGACATCCGCGGCCGCCCCGATTTCCTTGAAGATGGCGAGCGCCTCGGTAAAGGCCTTCAGCGTTTCTTCTTTCCTTCGGCGCTGCCGCTCCAGAAGTCCCATCTCAAACCAGGTTTCAGCCTCATTCAACCTGTTCTTCAGTTCCCGGTTCATTCGAAGACTGGTCAGGAAATACGACGTGGCCAGGGCGTATTTCTTCATGTCCCGGTGGCACATCCCCTTCAGCTTGTAGGCATCGGCCAGGCCAAGCCGGTCGTCGCACCGCTCGAAGGCTCCTATGGCGTGCTGCAGAAAGTTGGCCGCAAGCGGGTAGTCCCCTATTCGGTAGTGGGCGTTGGCTTTGCCAAAGAGCGCAAGCCCCATGACCGGAAGCAGATTGCGCCTGGAAGCCAGGTAATGGCTGCAGTTGAACTCCTTAATTGCCGCGCTTTCCTGTCCCCATTGCAGGTACGTCATGCCGATATTGTGGTGGAGCTCCGCCAATCGACACACATCCCCCAGCTGCTCGAACAGAGAAAGCGCACGTGTGTAGTGCCCCAGCGCCTCGTCGTACTTCCCCGCAATATTCAGGAGGATGCCCAGGTTCATCAGAACCGTCCCGGCCATCTCCTTTTGGTCCGACTCCTCGAAGATCGAGAGCGCCCGGGTATAGCATTTGCGGGCAAGCTTGAGGTTTCCCTGCTCCGCGTAGTTTGTGGCAAGGATATTTTCCACACGACCCAACGCGACCTGTTCCCGGAGTCCGACAAAGAGTGTTCTGCTCCTGGCAAGGTCCGCCTGCGACGCTTTCCACTGCCCGAGACGCGAATGCAGTTCGCCACGGCGCATGAATGCTTCTGCAATGTGCTTTTTCTTGACCGGCCCGCGGTCATCGCTCAGGACCATCGAAAAGAGGTCTGCCGCCTTCTGCATTTGGCCGTTCGCCTTAAGCACATCCCCCATCTCCAGCAATGCCGCCGGTTCCTCCTCTCTATCCAGCACCGTGCGGCACAGAGTGATCATGTGATCAAGGAACTCCCCATCCGAATGAGTCTGAACGGGACCGCACTCTGTCGCTCTCCCCGTACCTCGTCTCCCGGGGCCAGCGCCAAGGCTCCCCGCAGTGCGCAGTTCGCCCAGCAGGCCGGTGACCTTCCTGCTGCCGCAGTGCCGCTTGACTACCTCAACAATCTGGCTGTGCACTTCCTGCATTTCCATGGAGCAGCGTTCCTCGTGAGTCCCATTGGGCGCGGACCGGTCGACTGCCGACCGAAGCGGAATGCGACCGGTTACCGGCCGAAACAATACCGGGAGAAGTGCGGAAGCTCTCCGTCCTTGCACTCAAGCTTGAGATGTTTCGGGTCGATCTTCACTTCGCCCTGCATGGGAACCCAGGTGCCGTTGTCGTCGTAGTACAAATTCGGCGGCGCATCTTTGGTAAAGCCTGTCAGGTCCACTCCCACGACATTCGCCGACAGGATGGCCGGTTTCAGGAATGTCGATCCGTGCGGCCCAAACTGCATGTCCACCGTGGACATCAAGTAGTAGCTGTCCATGGTCAGCGTGGCAACGAAGTCATCGGTGATGGTTCCCGGTTCGAACCTGAGCTCTATGTGCACCGAGAAGTTTTCGCCGGCACCTGCTCTGTCCTTACAGTCCAGCACCAGCTTGCCACCGTCCTTTGCGGTGATGAGACTGGACGCGGTGTAGATCTTGCCGAGCGAGGGCGTGCCGGGAAGCTTCAGCATCTGTATCTGCTGGCCCGAGACGCCAGCAGTCTTGCTCACCGCCTGGTCCGGGGGCGCCAGGGGGTTATCCTTCGTGCAACCCGCGAGCATCATACCAAGCGCTGCAAGACAACCGACAATCATCGAAGTCCTTTTCACACATCCTCCTGTACTGTTGGTGGCTTGAGAACATTCTTCCTCTTCCGAGGTGATATTCTACATTCCAATCCTCATGCCAGACAGGAGAGCGTCAAAGAAACACAATAGAATCTGATAGTCACCCCGTTCGTGCGTTTATTATGTGAAGAGACGGGTAAATGCATGGCACACTTCGTGGTGCCGCATGTCACGCCATGCAACAGAACAATACATGCGTGTATTGTGATAGTACATGTGTCATCTCACGGCGAATCAAGCCTCTTCTCCCTCGTCGTTCCTGAGAATCCTGTCCAGCCGGGGACGTGAAACCCCCAAAATCCTTGCCGCCCGCACTTTGTTCCCCCCCGTCTCTTCCAGAATCCTGCGTACCAGGAGGAGCTGGACGTTCGCAATTGTGGCACAGGTCAGCGGGACGAGGAGCGTGAACGACTGTCCCTCTCCATCGCTTGTGCCGCCGGGAGCAGCGGAGGTTCTCGTCCGCTCCCCCGCTCCCTTCCTGTCCGCCCTTCCCCGTGCGAACTCGAAGTCGGCTGCCGTGATCCACTCCCCCTCTTCCAGAAGCACCGCCCGCTCAACTGCATGCTTGAGCTCGCGCACATTTCCTTCCCACTCCTGGTCCATCACCAAGCGGAGGGCCTCCTGCTTGATTCCCTTGATCTGTTTGCCGTATTGTTCGTTGAACGTCTGCAGGAACGCTTCAATGAGCTGCGGGATATCCTCCTTCCGCCGGCGCAGGGGAGGTGCCTCCAGGGGAAGAATTTTCAGCCGGTGGTAGAGGTCCCGCCGGAACTCGCCCGAACGCATTTTGGCTTCCAGGTCGGCGCTTGTGGCGGCAATGACCCTTGCACTCACCGGAATATCACGCACACCGCCGATCCGCCGCATCACCCGGTCTTCGATCACCTTCAATAGCTTTGACTGCATGGCCATGGAAATGTCGCCGATCTCATCCAGGAAGATCGAGCCCTCTCCTGCAATCTCAAAGAGGCCGATCTTTCGTTCCTTGGCGTCGGTAAAAGCCCCCTTCTCATAGCCAAAAAGCTCCGACTCCAGGAGGTTCTCCGGAAGCGCCGAGCATGCGATATCCACAAAGGGATACTTCGCAGTCCGGCTGTTGTAGTGGATTGCCCGCGCCAGGAGTTCTTTCCCCGTTCCTGTCTCGCCGGTGATCAGCACGGTCATGCTACCGGAGGCGATCATCTTCTGCGCATGGTCGATGGTCTGCAGCAGAGCAGGCGAGCTTCCCAGGATGTGGCGGAAGTCATACACTTTCCGTTGGATCTCCACAAAGTCGGAGGTCTGCTGCCGCGTCAGCCACTCCTGCCGGATGACCGCGATCTGATCGGTCAGCCTCTTCCGGTCTGCGGGCAGGCAATAGAAGGCCGACACACCCGCCTTCACCAGCGCCACTGCAAGCATGTGGTCCTGCCGGTTGGAGAGGGCGACGATAGAGACCTCGGGGAACTGCGTGGAGAACTCCTTCAGGGATGGCCTGAGTCCCAGCACGCTCTCCCTCGTGGCATCCAGGAGCACCATGCTTGGCAGATGAAACAGCGCACGTCCACGCAGGAACGCCGGGGAAGAGGCGTACTGAAGATGGAGGTCCGGGGAGTGTGGAACAAAGCGCCGCACCTCCTGCATCATTTGCTTGTTGCCGCACAGAAGAAGCGTGAATTTCTCTGCCTGCCCATCCTGTACAGTGGTCTGTCCGATAGCCATCTAACCGCCGAGATGTCGTTCGATTGTTGTGAGCACTCCCCGCCTGCCCTCCGCCTCGAGATAGGCATTCTGCAGGTCGCTGCTGCCGAGACACGACAGGAAATGCCTGAGCACCGCCCGCACCTTGCGGAGATGCTCCACCGCCCGGTCCCTCTGTCCGCGCTCGAAGTATTCCCTGGCCAGAGCGTACAGAACCTTCCACGTGATTTCCGCCAACGGCTCGCGTGCAAGCAGTTCCATGGCAGTCTTGAATTGCATGAGCGGATTCCTCCCGGTGACGCCGGGATCTCGCCGCTCCAGAAGCCCGAGCATATAGTTCCCCTCTGCCCGGATGTGCGGAGGGATC
>Ga0182021_10002345_pt1 | contig 22003 bp, 24 predicted proteins | sample 612E3MmetaG_FD_120493 | JGI IMG/M metagenome (GOLD analysis project Ga0182021, IMG submission 120493) | Permafrost microbial communities from Stordalen Mire, Sweden - 612E3M metaG (Illumina Assembly) | ecosystem: Environmental > Terrestrial > Soil > Wetlands > Permafrost | place: Sweden... | reverse complement strand
TCCTTTTATTTGTTTTGTGACTATTACAAATTTAGTGCGAGATGCCCATTTTTGTTTTAAACATAACGCCTTTGTGGCATTTAAAATCTTTCTCTTTCAACTAAAATACTAACATTTGCCACTAAGGCACGAAGGCACAAAGAAAAATTATTTCCTTTTTAGACAGCCTCAAAAAAAGGGGGAGGTTATTCCCGATCATACCATCATTCAATCAACTAATCAATCAAATGTCGGATTAAACCACGATAATATTTGTGCAATCCTGGATTATCAATGAAATGTTGGTAATAAGAAGGAACTATATTCGGTGAATATCAGTACGCTCGCCGACAGGAAGATTTTTTTCTTGAAATTCATGACAATAGCGAAGCGCTGATAATCTTGATAATTGTTACCATATCTCCTATCTCCTATCTCCTATCTCCTATCTCCTATCTCCTAACTTCTAACTCCTTAAACACATTCCCCGCTCAAATATTTGTTCCATAACACGCATTACATTACAAACGAATGACGTTATCCCGCTTTCACTGCGTTCAGCGGGACAAGTATATGGTAGCAAATGAGCTTGCAGATGGATTAAACTTGTTACGCGCCTGCCCGTCCGAAGGCGGGTAACGCGTCACGCGTTACGGGTTTGATGAAATATGTTTATCCTTCCGGAAGACTCAGAAAGCTGAAATAACCGGCCGGGAGCAAACCTTTGACTGCTTCCGCGGTCTGAATATCCGGGAAAATCCCAAATACCGTCGATCCGCTCCCCGACATTGAAGAGAATAGAGCGCCATATTCGTAAAACACGGCTTTAAGCCTGCCGATTTCAGGGTGGCGGGAAAAAACCTTCTCCTCGAAGTCGTTCTTCACTTCAGCGCGCAATCGTGTAAAATCCAACTTTCCATTCTTAATTATTGTGTGAAAATCAAAGTGATTATCATGAGGAATAATGTTCGAAAAAGCTTCTTTCGTTGAGATCATTATCCCCGGATTAACAATTAAGAGAGGGTGAATTATTTCAAGTGAAACAGGTTCTAATAATTCACCTCTTGATGTGCCGATAGCAGGTTGCGCTTTGATGAAGAAAGGTACGTCGGAACCGAGCAGAAGCGCAAGTTTCAGCAGTTCATCGTAAGTCAGCCTTAAATTAAACAATTCATTTAGTGAGATCAGAGTGGCGGCTGCATCGGAGCTCCCTCCTCCGAGTCCCGCTTGAGAGGGAATTCCCTTTTCGAGTACGATTTTAACTTTGATATATCTGCTGCAGTATTTTTCCAACAAATTCTTCGCTTTTACAACAATATTTGAATCATCTTTAGGAATTGAGCCGGAATTGCATAGGAATTCAAATCGATCGGAAAGATTAAATGTAATAAGATCGAATAAATCAAAGATCGGATAAAAGAGGGTTGAGAGATCATGATATCCGTCAGCCCGCTTTGATAGTATATTCAATCCGATATTGATCTTGGCCGGGGCCTTAATTTCGATATAATTCATTAAAGAGTCCTTTTATTGCCTTGGTATGTTCGGGGCCCGATCCGCAACATGAACCTTCATAGCTGGGATTTAATATCAATAATGGTTCTAAAAGCTTGGCATATGAATCCGGATCAATGGCGCAACCGATAGTTTTATCGGTGACGGCGCCGGACCCGCAATTAAAGTAACTTCCCCAGTGTTCGGTTAAAGTGTATTGTTCGATATATTCAATAAAAGCAGCGGGCTTTACACAGTTAAACCCGACTGCGGCGGGTGAATAATTCTCGATGAATTTAACAGCTTCAGAAACCGGTTCGCCGCTCAGAAGTTTTAACCCTTCTTCGAAGTAAAGATTTATTACAAACGGAAGTGAATTACTCGAACAGAATTCGCAAATTATTTTTATCTCGTCCCAATGGCTCTGGGTTTCATTCCAGATTATGTCGCACCCGGCTTCCCAGAGAAGCTCAATATGAGTTTTGTGGTTATAATCCAACTCACCGGCCGAGATCCGTCGTTCGAATTGATAACAATCCTCTGCCGGGGCATTCGATCCGGCGACTAATAAATCCTTTTCATTGATGGCGTTTAAGGCGAGTCCAACACTCCGGAAAACAAAATCTTTCTCTGAAATCCCGTAATTTGACAACCGCAATGCATGCGGATTCGTTCGAAAAGTGTTTGTTGTAATTATGTCTGCTCCCGCCGAGATATAGTCCTGATGCAACCGGGTGACCGTGGCAGGATCGGTTAAATTAGCAATGGACGACCATAGGAAATGATCCGGAACAACTCCTCTTTGTTGAAGTTTGGTTCCCATCGAGCCGTCCAGAATGAGCGGTCGTTTAAGAGAAAGGGTACGTTTCTTCAAACTGCGGTTAGTGATCTTCACTTCGTAAAGAGTCAAAGTAATTGGTGGTTTCCGCAATAATCCTCTCAAGGTCGATCATCTGGATGCACTCAAGGTTGTAAGGACAAACTTTTTTCCAGCAAGGAGCGCAGAAGAGTCCGTCGGGAAATAACTTAACACCTCGTTCATAAAGGTCTATCTCGCTCCAGCAGCTTAGACCGAACCATGCTATAACGTATTTTTTAAGAGCAATGGCAAGGTGCATACCGAATGAATCGCCCGTGATGATCAGATCCGGAATATCTTCGTAACAAGCGCCTTTTCTGATTCCTTCGTTTGTGGGTGTATTGATTATTTTACCCGGAAATTCATCTGAAATTGCCAGATTCCTCTCCTGATCCTCGGAACCGCCAAGGAGCACGATCTTAAAACGATTAAAAGAGAGAAATTTAGCGATTAGTGCGCAGTGCTGCTCTATAGTCATTTTCTTATTAGGGAATAATCCGGAACAGCCCGTATTAAAACCGATGATCCGGTCATTCCGGGTAATTCCGACCAAAGTTTTATACTCTTCTATGAAATTCAATTCATCCTGTGTAAAATTAAAAATATAATCATCACGTCTATAGTCGAGATCGAAAGTCTCGGCGAGGTAATCCTGACCCAGTCTCTGATTAACCTTGAATTTTAATTGATCATCCATACCAAGGAGGAAATTGTATTCCGCGCCCTTGTTGAGAGGAATAATCTGACCGGTTTCATTAATTCCGAATCCCAGCCGTTCGGCGGCATTAACCTGCATCGCAATAGCTCCTGAGCGGACGGATTTGTCAACATTTAAGACTAAATCGAATGTCAATGAGCTTAGTATGGAGATATTTTCGAAATCGTACGTTAATACTCTATCTATGTACCTGTTGTTTTGAAGCAATCCGGCAGCATTTTTTAACGTTAGCCAGTAAATTGTCGACTCGGGATATTTCCGTTTCAGACCGGGGAGCTGGGCGGTAGTCATTAGAACATCTCCCATGGCATCAAGATTAATGATAAGAATGCGCGTTCCCATCGGGTTATACGATTTGCACCCGTCAATCCAGCAGTTGTGATCGGGGAAACACGGTTTGTACCCGCTGAAATTCTTACATGTTTTGATTTGAGAATTCATAATAATAATTTTCAAAGAAAGGGATTAATTTTGATTTTACCGAGTCGACACTTATATTCTTTAACGTAGCCTCTTCGGTTATGATACAGTCGAAAGGGGATCTGTACGGCGACCAGATCTCCTCCCTTGTCCGGTATTTGACATATAGCCCGAAAACCGGTTTATTAAAAGCAGATGCCACATGTACTATTGATGTATCCGGGGTTATTAACAAATCTATATTTTGAATCATAGCGCAAAACTCATCAAATACCGGTCTGAAATAGATCGGTATTTTTCTTCCCGATATTTCGAGAGCTTTAGGCACGTCTCTTTCGGCGCACAATAATAACAAATTTATGTGATAATTTGATAATTCAGAAATAATCTCCTTGTAATTGGAAGTACCCCAAAAGCGTGATTCGCCTCCTGCCGATATATTGATTCCAACTGTGAATTTCCTATGTGAGAAATATTTATCGTAAAACAACTTGGCCTTTTCAACTGAACTTTTGGATGGATCGAAAACAATGTTAACTCTTGAGCTGTCAATTGGTATATTAAAGAGTTTCGCGAATTCCATAATCCTGTCAACAATATGATGAGTCGCCGGATCCGGCTTCCCGATTGTGGTTGTATATAACCTTGCGTTACCTTTATTGAAACCGAATTTATAGGGACATTTGATAAAAGCGATCAGATAGCTCACCGTTGAGGAAACATCGTCGTGAAGATCAACAACCGCATCGAAACCGGCATTATTCAAAAACTTCAATAATTCCCAAAGTCCTTTAAGATCCTTGCGGTAAATGATTATTTCATCGGCAATTCTATGGTTCTTGAAAATAAAATAATTGCTTTTACTTGCCAGCACATAAATCCGGCATCCGACTTTATCCTTTATTTCCTTAAGAAGGGGTGTCGAAATAAGCGCGTCGCCGATCCGGTTAAGCCTGATGAATAAAATCTTCGACTCCCTGTTAAATTGCGGAGGAGGAAGATTTTTCGATTCTCTTCTCAAAAGAATGAGTAGCCGGAGCAGGAATTTTCGAATTAAAATCTCAATTTCTTTCAAGTATTCCGCCGGAGATTATTTTTTGATAACAGGATCTCAAATTTTTCAATAACTCTTTCCACAGGAAGATCGCGGAAACATTCATGGTTTCTGGGACATACGAGCAGATTGCACTCAATGCAGTCAAGCCCGTTTAAACGGATCCATTCATGCCCTTCTCCGAAAGGACCCTGCATATAAGGGGAGGTGGGTCCATGAAGACTTAAAACCGGGGTACCGATCGCGGTTGATATGTGCATTGGGCCGCTGTCATTGGCGATTATAACTTTGACTTTTGATATTAAAGCAGCCAGTTCCTGGAGCGACGTATCGGGAGCGAGATATGATTCGTTATGCAAAAGCCGGTCTATTTCTTTAGCATCCTCTTCGTCCGATCGGCCCCAAAGTATAAGTATTTTCACCCGGAAACGGTTGATCAGTTCTCGGGCAATTTCAGCGAATTTTTCAGGATCGCATCTTTTAGATGCCCAGCCGCCGCCGGGACAGATTCCAACAACAAAATCATCGTCACTGAAGTTTTCATTAAAATACCGATCCGCGAATGATTTTGCGGCAGGACTGATATAAAATTTAAGTTTATTTAAAGAAGATGTTAGTCCTGACATATTCAACGTTTCAAGATGAAGCTGAGCGGAATGAAATTTTCCCCTTTCGGCCGGACCAAATAAGTTGTAGGCATATCTGCGTCCCCGGTATGGAAACCCGGCTCTGTATCTCGCCCCGCTTAAAAAAGTAACAAGTGCGGTTGAGGGATTAGCAAAGAAATCAAATATAAGATCGTACTTAGTTTTACGGATTTTCAGTATCAATTCAACTTTCCGCCGTAAGTCCTTTCTATCGAAAATAAGAACTTCATTCACACTATCAAGTCCAACCAGGCCATCCCGGGAGGGGATCTCCACAAGATAATCGATTTTCGCATCGGGGAATTCATGGCGCAAATTATCGAGAACTATGGTAGAGAGCACAACATCACCGATTCCCCTCAGTTTTATGATAAGAATCCGCTTTATTTTATCTTTTTTTAATAGAATAATGCACCTAAACAGAAGTAATATTGACCGGAAATAAAATATATTTAGAATTAACTTTACTTTTCATTTTATAAATTTACAAAGAAACGGATACTCCATCAATGAAACGGGAAAATAACTAAAAGAAAACGGGAGAAACAATGGAACTAAAAGGGAAATGCGCTATTGTGACCGGCGGTGCGATGGGAATTGGATTCGCCACGGCAAATTTACTCTTGCAGGAAGGCTGCAATGTAACTATATGGGATATTAATGAAGCCACGCTTACAAAATCGCGCGATGCTCTCCGGCATCCGGGCGTAAATGTATTCGCGCGTCTATGCGATGTAACGGATAAGTCGCAGGTTTATGAGTCCGCTAAACAGGCAATTATGGATATGGGCAGAATCGATATCCTGGTAAACAATGCCGGTTTTGTAAAAGGAGGTGAATTCCTCGCTCAACCGGACGAGGTTTGGGAAAAAACAATTGATGTTAATCTTACTGCACTGATTTATACTATTCGGGCGGTTCTCCCGGGTATGTATGAAAGAAATACGGGACATATAATTAATATCTCTTCGGCAGCGGGATTGCTTGGTGTGGCCGATTTATCTGTTTACGCGGCAACAAAATGGGCCGTCCTCGGACTGACGGAATCACTTCGTTTTGAGACCTGGAATGAAGGCTACAGGGGAGTTAAATGGTCTTCAATCCATCCGAGTTATCTGGCTCACGGAATGTTTGAAGGAGCGAAATTAGGATTCCTTGGAAATCTTATTGTCCCTTTGGTAAAAAATCATGACGTCATTGCCAGGGCAATTGTCTATCAGGCTCTCAAAAAAGGTAAAAATGTAGTGCGCCGTCCCAAGAGTCTGAAACTGGCTCTTATCCTGCGGGGACTATTGCCCGATTTCTTATTTCAGAGAATGCTGATCATTATGGGGGTACACCGGAGTATGGAATCATGGAAGGGGAGAGGCTGAAAACTGAAGTAAGGAGTATGTAGTATGTAGGATTGTAATAAAAAAAGAATGATAAAGAAACCCGGAACGGGTTACATGATTATTCAATTAATCATACACGGCTTCGCAATCTTTGGGTATTTCCGGTTTTACAAGGAGAACGCTTTCTTTGGTGATTGAGACTTCACCGGGATCGTGACGCTGGTTTTTTACAACATATTTTTTAAGCGTATAAGTAACAGACGCTAATTTCGATGATTTTGCTTTGCTGTAAAATGCAGCCACACAGGCCGCTTTATGTAAAATATTTTTAGGAACCGGATCCTTTGTATTATCAACTCTTAGTACTACATGCGATCCTGAGACAGAGCGGGCATGGAACCAGAAATCATTCTGCCGGGCAAATCTGGTAGTAAGAAGATCGTTGTTCTTACTGTCTTTACCGACATAAAGATGATACTTACCCTCAATAAGGAAGTGCCGGAAAGAACCCTTTTCTTCGTTGTTTTTCTGAATAGTTTCGTTCGTTTTCATCTTTAATTCTTTTTTTATCTCCCTTATTTTTTCATCGTCAGCGCTATTTTCAATTCTTACACTGATCGCCTGCAGTCTGGCATATTCTCTTTGAGCAACAGATTGAAGTTCTTTAGATTTCCGGTACCTGATTTTTGCGTCCCGCGATTTCTCATAATATAAATCGATATTCTGTTTCGGAGAGAGTTTCTCGTCCAGTATTATTGCGACTTCTTCACCGGATGCCGTATCAGTCAAGGTTGCCGATTTCATCCCCTTGCGGAGAGAATTTATATTCGTTAAAAGGAGTTCACCGGATTTTTTATATTCTTTCTCTTTCGATTCTGATCCCAGCGAGGCGTCCAGGTTTTTAAGTCTGCGTGATAGCCGTTCAATTTCGTTGAAGACGTATTTTTCGACTTCTTTACGGATATTCATTTTTCTGGCATTCGAATAAACAAAACCGAGATATCGATCCAATGCTTCATTATAATTCTTAAATTGGGCGGCATCAGGGGGTATTTTGACCGATCTGAAAGAAACAGGGCAAAACCTGAGTTTATTCAAATCCTCGTCATAAAAGACCGCAATTGGATCATATAGGATTTCATTTATAATTTTTATTAAGATCTCCCTGAAATCACCTTCGCGGTTTTCAACTTCCTTGAAAATTTCCTTACCGATAAATGGAAGTTTTTCCGGCGATTCTCTCTCCGTCTTCGGTAAATGCCCGAGAATCCGATCGATAGCTTTGTCGGGGTCGGCGTATTCATATTTCATTAATTCCTTCAACAGGTCGTCTTTTTTATCCTCATCTATTTTTTTGAAAGGAAATATTTTTTGCCCCCCGTCTGCAAATAATAGATTAGTTTTTCCTCCCCTTATCATGAAAAAAATATTTCCGCTGTCGGTATTGATTCTAATCACTCTTTCTCCGACCGCGATTTCCGCGGATTTGAACCGCGCGGGGAATAATTGCCGGCAAAAGTTGAATCTGTTTTTTTTTGCTTTATGATGCTCGGATTTGAATAAGAGATAGGTCTGTTGGGGATTTGTGGAAATTATTAAATGTGAATACGGATGATCGGCCGATGGGATGTTGAAGAAAAGCTTATCTTTCTCCTGGGTATAAGCCTCTGTTATTTCACATTCTTTAATTATCGGAGTCAGCTCTTTGATGCATCGCAGCAGGAAGAAATAGTTCTTGTACATTTATAATCGTATTGATGGATTAAGGTTTATTATTCTTGTCCCGTTCGCCGGAAGTAATTTCAAAAACCTCTTTAAGCATCAGGATATCGGTATCCGTGAAATCAACCTTTCGCCGCGCCATTACTATTCGGGCAACCTCCAAACATTTATCGATTGTATATGTCCGTAGGAAATCGGAACCGCCCCAGCTGAAAGAAGGAATGTAACGCGGGGGGAAACCGGAGCCGAATATATTGCAGGAGATGCCGACGATCGTTCCCGTATTGAACATGGTATTTATGGCTGTTTTAGAATGATCACCCATAATCAGACCCACAAATCTTAACCCGGTATTCACGGTTTTTCCATTTAATAATACAGTAACATTTTCATAATTGTTTTTCAGATCGCTTGTATTTGTGCTCGCTCCGATATTTACCCAGCTTCCCAAATAAGAGTGGCCCATGAATCCTTCATGCTGTTTGTTGGAGAAGGAATGGATTATCGACGCTTCAACCTCGCCGCCGACTTTGCAAAACTGACCTATACTTGTATTGTGATAAATGCCTGAGTGGGCCTTCACAAGAGAATTTTCTCCAATATAGCAGGGACCCTGAATTAACGTATGAGACATTATACGGGCGTTTCTATCGATAAAGACAGGTCCGTCTGTCGCGTCAATAAAACAAAAAGGTTCAATTCTTGATGAACCGGAGAGGAAAATATTTTTCTTATTCTTAAAACTGACGGCAGGAAATCTTGAAGATTCAATCCGCGTTTTTTTTAACTTCATAAGTTTAATATCACTTTCAATTTCTTCGCCGTTGAGATTCACCAGATCCCATGGGTATTTTACCAATCCTATCCCGCTGTCGATTCTGGTAACACCATTCAATTCCTTAAAAGGGAAGAATCCGGCCTTAAAGTTACGAATAAGGCTTAGGTTATCACCGGATAGATAGGCGGCAACTGTTGAACCGTCGTCGCTTAAAAGAAGAGAGTTTTCCCGCATTTTTTTTATTCGTGAAACTTTAAATGAATCGATCAATAATCTCCCGTTAATAAACAACACATTATCTTCCTTCAAATCATCGCTCCGCGAAGCGGGTTTTTGTCCATTATCCTGTCTTTTCAGATATTCCCGGTTATTCTGCACGATTCTTCTGCCCGGAAAATGATAAGTTATTTTTTCTTTTAATGTAAGAATTCCGCAAACCAACTCGAATACCGGGCGGAGATAAACGAGCGGAAGCAGGTTACGGTATCCTTCATCTTCAAAAATGCAAATTACCGGTCGCATGCTTGATCCGTAGTATATTTAGTAATGATTGATTTAATAAAATAATCAAAAAAAACGAGTTAAAGCAAAAGGTCTTCAGCCCTATTTTGATTATCTTACATTTTGCGAAAAGGAAGAGGTTTGATATATTTCAGTATGAAAAAGATACCAAACAAATTTTGGAAAACCATTTTAGTCCTTTTTATGGGACTGGTGCTCTTTTTCCTCATTTTTGACGACCTGATAATGCCTCTTTTTGTAAGCGGCAAAGTAAATCGGGTCCCAAATGTGGTGGGGAAATATAAAGATGAAGCTTCAAAGATTCTGGAGGAGGCAGGGTTTCATCCTGTGTTTCAGACTTCCCGTTATGACCAGAGATATCAGAAAAACCAGGTTATTTTTCAAAAACCGGCTTCCGGAAGCGATGTCAAATTGAACAGGCGCGTCTATCTTTCGATAAGCGGTGGTGAACCGATGATCAAGATGCCGTCGATTATCGGTAAAACTTTGCGCGATGCGCAGGTCACGCTCGATAAAATCGGTCTCTCTATTGGTAAGATCGATTCCGTTGAATCCGAGTTTCCCGCCAATACAATCGTGGAACAGCAATTTTTCGAAAGCCGCGATATTGCTACGGGAACTAAAATCAATATTAAGGTAAGCATCGGCCCCAAAATCGGCATGATTCGAGTCCCTGATCTTCTGGGGAAATCGCTGCATGACGCGGAAGCTATCTTGAAATCAATGTCGTTAAAAATAGGGAGGAAGACATATATCAGTTCGCCTACTCTTTTACCTAATACAATCATGGAACAGGATCCGAGCGAGAACAGTTTATTGAATCTGGGGGATAGTGTGAATGTTTTTCTTTCTCACGGGAAATAGGATCATAATAATGAATAATAGAAAAATAATCGCTCCGTCAATTCTAACTGCCGATTTTTCAAACCTGTCTCAGCAAATCCGTTCAATTGAAATGGGCAACGCCGACTGGATCCACTGCGATATTATGGACGGCTCCTTTGTCCCGAATCTTACATTCGGCCCGGTGGTGGTTAAGGCCGTACGAAAAATGACTGAATTGCCTATCGATGTTCATCTTATGGTCGTTAATGCCTATTCCCTTATTGAGGATTTCGTGAAGGCGGGCGCGAACAATTTAACCGTCCATCAGGAAGCGGTTATTCATCTCGATAGAACTATTGGTAAAATTCATGAGCTCGGTGCTACCGCCGGCGTGGCTCTTAATCCCTCTACTCCTGTTAATTCATTGACTGAAATCCTGCAAAATGTCGATCTGGTTCTGATTATGTCGGTTAATCCTGGCTTTGGAGGACAAAAATTCATACCAAACTCCTTAAAAAAGATTCGCGAACTGTCGGAACTCCGGTACAAATTATCCGCGAAGTTTCTCATCGAGGTTGACGGCGGCATTGATATGAATAACATTAAGGAAATATCCGACGCCGGATGCGACGCTTTTGTGATCGGTAATTCGATTTTCGCAAAGGATAATCTAACGGCGGCGATCGTCGAATTTAAGAACGTTTTTTCTTAGTGTGATATAAAGGTTTGATCGGAAGTCTTTCCGGTTTATTTATTGTTTTATTTCAGTCATATTCATTCTTTTATTAATCAGTAAGGTGTCAGGTGACGATTCAAGTAATAGACATTTATTATCCGAATGTCTTCAGGAGATACGGTGCCAAGTATAATATATTCCGCGAACTTCATGAAACTGATCTGCTGGCACTTGAGATCAGAGGGATGGATTACAAGTTGGCGCAAAAGATCAAGAGGATTATCCTTTCAAATAAAGAGATCTGCTATACAACCGGTAAGAAAGGGGATCATTTTGCCGATCTCCTCTCTCTCGGATCTTTTTTCATCTTTAAAGAGTTTGCTAAGGAAATCATTGCCATAGGAGACGAGGATTGCGGACAAAAAGTCGCTCATACGATTCAAAATATGAACGAATATAACAACAGGTCGATCAATATTAACGGTATATCGTATCATCTGGATTCGGCTCATTTAGTGGGAATCGTAAATGTGACGCCGGATTCATTTTCTGACGGCGGGAAATATCTTAAACCGGAAGATGCAATTCAACACGGTCTTGAACTAATTGAGAGCGGTGCGGAGATTCTCGATATAGGAGGAGAATCTTCACGACCGGGGTCAGATCCTGTTCCGGATGACGAAGAAATTAATCGGGTTATCCCTGTTATTGAAGGACTCCTTCGTTTAAAGAAGGAGATAACAATTTCGATTGATACTACAAGTGCCAGGGTTGCCGCGGAAGCATTGAAACTTGGCGCGAAAATGGTTAACGATATAAGCTCTTTCTCGAATGACGGCGAGATGCTTAAGACTGTAAAACAATTTGACGCGGCTATGGTACTGATGCACATGAAGGGTACACCAAAAAGCATGCAAACCGCCCCCTCTTATGCCGGGGACGTGGTCGCGGAGGTATATGATTACCTGCTTCATAAAACCGAAACGGCTAGAAAAGCCGGTATTAAAGAGATAATGATCGATCCCGGAATCGGTTTCGGAAAAAGTGTCATGGATAATTATGAACTTCTGAAAAGATTAAATGAGTTCAGGGGAATCGGATTTCCTATATTTGTGGGCCTTTCACAAAAATCATTTATCGGTAAGGCTCTTAAACTGAATCTCGGTCAACGCGATAACCCGACTCTGGTTGCGGAGACTCTGGCTATCAGAAACGGGGCCCGATTTGTAAGGACACATAATGTTAAACAAGCTGTTTTCGCCTCTAAAATAAATACTTTTTTCGATAATCCGGAATTATTACAGTATGTTTGATCTGATTAAAATCGGTTTCCTCACCTTTACTTTTCTTGATCTGGTAGACATAATTCTTGTCTCATTTATTTTTTATAAAATTTATTCGGTTATACGGGGAACCATAGCCGCGCAAATATTTTACGGTTTGATCATACTCCTGGTTCTCTCTTTTCTTACACAGGCAGCGAATTTTAAAGTGCTCGGTTGGCTGTTAAAATTGATTTCCGATATCTGGGTAATAGCATTCGTAATCCTCTTCCAACCCGAGATCAGAAGATTTCTCGTGCTTATGGGAAAGAACCCGATTATAAGATGGTTCATGAAAAATGAGGTTTCAAATATCGCGGATATAATCTCAGAAACAGCTTTTGAACTCGCTCAGCAGCAGCATGGGGCTCTTATCGTTGTGGTTAAATCGGTCGGCATCAGAAGTGTTGCGGAAACAGGAGAGATGATCGAGGCAAAAGTTTCCAAGAATCTTCTCTGTTCAATTTTTTTCCCGAACTCGCCTCTCCATGACGGAGCCGTTATTATTAACGGCAATATTATCGAGGCCGCCCGATGCGTCCTGCCGCTATCTGGCGAGACTCAGAAATTCGGCCGGCCTTATGGAATGCGGCACCGCGCGGGTTTGGGCATCTCTGAACAGGCCGACGTTATAAGTATTATTGTCTCCGAAGAAACCGGTAGCATTTCTATCGCCGAGGACGGCAAGCTTAAGACGGGAATCTCAAGGGAAGGATTGAAAAACCATTTGTATACCTCCATGCAAAAATCTAAAGGAAAGGTTTTTCAGGGACTGGCGAATTATTTCCGGATTAAATAAAAGTGAAAAATATAAATGTATGTCTCTCAGAAGAAATTATAACGGGCTATACCTGAATTGTTTTATAAGGAAACTGAAGAGGAAAATCGCAAAATGCGTCAAAATATTAAGGCGAAATTAATTAAATTTATCGGCGCTAAAGAAATAAATAGGCTCATTGATACCTGAAGAAGAATTTGGTATCCAGGTCGGGAAATTGAACTGTAGAATTTACCTTATATAGAATCGGCATTATGGCAAAAAAAATCGTTATCGCGAATCAAAAGGGGGGAGTTGGAAAAACAACCACCGCAATTAATTTGTCGGCTTCCGTCGCGGCAGCCGAGCATATGACTCTATTGATTGATATCGACCCTCAATCGAATTCTACTTCCGGATTGGGAGTTGAAAAAAATACGCTTTCCGTTTACCAGACTCTGATAGGTATGGAAAAAGCTGAGAACTGCATTGTAAATAGCTACATGCCGTTCCTCGATATCCTCCCGTCCAATATCGACCTTGTTGGAGCCGAAATTGAAATGGTTTCCATGGAAGAACGGGAATATCTCCTGAAAAACGCGTTGGCGACAATTGAAGAAAAATATGAGTTTATATTTATCGATTGCCCCCCTTCTTTAGGTTTACTCACACTTAACGCCCTAACTTTTGCCGGCTCCGTATTGATCCCGGTACAGTGCGAATATTTCGCCCTGGAAGGTCTCGGTCAGCTTCTCAATACAATCAACATTGTGAAAAAGAATTTTAACAAATCGTTGGCTATAGAAGGCGTCGTCCTTACTATGTTCGATACCAGGTTAAGGCTGTCTCACCAGGTGGTCGAGGAGGTTAAGAAGTATTTCGGACCTAAAGTGTTCCAAACAATCATACATAGAAACGTCAGATTGTCGGAGGCTCCCAGTCATTCCAAACCGGTAATTCTATACGATGCCAGTTCAATCGGTGCTCAAAATTATATCTCTCTCGCATCGGAATTCCTCAATAACAATATTCCGGCGAAACAGTAAAATCAGGATCTATATTAAATGAAACAAGGATTAGGTAGAGGTCTCGACGCGTTAATCAATCCTCAGCTAAAAGATAAAATCGATGCCCCGATCACGGTTTCCGGAAAGGATATTCCCAAAGACGACGGTCTTTCCTATGATATTCTTGCCAGGATACCTCTCATAAATATCCTACCCAACCCGTATCAGCCAAGGGTTGAATTTGACGTCGACGCCCTAGGGGAGTTGAAGAAATCGATTCTCGAAAATGGCCTGATTCAACCTATTACCGTTCGAAGAAAGAGCGCGGGGCAGTACGAACTTATATCGGGTGAGAGACGATTACGGGCCTCAAGGGATATCGGTTATAAAGATATTCCCGCGTATATTATAAAAGTTGAAAGCAAGGAAGCAATGATCGCCCTCTCTTTAATTGAGAACATACAAAGAGAGAAACTGAACGCGATCGAGGTGGCCGCGGCATACAAAAGATTAATGGAGGAGTGCAACCTGTCGCAGGAAGAGATAGCCGAGAAAGTCGGAAAAGACCGGACCACAATTACAAATTCAATCCGGCTCTTAAAATTGCCGAACAGGGTTCAACAGAGCCTGATTAAGGACGAAATCTCGACGGGACATGCAAGAGCTTTAATTAATTTGCCTAATGAAATAATTCAGCTTGAAATTCTCGATAAAATTATCAAAAAAAACCTTACTGTGCGGAAAGTAGAGGAAATTGTAAGAAAACTGCTTTCGCAAAAAGAAAATCGGAAAAAACATACCGCCCCTTCAATGAAAGACTTAAGCACTCTTTCTCAAAAAGACCTCGAGGAAAAAATGAGAAATATCTTCGGGACAAAAGTACTCTGCAAACAAAAGAAGAACGGGGCGGGAGAAATAATAATAGAATTTTATTCTTTGGATGAACTTGAAAGATTACTTGATTTATTTGAAAACATCGGCAAAAACTATAATTAATACTTCCTTACTGATCGCTATCATCCTTCTCGGAACTGATTCAGTCTTTGCCCAAAGCCGCGGGCTCTCCCCGAAAACAGATGCCGGGGATACCGCTAAATTTGTGATGAAGAAATCAGCGTGGGGAGCAGTATTACGGAGTGCCGTTATTCCGGGATGGGGACAAATTTATAATGAATCATACGTGAAAGTACCGGTTATATGGGGATTCCTCGGTTATTTTATCTATGAATGGAAGAACAATAATGATTCTTACAAGAACTATCGCGATCTTTATAGCGCCAGTCTGGTAGACAATCCCCTGAGCCCCAACAGCTCATATCTTAATGCAAGAGAGTTTTATAGAGACCAGCGGGATCTGTTCGCGGTGTTCATCGGCCTCGTTTACCTCCTGAATTTGGTTGATTCGTATGTTGACGCGCAATTATTCGATTTTGATGTCCGACAGAATCAATTTGGACCGGGTACTAATGTTTCTTTAAAAATCAGATTTTAGGATCGATCCGATGAAAAACTTACAGATCTGCGGGAATTGCGGCGAGAAGAATCCGTTTTATGCTTTGGACTGTAATAACTGCCACTCATTTCTTCGCTCTAAAGTACCGAATATTGATTTGTGGCAGACAATATGGGGAATTCTTGAAAAACCGGTTGAATTCTCTAAGAAAATAATACTATCCGAACATAAAAATTTCCTGGTTTCATTACTCGTATTAATCTTTTTTCAATTCTCAATATTCACAGTACGGTTTTATAACGCGTTTCTTGAAAAAGGGAAGACCCAGATCTCCGTTCTCCGGGATGGAATATGGTTGGGCGGTCTGCCGGTAGTTCTTTTCATTATTTTGTTTTCCGTCCTGATTACAATTCTGAACCGGCTGCTCGGATTAAAGAATAGACCCCTCGATAATATTTCGATTTATACGTTTTGTTTTATTCCTTCGTTACTCGGTATGCTGGTTCTAATCCCGATACAATTCGCGCTATTCGGCGAGTATTGGTTCACTTTTAATCCGTCCCCGTTTATTATAAAACCCGCGGCAACATATATATTGCTCTCTGTTGAGGGAATATTGTATATCTGGAGCGCGATAATTTCCATCTTCGCGACTTACGCGCAAACACTGAGTAAAAGCTATTCAATAATGATCGGATTAATATTTTTCACTCTCGTCAGCAGCTGGACGCTCTACTTCTCTCATCTTTTCTGATCCCAGCCGACAGAGTGATAGAGCGCGCCGAATCGAAGGCCTCTTGTACTCACAACTATCCGCGGAATTCCGGCAATCTCCATCATTGTTTCTAAGATCAGTATACCCGCGAATAAAACATCCTCGCGGCCGCGTACGATTTCACCATATTTTTTCAATATCTGATCCGGCTGCAGCCTCGCGATATTATTTTTAATTGTAAGGATATCCCGCAGAGTCAGTACGCTATCATGGATAAAGGATTCATTAAACTCTCGAATACCGGCCTTTATGCATGCTAATGTGGTCGGTGTGCCTGCTACGGCATAAACCTGCGAATAACCGGTAATTCTCGTTGCAAGATAATCCATTTCACCGCGAAGATGCAGGGAAGCGCTGGTAATTTCATCCTCCCGCGGCACTCTCTCCTTGAAGAATCTTTCCGTTAAAGAAACAACACCGAAATCGAAACTGTTTTTAAAAATGATGCTATCGCTATTTCCCATAACCACTTCCGTACTGCCGCCTCCGATATCGATTACGGCTTTATTTTCATTCGGATTCACGAAAGGATAAGTTGTTCCGAGAAACGTCAGCCTTGCTTCATAATCCCCGGAGATTATTTCAATTTTCCAACCCAATTCTTTTTCAATCCTATCGATGACCTCCTGAGCGTTTTTCGCGATTCTAAATGCTTTTGTAGCGGTTAGAATTATTTTTTCACAGGCTGCTTGTTCAATGATAACTCTGAATTCTTCCAGAATTTTGAAAAGAAGATCAATTTTATCATTATTAAAATATCGGCTCCCTGCAAGTCCCTCCGAAATGCGCGGAGTCCGGTAATATGTTCTATTTTCTGTGATGATTTTCAATGATAAATCGAGCTTTGCTATAAGAAGCAGAACTGAATTCGAGCCGATATCGATTGAAGCAATAGTCATTTATTTTTTTTATTTTAGTAAAAATAATCGATGAACTATGAAAAGATCTTTATTAAGCAACCTCTTCCTTTCTCTCACATTACTCTTTTTCACTATTTGGATCGGAAGTTATATCACACGGCATATTCTTTTTTATCAGATGTTCGAGCCTTTAAATTTGGATTTACGTCCGGTTTATAATACCTTAAATCTGCCGGTCATAATGAGCACGCTTACCCCGGCGATAATAATTAATCTCATCTGCTATCCGTTATTTTTAATTCTTTTTGTTTTATATTTATTTTCCTCAAAAATAGTTATAAAAAACGAAGGTTGGTTGTTTATTATTGCGGTTCTTATTCTTTTAACCGCTCCTTTCGAATTATATTTATCTTCGATTGACTTGAGGATTGTAAGTAATGTGTTAAGTGATAATTATAATGCCGCATTTGTTCTTTCGCTGGTTAAAAAGAGGATGATCGAACTAAGCAGTTTTTCTTTAATTGAAATAATTACGCTGTCAGCATCCGTTTTTATTGCGGTTTTCAAACCGCTCAGGAAAGTATGAAGATTAAAGAAAGGGAATTTGAGGCACTCTTACAGGAATTGAAACAAATTGCTCAGGAGATGGGAGCCAATGTTCGCTTTGAGAGGGGAGATTTTAAGGGAGGCTACTGCATTTTAAAAGAAGACAGAACAATTGTTATCAATAAACTCTCAACATTCCAGAGAAAGGTTATGATACTGACGACCGCTCTGAAGGAATTAGGAGTCAATGATATTTATCTGCCGCCCAAGTTGCGTGAAATAATCGAAGAAATATCCGATATACAATAATGAAAATACTAATTATTAATGGTCCGAATTTAGATCTGCTCCACCTGCGCGACAAGAACATTTACGGCGGCATGAGCCTATCCGATATTAACCGGAAAATCGAACAGGAATTCCCGGATATTGAATTTGATTTCGTTCAGAGCGCTTCCGAGGAGGAGATAATTCATAAGATCCATGGATCCCGCGGTATTTATGAAGGGATTGTTATTAATCCGGGAGCACTCTCGCATTCTTCGATTGCAATCCGCGACGCGATCGAATTCTCCTCCATACCGGTTGTGGAAGTCCATCTTTCAAATCTGTCGGATCGCGAAAAATTCAGAAATGTTATGCTTACTGCTTCAAAGTGCGCGGGGTATATATCCGGGTTTAAAGAAACCGGCTATCTGATTGCCGTATATTCAATTATGAAAATTATACAAAAATAATCGGGGAAGTTTAATTGAATAATTTGTATGTTTAAGGGAAAGTTTTAAGAATATTTCATAAACTTTATCTGATAATATATTATTTCAGGCTAACTTAAGGTCATCCCTATGAAAGACTTTGGAATGAAAAAGTTATATTATTCGATCAGTGAGGTAAGCAAATTAACCTCTTTAGAACAGTATATTTTGAGATATTGGGAAACCGAGTTCGAGCAATTACGTCCCGGTAAAAACAGGGCGGGGAATAGGATCTACACGAACAAAGATATTAAGTTGATTCTGAGGATTAAACGGCTTCTTCGTGAGGAAAAATATACTATTGAGGGAGCAAAGAAGATATTAGCCGATATTGACTCGAGCACTATCATGCCTTTAAACGCGGAAGCAGCTATTATTAAACAGAATTCTCCGCGATCTATTAAAAAAGATCTTGAAGAAATAAAAATATTTTTACAGTATATTCAGTCCTCCTTGTAATCGGAACGTAGCGCAGCCCGGTAGCGCACTTGAATGGGGTTCAAGGGGTCGTGGGTTCAAATCCCACCGTTCCGACAAACATCAGTTCTCGGCAATCATTTCATTCCCTTCCGAATTGTAATTCTTTTATGTAGATCGAAGCGCAGGCCCGATCTGATGAGAAACATTTTATCGGGACAAGCTTCGATTAATAGTTTCATATTTTTGCTTCTACTTTTTACTTTTTCCTTCTCCTATTCTTCTTATTTTTAGTAAATTAAATTAAAAAGTGATATCAATGCATCAAACAAGAATAATAACTTAAGCTGGTAAACTAAACAACACCTGTAGCATTCAATATTCTATAAAAAATAGGTATTTACTATTGTTCACAAATAGGTTAACTTTATTAGCGTGAGAGGAATTATATTTTATAAAACGGTTAATAATAAAATTCCTATTGAGGAGTTTTTTGAATCGCTTTCCGATAAACAGGCGGAAAAGATTTTGTGGGTTCTACGTTTGATTAAGCAATTAGACAGAATTCCCATTGAGTATTTCAAGAAATTAGAAAGCACTAATGATATATGGGAGATAAGAGCTGGTTCGGGAAATAATGAATTTAGGTTACTGGGATTTTGGCATAAATCCGACTTCATTGTTTTAACTAATGGATTTAGAAAGAAATCGCAAAAGACACCCAAATCAGAAATTGAATTAGCAGAAAGTAGAAAAAAAGATTTTTTAGAAAGGAGATCCAATGGATGATTTAGAGAAATATATAGAAAAACGAAAAAGTAAAAGTAAAGTATTTGCTAAGAGTTTTGAAAAAGGTTACGAAAGCTTCAAGATCGGTGCTTTACTTCGCCAGGCAAGGGAAGAAGTTGGAGTAACTCAAAAAGAACTTGCTGAAAAACTCAGCACAAAAAAGTCAGCAATCTCTCGAATAGAAAACCACGCTGAAGATATTCGCCTTTCCACCTTAAAGCGTTACTTAGAAGCATTAGGTAAAAAATTACAAATTATCATATTAGGTTAACATAAATTGTTATTCTTTTATGTAGATCGAAGCGCAGACCCGATCTGATGAGAAACATTTTATCGGGACAAGCTTCGATTTATAGTACAACCCGCCTACAATTCTATTTATTATATACAAGTCGAAACTCTGTTTTGTAAAAACCAGAAAACCGTTTAGGACAAAAGGACAAAAGTTTTTCCAGTTTAAAGGGGGTGGGGTTAAAAACAAGCAAAGTTTTGTCCTAATAGTTGCGAATTTAGTCCATTTTCGAAGGATGATTTTTTAAATAATGAGGAGGTTTTTTTACCCCTTGTCCGATTTGAATTTGTCTGGTGAGAGAAAAATGAAGATCCAAATTGAAATTAATTAATAATCCCTGACATGAAGGACACTATAGCCGATGCTTTGGAATTTTCAGCATGAAATAAATCCACTGTATCATATTAGCTTAACATAAGTTGCTATTCTTTTATGTAGATCGAAGCGCAGGCCCGATCTGATGAGAAACATTTTATCGGGACAAGCTTCGATTAATAGTTCAACCCGCTTTACGCGAAGCTTCGCTTCGCGCTACAATTTTATTCATCATGTACAGGTCGAACCTCTGTATTGTAAAAACCAGAAAATCGTTTACGACAAAACTAAGACACCAGGGCACTAAGATTATAATTTAATATCTTAGTGCCTTCGTGCCTTTGTGGCGATAAATTTCGTCTCTATTCTTTCTCGATTATTCACACCTTTCAAGTATTGTTTCATATTTTTTCTTTTACCTTTTTACTTTTTCATTCTTCCTTGTATTATTCTTCTGATTTGTTGACTGCTTCACTTAGACTAATTTATATTGTTAATTGATATCCGATGTAACCCGAAATAACATCGGTATTTTTAAAACTGCGTCCGATTGAAAATAGTATATGATTATTTTCGTTTAAATTAATAAATCCTCCTACTTTAAAAGCCACATCAGCGGATCCACCCGTTGTATTCGCGGTTTGATAATACACTTCTTCGCCCAGAGTAAGGGTTTCGGAAAATTCATACTGACATTGCCAGCCTGTAAAAATCCAATTCTTATTGTTTTCCCCGGGATTTATCCAGTAGCCGGCGCCTCCGTATGTTGAGAATTTTCCCCAGCTCTTTTGGATCCATACCGGTAAAAACGCCTGCAGGTTGCTGTTCCCGACGAGACTTTCCCTGCTCGCGGTAGGAAACTCAATCAGCGGGAAAATACCCGCCTGGAAACCGCTATCGTCATTTATGAATCTGTATTTCACACCGAATTCGGCTGTCATAAAACCGTATTGATGATTCGCGTTTTCTTTTACGTAACCCATGCCGGTCAAGAGATGAACCTGCAAATTCGGCACGGCACCGTAATTTACTTCAAAGTGGGGTAATGTCGCGTCGGCATCATACCGTCCAAACTGATAGGATGAAGCTATATAAAATTCCCAATGAAGAAAATCAACGGGTTCGGGATCATCTGTGCTGAAAGGTGGTCCGCCAAAAACGGTCGTAGATACCGACAATATAAATGAAATAGTAAATATAAATTTGACTTCGTGCTTACAATGCATATCATTTTTCTTTCACATGATTTTTAAATTTATTCTTATAATAGATAACTTTCCATGAAAAATATAATTAACGTCGCCTCGATTAATAGTACAACCCGCTTTACGCGAAGCTCTGCCTGTCGGCAGACAGGTTCGCTTCGCGCTACAATTTTATTCATCATGTACAGGTCGAACCTCTGTTTTGTAAAATCCAGAAAACCCGTTTTGGACAATTGGACAATTGTTTTTGCAGTTTTTAGAGTGGAGGGTATAAAAAGTGCTCTGAATTGTCCAAATAGTTGCGAATTTAGTTCATTTTCGAAGGGCGTTTTTTTAAATAATGAGGAGGTTTTTTTACCCCTTGTCTTATTTTTAACTTTTAATTTATCGTTTTTACGACTTAGTAGTGATTAAAAGCATCGCCACTAAGACACCAGGGCACTATAATATCTTAGTGCCTTCGTGCCTTTGTGGCGATAAAT